>OHHZ01000687.1_pt1 | contig 14258 bp, 12 predicted proteins | sample 1568081 | NCBI WGS metagenome assembly OHHZ01 (sample SAMEA3879597, study PRJEB24766) | human gut metagenome | biome: human-associated habitat; feature: feces | place: USA | collected 1985/1987
CCATCAAATTTTGCTATAATATCAGCATGATGAGGTATTTCATAAGCTGGAACAATTGGTTCACCAAATCTTTCAACTTCAACATTTTCACTATCATCTTTTCCAATTGGAACAGAATCATCAATGATATTAGGTATTTTCATCATTCTATTTCTTATTTCTTCTGTATATTTTTCTTCAAGTTCTTCATTTTCTTCAATTGCAGAATTTACACTTTGAACTTCTTGACGAATTTTACCAGCTTCTTCTTTTTGACCTGCTTTCATAAGTTTTCCAATTTCATCACTTAATCTTTTTCTTTCAGAACGCAGATTGTCCCCATTTAATTTTGCTTCTCTATTTTTTTTATCTAGTTCTATAACTTCATCAACTAAAACAAGTTTGTGATCTTGAAATTTCTTTTTTATATTTTCTTTATTTTATCTTTATTTGTATTAAATGGGCGTAAGTAAGTTTGTTTTGAAATTAAGATTGTATAAAGATGAGCAGAAGTCTGAAATCTTTTGAGAGGGGAGATATGCTGATCAAGTCCGCTGCCGGAACAGGTCACAAGTTCAACCGGAATGGCTGTTTCCTCCATATCGGGATTTGCCTTACGAAGCATCTGCACCCGGCTCGTGATTCTCTGATGAACACATTTCTTTCTTCATTGCCATTTTTTATTTTCTCCTTTGCCTTTGAATAAAAGAAAAGGACACTCATCTTCCAGAAGTTCTGAAAACAAGCGTCCTTTCGGTTTTTCTTGCCCTGTTTACCTGTTGGTGTGAAACTCATATACCTCGTAAAGTGCCTGAATCTGAGAATTTCTATGAAATTCTCAGATCGCGTACATTCGTCAAATTCCGAAGAAACAACTGGCTTTACAGCCAGTTGTTTCTTCGGAACTCTCCTCATTGTCTTCACGGAAATTAAGGACTTCTACGAATTCACCCGATGTAGACAACACACGGCTTCCACATGCACCGTCTCACAGAACTGATCCACCGCCGTCATCTTCTCCACACGATAACCCGCCAACTGCATCATCTCCAGATCACGTGCCAGACTGGTCATCTTACAGGAAATATATACAATCTTATCCACCCCATAATTCAAGATCTTCGGGAGTGCCTTCGGGTGAATTCCGTCTCTCGGCGGATCCAGTACGATCACATCCGGCTTCTCTTCAATCTCATCAAGTACCTTAAACACATCTCCGGCAATAAATCTGCAGTTGGAAAGTCCGTTTCGGACAGCATTTTCTTTTGCTGCCTCGACTGCTTCTTCAATAATCTCGACACCGATCACTTTCTTCGCAACCGGAGCAAGCACCTGACCGATTGTTCCTGTTCCGCTGAACAGATCGAATACAACCTGATTATCAATATCTCCAATGTATTCTCTTACAGTCTCGTACAGCACTTCTGCACCTTTTGAGTTTGGCTGGAAGAAGGAAAATGGTGTAATCTTGAATTCCAATCCAAGAAGCTTCTCGTAAAAGAAGTCCTGTCCATAAAGAATTCTTGTCTCATCACTCTTCACGACATCGGACAGAGAATCATTCAATATATGAAGGATTCCAACAATCTTTCCTTCTAATTCTAATGCCAGAAGTTCTTCTACTAATGGAGTAAGGTCATGTTCTTCCTGCGTTGTCGTTACAAGATTCACAAGAATCTCGCCTGTTGTATCGCCTCGTCTTAAAAGAAGATGGCGGAGATAACCGACATGCTGCATTTTTTTATAATAACTTACATTTCTTTCTTTGAAATAATTAAGCACACAAAGAAGAATCTTATCCATATCTTCATGGACAAGCTGACAGTCTCCTGCTGTCAGTACATCATAAGTACTTCCTTTTTTATGAAGACCGAGAGATAACGGACCGTCTTTGAATTCGTCTCCGAAAGAGAATTCCATCTTGTTACGGTAATGAAATTCCTTCGGGCTGTGCTTCACACCCTCAAAAAGATACTCGCCCTTTACTACCGGATCCATAATCCTGCGGATCTGCCCTTCTTTCATCTTCACCTGTTCTTCGTATGGCATCGTCTGATACATACAGCCACCACAGGCCGGAAAGATACTACAGACCGGCTCTCTTGTCTCTAATGGAGATTTCTCCAACACTTCAAGAAGTCTTCCTTCTGCATTTCCTCTTTTAAATTTATTTATCATAAAACGGATCTTCTGTCCCGGAATCCCATTTTTCACAGTAACATACTGTTCTTCCTCCGGAACAAATACAATCCCCTTGTTTGGGAAATCTACACGTTCAATAATACCCTCGTAGATCTGACCTTTTTTCATCCTAATCTCCTATCAATTCTAATCTATTTTAACAGAAAAACAGACAGGATGGTTTCTTCTCTCACCCTGTCTGCACTTTTGCAATTCACTCAAGAATTATACCTGATCATCCTCGCTGAAGTAATCATCAAAATCGTCATCAAAATCATCTTCAAAATCATCAAGATAATCCGGTGATACGAAACGATATACTGCATAAGCGATTGCAGCTACTGCTGCTACTGCTCCGATGATAGCCAGTGTCCAGATTACTGTATTCTTCTGCTTCTCAGCCTCATTCTTATGAAGAATCTCGTTCAATCTTGTTTCTGCAATGATGTCTTCTATTCTCTTGTTCATATTAACACGTCCTTTCTTCACCTTTTGCGGTGACAGATAATCTGTGTTTATTATAACACCTGACGATTCATATTACTACTGATTTATCATTTTTTTATAACTTTCTCATACCTTTACAAGCTTGGCAAATTTTGCAAACATCTTGCGTGTTCCGACACTGTCAAATTCAATCGTAACCTCATGATCTCGTCCGCCTTCTTTGATATCCGTTACTGTTCCTTCCCCAAACTTCACATGACGTACCCGGTCTCCGACCTCATAACCAAGCTGACCATTCCCACCTGCTGCCAGCTGACTGCCCTTCTGCAGGGATGCCAGTGCCTGACTTCCTGTAAGCGGCTTACCGACCCCCTGATTCTTTGCAGGTGTCATTCCTCCAAGTGCTCCTGCAAATGCCTGTGCCCGAAATGCTTCTCTGGCACGTGCATATGTATTCTGCTGTGCTGGCATCTCCGTCTCCTGGGTAAACTTCTTGTTTCCTGTATCAAGCAGTTCCCTCGGGATCTCTTTCACAAATCTTGACATCGGATTGTACTGTGTCTCACCGTGCACCATTCTTCTGCGCGCACTTGTCAAAGTCAGTTCCTGCTCTGCCCTTGTGATTCCAACATAACAAAGTCTCCGCTCTTCTTCCAGTTCTTCTCTGTCTCCTGCATTAATACTCATATATCCCGGGAAAAGTCCATCTTCCATCCCTGCAAGATAAACACGTGGAAATTCAAGTCCCTTTGCGCTATGTAAAGTCATCAGAACAACATATTCCTGGTCTTCATCCAGACTGTCAATATCCGCAACCAAAGCAACTTCTTCAAGGAATCCGCTCAATGTTGCCTTTTCATCTTTATCCTGACAACTTTCCTCATAAGTTGCCGCTTTACTGATCAGCTCGTCTATATTCTCTTTTCTTGTTTTCGCCTCTTCTTTATCTTCATTTTCAAGGCTTTCTATATATCCTGTCTTCTCAATCACTTCCTGTAAAAGATCTGTGATGTTCATCTCTTCTGCCAACGTCTTAAAATACTCGATCAATGCCGCAAAAGAGTCCAGTTTTGTTGCACTTCTTCCCACTCCTGCGATCAGCCCCGGTGCCAGTAATGCCTCATAAAAACCAATTCCACGTTCTGTTGCAGACTCCTGAATCCGGTTAATTGTTGTAAGACCGATTCCTCTCTTTGGGACATTAATGATTCTTCTAACCGCAACATCATCACGTCCATTGTCGATTGTCTTGAGATAAGCAAGAAGATCCTTAATCTCTCTTCTCGCATAGAAATTTACACCGCCGACAATCTTATAAGGAATATTCATGGCAATAAATTTCTCTTCCAGCAGACGGGATTGTGCATTCGTACGATAAAGAACTGCACTGTCATTATAGGAACCTCCCTGTCTGACAGCATTTTTGATATCTTCGCCTATGAAATCCGCCTCATCAAATGCAGTATCAAACTGACGCAGACGGATCAGTTCACCTTCTCCGTTCTCCGTCCAAAGTGATTTCTCCTTTCTTCCGCGGTTATTCGCGATCACACTGTTCGCTGCATTCAGAATATTCCCTGTAGATCTGTAGTTCTGCTCCAGTTTGATCACCTTTGCATCCGGAAATTCATGCTCAAAGTCAAGAATATTCCGGATATTCGCTCCACGGAACTTGTAGATTGACTGGTCATCATCTCCAACGACACAAAGATTCTTATATTTTCCTGCAAGAAGGCTTACCAGCTGAAACTGGACTGTATTTGTATCCTGATATTCATCTACCATAATATAGCGGAATCTTTCCTGATAACTCTCAAGCACATCCGGCTGTGTCTGCAAAAGCTGTACTGTCTTTACAAGCAGATCATCAAAATCCAGCGCATTATTCGCTCTCATCTGCGCCTCATACTCGCGGTAAACCTTAGCAATCTTCATCTTTGCAAAGTCTCCTCCGGCATTCAGTTCAAATTCATCCGGAAGGATCATCTCATTCTTGGCAGATGAAATTGCTGAAAGCAGACTTCTTTCTTTAAACACTTTCGTATCCACATCTACTTTCCGACAGACTTCCTTAATTAATGTCTTCTGATCATCTGTATCATATATCGTAAAATGATTCTCATACCCTAATCTGTCAATAAATCTTCTCAAAATACGCACACATGCAGAATGAAATGTGCTCACCCATACACTTTCTGCTCCAAAACCGACAAGATTATCCACACGTTGGCGCATCTCTTCTGCCGCTTTGTTCGTAAATGTGATTGCAAGAATATTCCATGGGTTCACGCCACGTTCTCCGATCAGATATGCGATCCTGTGCGTCAGAACTCTTGTTTTTCCTGAACCGGCTCCGGCAAGGATCAGAAGAGGGCCGTCCGTGTGGTAAACAGCCTCTCTCTGCGGTTCATTTAATTTATCATAAATGCTCATCTTTCCACTCCTTTAAAGTTATAAAGATATCTGTAAATGTATTCCCATTATCAAACACACGTTCCTGTTTGTCAACTACATTTTCCGGCCTTCTTATCTTTTGCTTGCTATCTAGTTTTAAATACTATATAATAAATGTATTGAGGTGATAACATGAATATAGACACAAGTAATCTGTTAAACAGCATTTTAGAAGAACTTTCTTCTTTAAGCTATGTGCATCCCGGCGATGTTCCGAATATTAATCTTTACATGGATCAAGTAACTACTTTTATGGATGAGCAGCTGGCTTCGACCAAACGTTACCCTGATGATAAGATCCTGACAAAGACCATGATCAATAATTATACGAAGAACAATCTTCTTCCACCCCCGGTGAAGAAGAAGTATTCCAGAGAGCACCTGCTCCTTCTGGTCTTCATTTATTATTTTAAAAATATCCTTTCAATCAAAGATATTGAGACAGTTCTTGCACCGCTCACAGAAAAATATTTTCCGGATGGAAGCTCTTTTGAATTAGCGGATATTTACAAAGAAGTCTGCAAGATTGAAAAAGAACAGCTGGATTCCATCAAAGAGAATGTAACTGCTACTTATGAGAAATCTGCTGAGACTTTCACTCATCTTGCTGATGGCGAAGATAAGGAGATCTTACAGCAGTTTGCATTTATATGCAGCTTGAGTTTTGATGTATATATCAAGAAAATGATCATTGAACGGATCATTGATGACCTCTCTTCCAAGTCTTCAAAAAACGAAGAGAAAAAGAAAGGGAAATAAACATTTCTGTTTAAAACGAGATACAGCCTGCGAAAGACTTTATCAGGATCTTCCGCAAGCTGTATCTTTTGATTGATAAAAGGTATTTTATTGTAAGCTTAATTCTTAAGTGTTATTCTTCCGTTCCATTCTCTTCCTCAGCAAGCCCTACACGTTTGAAAACCATATCATATCCGTCATTCCCATAATTAAGAGAACGGTTCACACGACTGATTGTCGCAGTGGATGCTCCTGTCTTCTCCGCGATCTCCAAATATGTCTTCTGTTCACGGAGCATTCTTGCCACTTCAAATCTCTGTGACAATGAAAGCAGCTCATTGATCGTACAGATGTCTTCAAAAAATGTATAACACTCTTCTTTATTCTCAAGGCTTAAGATTGCCTGAAACAGATAATCTACTGCCTCGGTTCTGATCTTCTTACTCATACGAAACAATCTCCTTCTCAACCGGCTAATTATATGATGGCTTACGGCATACCATAAACCATAACAATACCTTTTGCCTTCTCAGGCCACTTTTTGATTTTAACACATTAAATTTTTAAAGTCTACCATTTCTTATGAATTTAAACTAAATTCTTGCACAATTTTGATTTTTTTCTAAAACATTTTATGTAAAACACACTTTTTTCGTTGTTCTTCCTCTTTTAAGATGCTATAATAAATCTGTTATAAATATTTTGATACAAAAGAGAGGAGTACATGATTAATATGAAGTGCCCAATATGTGGAAAAGACCTGGATTTGCAGAATAAGCAGATTGGCACCAGCGAAAACGGGGATCCAATCTTTAATGAATATGCAATCTGCCATAGCTGTAAAAAGCAATGGAACCTTGATAAACAACGTGCAAAGAAGATCGCTGCCAAGAAAGCTGCAGAAGAGAAAGCAAAAGCTGAAGCTGCCGCCCGTGCTGCTGAAGAAAAAGCGAAAGCTGAAGCTGCCGCCCGCGCTGCTGAAGAAAAAGCGAAAGCTGATGCCGCCGCCCGTGCCGCTGAAGAGAAACGAGCTGCCCGCAGAGAAGCAAAAGCCCGCGCCCGCAAAGAAGCGATTGCCCGCCTTGCTGCTGACAAAGGGATTTCAGAAGAAGAAGCTGAACGTATTCTTAAGGAGAGAGCCAGAGCCCGCAAAGCCGCTGCACAGAAAGCTGCCACTGATGCCACTGCCACTGATAATTCCGAAGAGCAGAAATATGGGAACATTCCTGCGGAAGAAATCCGTGATAAGCGTGAAAAAGCAGTTCGCAAGGGATACGAAGATATGCTTGCAACTGACCCTGACAGTAAAGCTGCCAAGAAGAAAAAGAAAGAGGAAGCCGAAACTGCGAAAGCAAAAGAAGATGTAAAATCCAGAAAAATGGATGACTATGATGATGAGAAATCCTCTGATGATGAAGATGATGATGAATATGAATATGTAGACGAATATCCACGTTTCAGACCTGGACGCATCATCCTTGGAATCATTTCCCTGCTTGCATTTGGTTTCTGTATTTATAAAGGTTTCGTAACAGGACTCAGCACATCAGGAGCTGACGTGACTTCTGCCCCTGGCATGAATTATGTCATTGTTGCTCTTTGTATGCTTGTCACTGCACTGTTATACTTCATCATGAATAACCGTGATACACTTTTTGCATTCCTTATCCCGATGATTCTCTATATCGGTTGTGCTGTTTTTGCTTTCCTGAAACATGGAGATGAATTCGAGCTTCTGATTTTAGCCGGTGTAAGTGGTGTACTTGCTGTTATTTCACTGATTCTCGCAATTGCTTCCCGCGGTGGAGATGATTACGATGATGAAGATGATTACGACGATCCATTTGAAGAAGAACACGATAATTAAAATCGCGTTGTAAATCTTTTTGGTTTCTAAGAACAATTTATATAAGATAATTACAAGGGAGTATCATTTTGCGGTACTTCCCTTTTTTTGTCCTGATATGCATTTTTTATATCATATATCTAAAATATTTTTAGGTGTCAAAAACTTTTTTAGAATAGTTGTTGCTTTTTGTTGAATATGTGATAAAATATAACCATAGGTATCTTTATATAATTAAAAATACACAACAAACACATACTCCTCAAAGATTTTTCTTTGGGGATTTTGTTACAAAGAAAGGAGTAACTGACATGGCATCATTTATAGTAAATGGTCAGGAAGTCTCACCTTCAAAGAATCAGAAACTGTTACGGTTCCTGCGTGATGAACTGCACATTACCTCTGCAAAGGATGGTTGCAGCGAAGGCGCTTGTGGAGCCTGTACTGTTATCATTGATGGACAGACTTGCAAATCCTGCGTACCTGACACAGATTCATTGGCCGGAAAGAATGTCATCACAGTCGAGGGGCTTTCTGATTGGGAACAGAAAGTTTACACTTATGCTTACGGGAAGGCAGGCGCTGTACAGTGCGGATTCTGTATTCCTGGTATGGTTATGTGCACAAAAGCACTTTTGGATGTAAATCCGGAACCAACCGATGATGAGATTCGCTATGCGCTGCGCAACAACTATTGCCGCTGTACAGGATATGTTAAGATCATGGACGCGGTACGTCTGGCAGCTAAGATTCTGAAAGAAGGAGTTTTACCAGATGACGGAGATCCTAGCTGGACTCTTGGTTCCCGTGTTTCTCGTATAGATGTTGAAGAAAAAGTGCTTGGAACAGGTAAATATCCGGATGACTATTATCCGGAAGGAATGCTCTATGGCGCTGCTCTTCGTAGTAAATATCCACGAGCTCGCGTACTTTCTATTGATACCTCTGCTGCCGAGGCTCTGCCTGGCGTAGAAGCGGTTGTAACAGCCGATGATATTCCTGGGGAGAATAAGATCGGACACTTAAAACATGATCAGTATTCACTGATTCCGGTTGGTGGACTGACTCATTATCTCGGAGATGCAATTGCCCTTGTAGCTGCAACTGACATGGCAACTGTAGAAAAAGCAAAGAAACTTATTAAAGTTGAATATGAAGTACTTCCTCATGTGCATACAGTGGAAGAAGCTGCTGCTCCGGATGCACCTCTTGTTTATGATGAAGAAGAGACTAACGTATGTGCTTATAAGCACATCAGCCGCGGAAATGCGGAAGAAGCAATCAAGAATTCCAAGTACGTGATCTCACATCACTTTGAGACACCTTGGACAGAGCATGCTTTCCTTGAACCGGAATGTGCTGTTTCTTTCTATGATGAAGACGGTGACATTTTCGTATATTCAACAGACCAGTCCGCTCACCAGACATTGCACGAAGTTACGCTTATGCTTGGAACAGATAAAGTAAAAGTTCAGAACGCATTAGTCGGCGGTGGTTTCGGTGGTAAAGAGGACATGACTGTTCAGCATTTAAGCGCATTGCTTACTTACGTAACAAAGAAACCGATCAAGATGAAATTATCCAGAGCGGAATCCTTGCTTGTTCATCCGAAACGTCACCCATTCTACATGGATATGACAATGGGATGCGATGAGAATGGAGTGATCCAGGGTGTAAAAGCGATTGTTAAATCTGACACAGGTGCATTCGCTTCTCTTGGCGGCCCGGTTCTTGAACGTGCATGTACACATGCAGCAGGACCTTATCATTATGAAAACTTTGAAATTGAAGGAACTGCTTACTATACAAATAACCCACCTGCCGGAGCATTCCGCGGATTTGGTGTTACACAGACTTGTTTCGCAACAGAGACACTTCTGAACATGATGGCTGACAAGGTAGGCATTACGCCTTGGGAGATTCATTACCGCAATGCGATCCGCCCAGGCGAAGTACTTCCGAACGGACAGATTGTAGATAACTCTACAGGTCTTGTAGAGACACTGGAAGCTGTCAAAGAAGAGTATGATGCTGCACTTGCGGCCGGTAAGGCTGTTGGCCTTGGTTGTGCTATGAAGAATGCCGGCGTTGGTGTTGGTATCCCGGATACAGGACGTGTAAAATTAATTGTTGAAGAAGATGAAAAACTTCACATCTTCACTGGTGCTTCCTGTATCGGTCAGGGACTTGGTACTGTACTTGTACAGATGATCGTTACAAATACAGATCTTTCCCATGATGATATCGTCTATGAGCGAAGCAACACATGGATTTCACCTGATTCCGGTACAACTTCCGGTTCTCGTCAGACACTTGTAACTGGTGAAGCGTGCCGCAGAGCATGTGAAAAATTCATGGAAGCGAAAAACAGCGGTAAGTCCATGAAAGATATGATTGGAGAAACTTTCTACGGAGAGTATCTCGCTAAGACTCATCCACTTGGTGCAGATGTGCCTAATCCGATATCTCACGTTGCTTATGGATATGCAACTCAGGTCTGCATCCTTGATCCTAAGACAGGTAAGATTGAGAAAATGATTGCCGCACACGATGTTGGTAAAGCTGTCAACCCACTTTCCTGCGAAGGTCAGATTGAAGGCGGTGTTGTAATGTCTATGGGATTCGCACTCAGAGAGCAGTATCCAATCGATGAAAATTGTAAACCAATTGACAAATATGGTTCCTTAGGACTTTTCCGTTCTCACGAAGTTCCTGAGATTGAAGCAATCGTTATTGATAAACCTGGTCTGGATGTTGCCTGTGGAGCAATCGGTATCGGAGAGATCACATCCATCCCTACTGCTCCTGCAATCGCGGATGCATATTGCAGATTTGACGGAGAAAGACGCTACAGCCTTCCTCTTTCTAACACACCATACGAAAGGAAGAAATAATCATGGCAATTAAAAAGAGATTTCCTTACCGGGCAGCTCTGGTTGCCTGTAACGGTGGCTGCCGCGCAGCCGGCTCTGAAGACGGTGGATGCAAAGATGGCTGCATCGGATGTGGAGCCTGTATAGAAAAATGTAAATTCGGCGCGATTTCCATGAATGAATATGGCGTTGCCGAAGTAGACGAAGAAAAATGTATTGCCTGTGGACAGTGTGCAAAAGTCTGTCCGCAGAACCTGATCAAAATCCACGACTGTGCAAACTACATTGTAGTAAAATGCTCTAACAAAGAAAAAGGAGCTGTTGCACGTAAACAGTGTGAAGTCAGTTGTATTGGATGCGGTATTTGTGAAAAAACATGTACTGCAGGTGCAATTCATGTAGAAGATAATTGCGCAGTAATCCAGGAAGACATCTGCTTAAGCTGTGGAATGTGCTCTGTAAAATGTCCAAGACATGTAATCCATGATCTCCGCGGAGTATTTACAGCAGTAAGATAATACAAAAGCTATCGACTACGATAACAACACAGATATGTGTTAAGTTATTGTAATCGATAGCTTTTTTATCTACTCATCTTCATCCAGAAACTCGATATCATCATCGTCATCAAGATAATCTAAATCATCCAGATCATTCAAGTCATCTAAGTCATCCGGATCTTCATCAAAATCATAATCCTCTGTCGCATCTGCCTCATCAGCAGTTACTTCAATTTCGACGTCTTCCTCCCAATCTTCCTCGTCTACATCAAACTTCTCTTCTTTAAAGTTCTCCACTTCATCCTCTTCCAGATCATCTTCAAGATCATCAAATTCATCCATGCTGACAACTGTTGTGCCCTTGTCTTCTTTCCGGACATTTTCCGGAAGACTCTCTATAATCTCATCCAGCTCATCAAAATCATCCAGATTCTCAACCAGTGCCCTTGCCTTCTCGACTTCATTTTCTGTAGAATGTTCTTCACGGATCTCTGCGGCTTTAAGTAAATTCTTTTTCTTACGTTTTCCGGATTCCAAAAGAAGCTGGATCCAGATACTAAGTGCACCAATTGCAGCACAAAGTGCCACATGAATCATTCCGTTTTTATATGGCTGCAGATAAAAGATACTGCTGCCCGCTGCCATTGCTCCAAACACAGAAGAAGAAGCAATCAGCATAAAGTTATGAAACTTAATAGAAAGCAATGCACACACAAGACCGATACCCGCACAGATTCCATACATAATAAAATCCTGTGGTTTCATCAAATGTACACTGACAACAAAGACGAGTACCGCTACTGTCACAAATCCACCAATCTGCTTCTTCCATGCACCAAGCACCGCCAATACAAGTCCCACACCTGCTCCTGACGCCAATGCGATCGTCTGATCCAGACCTGCAATCGCTCCGACCGCAATTCCGGCTGCGCATCCTGCTGACAATCCTGCGATCACAGACCAGAAACGTACCAGTTTCAGCCCCGTCAGACATAACAGTACCGCTCCGGCCGTTATAACGATCAGAGAAATAAATTCCATCTGACTCAAATGATGACTGCTTTCATTAAGTCCAGCCAGAACAACATCCAGGTCAAAATTCAGAATTGTATCAATCATATCATTTACATTCATTATTTACACCTTCGTCCCTTACTATTTATTACTCACTACTGCTCATTTTAGCAATTTTTTTTACTGATTACAAGTGTTCATTTCACCTTTCCATTGACTTCTTATTCTTCTCCACTTAAAATAGAAGAGAAATGCTATTGCTGACCGCATAATACTGTGAACAGCAATAAAATGCTAACATAAAGGAGTTTATTATGGAACAGTTAAGAATACCTGCTGGCTATCATTCCCCTCTTACAATTCGTGAGACAGAAGTAGCCATCAAAGAAGTGAAAGACCACTTCGAGCGTGCTCTTGCAAAGAATCTCCACCTGACACGAGTGTCAGCACCACTGTTTGTCCGTCCGGAATCCGGTCTGAATGATAACTTAAACGGTGTGGAACGTCCGGTTTCCTTTGACATCAAAGAACAGGATGGTTCTGTTGCAGAGATCGTTCATTCTCTTGCAAAATGGAAGAGATATGCATTGAAGAATTATAATTTCCATTCCGGCGAAGGGCTTTACACAGATATGAGTGCGATACGTCGTGATGAAGATACAGACAACATCCATTCTCTGTATGTTGACCAGTGGGACTGGGAAAAAGTAATTTCTAAGGAAGAACGTAACACAGAGACACTTCAGTACACTGTCCGCAAAGTCTACCGGGCTCTGAAAGATACAGAAGAATACATTTCCAGACGTTACAACTATATTGATCCTCTTCTTCCTGATGATATCTTTTTCATCACTACACAGGAGCTGGAAGACCTTTATCCGGATCTTACTACCAAAGAACGTGAAAGAGCGATTGCGAAGGAAAAAGGCGCAGTGTTTATCTCCAAGATTGGTGGAGTACTTGCTTCCGGCGAAAGACATGACGGTCGTGCTCCGGACTATGATGATTGGGAGCTGAACGGTGACATTATCGTTTACTATCCGGTTCTTGACATCGGTCTTGAACTCTCTTCTATGGGAATCCGTGTTGACGAAGACTCATTAAAGGCACAGCTAAAAGAAGCCGGATGTGAAGATCGTGCAGAACTTCCATTCCAGAAGGCACTGCTGAACGGCGAGCTTCCATATACAGTCGGCGGCGGTATTGGACAGTCCCGTATCTGTATGTATTACTTAAGAAAGGCTCATATCGGTGAAGTACAGTCTTCCCTCTGGCCTGAAAATGTAGTTGAAGCTGCTGCTGATGCCGGCATTCACCTTCTCTAAACACAAGACAGACCAGTCAATTATATGATAAAAAGCAGATTCGAATTCTACTGGAGCATCTCTCCTTTGAATTCGAATCTGCTTTTTTCATTCTCCTCTTATTCTACAATCAGCAACTGTTCTTTCTCTTCCTCAGACACCCTGTTCCAAAAAACATTAAAATCATCAAATTCCGGCAAATAGATATCTGCCGTATTCCAGATCTGCGCCAGATTCTTGTCATTTGCCTTATCATAAACTGCTACTGTCTTAAATCCCGCATGCTTTGCCGTTCTCAAAGCCTGGTAAGTATCTTCAAACACCCAGGTCTGTTCCGGCTCCGTATCCAGCTGCAAAAGTGCTGCAAAATAAATATCCGGCTGATCCTTACCGCTTCCGATCTCAGATGCTGTAAAAACTCCTTGAAAATAAGGTAATACCTTCAATCTGCTCAGAGCTGCTTCTGCATTCTTCCGGTCACCGGTTGTTGCGATCACCATAGGAATCTTCCGCTCTCTGAATTCCTCCAGATACTGACGAACCCCTTCTTTCAATGGAACTCGTTTTGCATAATAGTCTTCCACTTCTTTATTCAGTCCCTGTACAACCTCTTCCACTGTCTTCTCCAGGTTATAATGTGAGATCAGATAATCTGCCGCCTCCTCCAGGCTCATCTCAAATAATGTCTCCCCCAGGTTCTTCTCGGCCTCAATTCCCAAATGATCCAGATACAATTCTCCAAGATTCTCCCAGACAGGCATGGAATTGAGAAGGACACCATCTACGTCAAATATTACACCTTTTATCATGTCATTCCTCTTTTCTGCTATGCACTACATTATAATCTCCCTGGAAACGCATGTCAACCGTTACTGTTCACACGATGTGCGACCAGCAACGCATCTCGCCATTTTAAATCGCC
>OHHZ01000704.1_pt1 | contig 13993 bp, 10 predicted proteins | sample 1568081 | NCBI WGS metagenome assembly OHHZ01 (sample SAMEA3879597, study PRJEB24766) | human gut metagenome | biome: human-associated habitat; feature: feces | place: USA | collected 1985/1987
TGGCGGCGGCTGGGGCTGGCGGTTCCGGATGTAACTAAAAAACGAAGGAGCATTGCTAATGCAGTGCTCCTTCGTTTTTTAGCGTTCGGCCAGTCTCGCAATTCCGAGGCCATCCTTCACTTCGACCTCAACAGCAGAATCCCGAGATTCATCTTCATAGCTAAGCAGCATCCACCTGTTCCAATAAAGTTGGTATCTCCTCTCTATCGGCCTTGCTCCGTTCATGAGGTCCTCTTCAAAAAACAAAAATCCATTTTCATCTGTGGCCATTTTATAGAAATTTTCCTTTTCTTCCTCCAATTCATTTGGGTGCTCTATGTAGGCTTTCAGCTTTGTATTCGGCAGAGGATAATCGTCTCCCGCCCATACGAGCACCCGGAATTCCTCGTCCTCCGACTCTTCTTTTGTCTCCCGCATGGAAACATAAGCTCCTTCCCATCCGTCCTTTTTTCCTCCGGCTACAACTTGAAGGGAGTAGGGTGAAACATAGGGACTGTAACCGTCCGCTTCTACCGCATAGTAGTATATCCCGGGCTGCAATTTTTCAAACACCATCGGTTTCGATAACTGCCCTCGTTTCATCTGTACAATTTTCCGCGTTTCGGCATCCAGAAGCGATATGATTACCTGATGCTTGCTAAGGTCATAGTAGTTATACAGCACCATATCGCTGCTGTCACCCAAGTATTTTGCCTTGGAGCAAAACAAAAAGGGGGATGCGGTTATCTTGAATTTGTCCTCAGCACACGGTTGGATCTTCTCTCTATCAAATTCGAAGTCCAGCTTTTCAGCTTTCGATATGGGTTTCCGACCCTTGTCCCACGTTACATAGAGAATGATGTCCACCTTTTCCCCCATCCGATGATAAATAAGGCTTCCCGGCACATAGTTGATGCCGTACACCTTGAATTCCCCATCACTCTCCTCTACGTCCTCATTTTCTCTTTGGTTCGCCGCCTCGTCATATACGATGTCCGCTATACTGCCGGGCGCGGAAATCTCATTTTCCACCTTTTCATAACTATCGTAGAAATTGATGTTTGGCACCTCGTAATAGTGAAGCTTGCAGTATTCTCCGTAACAAAAAAAGATAATTGCAACTACCAAAAACAGTTCTCCTGCACACCGCTTCAGAGGCTTCTCTTCCTCCTTATCATTCTCCGAATCCTTATTCTCCTGAAAGAGCTGAGCGATTGCCACGACTGCAGCAATCCCCATGATCACCGATGTTGTAGAGTTATAGATCGTAAGCATTCCTTTTGCAAACACCGGATCTATAGAATCACGAAGGAAATCCATCATCATCCCCAGCATCTTCATTCCCCCTTTTTATTTTTTTCGTCCGTGACTCTATGATAAACATTTTTCTGACACATTTCAAGTCTTTTTTGTAGTTTTTGCCACAATCTTTTCGTTTATATTTTTCTTATATATACATCATGCACAATTTTATTTGAAATAAACTAGTATACATAACAGATTGCGTATGTTTTTTTCAAAATTTGTTTTCGTGTGTACACGCAAAAAAGAGTGCCACCGCACGATTCCTCGTGCAGCGGCACTCTCATTTCATTTTACTTTTTTCAGAACAGCACCCTTTAGCTGATGACGATGGTCCGTGTGATCTTCTCGCAGGAATAGTTGCCGGAGACTGTTGCCGTCTGGGTGTAGATACCCGGCTGCGTCGGGAACTCCGTGGACTTGCTGCTGAACAGGCCCTTCTTTTTATAAGTACAGGTGACCTTGGCATTATCGACCACCACGCCGTCCGACTCCAGCAGAGCGCCGACATTGTGTGCCTCCGCCTCGGCCAGCGTCATCCCGGCGGGCAGGTCTTCGGCCCAGTAGAGGCGGACGCCCTCCGTCTTGGGCTTGATCCGGAACATGGCCACACCGGCGGTGTTCAGATCGCCGGATTCCAGCGCCACGGCACCCGCGACATAGCTGCCCGAATCCACGGGCTGCTCATCCAGATAGATGCGGCTGAACGCGCCCTCGGGAAGGTAGCGGCGGATGAGCTCGAGAGAGAGCTTCAGGCCCATGGACATATCCTTCAGGGTGGGGATATAGAATTTCAGGGTATCCATCACCTTGACGACCTCATCGGCCACGCTCAGAAGCACGCTGACGTCGTTTCCGTCGATGAGCTGTTTGACATAGGCATAGACGTTGAACTCCTCCACCTGATCGGGGGTCTTGGACATCTTGCGGGGCAGGGGTATCATCTTGAGCAGGGTGCGGAGCTTATCGGAGAGCACGAGGGTGACGTAGCCCTTGGCTTCGCCCTTGACGCCCAGCACCACGCCGATATACTGCGCGTCCGCCGGGCGGGTGACTACCGACAGCTCGAACGGGGAGCCATAGACCAGCTTTCCGGCAGCCTGCAGACGAATGGAGACGACTTCATTCGTCTCTTCCATCCGGGTCTGAGAGGCGCGGGGCAATTCGGTCTCTGCCGAGGCGGCCAGCACCGGGGTCACCATGCTCAGCATGAGGGCTGCTGTCAGGAGCAGCGAGAGCATTCTTTTGGCCTTCATATGGACAAACCTCCTGTATTCATCATCTTCGCCGGGCGGGCAGATGCCCATGATCCAGCTAGAATAATTTTACCGCAAATCCCTGTCAGGGTCAATAACGGGATTCAAGCAAAAGGGCCGCTGCTCTGGATGGCAGCGGCCCTTCTCCGTTCTCTTACAGGATGCGCACCCGGATAACGGCGGGGATCGCCGAGAGCTTTGCAGCCAGCGCGGCGTCCACTGCGCCGGTGGCGTCCAGCATGGTGTAGGCCATGTTCTTCTTGCTCTTGTTCACCATGTTTTCGATGTTCAGGCCGGCTTCGGTGGTCAGGGCGGTGATCTGGCTGATCATGCCGGGCTCGTTCTTGTGGATGATGCAGATGCGCTTGCCGCCTGCACGGGGCTGATGCACCTCGGGCATGTTCACCGAGTGGGTGATGTTGCCGTTCTTGAGGTAATCGCTGATCTCCTGCACGGCCATTGCGGCACAGTTGTCCTCGGCTTCCGGCGTGGAAGCACCCAGATGCGGGGTGCAGACGATGCCGGGCTTGCCCAGAATGGCCTCAGTGGGGAAATCGGTCATGTAGCCGGAGACCTTGCCCGTCTCCATGGCCTCCAGCAGGGCTGCGGTGTTCACCAGCTCACCGCGGGCGTAGTTCAGGATCTTCACGCCGTCCTTGCACAGGGCCAGGGTCTGGGCGTTGATGGTATCCTTGGTGGTGGGCAGGTAGGGAACATGGAGGGTGATGTAGTCGCACAGGGGGAGCATATCGTTCAGGTTTACGCAGTGGTGTACCTGGCTGGAAAGGTTCCAGGCGGCATCAATGGAGATGTAGGGGTCGTAGCCGTAGACCTCCATGCCCAGCTCAATGGCGCAGTTGGCCACCCGGGAGCCGATGGCACCCAGACCGATGACACCCAGCGTCTTGCCCTTGATCTCGTTGCCCACGAACTTTTTCTTGCCCTTTTCCACGGTCTTGGCCATGGCGGGGTCGCCGGTCAGGCCCTGGCACCACTGGGCGGCGGCCGCCACATTGCGGCTGCCTGCGATCAGCATCCCAATGACCAGCTCAGCCACGGCGTTGGCGTTGGCACCGGGGGTATTGAACACCACGATGCCCTGCTCCGAGCAGCGATCCAGCGGGATGTTGTTCACACCGGCACCGGCACGGGCAATGGCCAGCAGGTTGTCGTTGAAGGTGGTGTTCAGCAGGTCGGCGCTGCGCACCAGAATGCCATCGGGGGCATCGGTGCCCACCGAAACATCAAACAGGTTTTTGTTCAGCTTTGCCAGGCCCACCGGGCTGATGGCGTTCAGGGTCTTGATCGTAAACATACTTTCCTATCTCCTATACACAAATCAGGCATTTGCCTTGCGGAATTTCTCCATGAAGTCCACCAGCTTCTCTACACCTTCGGTGGGCATTGCATTATAAATGGAAGCGCGCATACCGCCCACCAGACGGTGGCCCTTCAGGTTGACAAAACCGGCTTCGGCGGCTTCGGCGCAGAACTTCTTGTCCATGTCGGGGTCAGGGCTGGTAAAGGTGACATTCATCGTGCTGCGGTAGCGGTGCTCCACAGGGTTGTGGAAGAACTCCTGACCGTCCAGATAATCGTACAGGATCTTGGCCTTGGCTTCGTTGATCTTCTGCATGTTTTCCAGACCGCCGATGTCGTTTTCCAGATACTTGAGCACCAGACCGGTCATGTAGATGCACCAGCAGGGGGGCGTGTTGTACATGCTGTCCTTGGCCAGCAGGGTGGTGTAGTTCATCATGGTGGGCACGGTGTCGGCGGCGTGGCCCAGCAGGTCGTCCCGGACAATGGCAATGGCCATGCCGGCGGGGGCTACGTTCTTCTGCACGCCAAAGTAGATGCAGCCGTACTTGTTCACGTCCACAGGTTTGGAGAGGATCATCGAGCTCATGTCCGCCACCAGCGGCACACCCTCCACCTGAGGTACCTCAACGTACTGGGTGCCGAAGATGGTGTTGTTCTGGCAGATGTGGATGTAGCTTGCGTCCTCGTCGTAGTCGATGGCGTTGACATCGGGGATGTAGGTAAAGTTCTTGTCCTTGCTGGAAGCAACGATCTTCACCTCGCCGAACTTGGCGGCCTCTTTGGCAGCCAGGTTCGAGAAATTGCCGGTGACCAGATAATCGGCCTTGCCTGTGGTCATAAAGTTCAGGGGCACCATGGCAAACTGCTGGGTGGCACCGCCCTGGAAGAAACCGACCTTGTAGTTGTCAGGGATGTTCATCACCCGGCGCAGGGTGGCTTCGGTCTCAGTGATGATGGCATCGAACCACTTGCTGCGGTGGCTCATTTCCATCACGCTCTGGCCGGAATCGCCGTATTCCAGCAGCTCTGCCTGTGCCTGACAGAGCACCTTTTCCGGTAACATGCTGGGGCCTGCGCTGAAGTTGTATACTCGTGCCATATGGAACTCTCCCTTTCCTATCCGTACCGCCGCTCTCATCTGCGGCAGGTGTGTGCTTGATTTGTCCGTAGTATACCGGTTCCGGGGGTGCAAAAACAAGAGCATCTTTGCACAAAGATGGGACTGCTCTGCCTGCCTTGAACGCACAAAACACACAACTGTCCTTGAACAAAGAACACTTTTTAAGACGAATGTAAAAATATGCTGGTTTTACCGCATGGCTCCTCACTTTTACTGCTTGCCTGTTTGTGCCGGGTGTGGTATAATCATGTTGAAATGAGACAAATGTAAAAGCAAAAAATCGGAGGTGAAACCGGTGTACGGACTTTCGGACAGACTGAAACCACTCTCTGCCGCCGAGGAGCAGGTGCTGCTGGCGGTCTGGGAATGCCCCGCCCCGGCCACCCGGCGGGACATCAGCGAAAAGCTGACCGCCACCGGCTGGGCTCCGGCCACGGTGCTCAACTTTTTGTACCGTCTGGAGGAAAAGGGCTGGGTCAAGGGAAGCAAGGCGGGGAGCCAGAACACCTATCTGCCCACGGTCACCCGCCGGGCCTATTGCGTTGCGGCCATGCGCCAGCGGATGGACACCCTGTTCGGCGGCAGCCTGCCCGAAGCGGTCCGCGCCCTTGCCAGCGAGAGCGGCGCTTCCCAGAGCCAGCTGGAACAGGCCATCCGGGTGCTGGAGGAGCAGCATCAGGAGGCAGAAGAATACGACCTGTACGATCCCTATGGGTAACGGAAAAACGAAAAAGCTCCCATCACGGGAGCTTTTTCGTTGCATTCGGTCGAAAGATGTGTTAAAATTAAATGCGAAAAGGTACTGCACATAACGGCAGGCGGTTAGCCCACACTTCCGGAAGGAGGTGAGAGCGATGCCTATTACTTTGACGTTCCATATTTTTGGACTGGTATTTACCATCAAGGTGAAAAGCGAAAACCGCCACCCTGGCCGGTGACGGTTTTCTAGTTAAACCTCAAACCTAAAAGGGCTAACCGCTTGTCGCAGTGCCTTTTCTATTTGTAGTATAGTGATTTTTTCTTGTTTTGTCAAGAGGCGGAAGGATATACGATGGAGTGCAGATTGAAAGCAAAAAAATGCGGCGGCTGTCCGATGCTGGGGCTGGATTATGCCGAGCAGCTGAAACAGAAAGAAGCTGCTGTCCGTAAGCTGGTGGGGAAATATGGCCCGGTGGCTCCCATCCGGGGCGCGGAAAACCCCTGCCATTACCGCAATAAGGTGATCTCTACCTTTGCAGCGGGCCCCGGCGGGAAACTGGTGTCCGGTATCTATGCGGCAGGCACGCATAAAGTGCTGCCTGTGGAAAGCTGCCTGCTGCAGGACGAAGTGCTGGACACCGTGATGCAGGCGGTGCGGGCGGCGGCCAGCACCTGCCGCTACCAGCCTTATAATGAGGACAAGGGCACCGGCCTGCTCCGCCACTGCCTGCTGCGGCGCGGCGTGGTGTCCGGGCAGGTGATGGTGGTATTGGTGACCGTCCAGCCGGTTCTGCCCGGGGCGAAAAACTTTGTCCGCGCTCTGCTGGCCGAAGCCGAGAAGCGCCATGTCCCCGTGACTACCGTGGTGCAGAACTACAACCCCCGCCGCACCAGCGTGGTGCTGGGCGAAGAGGAAAAGGTGCTCTACGGCAAGGGCTTCATTCTGGATACCCTCTGCGGCAAGACCTATGCCCTGAGCCCCCGGAGCTTCTACCAGATCAACCATGACCAGACCGAGGTGCTGTATGGTCTGGCCGTGGAAGCCGCCCGCCTGACTGGCAAAGAGGTGGTGCTGGATGCCTATTGCGGCATTGGCACCATCGGCCTGACCGCCAGCGGCAGGGCAAAGCAGGTGGTGGGCGTGGAGCTGAACCGGGACGCTGTCCGGGATGCCATCGGCAACGCAAGGCACAACGACGTGAAAAACGCCCGCTTCTTTGCCGCCGATGCCACCCAGTGGATCACAGAAGCGGCGGCCGCCGGGCAGAGAGCAGATGTCATTTTCATGGACCCGCCCCGCGAAGGCTCCACCCCCCAGTTCATCGAGAGCGTGGCCCGCATGGCCCCCAAACGGGTGGTCTATGTCAGCTGCAACCCTGAGACCATGGCCCGTGATCTTGCCCTCCTGACCGCCAAAGGCTACCGCGCCGAGGGCTTTACCCCTGTTGATCTCTTCCCCCAGACCGCCCATTGTGAGGTGGTCTGCGCGCTGGTGAGGGGGCAGACTAGCGTGGATAGCTTCCAGTGGAGTTGGGATAACTGGGGAAGGTAAAGCTGGGTGCATAATTGAATCCGCGAAAAATTCATGTTCTCTTATGGTGAGTAGAAATAAACACCAGAAAGGAATGTAATTATGAAAAAGTTGAAAGTAACTGTCGGAAAAAATGCACCAGTGCGGAGCTTTGCATCTTTGCCAGAAGAACAAAAGGACCTTCAGAGATTTAGAAAAATAAAAGCAATGATGTGCCCTTGTTGTGGAGAGACAATGTTGCTGGTAGATAATGTGTGGGCTTGCCAGAAGTGTTCGTATTGTATTGCACAAAGCGATATGTTATCAGGTGAGATATTCTGGTTTTGCGATCATTGTGGACGGTTTCTGAATGTTCAGCCCGGATTTTTAACGCTTTCTGGAGCATGGAAATGCGTGGCCTGCGGATTTGCAAATGATGTAAGTAAAGATAATATCATTGATTGAAACTTGAGAGGAAAGGCTATATGCTGAATATAAAAGACGCATTGTATAGCGGAATCCATACTGTGCAGGAGAATGCAAAAAAGATCAATGAGACTGTTGCTCCCGGTATTGTACATGGCATCGAAATTGCTGCAACTAAAACCGGAGATGCATTGACTGCCGGAAAGAACACAGTTGTAAATACAGGTGCTGCCGCAAAGGATGCTGTTATGGATCAACTGGATGCAAATCACGACGGCAAAGTAGATATTGAAGATATCATTATCCTTGGGCTGAGAACGCCGGGTGTGAAAGTGGAGCGAAACAGATTTTTGACAAACGAGTTCCGCGCACATTATGATGCTGCAACCATTGAAAAAGCGGTTAGAACAACCCCGATGAAGGCGGGCATTTCACTGGAGGAAATCAATAAAATTGCAGACGCGGTGATTCAGCATGAGCGGTATTTTGTATCTGGAATCTCAGCCGCATTGGGAGCGCCCGGCGGTGCAGCTATGGCAGCGACCATTCCAACAGATATCATGCAGTATTATGGCTACACGCTTAGGGCAGCACAGGAACTGATGTATCTATATGGCTTTCCAGAAATTATATCTGCTGATAATGAAGCACAGATCGATACTTCTACGATGAACACTTTGATCATTGCCATGGGTGTGATGTTTGGCGTTGCGGGTGCCAACAATGCAATCAAAGCTATGGCGAAAGCGCTTGGCGAAGGTGTTGAAAGGCAACTGATGAAAAAGGCTCTGACCAAAGGAGCAATTTACCCAATCGTAAAAAGCATTGCTAAATGGTTCGGTGTCAAAATGACAAAAGAGGTATTCTCCGGTTTCTTCAAGAAGGCTATCCCGGTTGCTGGTGGGATTATTGGTGGAGGTATTACATATGTCTCCTTTAAGCCATGCTGTGAGAGGTTGAAAACGAGTCTAATGGATACAATGTTGTCGAATCCGAATCACTTGGAAACAAAAGAAGAATCTGAGATTTTTGAATCGATTGCCAGAGAGATAGATGAGCAATCTGAAGAACATAGCGGCTTTTGACTAAGTTCTGGACGGTCGGGATCGTTTTGATGGCTGACCAGATCACAGAAGTCCAAAGGGTGAAACAAGCCACAATGAATGGATATTTTTATGTATTAACAGCCATTGACCTTTTTGTGCTGAGCTTCATGTGCATCCTCACAAAGCTCAGCGAGTCCCTGAACAAAAAGCAGAAGCAGGGATTTTTCTTTGCCTTTGCGCTGATCGCGGTGATCTCGGTGCTGGAGGTGGTGACACTGGCGGTGGATGGCACCCCGGCGGGCTACCGCTGGCTGAACATCCTGTCCAACTATCTGGGGTTCGGCCTGTCTCCGGGAGTGTGTCTCTGCCTTGTGTATGTCATGGACAGGAAAAAGAGGATGAACCGCTGGTTCAGGGCGGCGGTGTGCTGCGAGGCGTGCTACCTGCTGTTCCTTGCTCTGTCCATCCCCGCCGGGCTGGTGTTCTCCGTCAGCGCCGACAACGTTTATTCCCGCGGGCAATACTTCTATATTTATATCATCATGTACTTTGCGGCCATCGTGTATCTTTCGGTGTCCACCTTCGTCACGGCGCGGGAATTCCAGAACCGCAGCCGGGCGCTGATCTACCCCCTGATGTTCTTTCTGCTCATTGAGACCATCATTCAGGTGACACTGCCGGAGCTTCACGTTACATGGCTGTGCGTTACCCTGTTGTCGGTGCTGTACTTTATCTACTGCAGCGAGATGTGGAACCAATTGGATGCCCTTACCGGGCTGCTGAATCAGAACAGCTATCTGAACCGCACTGCTGAGATGCGCCGCCGCGGCGGGGTGCTGGTGGTGTTCGATGTGGACGACTTCAAGCAGATCAACGACCGCTACGGCCACCTGCAGGGAGATATCTGTCTGGCCGAGATCGGCCGCTGCATCAAAAAAGCCTATGCCCGCAGCGGCTACTGCTACCGCACCGGCGGTGACGAGTTTTGTGTGCTGATGGAAAACGCAGACCGGGAGGCCCAGTGCGCGCAGGAGTTTGTACGCCAGCTGGAACAGCGGCGAAAAGCCGTGGACTTTCTGCCTACGGTGTCCTTTGGTTCGGCTCCCTTTTTTGGGGAGGACGTGCTGGCTGTGAAGAATCGAGCCGACCGGGAGATGTACCGCTACAAAAAGGCCCGGAAGCCCGATGCCGCTCATTGTTCTCCGAATCATACCCTCCTATGAAAAGGGACTGCTGCACTGGGATCTCCTCCTGTGCGGCAGTCCCTTTCCTTGTTCTGGCAGGGCACGGTGCGCAATGGCGTGATTTGAACTGGCTTTTTTGCATTTCCTGTACTATAATAAAGAACTGTGAAGTTTACACCCGCTATCACTGGGAAAGGAGAATCACCCCTTGAATAAAATGCTTACCCACCTGAACGGCTACAAGCGCGAGGCTATGCTTGCACCGCTGTTCAAGATGCTGGAAGCCACGTTCGACCTGTTTGTGCCGCTGGTCATGGCAGACATCGTCAACGTGGGCATTGCAGCACATGATTTCCGCTATATCCTTGTGCGGTGCGGCATCCTGCTGCTGCTGGCCGTTGTGGGCCTTGCCTGCAGCCTGACGGCCCAGTATTTCTCGGCCAAGGCGGCGGTGGGCTATTCCACCTCCCTGCGCCATGCCCTGTTTGAGCACATCCAGAGGCTTGGCTTTACCGAGATGGATACCATGGGCACCAGCACCCTCATCACCCGCATGACCAGTGACATCAATCAGGTGCAGAGCGGTCTGAACCTCTTCCTGCGCCTGTTCCTGCGCAGCCCGTTCGTGGTGGTTGGTGCCATGGTCATGGCGTTCACCGTGAATGTGCGGGCCGCCTGGATCTTTGTGGTCGCCATCCCGCTGCTGAGCGTGGTGGTGTTCGGGGTCATGGTCATCACCAACCCGCTGTACAAAACGGCCCAGGCCCGGCTGGACCGTGTGCTGGGCCTGACCCGCGAGAACCTGACCGGTGTGCGCGTGGTCCGCGCCTTTGATAAGGAGCAGAGCGAGATCGACCGCTTTGAGTCGGCCAACGACCTGCTGACCCGGATGCAGCTCCATGTGGGCCACATCTCCTCCCTGATGAGCCCGCTGACCTACGTCATCATCAATCTGGCCATCGTGGCTCTGCTCTATGTGGGCAGCATCGAGATCAATGTGGGCGGCATGGCCTCCGGCGATGTGATCGCGCTGGTGAACTACATGAACCAGATCCTGGTGGAGCTGGTCAAACTGGCAAACCTCATCGTGCAGGTGAGCAAGGCGCTGGCCTGTGCCGGCCGTGTGCAGGCTGTGCTGGACACCGAGCCCGGCATGGAGTTCCCCGCGGCCCTTAAGGGCGAGGCACCTGCGGACAAGGCCGGGGATGCTGTGCGGTTCGACCATGTCAGCCTGACCTACGCCGGTGCCGGTGCCCCCAGCCTGACCGATATCAGTTTTACCGCAAAGCGCGGCCAGACCATTGGTGTCATCGGTGGCACGGGCAGCGGCAAATCCAGCCTCATCAACCTGATCCCCCGCTTCTATGATGCCACGGAGGGCACCGTGGAGATCCTGGGCCGTCCGGCGCAGGAGTACCCCCGCGCGGCTCTGCGCGGCAGTGTGGCGGTCGTGATGCAGAAAGCCCAGCTGTTTGGCGGCACCATCCGCTCCAACCTGCTGTGGGGCAACAAGAACGCGGCGGACGCTGACCTGTGGGCCGCACTGGAGACTGCGCAGGCTGCGGATTTTGTCAGGGCAAAGCCCCTTGGGCTGGACGAGCCTGTGGAGCAGGGCGGCCGGAACCTGTCCGGCGGCCAGAAGCAGCGCCTGACCATTGCCCGTGCGCTGGTGGGCAAGCCCGAGATCCTGATCCTGGACGACAGCGCCAGCGCGCTGGACTACGCCACCGATGCGGCCCTGCGCAAGGCGCTGGCCGCTCTGCCCGGTGACCTGACCGTGTTCATCGTGAGCCAGCGTGCCGCCAGCCTGCAGCACGCCGACCAGATCATCGTGCTGGATGACGGCAGGATGGTGGGTCTGGGCAGGCACGCCGATCTGCTGAAGACCTGCCCCGTTTACGAGGAGATCTACGCCAGCCAGTTCAAGAAAGGGGATGCGCAGAAATGAGTGCAAAAGCAAAGAGTAAGCTGACCCCGGAACAGCGCAACGCAACGCTTCGGCGTGTGCTGGAAAAGATCCGCCCCTACGGCTTTTTTGTGGTGTGCAGTCTGATCGTGGCCGCTGTGAGCGTGGCTGCCCAGCTGTATATCCCCATCCTCTGCGGCAGCGCCATCGACATGATGCTGGGCAAAGGTGCCGTGGACTTCGCGGGCGTGCTGCGCATCATCTACGAGATCATCGTGGTGGCTGTTGTCGCCGCCTTTGCGCAGTGGCTGCTGAGCGTCTGCAACAACCGCATCACCTTCGCAGTCAGCCGTGACCTGCGCAACGCCGCCATGCGGAAGATCCAGACCCTTCCCCTCTCTTACCTCGACAGCCATCCTTCCGGCGACATCGTGAGCCGGATGGTGGCCGACGTGGATACCTTCGCGGACGGCCTGCTGATGGGCTTCACCCAGCTGTTCTCGGGCGTGCTGACCATCCTCGGCACCCTGCTGTTCATGCTGCGGCAGAACGTGCCCATCACGCTGGTGGTGGTCTGCATCACCCCGCTGAGCCTGGTGGTGGCAAGCTTCCTTGCCAAGCGCAGCTACAAGTATTTCCAGGGCCAGAGCACCGTGCGCGGTGAGCAGACCGCCCTGGTCAACGAGATGATCGAGGGCCAGAAGGTCGTGCAGGCCTTTGGCCATGAGGCCGAGAGCCTTGCCGCCTTTGACGAGGTGAATGGCCGCCTGCAGAGCGTGAGCCTGAAGGCCATCTTCTTCTCCAGCATGACCAACCCCGCCACCCGCTTTGTGAACAACATCGTTTATGCAGGTGTCGGTCTGGTGGGTGCCGTTTACGCTGTGGCGGGCGGCATCACCATCGGCCAGCTGAGCATCTTCCTGAACTATGCCAACCAGTACACCAAGCCCTTCAACGAGATCTCCGGCGTGGTCACCGAGCTGCAGAACGCACTGGCCTGCGCGGCCCGTGTGTTCGAGCTGCTGGATGCCGAGGATCAGGTGCCTGAGGCAGAGAACGCCAAGGTGCTGGAGACCGACGGCCATGTGGAGCTGAAGGACGTTTCCTTCCGCTACCTGCCGGACCGCCCCCTCATCGAGGGGCTGAATCTGGATGTGAAGCCCGGCCAGCGCATCGCCATCGTCGGCCCCACCGGCTGCGGCAAGACCACCCTCATCAACCTGCTCATGCGGTTCTATGATGTGGACGGCGGCAGCATCAAAGTATCCGGCACCGACATCCGGGATGTGACCCGCGCCTCCCTGCGCGGCAGCTACGGCATGGTGTTACAAGATACCTGGCTCCGGGCCGGCACCGTGCGGGAGAACATCGCCTACGGCAAGCCGGACGCCACCCTGGACGAGGTGGTGGCTGCCGCCAAGGCCGCCCACGCCGACAGAGGGGAATTCTTCGACCTTGATGGTCTTCACGCCGTAGATATCGCCCTCGACATACGAAGAGCCCACGCCCGTGAGCGCGATGTGGCGGATGTCGGAGAGCTGGAGATGATGTGTGGAAAGGAAATTGCCCATCGCGCCGTAGAGCGAGGTGAGCGGATCGTCAGCCTTGACGCGCAGCATGTCGATGACGGAAAGATCGGGGGCAAGACCGACGATCTTCGTGCTCGAACCGCCGATGTCAATGCCTAAAATAACACCCATTGTGATGCTCCGTTTCTTTAGAAAGTCCCTTTATCATAGGGGACGCAATGGATAAAGTCAAGTAAAAAGCGGAAAAAGGGCGGAAAGCCTTGCTTTATTTTGGTATGCAAGATATAATGCACCTATTACAAGGCGCGGCACAGTCCGCGCCGTGACACTATGAGGTGACTATGAAGACCGATCAGAAGCTCAATATGACCATGCTCTGCGACTTCTACGAGTTGACTATGGGCAATGGTTACTTGAAAGCAGGGTTCCAGGATCGCATTACCTATTTCGACGTTTATTTCCGCTCGGTGCCGGACGGAGGCGGGTACGCCATTGCCGCCGGCCTCGACCAGCTGATCGACTATATCGAGGATCTGCACTTCGACCAGCAGGACATCGACTACCTGCGCGGGAGAGGTATCTTCTGCGAGGAATTCCTCGACTATCTTGCAGACTTCCACTTCAGCGGCGACATTTACGCCGTGCCCGAGGGCACGCCCGTCTTCCCGAAAGAGCCGATGGTCGTCGTGCGCGCGCCCGCGATCGAGGCGCAG
>OHHZ01000705.1_pt1 | contig 13985 bp, 9 predicted proteins | sample 1568081 | NCBI WGS metagenome assembly OHHZ01 (sample SAMEA3879597, study PRJEB24766) | human gut metagenome | biome: human-associated habitat; feature: feces | place: USA | collected 1985/1987
ATAGTCGCACAAGCTCAGTTAGTTGAATCCCTCAAGAAGTATAAAAGAGGATTGTTACGAGAAGTTTTCAATAAATCTCGCTTGACATCAGAATATAAGTATAACTACTGGAAAGAGGTTAAGTTAGGCGAGATATGTACTTACAGGCGTGGTAGCTTCCCTCAGCCATACGGACTACCAGAATGGTATGACGAAGATCACGGAATGCCGTTTATTCAAGTCGCTGATGTGAACGACAACATGACCATAAACCTTGATACCAATAGGCATATTAGTGACACTGCAAAAAATCGTAGCGTTTTTATTCCGGAAGGGACTCTTATCGTAACATTGCAAGGAACGATAGGACGGGTTGCAATCACTACATACGATGCGTATATAGATAGGACACTTCTTGTCATCCAGAATATTTCCGATTGCGTTCTAAAGGAATTTTTGATGTATGCTATATACATGAAGTTTGATGTCGAAAAGCAAACCGCCGATGGCAGCATAATCAAAACTATTACGAAAGAAACACTTACAAATTTTTCAATTTATCTCCCGCCAATGCATGAGCAACAAAGAATAGTCAAGCTCTTGCGGTCATTTGATAGAAGGTTGGAAAATAGTGTGGTTGTTCTCGCAGAGCTTCAAGAGTTTCGGTCTGCATTACTCCAACAGCTATTTATATAAAGAGTTGCTGTAACAAGCCCTTTTTTGTAGAAACAAGTTTTTTTAGAACTCCCTCGTGAATAAGCAAGGATTTCTCTAATGCCAACAGAAAGTTCGTTATTTGCTTTTGCTCAGTGATGGATGGCAAAAGAACATCTTGATTCAATACCGTTTTTCGATCTATACCTTCAATTAAGCCCGTAGCAGATTGTTTCATTCTCTCGGATAAATGAAGTGTGAGGTAAAAACAAAATTCTTTTGTCATGTTTTCGTGAGGGCGTAACGCCATAAACTGCCTTGCAATATGTACCTCATCTTGTGATAACATCACTACTGCACCCGATCCAGAACCTTTGCATACAAGGAGGGTGTCTCCGCGGTGTGCAAAACATCGTGGAATGGGTGTCCATCTTGATACGACAGTCCTTCCATCGACAATACAGCTTGCTCCTGTCATATACGGTATTCCTTCGCCTTGATCGTTATAATCAGACGGGGCGAAATCTTGACCAGATTGAAGCGTAATAAGATCCCCCATCTTATGTTTTTCCCATTGGGCAGGTATTCCGGCAAATGATATTTTTTGTGTGAAAAGGCTTTTAATAGCACCTCTTTTATACTTCTGATCAAGCAAGCAGAATGGAGCTATATGACCGACAAAATCCCTTGCAGTAGCGGAACATCTCTGCTACCGCAAGGGATTTACCTTTGCTACAAGCCTCTATTTGATTGCTGAAATAGCCCTCAAGTAACGGTCTTGAAAAGCGTCCGAAACTGCGGTTTCCGGGCTTTGACGAGCCGTGGAAAGTTGAGAAACTTTCAGATTTTGCAGAGCGTGTCACACGGAAGAATACCAATAATGAAACGAGTCTGCCACTCACCATTTCATCAAAAGACGGGCTTGTTGACCAGATTAGTTACTTTAATAAGACTGTTGCCAGCAAAGATATGAGCGGATATTATCTCTTGAAAAACGGAGAATACGCATATAACAAGAGTTATTCCGTTGGATATGATTTTGGCTCAATCAAGCGGCTTGATCGCTATGATATGGGGGCACTTTCTACTCTTTACATCTGCTTTGCTCTTAAAAAACATGATTCCGATTTTATTAAAGCATACTTTGATTCTCTTAAATGGTATCGTGAGATTTACATGATTTCGGCAGAAGGAGCAAGAAATCATGGGCTTTTGAATGTGCCAACCAATGAGTTCTTTGATACAAAGCATTATATTCCACAGAATATTACAGAGCAGAGAAAAATTGCCGATTTCTTAATCATATTAGACCGTCGAATAACGGCACAGCAATCTCTTGTAGACAACCTCAAGAAGTATAAAAGAGGATTATCAAACTCTCTTTTTGACCATCTATCAGCAGAAAGCGAAAGTCAGCTCTGCATCTTTGGCGATATGATGACTATTTTGCAAAACAACACTTTTTCCAGAGACAATCTATCTGTTGGTGGCAATGGAGTTAGAAATATTCACTACGGTGATGTCCTGATTAAATATGGTGCAGTTCTTGATCTTCATAGTGAAGATGTTCCTGTTATAAACGCCGAACAGGATATTTCCAAGTTTTCTGCTTTAAGCTATTTGCGGAATGGCGATGTGGTTTTCGCTGACACAGCGGAGGATTACACCGTAGGAAAATCCACTGAAATTATAGGAGCAGAGAATATTGCTGCTCTGTCTGGGTTGCACACTATTCCATGCCGTCCTCAAAATTCTTTCGCTCCGATGTATCTTGGTTACTATTTCAACTCTGATTACTTCAAGAAGCAGCTTTATCCGATGATTCAAGGGACAAAGGTTTCTTCTATCAGTAAGAGCGAAATTATAAAGACAAAAATAATCGTTCCATGCCTACAAGAGCAGGCTCGTATTGCTTCTATCATGTCGGCGTTGGATGATCGTATTGATGCAGCAACGCATACAGCAAAAGACCTTACAAATCTTAGAAGTGGCTTGTTGCAACAACTCTTTATATGAAGAGCTGTTGCAATAGCGAGATCCGAACTTGGAACAGCTCTTGCAGCTTTTCTTCCTCACATTTGCAATGTTCATCAAAAACGGACAAGCACTCAGCAATTTTATCCTGTTCAGATATAGGAGGCATAGTAACAGCGATCTCCGAAAACTGAGGAAACTTTAGATTCCATGTGTCAGATGTAAGTCCCTGTGAATACTTTTGGAATGTCTGCACCAGTGGACTATATCTGAAGTAGTATGCCCAGAATGTCATGTTATGCAGATCTGGTCGGATTGGCGTAACTATCGTATAGGCTGGACTCACAATTCCGTTATATGGAGATACTCCACTCGCGCCTTGCCACATACGCATGGTGTTGTATGCAATATCCCCTATATAAACACATTTGTACTTGCTCTTGTCATCGCTTGAGTTATCTTTCAGATCAATTTCGTCTCTCCGTTGCACACCGTTGCTGATTGTTACCGCCAACAGAGTCTCATTTCCTTTTGCTCGTTCTGTCCTTTCTTTGAATATGTGACCGAGCTTAACCGTTTTCCACTCTCCGGAAGTATCAAACGCTTTCTTCTGTGCTATCAGTTGAGAAAGCAATCCTCTTTTATACTTCTTGAGGGATTCAACTAACTGAGCTTGTGCGACTATTCTTGCATCAAGGACACCGAACAGTTCTGACACTTTGTCCTGCTCAGAAACAGATGGAATCTGTATCTTTATCGTTTCTATCTGAGGGTATTTCAAATTCCATGTGTCCGATGTCATACCTTGTGAGTTCTTCCTGAACTCATTGATCAAGTTCGCGCTTTTGAAGAGTGCCGCAAAATATCCATTGTTGATCGCTTGCTTGGGCATAAGAACGGTATATGCAGGACTTACAATACCGTCGCACGGAGAAATACCGTTTGCACCTTGCCACATTCGCATGGAATTGTAAACCATATCACCCTTGCGGACGATCTTATAATTGCTTTTGTCCTCGCTGGAATTGTCCTTTCCTTCTATCTCGGAACGCGGCTTGACACCATCGTTCATTGTAACAGACAGTAATTCTATGTCGGATGCTCCACGCTGACTTCGCTCTGCATAGATGTCACCAATGCGGCACTGTTTGTATGGCTCATCGAAGCCCGGAAAGCGGAGTTTCGGACGCTTCTCAAGACCGTTACTTGAGGATACATTTGCCATAATTATTTGCCCTCCACATCAAAGGGGAAATCCAGCCCCAGCTCATCAAAAAACGGTTTCAGTTCTGCATCAATATCCTTAATTTCAGATTGTAGCTTACGGATCTCAGCGGCAACTTCATTCAAGTCAATCTCAGGTTCCGGCTCAAAGGTATCAACATAGCGAGGAATGTTCAAGTTGAAGCCGTTTTCTTCAATCTCCTGCATGGTCGCAACATGAGCATATTTTTCGACATCCTGACGGCGCTCGTAGGTCTCAACAATCTTGTCAATGTCGCACTCACGAAGGATGTTCTGGTTCTTTCCGGCTTCAAAGTCGCTGGAAGCGTCGATGAAAAGAATGTTGTCAGAGTTACCGTTTCGCTCTCTCTTGAGAACAAGGACGCATACGGGGATGCCCGTACCAAAGAACAGATTTGCAGGCAAACCGATTACCGCGTCCAGAACATTTAATTTCTGAATGAGATGCTTGCGGATTACTTCCTCAGCAGCACCACGGAACAGGACGCCATGCGGCAGAAGAACGACGGCTCGTCCGTCCTCATCCATGTGGTAAACCATGTGCTGAACAAAGGCAAAGTCAGCCTTGCTCTTCGGAGCAAGTTTGCCATACTCATTGAAACGCTCGTCCTCCATGAAGTGCATATCGGCAGACCAGTTTGCAGAATAAGGCGGATTGGCAACCTGAACACGGAACTTCATGTCTCCGAAGTAGTCATGCTCTAAGGTATCACCGTTGTAGATGTTAAAGTTGCGATATGGGATTCCGCGCAGAATCATGTTCATTCTGGCGAGGTTATAAGTCGTGGAGGTCAATTCCTGTCCATAGTAGTTTCTCACATTGGCGTAGTTCTTGAGGCGCAGCAGCAGCGAACCAGAGCCACAAGTGGGGTCGGCTGCATCCTTGACATCCGTGAGACCGAGGCAAGCCAGACGGCAAAGCAATTCGGCAGGACCGGAGGGCGTATAGAACTCACCGGCTTTCTTGCCAGCAGTTGCAGCAAACTGACCGATCAGATATTCATAAGCGTTACCAAGAACGTCAATTTTGGTATCATCCACGCCGAAGTTGATTTCGTCCAGCGAAGCGATGATCTTTGCCATAACAGCACTTCTATCTTTGACAGTATGACCGAGCTTCGATGAATCGAGCTGCATATCAGAAAACAGTCCGTCAAAGTCCTCCTGAGAATCGTTTCCGATTGTGGACTCCATCAGCGCGTTGATTGCGCTCTGCAAGAACTCAATGTCGAAGGAACGGTTTTCTACCATCTTGACCATCTTGCGGAACAAATACTGTGGCTCGATGACATAGCCGAGATCGCGCAACGCCTCTTCGACAACAGCGGTCTTGTACTCTTCGTCTGCCCACGCCTCTTCATAACCGATACCGTCATCCTTGAGAAGATTCGCCATATACTTCTCTGTCCGGTCAGAAAGGTAGTAGTAGAAGATCATGCCCAAGATGTAGTTCTTGAACTCATACGCCTCCATGTTTCCGCGCAAGGCATTTGCCATTGCCCATAGCTTATTGCAAAGCTCCTTCTGATGAGCCTGAATCGAATTATCCATTTATCTCTCTCCTTATTGGTATTTCTCTGTGTGCTGTCGGATGAAATCAACGATCCGATTTACAAGGGAGCGTTTCTTCAAAAGCGGCAAGGGCTTCTCAATCCGATCTCGGATATTTCCTGCATCCATTGTGCCGGAAAACTCATATTCCGAAATAATATCTGTCAGCATGGATGCGTCAATATCCTCGGTCTTCGCAAAGGCAACGATCTCTTCGCGCTTTGCTTCATTTTCAAAGTCGTTATAGGCTGCATCAATTTCATCCGCACTTTCTAAGCCGACAACAACACGATCCAAGAATGCTTGCAGGATTTCGACTTTCCGGAGCAACTGCGGATTATCGGTTCTCCCCAACTCGTCCTTAATGTGTTTAATATCGTAATCCTTTTGTTTGGGATCATCGAAGTGGATGTTACGGATCAGGTTCATGATGTATGCGACATTGATCCTGTCACTCTCCATCAATTCGATGCAGAAGTCAACGTCATTCAGGACGGAGACAACCTCGCGGTCAGTTTTTTGCCTTGAGTAGAGCATGAGGTATTTGCTCTTATAGTCCTGATATTCTTGCTCGGACATGATAAGAGCATCCTGATCGAAACTGAACTCAATAAAGGTCTGCAACGATTGGAGGTACTTTGTCAGCTCACGGAAGGTCACGACAAACTTCTTCTGATCGTCCTCGTTCTGCATTGTGTCCACGGACTCAGGGAACAGCGCGATTTCCTTGAGCTTCATCACCATTTCGTTGAACTTCTCCACGAAGTATTGATACCCCGGAACAACAATGCCGGAAGTATCTTGACTCTTAGAGAAGAGTGTCAGCGCGTCATCGGTGCGTTTTTTGAGGTTGCGGTAGCAAATGATAATGCCAAAGGGCTTTGTTTCCTTCTCAACACGGTTTGTGCGGGAATAGGCTTGCAGCAGATCATGATACTTCAAATCCTTGTCCACATAAAGGACAGAGAGCTGCTTGCTGTCAAATCCGGTCAGGAACATATTCACGACGATAAGAATATCAAGCGACTTTGTTTTCTTTCCCTTTACTCGGTCAGAGATGTCCTTGTGATAAGCCGAGAACGTATCTGTGGAGAAATTGGTCCCGTACATCTCGTTATAGTCCTTGATGATACGCTCCAACGAATCACGGCTATGCTCGTCCTTGCCCTCGGCATCCTCATTCTGCCCGTAGGAGAAGATGCCGCTGATATTCAGGTCATGCTTGATCTTCTTGAAAATGTCGTAATACTTAACAAGGGCATCAATAGAGGACACGGCAAAAATAGCCGTATACTGTCCATTTCGGGTTTTCGCCTTGTGGTTCTGGATGATGTGATTGGCGATCAGAGACATTCGCTCATCGGACATATAGAGTTCGCCTATATCAATCGCGTCCGCGAGTGTCGGGTCATCCCAGTCGAAATCACCCTCCATTGTTTTTATGTATTCGATGTGGAAGCCCAGAACATTATTATCGAAGATGGCGTCTTTAATCAGGTAATTGTGAAGACACTCACCAAAGAGCATTTCTGTTGTTTGCGTGATTTTACCCTCAGTTTTACCGTTGACTTCAAACCGAGGTGTCCCCGTGAAGCCGAAAAACTGTGCCTTTCTGAAATGCCGCACAATGTCCTTGTGCATATCCCCAAACTGGCTGCGGTGGCACTCGTCGATGATAAAGACAACCTTCTCGTCTTTGTATGCGTCCATTACTTTCTCGTACTGAGGGCGCTTTACAGCGTTTGCCATCTTCTGCATCGTGGTGACGATAAGCTGCCTGTTCTTGTCCTTCATCTGGCGGACAAGGACATCGGTGCGATCTGTCACATCAACGGAACCAGCCTCAAACTTGTTAAACTCTTCGGTTGTCTGAGAATCCAAGTCTTTTCGGTCAACAAGGAAAATGACTTTCTTGATGTTCGGATTTGCTGCGAGGATTTGCGCCGTCTTAAAGGATGTAAGCGTCTTGCCCGCACCGGTTGTGTGCCAGATATACGCATTCCGGTTTGTGAGTGTTGCCTGACGGATCAGTGCTTCTACGGCATAAACCTGATAGGGACGCATGACCATCAAAATCTTATCGGTATCATTTAGGATGGTGTAGCGTGTCAGCATTTTAATGATGTGATCCCTTGCAAGGAAAGAAATCGAAAAGTCCTTCAAATTGGTGATGCGGACGTTATTGAAATCAGTCCAGAAGAAAGCAAGGCTATACATCAAGTCTCTGTCGGAATTGGCAAAATACTTTGTGTCAACACCGTTGGAGACAATAAAGAGCTGAATGAAATGATACAGCCCGTTGTAGGAGTGCTTCTTATAACGCATGACCTGATTGACTGCCTCGCGGATGTCAATGCCACGGCGCTTTAATTCTACTTGGATCAGGGGTAAGCCGTTTACGAGAATCGTAACGTCGTAACGATTGACGTACTTTCCAACCACGGTCGTTTGATGAGTAACTTGGAAAATGTTCTTCGTGTGGTCCTGATCAAAGAAGGACAGATATACCTTTGTACCATCTTCACGCTCAAGGACAAACTTATCCCTCAAGATTTTTGCACTCTGGAAAACTGACTTTCCGAGCATGAGGTTGAAGATACGCTCCCACTCTTTATCGGTGATAGGCGTATCCAGCTTTGGCGCATTGAAGGCTTCAAACTGAACTTTGAAGTTCTCCACCAGCGCGTCATAATCAGGAATTGCGACTGTGGTATATTCCTGCTTGTTCAGTTGCTCAATAAACTGCTGTTCAAGAGCCGCTTCGCTTTGGTATGCCATATCTTCATCTCCAATACTTGAGGATCATTTGTTGGTTGCCAGCCTGTCCTCATTTCTATTTTATCATAGCAAGTGTCCCAAATACCGGACTTATTTTCGTTTCAACTGCAAAACCACGTCACCATCATCTGTAATTTCCATTTGCATTGTTTTTAGGTACTTTGCGATGAACTGTTTTTTCTCAGACGAACTCATCTCAATGCGCGTTGCCTTCAAAGCGTCACTGAACATCTCGTTGATATTGAGCCTGACGGTTTGGTCAATATAACGCTCCATTTCTTTGAAAAGTGCGCCGAGCTTGATGTCCTCGGCATTCCCAGAGTAGAAGTCATCAATATAGCAATAAAATATCCCTGCATTCAGAAGTGCATTCTTCAAGTCCGGTCCGCAGTTCTCTCGTTCAATCATAACTAAAAAACGTGCTTCCGGCAGAGACGAGATTAACCCCCAGTAGTCGGAGTCGCTGGAAACAAGAATAAAGGAATCGACGTTATTCTTGTAGTGTTCCTGACAAGTTCGGGCAATAAGCATGACATCAACGAGTGACTTGCTTTGCTTCACCCGTTCAATCATCATGTGTTCAACATGAATTGCGGTGAAGCTGTCTAATATCCTCCATGCGGAGGCGGTATGCACATCATCAAAGAGAATGATCGACGCAATTTTTTGTGTATACTCGTGATCGAGGTTTTTTAAGGTAGCACACAGCTTGTAGGGATCAGAGTTTTCACAATCGACAACGATAACAGTCTTTTCGCTGCTCTCAATAAACTCATAAATACTTCCTTTGATATAACTCCCCGCATCTGAGACTTTGCTATATTCGGTGAAATAGTCGTTGTTCCAACTGTACAGCAAGGTAACGAACTTCTTATCATTGTAAAGAATGTTGCCGACTTCCTCCGGCTGCCAGTTTATGTACATCTGATAGGGATAAAAAAGCAAATGAGAGTAATAAATGTCGGCAGCCTCTCTTGTACCATCTTCCTTCAAACCATCAGGCATGACGAAAAGTGCTTTAATGTAATCCCAATTTATCCAGAGTGGAAAGAGCTTCTTGCAGTTGTTGATTCTATCGCAAATCAACCTGTTAATCTCGACAACGTGTTGGCACAGTTTTTTGCTGGTGTTTTTGATGAAGTTCACTCCGTCAAGACTTAGCTGGTTTATGCTTTCCTGCGGAACATATTCCGGCATACTCAGAATGGTCTCATACTGGAATCTCATGCGTTCATTGATGCGCTTGAAATTGCGCTCAATCGCAGTTCGTACAATGCAAAGATGTCTTATAATCCGAGCTGTTTTATCACTGTCCAACCGATTGTATACTTCAACTTTTGGGGCTTCATGTTCGTTGTCAAAGATGCGTTTTGGCACACCAATCAGGTAAGCCACCTTTGAAACGATCTCGTAGGTGCTGTCTTTGTACGCTGCCCTGTCATCGGTGAGAGGGCTTGTTGCATTATCCAACACCTCATTCGGTATGGGATTTTCAAGTATACTCATGATTGCTCCTTTCCACGGAGAGCGTATCTGCTTGTTTAAGAAGCGGTGAGATTAGAAGAACGGCTGTCCAGTGCCTACGCTCTACTTTATCCGATCAGCAATGCTGTCGAGCTGCGCTGCAATTTTAGAAAAGTCGCAGTCCATGTCCAATGTCTTCACACTGATCTGATTCCCGCTCATTTGATAATCATTGTTTGGCTGAATCGCATCGTCTGTTCCCGCATATAAAAGCATACCGGAAACGACCTCATCCGGCGCGGCAGACCAGTTCTTCACATAGGTGAAAATCTGATACAGATTTCCGGAATGAAGTGTCTGCGTCATGTACGATGCCTTCATTTGCATATTGTGCGTGTAGTATTTGGCGTCGATGATGAGCGTTTTCTTTGCTGCCTTATTCGTAATCACAATGTCGGACTGCATCGTCGGCAAGAGCGTTCTGTACCCATCTGTGACTTGCCACGCAATCTGTGGAGAGTATGCTTTTAACTCTGGATGCTCACGCTGATAGTATCCGAGAATAAACTTCTCGTATAGCTTCGCCATTGTTTGATCATCTGCATAATCCATAATCTTTGTTGAGCCATCGGCTGTCGTCTGCAAAAGACCTTTTATCACAAATCGGCAAACGGCTATCAACATCCGATATGTTTGATTATTGCGATCATATTGAATGTCCCAGTTGATACTATGGATGTCCAATATGCTGATGCCATCAAAGAAAATCATCAACTTCCTGATCTCCTTTTTTCTGGCTTTTGAAATACTTCCACGAAGCAGCAAATCCATTGTTGTTTTGATGATTCGGTTTGGGTAGGCATCAACCGAAAACTCATCATAATTGCAAATGAGCTGTTTCTTGCGAATAACCTGTGTCTTTATGGATTCACCAATTTCAAGTTTCCCACGGGGAGACGCAAGTGCTTCCTCTCTTGAAATGTATTGTCTGATTAAGCCTCTCTTTATCTGGACAGATACTCCACGGCAGAGAATAGCAGACAGAAGTTCAGCCACATTATCAAACTCTTCGGTGGCGACATTTTTATACCCTTGCTCATGCAGCACTTGGAACGCATAAGCCAGCATATAATAAACGTTCTGGACACGGATCATTTGACTACCTCGCGTAATGTGCGGCTCCAATCCTTCACTTTAACTGCCTCGTCAAACCAGTATTCTTTCAAAAGAGGTATCAGTTCATATTCGACAACAGACCGCATCCATTCATCGTTGATGGTTGCGTTTGTACAGAAATAGCTATGTCCGATACAGAACCCCTCACCAAGCGAGTCATCGTTTGCAATTACGTCGTTAAGCTGCTCAACTGTTGCAATGAGCCGGTCAAACTTCGGGTTATTGACTTTCGTTCTGTATGCTCTGAATCCAGCAGACGAAAATGCCGGAGCAAGCTCAAAGAAAGCAAAACGACGTCTAAGTGCGTAGTCCAGCATGGCGAGGCTACGGTCAGCAGTGTTCATCATGCCAATGATATAGACGTTACTTGGAATGGAGAACTGCTCATCTGCATATAGAAGCTGCAATTCGACACCGCGTTTATCACTCTCAATCAACATGAAGAGTTCGCCAAAAATCTTGCTGAGATTGCCTCTGTTGATCTCGTCGATAATGAAAAAGTATGGACGATCATCCTCAGCCGCTTGTCTGCAAAACTCGTAGAATACGCCCTTTCGCAGTTCAAATCCTGTCTCCGTCGGGCGGAAACCCATGATGAAATCTTCATAGCTATAACTCTGATGAAACTGAACCATTTTCACACGGTTGGTGTCCTTTTCTCCCATGATAGAAAATGCCAGTCTCTTTGCTGCGAAGGTTTTTCCCACGCCCGGTGCGCCTTGCAGAATTACATTCTTTTTGGTTAGAAGCAGCGACTTGAGAACCTTATACCGATCTTCGTCCATATACACATCAGTCAGAAAATCATCAGCGGTGTATGGCTCGAAAGTGATTTCCTCGTCAGCGGCATCGTCGAAGCTGTCTTCGTGCTTGTCTCCGTCAATTATGTTTTGCAGCTTCTTGACGTAATCTGTGTAGGACGTAATATCCGTCAACGTTTTGATAGCACCCTGATCTGATAATTCCCACTCGCCCTTATCTGTCCAGCGTACCTTTCGGGTATTGGCATATTGACCGCGTTCAGGATCAAAAACATATTCGCCTTCGACCAACCCGCGACCGAGGATCTGTTTTCTGCCTTTTTTAACAAAGACGACATCACCGGGTTTCAGCTCGTTTGCAAATTGCCATGTAGCAAGAACCTGATTCTTATATGAGCCAGTATCCCCGTAGACCTCTTTCATCTTTGCCCGCATTTCTTCCTTGGAGCTATATTCCATTAGATCGCCAAGGTCAGACCAGCCGATAGCCATAATCCCTTCGGCATAATCATTCTCCCAATTTGCGGAGCCATCACCCGCTGCGTACAGCCAATAGTGTGTTGCAGTAGCGTCGGATGAAAGAGCTGTATCTGTGTTCTCCTTCGGAATGATTCCATCAAAGATTTCATCGTCGAAGGATATATCAATGTTGTTCTCTTCGACGATCTTTTTGCATCCTCTACGAATGCTGTTAGACTTGTTGCCGGTTTGCTCGTAGTAATATTTAATGTTCTCCTGAGTGGCTTTTAGAGCATTGACCATTTGCTCCTGTCCGTAGTCTTTCCCAATGTGGACGATGAAGTAAACCGTAGTTTCAGTGTTGGACCTGCGAGTGTATTTTATGCCCTTCATCATGGACGCAAAGAGCATGATCGTCAGCTTGTGCGAGGTTTCTCCAAAGCACGGGACCTCCTGACACATGGCTTTTACAGCAGCGTCCATCTCCATTGTGCCATCATAAACCATCTTAGCATATTTGTAGACAATGACTTCGCAGTCATATTCATAACCGATATACGTCTTGACGCCGCCCTTAGAATCAATAAATTCTTTCAGCCGCTTCAAATCTCTATAATACTGTGCAGTGCGTTCGTCTGCTCGATCAGACATTACTTCTTGTTTTAGGTAGTCGAAGATTTCGCCTTTCGCTTTCTCCATAGAGGCATCACTTTCAAAACACTTCCAGAAGGACAGCGCAATAGTGTTTTGATACAGATAGAACGCATCGGAAACATGGGTGCTGATAGTCGTGTCAGCCCAGTCCGGGTGAGTTTCCCGTAAGTATTCTCTGTATTCTTTTCGGACTTTGCTTATCGTTACGCCAATGTCCATCTGTTATCCTCCTTTTTTTGTAACAGTCCTGCTACGCACAAACATTTAATTCGTCTCCACTGGTATATAAAAAAGCCGCACGGAAAAAGGACCTATCAGTTGTCCGTCCGCACAGCCTCACAAATATCTCCAATGTCACAATTCAAATAGCCGCAGATGCGCAGCAAAATAGAGAGGGACACTTCTTCCCCCTTATTCAGTTTCGTCCATGTTCCGGATGCAAGGTTAAGCTCTTGCCGGAAGGTGGACTTCTTTATGTCTCGTTCTATCAGGAGCATCCAAAGTTTTTTGTAGCTGATTCCCATGATACGCACCCCTTTACTCATCCACTAATCATGACTTCCATTCTATTATACACGAAAACCTCTTTGAATGCAATTATCTCATGCACAAGTTCACAAAAAAGATGCAAGTTCTTGATGGTTTTGATTTTCAAAAAGGGAAAGGCAGTTACTCATGAAAACTGCCTTTCCTTTTCTCTTTATTCGCGCTGAGAATTGCGTTGATACTCTTGGTCGCGCTCTGCGCTTGGCTTGAGGAAATCGTCCACGTTTGCCTTCAAAGTGTCGATCATCCGAGCTTCCTTTTTGAGCCTCGCACGTTCGTCATAAAGCCGCTGCTGCTCTTCAAGAAGTCTCTGCTGTTCCGCTTGGAGCGTCTTCAAGCTCGGCAGCTTTTCATCGCCTTGCATGGCAAGCAGTGTACTCCGCGCCGCCTCAAAGATCACAAGCTCTGCTTCGTGCTTTGCCTTGAAACTCGGCTTGTCTTTCGCCTTCTGTAAGGCGTCATATACGGGCTTTAGGTGCTGGTAGTTGGAGATGTTTTTGATAAGCGGCTGGACTTCCCGCAGACGTGCCTCAACGTCTTTCAGCTCCTTGCCGGTGCGGTCATAGGAGCTGTGAACGTCCTCAACCTTCTTCTCAAGATCGGCGTATTGGAGCAAGTTGTTTTCCGTAAGATAGTTGAGTGTCCGCGCCGCTTCCTTGAGGATCGTGAGCTTGGCTTTATGCTCATAGCCCTTGCTGTCGATGAGCCTGATCCGCTCCTGAATATCTCCGATGAGAGAGATGC
>OHHZ01000712.1_pt1 | contig 13873 bp, 15 predicted proteins | sample 1568081 | NCBI WGS metagenome assembly OHHZ01 (sample SAMEA3879597, study PRJEB24766) | human gut metagenome | biome: human-associated habitat; feature: feces | place: USA | collected 1985/1987
AGCCCCATCATCCTTTCTGACTTATCGCATTATATCAGAAATTATTATGGGTTTTGGTAAACTGTAATCCTTTGACATTTTCGTGTAATACTTTGCAGATATTGCTATTATTTAGTGCTTCATGCAATATACTAGTCCATCTTTTTCAGTCCTCTCAACATATCTTTAAATTCTGCATTGTTTATTACCAAATCATCATACTTTCCAGTACCAACAACAGCTCCATCTTTCAACATAACAATCTGATCCACATCTTGAAGTATCTCTTGTTTATGAGTTATAATAATAACCGTCTTTTCTTTTAGTCTCGTATGAAGAAGTCCATTGATCTGATGTTCTGAATACACATCCGTATTAGAAGTCACCTCATCAAAAATTATAATCGGTTTATCATGCACAAGAGCTCTGGCGAGAGCAATTTTCTGTTTCTGTCCTCCAGAAAGCATCGCTCCATTTTGTCCTACTACATAATCCAAAGATACCTCCTTTAAAAAATCTTCTAATCCACTGTCCTTGCAAGCAGTTTCTATCACTTCATCACTTACTTTTTTATAAATACATATATTATTGCGGATTGTATCATTAAAAAGATATATTTGCTGGCTGACTACCGAAATCATATTTCTATATGACTCTAATGTAATCTCGAAAATGTTTACTCCTTTCAATTTTATCTGTCCCGCAGTTGGTTCATACATTCTTGTGAGCAAATTGATAATTGTTGATTTTCCCGAACCGTTCTTTCCTATCAGTACAGTCTTACTTCCTTTAGGAATTTCTATATTGACATCTGTAAGAATTGGTTTGTCTGTTTCATACGAAAAAAAAACTTCTTCCAATTTCAAATTTCCAAACTCTGGCTTTATAAGTTTTCCCTTATCCGTTTCCTCTTGCAGATTCATAAACTCGTAGTATCTCTTGGTAGACGGTATAATACCTGATAGCAAATAGCCAATATTTAAAATTGCTGATATTGGACCCGTCACATAAGCACTATATGTAATAAACGCAAAAACGCTTCCAACCGATAATTGGAATTTAAACACCAAATTAGCTCCAATAATATATATCACTGTCACTAATATTTGTACAAGTGTGGTATCTATAATATTGTTCCATTGACTAAGTATATTTAGTTTCTTTTGTCTTTCAACTACTTTCGACTGCTTTTGAGAAAACTCTGCATGTTTATAATTTAATATTCCAAAAAGTTTTACTTCTCTCACACCACCAATTGTGTCACCAAACCATCTTGCGTACTTTTGACTATCATTGATAAAATCATCCATCACTTTTTTTCGTTGCTTTGCAAATTTTTTCATAACTACATATTTTATCGGAATAAACAGCAAAACTAAAATTGTCATTCGCCAGTTCAAAATAAACAACCCAATGACTCCTCCAGTCATACTGAATGCTTGTGTAACAACAAAAAACACACCTTCATCAGCAATAGATGTCATATTACCGATGTCGACATTTATATTATTTAATATTTCAGCGTAGTTCTTGTTATTGAAATAACTTGCTTTCATTTTCATAAGATGTGAAAAAGCCTGTTCAGAAAGAGAATATTGTATTTTTGCTGAAATATTGATTCTATTCTTCTCCTTGATTATATCAATTACAGAAATCACAAGATAAACCATCAAAGAACAAATCACTAATTTTATTAACAGTTCCTTATTGCCACCAATAAAGCCATCATCCATTATTCTTCTGCTTAACAATGGTACACATAAATTCAAAACTGTTGAGATCAGCAGGCACCCAAATATAATTGATATTATTTTTGTATAGTCCTTTAGAAGTGCAAGCAATTTTCGCACTGCTTCTCTATTGCTCATCCGTAACCTCCATAAAAAGTTTTAATACTTTCTGATACAATAAGTGTATTGATCTGCTCTCAAGACAATTTATTGTTTCTCTAACCTCCATATTACCATCACAATAGATATCGATTTTCACCATTCCAGCTACAGTTTTCACCACGATAATCATATCCACAGCTTTTTCCAAAACATTTATGTCATATTCCTTCTTGTCATCAATTTCCATCAACAAAGCATCCGACTGGCAATAATAAGTCTGCCAATATAAAAAATTATATACATCTTCTCTGTTTGATTTATTACACAATTCCTCTGGCAGAAATTCCAAATCATATAACACACTCTCTACCTTACTGCTTACAGTAAACATATTATACCCGTCTTTTGCAAAATATTTTCTTAGTTCACTCAACCAATAAATACTATCCTGATTTTCTGAAAATTTGCAAATGATAACAGGAATACCTATTTCCGCTTCCCTTTTCCTACTTCCAACAATCTGCTTCACTCTCTGTTTTCTGCACCAAAAATATCTATCAAGTGTCCTATACTCTATCGGTTCTTGACCCAGATATACCATATGCTTATCCAACTTACAATATTTTTTAAATTCTTCTTTATTGTTTACAATAATAGTATCAATCACCGATAAACATCCTTCTAATTCTCCACTCACTTCTTCGAAATAATATTCTTCCCTACTTTGTTCACATCGCTTTGATACCCATGCAATTTCTATCCAATCTGGATAATATACAAAATCTTCTTTTGATGAAAGTTCTCTCCGTATTGTATAAACATTACTGTAAGATTTTTTTTCAAAATATTTTCCTATCATAGCAGTCACATATGGAGCAGCGTAGCTATTGCTATTACCCACTTTAAAAGGATTTCCTCTCAACACTATTTCATGGTCTGATGGAACAATAAAATCTACTCCTATATGTTTCTGTAAATTAATATCTATCTTAAAAACATCACCAGCCGCTATACCAATAACATTGGAAAACGATGCTGGATAAGTTTTGTATCCGTCATTAGCTGATGCAGCCACAATAACCATTCCTCTATTTGCATAATGATTAATCACATCCCGAATACTTGTTCTGTCTTGAAAATGTGTTACCCCAAGACTAAGATTCACAAGAAAAATATTATTTTGATAACACCAATCCAACGCTATTTTTAATTTATCTACCTTTCCTATTCCATCATCATTCAAAATTTTCACACTGCTTAACATACACTCAGAAAAATTATTTTCTATTATCATGGCACATATTGTCCCATGTATAAATCCCAAAAGATCCATATGTTCATTATCAATGACACAACAATTTGTATCGTCAATATATACCCTATATTCCAAAGGATGTCTTAAAACTTTCTCTACAACTCCATTATCAATGACTGCTATTTTTACTTTATCCAAAACAATCCCACCTTCAGACAACATTTTCTACTTTTTCCTGAACCGCAGCGACAATGTTATCTAAAAAATCAAATCTTCTTTCCAATATATCTTTATCATTAAATGTAATATGAAATGCACTTTGTAACCCAAAAAATATAACCAATAAATCTCTCGGTTTTAATCCAATTCTTGGATCTAACAAACTATATTGATAATCAACTTCATCCGTAAATTTGATATTTAACTCTGTTTCAATTATGTTTATAATTTTTTCTCTTAAAGAATTTTCCATCTCTAAATTATCTCCTCTCCTAGAATTGTTCGCACCTTCCGTATTGCTGCAATCTGCTCAGCACAAAATCATATATATTTCTTTGTTCTATATCACTATTTGAAAATACTGTGTATTTTTCTGATAAATTTTGTATTTCACTTGAATATGCATACGAAAGTTTCTCCCTATACATAGAAGCAGATAACGAAACATACCTTGATACAAAATAAGCACTTGCATCAATATTATACTTAAAACGACACAGTTTCCCAAATTCATCATAAAAATCATCATTATAATTTCCATTCATCAAAGCTATTATTGAAATATCCGGAGAAAATGCACTGTACAGTTCTGTTGCATAAATGCCATAATTAAACGGATGCCTTGATGATAGAGAAAGCAACGGATCATCAATGCCAATAATTATTACATCCGGCTTATCTCTTTTTTCTATTTCTTTCAAAAAATTGTTAAAATAATGTATTCTATGTACTTCTGGTAAATCTCTGCAAAACAGTACATCGCCAAGTGAATAAGCCCCCATTAGCTCATTTAATTCCCCTGTTCCAATAAGAACCACCTTATAACCGTCCTTTTTGAAATTATTTAACAAATTTAGCTGTATCTGATATTTTTGAGCTACCGGAACCACTCCTGCCACCGATACAATCGGTGTTTCAATAATCTGCTGTACCAAAGAATATTTTAAATTTCTATAATCTATCATTCCATTTTCAAATTGAATATCATCCTGCATTTTGCATCGCACATTATTCAGACTGCATATCTCTTTAACCCTTTTTCTAAATGTAACTTGAACTCCCATCAGCCAAATTTCAATGCCTTTTTTGCAGTATTTTTCTATAACTCCTAATGCCACATCACAATCTAAAAGTTCTACATTGCTAGTTACTAAAAGCACATCTATATTACTATTTGTATCCAAGTCATCCCATTTTATTTCATGATATTCCCTTGCATATGTGCTTTTTTCTTTAATTTCTTCTTCACTTAAAATGTTACCGTTATGATTTATAAACAGGCAAAACCTATATTTATCAAACAATTCCTTATATCTTATAACTGGAACAAAAGACTCATCAAACGGATATATCCCTACATTTACTTTACTCATTTCTTCTCCTTTCATAAGGTACGACAGCCATATTTTTTTAATGTTATATAGTTTTTAATATTCTCTTCTATTGAAAATCTGCTTGTCTTACAAAAAGAAAGCCTTTTTCCTTTATCTAACTTTCCATTATTTTCTGCTTTTCCACAGCATAACTCACACATCTTATAACACCAACACCTTTTACACTCATCTTCTGAAATTTTTGCAACATTGAGCAGATTTTTAGCATTCTTTATATTAAAACCTTCCTGAATACTTCCAATACATAAAATGTCTGATGTTTCATTTACCCTTTCACAAGGGAACATCCTGCCATCCACATTCACAAACAACCTCTGTATTCCCGGTAAGCATTGTCCACCTGGACAATCGTAACAGCTCTTATGCTTATTATAAACATTTCTTTCAACCATCTGATTATGTAATGCAGATATATGAAAATTATATAGTGAATAATCATAGCCTTTTAACAAATTTGTACAACTATTTAAATAAACTTTAAAAACTTCATAGCTAGAATTTGCATAAAATTCCGGCGGCACATCATCCTGTTCCAATTCTTTTAAATTGTTTACATCAACATAATTTCCTGATACACCTATTTCTTTTACTAAATCATATGACATAAAAAACTCACTTGTACAAGAAACATCCTGTTTCAAGTCAATAACGGCATTAAAAGATATTTTTTTAATAAAGGCAGGACATATCTCCTTTACCATATCCAACTTCTCCATAACCGTTTCATATGTTCCCCTGTTACTCCCTGCAAATATTCTGTTCTTATTTTGAATGTTCGCAGGTCCATCTAAGCTAATGGTCAGATTAAAATCATGTGCAGCTAAAAATAATACACTTTCTTCTGTAAGTAATGTTGCATTACTCGTCATATTAAAAGACAACTTTTTACCTGCAAATATTTCTTCCGCATACGCAACGCACTGTTTAATCAACTCATATTCTAACAGAGGTTCTCCTCCGTAAAATCCTATTGTTACAGAATCACTGTTTAACGAATGATCATAGAAAAATTTTATTGCTGCTATTGCTGTTTCGACACTCATACGCTTATTCATATGTGTTCTATTAACATAACTGCCTGAATATACACAATATTTACACCGCAAATTACAGTTTTGTGTTACTTGCAAAGTCATCATATTCAAATTGGTTTTATAAAATTCTTCAATTCTATCCGTTTCCGGATGCCTAAAAATGATGTTTTCATTTTTGTCACAAAGAAATCCTTTTTGCATCAACAAATCAATATCACTTTTGCATTCCTCACTTAATGCACTATACTCTTTCCCAATTTGTTCCCTTGTTATTGATGTTTTCGAAAGCAAATTTTTCAAAAAGTCATACATCTCATCCGAAATATGAATTATTCCATTTGTGTTTACATCATAGAAATATTTTTCATTATATACTTCTATCAAATGGATATATGGTATATGATCAATCATATATTTTCCTCCTTTTAAAAAAGGCAGCCTGACTAAAAGTCCTATCAGACTGCCCATAGCATTTAAACATATCTCAAAAGAGTAGTTCAAACACTGTTTGTAGCTTCTGAACCTAACTCAAAAGAGTCATAGGTCCGAATGACTTGTTGTACAGATTGTTGTGAGTCACATTTCCTGTGAGCTGTATCCCTGTAGCATTGGGAATTGTATTACAATTATTACAAGATGTACACAGGCATAAATTACAATTACAAGCACATGCAAAAGCAACTAATGTACCTTCATTGAATCCGCCTTTTTTACCAAGTTTCTTCATACTCATAATCTTTCACCTCCTTTCCTCAATCTTTAACTATAACTATTGAAATTGCTTCCAATATTAATAGTCGATGAATTATAATTAACGGCTTTATTGATAGTTTTAGTCTTTCCTTCAACAATATCTATACCTTCATTATCAGAAACACTGGTATTTTTTTCTTTTTCTGCCTGTCTCTTTGCCCGTTTTGACTCAAACTTTTCTTCCTCTGCTTTTTTAGCAGCTCTTTTCTCTTTTACTTTTTCCTCTTTTTCTCTGTTCTCTTTTGCTTTTCGTTCAGCATTCTCTTTCGCTATTTTCCCATCTGGATCATTTGTACCAGATATTGCCACCGAAATATTTCCGTTTTCATCAACCTTATAACTCAGATTTGTCAAAGTGCCCAAACATCCATTCACCGCACTTTTTGCACAATCTGGAATGGCTGCTAAGTTTTCCTCCAGATACTTTGCTTTTTCTGGATCATTCATACACTTCTGTAAAAATGCACTTGAAACGGATACTGTTGTCGGAACCCCTTGCATTGAAGTCGTTCCCGTATTCATATAATGGTATTTTCCTTGCAAGTATTTTGAATAATCATTTACATTGCTATACCCCGTCTTAATCTGCTCTGTTTTTGTCACACCGGGACGTGATGTTTTTAATTCAACTGTACTTGTTGTCACGTTGCCATCTTTTGTATTTGTACTATCCTTTTCACTATCTGTTTTTTTTACAGTATTCTTATAATTTGAAGCATAATACGATGTGTAACTGCTGTTATTGATACCCGTAATTGCCATAATCCTACCTCCCTGTTATTGAAACTTAAAATAATTTCTATTATATTGAACGACTTGGATATTTAATTTCCGTTGATGTAAATTCATCTTCTGCCGAAACATTGATATGCCCACTGCTGTCAATAGCATACTCTTTACCATAAACAGAAAACGTATCTCCTTCTTTATACCCGATTTCTATCCAGTTTATATCATTTAACTGTTTTATCTTGGCGTCAACATTTATGGTCTTTCCTGATTCCTGCAATAAATAAGTGTGTTTTCCTGCTCCCGTATCTATAGAAAAGAATCCCGGAGAAATCCCGACTTTCTCACAGACTGACAGTACTTCCTCATTACTGTAGAGATAACCCCACACACTCTTTCCCTGTGCCAGATCAGATAAAATATTACTTGCTTTGCGCATTTCCCACTTATAATTTGTCCCTTTTTGATTTGTATTCTCTGCAAGCAACGATTCCGAGGCTGCCCAGCCTATCCTTCCATTATTGACCGTCCATGTATATTTACCGCCACTTGATGTTGTCCATGAATAATAACTTTTATTACTTAATACCAAAGAATTATTTGCAGCACAAATGCCTGACATGGTGCTTGTATTCATTTTCGGTACTGCATAATTAGGTACTACCTGTCTGCTCCCATTAAGGTCAAAGGAAATAACCCCGTACTCCTTAAAATCAGAATTATATCCACAGGAAACATTCTCCCCAAAATTGATTGCATCCAAAATAGCACTTGAATTATTATAGTTTGCAAAATAATAAGCCAATTCACTGTTAGAAATATTCGCATTTTTATCTATCAGTGCAGCTATTGATTGCTTTGAAAAGCCTCGTGCAGCATCAGAAATACTTAAACTGTCCTGTTTTTTATTATTTCCTGCTCCAAGCAACATCTGTATTGCTTTTTGGTGTATTCCTGCCTCTGCCTGTTTTGAATATGTCAATAGCTGGTTTACTGTGTTTACATCTGTCACTGTCCTCATAATTATTCCAAACCCTTTTTCAACATTAAACGCCAAACATATGCTGCAATTTGTCCAGCATATCATTTGATTTTTCTCTAACACTTCCCGGCTGATTTCTTAATTCATATCTGTTTTCATAGTAATGATTCAAGTAACCTTTCAGCCCATCATAAAACGAATCCTTATCTATTTCATCACTTAAAAATTTGTCGCACAAACCAGTCATTTCCGTTTTCTCATTCGTATAGAAATTCTTCTCATCGGAGATGATTTCTGACTTGTACTTATAAGTTTCTGTTTTGCTCCTTATTCCGATAACCATATAATCCGGTGTCATTCTCTCCATGATAGAATTGCGTGCTGACTCATTAAAATGAACATATTCGTCAATCATATTTTGAAAACTAGTCTGTAATTGTTCTGGGATATACATTTTATTTATTTTGTTTAATCCAGCTTCACTTGCACTTAATAAAAATACCGATTCAAATGAAGTACCACGATACCCTTCCCTCGCATTCAAGTCATCTACCGCTGCCACCATTTTGTCAATCTGTTCTTTTAGTGTATTTCTTTCATCTTCTGATAAATATTCTGCTGCATTTTCATCTACCCACTTCTCAAAAACCGAAACCTCATTCTCAGAATGTCCTTCAAATACACTTTTATCTCCTGAAATAGAAGATGTCTTTAGTTCCAATTTAAACAAATTCTCACATTTGTATTCTGCTGGTATTTCTTTTATCTCTCCATTGATTGATGAAAAATGCATTGCCTGAAAATCTGAGACTTTATCACGAGCAGTCTCAACTAACTTTCTTGCTGAATCACTGATTTTCACATCATCCTCCGAAATAATATTCTGAGGAACAGTTGTTTTCTTCTCAACCTTATTTTTTATCATTTCTGGATTATTAATATACCTATTTCCTTGAACTTTCATGGTAACCTCCTTAAGTTAGTCCACACTTTCTATACTTCTTTATCTATCTTGCTCGATGTCAAAGAAGAATCCGTCTTAGAGTATGTACCATTATTTGTATAGGTTGCACTCGCCCGGTTTGCAGCATTCGATATACCAGTTGCTTTCTGCGATATTTTGCTTACAAAAGAATTATATCCTGTAAAGATCGTTTTCAGCGAACTGATATCTGCCTGCTTTAAAGCACCCTCATCTAATTCCAACTTGTTTCCTTTTCCTATGGTAATACCTATTTTGGCAAGCATATTACTGTTTTTGTCTGTCATTCCAGTCATCCATGAAGCATTTCGCAATACATCCTTTGTATTCGATTCTCCTGCTTCCCTAACTACATCATTATAATCTTCAACAAAAGATTTTACTGCCTTGGTGATTTTATCCCAGTCATAATCCTCTACCTCAATCTCTTCCCCCGTTTTTTCATCTTTCTTTTTTATTTTCTTTTTTTCCCAAAGAGAAGAGTCATTCAAAGCATCTGCTGATTTTTTCAGAGAATCTGCACTTGTTTTCATCAAGGTAAGTTTTTGTGAAGTATCACCTTTTCCCGATAATTTTTCAGCATCCTGTTTTGCATAATATGCTTTCATAAGTTTTCCATAGCTTCCATTTTTGATTGCAGCATAATCAGAAAGCATATTTGTATTGCCTACTGATGAACTATCTGACGTTCCACTAAACAACGCTGAAAAATCTACATTGCTGTTATATTTACTTGTATAATCACTAAAACTTTTGATTTCTGACATAACACCAGCCTCCTTTCCGAACTATAAACGTATATCGATCGGTGTATATACTACCGACTGTCCACTTTCTGATGCTGGATTTTTTATTGTTTCTGCTGTTTCTGTTTTAACATCTGCATTCTCTGATGCATCTGTTGCCGTATCTGCATTTTCCTGTGTATTCTCTGCTTTCTGCGTTTGATCCTTCTTTGTTTCTGCTGCATCTGTACGGTTGTCTGCCTTTGCTGCTTCTTCCATAGATTTATTTGCATCTGAAAGTGAAGACATCTGTGATGCTGTTGCAGACTGCGCTTTTGCCTGCAAATCTGCCAGTTCTTCTTCTTTCTTTTCGGTATTGCCTTTTCCAGCATCCTGCTTGATTTCAGACTCAAGCACACCGGCTCTTCCTTCCATCTGTGTTGCCATACTCCCCTGCACTTTTGCTTGCTTCATAGATGAATCTGCGGAAATCATTGCCCGCATACCTGCCTGTGACAAGCCTGTTCCTTTCTTTGCAGATGTATTTTTTGTACCAGCCACCATATCATCCATAGATGATTTTTTACTCTGCTGTTCCTTTCTCTGTTCAATCTGGTGCTGTCTTAACTGTTGATTGAGATTTGTAATTTCCTGTTGTATCTCCTGACGTTTCTTCATCTTATCCTCTAATGACAGTTCTTCATTTGATGATAAGTCCTGCAATTTCTGCTGTGCATTTGCAATCTGATTCTGAATATTTTTACTCACAGAATCATTCGCCTGTGCCATTCCCATTGCTCCTATCTGCGTATTCGTTCCGTTAAATCCATTAATTTTCATCATTTCGTTATCCTCCTTGAGCTAATACTCTGAAATCCGTTTCCTGAAAATCTGTATAACATGATTTCTCTTTATTTTTTCTTTCGGCATATCTTTCTTCACAATAAACTGTGATGTTGTGAACCGCCCTTTTTTCGTTGTGAAGCAGTCTGAAAATGCTTTTCAGACTGTCGCAGTGCTCCTCAAATATTGTTGCAAGCAACATATTTTCATCGCTACCTGCGCAAAAAAAGCACTACATATTTCTGTAATTTCTGTAATTTACAAAATACATAGTGCCAATTTATTTCTTTATTCTACCTGCATCATAATGCTAAGGATTACTTCCTCATTTCCCTGCTCCAAAGATATATCTCCCATATACATTCTGGCAACCCGGCGAATGTTATTCAGACCCATTCCATGTTCCCTCCCAGATTTGGTTGTTTCTGGCAAATCGCTATCACCAAAATTAAGCTGACCCCCAAAACTGTTTTTTATGGTTATCATAAAGATACTGTTTTTCCGAAAAGAAGAAATGCTGATATACGGATCATCTCCACTTACATTTTCCATGCAGTTATTCAAGGCATTATTCATGATCACACTCAAATCAAATGCATTTAACTTCGTATTCTGCGGATAATGAAAATCCGACAGAAACCGAATCTGCCTTTCTTTTGCTTCTCTCAGCTTTTCCATCAAAATGACATCAATTACCGGACTTCCTGTCTTTATTTCCGGAGATACCTCGTCCCATTCATTTTTCAGATGTTCCAAGTATTCTGTAGCATCATCCATATTATTATGTGCCACCAGATGTTCCAGTGTCTGTATATGATTTCCCATATCATGGCGCATGGAGCGGATATCCCGATACAACTTTTCGACTTCCTCGATATGCTTTTTCATGTCACTGATCTGATTTAATACCAGCTCTTGTCCCCGCTGTTCTTCCTGCATCTCTTTCCAGTTTTGAAACATTACAATCACAACAAGAATAGCAACTATGGAAATCAGATAGTGTAAAAAGCTTAAAGCTCCATAAAATCCATATGTATCAATCAAGTTCTTTCCAGTATCTCTTTCGTATATCATGAGATAATATTGTAAAATGCCATACCCAGTGACGCCTACAAGTGAAGGTATAATAAGCATTACCATCTCTTTGACGCTCATTTCATCTTTTTTGTATATATACGCTTTATTGATCAGTCCTATTGCAACCGCAATAAAAGCAATACAAAGTACAATATCCAAAACTCTGGTTCCAACATATAGTCCGTACTGCAACCACACTTTTTCTGCACTCATATTCCGAAATACAAGTGCTTTTGTAACAAGATCATCAAGTCTGGCTGCCATTGCAACCGTTAACCATCGGATCGAAAAGAACGTAATTGCAAGAAATATTTTCTGATATATATTTCTTCTGTCCTCTACATACATCACAAGAAACGCTGCTATAACTCCAATCAGATATGCGGAAAAATTATCAATCTGTGGCGGAATCATATATAAAACAAGCATAATCGTAATATAAACAATACTGACTGCCACAGCCCCTTTTTTCTTTTTTATATAGGGACAAACAAATTTTCCAAAATAGATTCCTGTAATCATAAGGAGTGCAATAACAGAAATTTTCGATGTAACCATCCAGCATTTTTCTACCAAACTCATCCGATTTCTTTTCCTTTCCTCTGATTATATTTCAAATATTGTTTTACAAACTCAGAATAATTCTGTTTTGCAATCAATGCAGTTCCATTTTCCATCGTCACACAATTTGCATCATATTTCTGAACATATTTGAAATGTACGAGGTAGGCTCTGTGTGTACGAAAAAAATCTGCTCCCGCAATTTCACTCAGTTCCTGCAATTTTCCATAATATTCAATATTCGTATCCCGTGTATGGATAATGACTTTTCGATTATATACCTCAGCATACACAATATCCTTCAAAAACACTTTCATATGGCTTCCTCCGGACTGCACCATCATGTATTTTTCATCCAATTGATTTTCAGAATATTCTTTAATGCTTCTGACTGCACGTTTCACAACTTCCTCAAATTTTTCATCTGAAAACGGTTTCACCAGATAATGAAATGCTGAAACATCAAATGCCTGAAAAACATACTCCTCCACAGCAGTTACAAATATCAATACCATTCTTTCATTTTTCTGACGCAGAATCCTTGCCGTTTCCATTCCATCCATTCCTGGCATCTGAATATCCAAAAATAGAATATCCGGCTCACAACCACTTGCAATCAATTCATCACCAGATAAATATTTTTCTATTACTGCATCCGGTAATAATTTCTTTATTTTTTCTTCTAATATCAATCCTATAGATTTTTCATCATCACAGATTGCTATTTGCATCTTGTCACTTCCTTACTTACATACAATTATATTTATTATATCGGAAAAAGTCTTTTAATAGCTAGCCGCCATGTTGTGAACCGACCTTTTTTTGTTGTGAAATAGAATATCACATATATCGCTTTATCTGTTTCCTGTTAATTTGTTTTATCCGACACACGCTCCTGGGAGTGACTGTATCTATCAAAAAAAAGAAGTCAGCAGTTTATTCACGCACTACTGACTTCCTATACTACTTATTTTAATTGCCTCCCACATCCATCTGAATCTGATATCTTGGAATCGTCCCATTTTCCTTTTTATAAGCCAGAACATCATAAATCATCTACTGTTACGTTCCCATTTGATACCTTATTCAAAAAACGATCTAATTCCTCTACATAGCCAGCCAGACGATATTCCTCATCACTGTCATTGCTCAATGAACCAATAAAACGATTGTTCTTATTGGTGCCAGTGGTCAATAACGATAAATCCACAACTCCCGAACCATATCCTTTTACCGCTGCACTTGTAGATGCCCCCGTAAAGGCATTACGATAAAGATTATTGTCTCCATCATTTTTCCGTCAGAACAAATTCATCACCTAAGTCCTTCATTTTTGATTGGCATACCGGTGCTGGCATATGATATGTATAATTACCACAAATATTCTTATACTGACTATGATTCTGAATGATTCCAATTCCCATACATGGTTCTCCTTCTTTCGTAATTCTTCAACCAGTTTTCCAAAAAATATTATATTTCTAAAGCACAGAATACCATTGTCTGTT
>OHHZ01000744.1_pt1 | contig 13405 bp, 12 predicted proteins | sample 1568081 | NCBI WGS metagenome assembly OHHZ01 (sample SAMEA3879597, study PRJEB24766) | human gut metagenome | biome: human-associated habitat; feature: feces | place: USA | collected 1985/1987
GATCAGCACCTTCCTGCAGATCCCCCGGAATCCCACCTCACTGGAAAGCGTATGATCCGCAAAAGCACACATCACCCCGGTCAGGTAATCGATCACCACAAAAGCAATCAGGGCATACAGAAGCCCGTCACAGCCTCCCATAAACCAGCCCAGCCATCCGCCTACAGCCATAAAAACCATCTGAATAAAATTCCAAAATTCCTTCATGCCAGAATCCTCCTCCCATGAAAAAAGCAGCCCCCATTTCTGAGAACTGCCGTAAATAAGTTTTCTATCTTCATGCCTTGCGGCAGAAAGACCTACATTGTTTCCTCCGTCAGCGTATACGTGATCTTCATGGTCTTGTCCGTATTCTTCACCACTGCTGACGAAAGATTATTGATACTTGCCAAATAAGGCGTCAGAAGGTAAGCACACCTGTGCTCCTTCCCGTAACTGCCGCCCCACATAAACACAAAGTTCTTATACTGGAACAAAGGTGTTGCCATGACTTCAAACCTTGCGCTCCCCTGCGTCTTGATCACCCTGTCATCCGCCGTGATCTGGAAATCCCCTGCCACGATCATGTCCCCGAGAAGTGTCATATACACCTCACAGGAACCGGCCTCCCCAATGGATTTCAGCTTGGAAGTAAAGCCCAGCGGAATCAGCGTCACATCCGCTGAATTTGCAACATTGATCTTATAAACTCCCTTCTTATCATAAGAAGGCACATACAGATACCCCTTCCTCACACAGCATTTTACATTCCGCTCCGGATAGGAACCGTCCTTTGCCCTTGTGCCCACTTCCGAAAGCTTCGCCTTGGACAGTGTCCAGCTTCCTTCCGTAAAGGAATAATCCTTTTTGGAGATCCGGATCCACACCATCTTCGCATCCCCGGAAGAATTCGGCTCATTAGAAAATCCATACCAGTATCCGTCATGCCCGTCCATAAATTCCCCCGTACTTCGTATAATCCCCCAGGAACGTAAAATTTTCCGTTGTCAGTGTCTGTTCCTCCAGTACGGTATAAGTGGTATCATCCAGTTTCTCATTCAGCCCGATATTAAACACCGGAATCCGGATCTTCGTAATGGTCACACTGGAAGTCCCAAAGCTAATGGAATACAGCAGGTTCTTTTCAAAATCCAGTTCCACGGATTTTTTATCTTTTCCGGCTTTTGCCGCCGGGAATATTTTTCTCACTTCATCCATATATTCTTCCGGATGGCGCAGGGACGGGCTGTAATGCGTAAGCCACAGTTCTTTTACCTGCGTCTCTCTCGCCAGTTCAGCCGCTTCATAAAAGGTCATATGTTTATATTCCACTGCTTTTGCCGCCTTTTCTCTTTCGCCGTACATTCCTTCGCAAATGAAGAGATCGGAATCTTTCGCATTCTTCCGTATAGAATCAGTGGGTCTGGTATCTGTCGTATAAGTCAGTTTAATCCCCTTCCTCGGCGGTCCAAGAACCATCTCGGGGGTAAAATGTCCTTCCTCTGCCTCCACACATTCTCCACGCTGGAGAACACTCCAGTATTTTTGAGGAATATTCTGTTCTTTCGCTCTTACAGGATCAAATTTTCCTGACCGGTCAATCTCGATGGTATATCCGTAACAAAGCACATTATGGTTTACACGAAATGCCTTCAGACGATATCCATTCATTTCAAAGCACTGTTCTGCTCCTTCAATTTCTTTGTAAATGATCGGAAACGGCAGCTCCGGTGCGATGACCCTCAGGCAGCCCACTACCCGCTCAAGTCCCTTAGGCCCTATCAGCGTCAACGGTTCTTTACGGTCTGCATTTCCCATGGTAAGAAGCAGTCCCGGAAGTCCACTGATATGATCCCCATGATAATGAGTAAAGCAGATCACATCAATCGGTTTAAAACTCCACCCTTTTTCCTTTACAGCAACCTGCGTTCCTTCTCCACAGTCAATCAGGAGACTACTCCCGTTATAACGGGTCATCAGTGCTGTCAGAAAGCGATAAGGAAGCGGCATCATGCCTCCGCTTCCAAGTAAACATACATCTAACATATTTTTCCTCTATTCTTATTTTTCAATTTCAGCCGGAATGAGGAACCCCTTCAATAACCGGTCATAGCATTCCTCACATAAGTCAAATCGATGATTCTCCCCGTCCTTTTCAGAAAAATAGCCCCATGTATGTTCCACACAAAGAACTTCTTTCTCTGGTCTTCCATTTATGACACTGATCTCTCTTCCGCACTGATTACAAATGATCTTTGAAATTTCTTTCGTCTTTTTTAATTGATACTGATGCATACAATCTCCTCCTGCGTAACTGTCATTTTCTTTATCACGCCTTCATTATAGCGAGCGTATGCCTCTGTGCCTACTGGAAAGTGATGGTTATCCGCTGATCTTCATACTCATCAACACAGCATCTTCTTCCGGTTCAGTATAAAAACTCTTTCTGACCCCGTCCTTTTTAAATCCAGTTTTTTCATAAAATGCCTGTGCTGTATAATTTTTTTCGCGTACATCAAGAAGGATCTTTCCAGCCTTTCGCTGCGTTCCCTCTTCCTGAAGTTTCTTCATCAGTGCAGTACCCACTCCCTGACGTTTCACTTCTTCCACAACGGCAACTCTTGCAATCTCAATCTCGTCCGCCGCCTGATATGCGAGCAGATATCCGACCCGTCTCCCGGCTTTCTCTGCCACAAGACAGAGGGCTGTCGGCTGTCTGAGCGTTTCCAAAACCGCTTTTTCACTCCACGCATCTGAAAAACTCTGATGCTCCATCTCTGCTACCGCCGCACCATCTTCTATTGTCATAACACGGACTTCCGGCTTTGCATTTTTTTCTTTTTCTGCACGTTCCCGTTCTGCCTGTGATATCCGTAAATAATCTGGTTTATGCTCTGCAGCTGTCTCGAATTTACCTTCACGGTAATAGCAGATTCCAAGAGATCCAACCACCGCTGCTCTCTGCCTGTTCATATAGGCCGGTGCAAAAGAATACGGAACTTCCATACCTGCTTCTATCATTTCTTCATAGACCGGCACCCCATCTCCAAGGAATACAACCGGACGTCCATAACTGTTCAGTTTCTGAATCAATTCTTCTACCGGAAGTGCCATCTGCTTTTCCATCACCTGAAATTCCGGTTCTTCAAGTCCTTTCCCGCTGTCTTTTCCCTTTACGAAAGTATAAAGACCCGTATATACCTGCTTTCTTCTTGCATCCATGATCGGGCAGATTACATCTGTGCATCCATAAACATTATAAGCCAGTGCATCCACAGTCGGTACATGGATCAACGGTTTATTCAGTGCCAGTCCAAGTCCTTTTGCTGTTGCCGATCCGATCCTCAGTCCTGTAAATGATCCGGGACCTCCTGCCACCGCGATCGCATCCAGGTCAGAAAGATCCAGATCTACCATCCTTGTCATCTCATCGATCATTGGAAGAAGAGTCTGAGAATGCGTCTTTTTATAATTCACAGTATATTCTGCAATGGTCTGCGTATCCTCAACGATCCCTACGGTCGCAGTTAACCCGGAACTGTCTATTGCCAATACTCTCATACGTTACTTTTCCTTCTTTCCTCTATTGTTCTTCGATTGTGATCCTTCGGAAATCGAATCCCTGTTCCAGATCTTTCTCAATGGTAATGTTCACCCGGTTCTCCGGCAGAATCTCCTCGATCAGATTTGCCCACTCGATCAGTGAGACTCCCTCACCCGACACATATTCATCAAAGCCTACTTCATCCATCTCTTCAACATCGCCGATCCGGTAAACATCAAAATGATAAAAGGGCAGACGCCCTCCTTCATATACCTGGACAATCGTAAACGTAGGGCTATTTACCGGCTCTTCAATCCCAAGCCCTTTTGCAAGCCCCTGCGTAAATACGGTTTTTCCCACACCAAGATCTCCGGTCAGGGTAATCACCTGACCGGGATATGCTTTTTCACCAAGACTTTTTCCGACCTGAAATGTCTCTTCAGGACTTCTTGTCTCTATTATCATAGTTTCTGCCTCTTTTCTGTACCCGGAATCTCACGGTCTGCCCGATTAATGATGGAACAGACGAATGCCTGTAAATGCCATCGCCATCTGATATTTATTACATGTTGCGATTACATTATCATCTCTCACAGAACCGCCCGGCTGTGCAATATATTTTACGCCACTCTTATTGGCACGTTCGATATTATCTCCAAATGGGAAGAACGCATCAGAACCAAGTGCTACATCTGTCATCTGATCCAGCCATGCACGCTTTTCTTCTCTTGTAAACACTTCAGGTTTTACTGCAAATGTATTTTCCCACACGCCGTCCGCAAGCAGATCCATATACTCATCGCCGATATACAGATCGATCGCGTTATCACGGTCCGCGCGTCCGATACCGTCCTTAAACTGAAGTCCGAGCACTTTCGGGCTTTGACGCAGCCACCAGTTGTCTGCCTTCTGTCCGGCAAGACGTGTACAGTGGATTCTTGACTGCTGTCCGGCACCGATTCCGATTGCCTGTCCATCTTTTACATAACATACAGAATTGGACTGTGTATATTTCAATGTGATCATGGAAATAGCAAGATCGATCTTCGCTGCATCCGGGATCTCTTTCACATCTGTCACAACATTTGAGAAGAAATCTTTATCGATATTCAGTTCATTTCTTCCCTGCTCAAATGTAATTCCGAATACTTCCTTGTGCTCTAACGGTGCAGGCACATAATCCGGATCGATCTGAATGATATTGTAATTTCCTTTTTTCTTCTGTTTCAGAAGTTCAAGTGCTTCCGGCTCATATCCCGGTGCGATCACTCCATCAGATACCTCTCTCTTGATCAGGCGCGCTGTATCAACGTCACAGACGTCAGACAGAGAAATAAAGTCACCGAAAGAAGACATACGGTCTGCGCCACGCGCTCTTGCATAAGCACATGCAAGTGGAGAGAGTTCTCCAAGATCATCTACCCAGTAAATCTTCGCCAGTGTCTCTGACAGTGGAAGACCAACAGCTGCTCCGGCTGGTGATACATGCTTGAATGAAGTTGCGGCCGGAAGTCCTGTTGCTTTCTTCAGTTCTGATACCAACTGCCATCCATTGAACGCATCCAGGAAGTTAATATATCCTGGACGTCCGCTGAGCACCTTGATTGGAAGCTCTCTGTCGTCGTTCATGTAAATTCTTGAAGGTTTCTGGTTTGGGTTACATCCGTATTTCAATTCTAATTCTTTCATCTGTCTTTACGCTCCTTATTTGTTCTTATTCACGATCTTTGTCTCATAGTTACCTGTCTCGATATCAATGTAACGGACAAATAATGACACTTTATTTTCCTCATTCAGGCTGTTCCACAGAAGGTCTGCAAACTCTTCCATGTTGTCCAGCACCTCTACCAGCTTCGGTTCTCCCTCAAAGCTTGGAAGCGGGTTGCCATCATGCATATAAGTGTGAATAAAATGAGCTTCACCGGCTGCCGGATTCTCGTATGCAAAAGTATATCTGTTGCAACTGTCCGGGTTTCCGTTATTGCTCTTCAGGATTGACATTGCATAATTGAAATTGCCATTCTCAATATGCATCACACCAGAAATACGTGGTGTGTAGTTCGGACCATCCGGCTCGAATTCTCTAGAACGAAGAGACTGCTCAAAAGTAAGCTGCTTATCCATTCCTTCATAAATCGTATCTGTCTGATCTCCGTTTGTTACGATCGTCTTATTCCCCAATACTCTGACCGGTGCGTAAATAATCAGACTTGGGTCTGTAAGCTTCGATGGATCAAATGCCTGTGTACGGATTCCCTCTCCGTCCTCTACAAACACACGGTTTCTACTGTTCTCACTGCGTCCCATAATAAAATAGGCAGTGACAGCCTTCTTTCCATCCGGGCTTTTACCAATAATAATTCCTCTTCCTGGATAAGAGTTACTCTTAAGTTCCTGCTCAATCGACAGCATCTTCATTGTTGTTCTCCTTTCGGTACGTTCGCTTTCTTGACAATCTACTAGAAAAAAACGAAAAACTTCTCCTAAAATAATAGATTCAGGAGAAGTATATCATGCACATGCTTTTTTCGCAAGTCCAGGCCCGACAGCTATTGAATGAAAAATCCTGATTTTCCGTAGCTTCGGACCTCTTTCTATTAAATTCTAGTAACTATTCACTCTTTTTGATCAATTCTGTCATCTCGCCTGCCGGAATTCCAAGAACATAATTCATTTCACTTGAAAGAGCATGTTCCAGAAGCAGCTGATATTTCTTATCCATGCTTGTCATGCTGCCTCTTCGTTTCGTTCGGCTATACAATGTCTTCAGCACTTTGACCCAGTTTTCAGGACAGAAGCTTGAGATACAATCCTTGTATTCCTGTTCTCTGTACTTTTCATTCTTTACATTCAGTATACCAACCTCTGCAAGATTATCCAGCAGTTCCTTCGCTTTCTGCTCACTTACCGGACGACGGATGTTCTTCTCATCATCAATCGGAACATACGCCTTATCTCTCTGATTGTCTATGGATTGTAATGTATAATAATCTTTCTTGCCATCCACAAATGAAAAATCCAGTTTTCCTACTTCTTCTACCTTGTACACTCCTCTGCACTTATATACAACTGCGTCTCCTCTGCTGAGCATTTTCAAAACCTCCTGTTCTTTTTATTTACACTGTTGTTGTCCACAATGTACTGCCCTTTTTATAACAGACTCTACGTGTGTAGTATAACATTTTTTCAGTATTATTTTAAGAGATTTTTAAATTTTCAAACATTTTCGTGATTATTGCATAATTCACATGCAGCTCTATTTGTGCAATTTTTAGAATACTTTTGTTGTCCACTGGCTCATATCCCACACTTCATCAACCACGTCCTGATAAAATTCAGGTTCGTGACAGATCAGAAGGATACTTCCCTTGTACTCCTGTAATGCCTGCTTGAGAGAGTCCTTTGCATCCACATCAAGATGATTCGTCGGCTCGTCAAGGAGAAGGAAATTCGTATCTCTGTTTAACAACTTACAGAGACGCACCTTTGCCTGCTCTCCACCGCTGAGTACACGCACCTGACTTTCGATATGCTTCGTTGTAAGTCCGCATTTTGCAAGCGCGGAACGCACCTGATACTGTGTATAAGAAGGAAATTCCTGCCACAGTTCCTCAATACAACTATTACGGTTTTCTCCTTTTACTTCCTGCTCAAAATAACCAAGTTCAAGGTTATCACCAAGTTCAACACTTCCTGATAAAGAAGGAATCAATCCAAGAATACTCTTTAGCAATGTGGTTTTTCCAATTCCATTTGTTCCAACAAGTGCGATTTTCTGTCCACGTTCCATAGAGAAATTCAACGGTTTAGATAATGGTTCATCATATCCTGTCACAAGATCCTTCGTCTCAAAAAGCATCTTACCAGGAGTTCTTCCATATTTGAAATGGAATTCCGGCTTTGGTCTTTCTGCCGCAAGCTCGATCACATCCATCTTATCCAGCTTTTTCTGACGGGACATCGCCATATTTCTTGTAGACACACGAGCTTTATTTCTTGCAACAAAGTCCTTCAGCTCGCTGATTTCCTGCTGCTGACGACGGTAAGCCGCTTCAAGCTGAGCTTTCTTCACTGCATAAACTTCCTGGAAATGATCATAATCGCCCACATAACGGTTCAATTCCTGATTTTCCATATGATAAATAATATTCACGACTTCATTTAAGAACGGAATATCATGTGAAATAAGGATAAATGCATTCTCGTAGTCCAGAAGATAACGCTTCAGCCATGCAATATGCTCCTCATCCAGATAGTTTGTCGGCTCGTCAAGAAGCAGGATATCCGGCTTCTCAAGGAGAAGTTTCGCAAGAAGCACTTTCGTTCTCTGTCCACCACTTAAGTCTGTCACATCTCTGTCCAATCCAAGATCAAGTAATCCAAGTGCACGCGCAACCTCTTCTACCTTCGCATCAATCGTATAGAAATCATGCAGTGTCAGTTCATCCTGGATCGTACCAAGTTCTTCCATCAACGCATTCATTTCTTCCTCATCTGCTGTTCCAAGCATATCACAGATTTCATTCATTCTCTGCTCCTTCTGAAGGAGTGGATCAAATGCGGATTTCAGAGCCTGACGGATCGTCATTCCTTTCTCAAGAACTGCATGCTGATCCAGATAACCTGCATGCACATTCTTTGACCACTCAACCTTCCCTTCATCCGGTAACATTTTCCCTGTAACAATACTCATAAAAGTGGATTTTCCTTCTCCGTTGGCCCCGACAAGACCAATGTGCTCTCCTTTCAAAAGTCGGAATGACACATCATTGAAGATTGCACGGTCTCCAAATCCATGTGTCAGGTGTTCTACATTTAATATGCTCATATCGCTCTCCAATCGTATTCTTGTTTCTTCTCTTGATTTTGTATTTTACTTCTTATTCCTGATGACTCTCCAGCCATTTCACCGCACACTGTGCCAGACATGCCACACCGATCGGGCAGACATCTTCATTAAACTGTACCTTCGGATTGTGTGCCGGATAAGTTCCCCGCTCATCCGTATAACCTGCTGAGAGATACATAAATGTACTCGGAACTTTCTCTGCGATCACTGCAAAATCTTCCGATGCACTTGCACTCACATCCGGAACCGGAGTAAGGCCCGGAATATCCATCTCTTTCATATATCCAATCATTTCGTCCGTCAATGCCGGATTGCAGATCAGCGGCGGAACTTCGGAGATCATCTCGATTTCCACACTTCCATTATATACATCTGCGGTCTTCTCTGCCACTTCTTTCATTCGGCGAACAAGAAGTTCGCGCTCTTTCGTATTGTTTGTACGGATCGTTCCCTGAAGAACTGCTGTCTCTGGGATAATATTTGCCGCCTCGCCGGCCTTAAACTGTCCAATTGTCAGAACGCATGCGTGCGCCGGATCAGTCTCTCTTGCAATCAACTCCTGCAATGCAAGATGAATGTGTACTCCGATATTAATCGGATCCACACCCGCATGAGGATAGGCTCCGTGAGAACCTTTCCCTTTGACCGTGATTTTAAATCCATCAACAGAATACATCATTGTGCCTTTATCATTATACATAAAAAGTCCGACCGGCATCTTTCCCGGAGATACATGATACGCAAGTGCTGCATCTACCTTCGGATTCTCAAGAATCCCATGCTCAATCATATTCTTACTTCCCTGAAATGTCTCTTCCGCCGGCTGGAACATGAATTTCACAGTTCCTTTCAACTTGCTTTCCTGTTCTTTTAAGATTCTTGACGCACTCAAAAGCATTGCTGCATGAAAATCATGTCCACAAGTATGTGCTGTTTTTCCTGTTGGACAAGCAAATGCTTCACCACTTTCCTCCGGCATCGGAAGTCCATCCATATCTGCACGCAGGAGAAGAACCCTACCGCCATTTCCAAGCGTTGCCGTAACTCCCTCTCCGCATTCAACCGGATCCAGACCATACTCTTTCAACTTATCCATCACATAAGCTTTCGTCTTCGGAAGCTCAAGTCCTGTCTCTGCATTCTGATGAATGTATCTTCTGTCTGCTACTGTTTCGTCTTTTAATTCAAGTGCTCTCTTGTAGAAATCCATCGTGATTGCCTCCTTTTCGTCACCAAATTTCTATCTGCCTATTTTTTGTACAGAATTACCTTCTTTTATCTTCACCGGAAATCGATACGAATAATTCTTTTCCTGCCACTTTTCATCTTCCATCATTCTAAGAAGATTCTTTGCTGTAATACGTCCAAGCTGATATTTCGGATGAATTGCAGAAACCAGCTGAGCCCCGTTGTTTGCATCTAAAAGCTCCGCATCATCAAATGATACCAGCGAAACATCCTCTGGCACATGTAATCCCCTCTCCTCCAAGAAATCCATGTAATAATTCGCAACTTCATCATTATATACAATCATTGCCGTACAGTCTTTTGTACGTCTATACATTCGGAGTAAACCTTTTTTGCTCAGCTTTTCTTCCATATCTTTTGTTGAATACCAACGAATATAATCATCATCAAATTTTACTCCATAATCTGATAAACACTGAATAAAACCTTTATATCTCTCAATTCCCTGCATGTCATCATATTTAAAAATCCCGCCTATCCTGCGATGTCCATTTTCAATTAAAAGTTTTGTCAATTCGTACGAACACTTCGTATCCGACATTTCCACACTGTCAAACACCATATTTTCATAATGATTATGAATAAAAAGTGTCGGAATATTCCTTCTTTTAATTTCTTTATAAAGTCGGATATTGGGATTCGGAAATGCAGATCTTGAGCCTTCTATGATCAAACCACTGACATCCCCTTTCAGAATCCCTTCCAAATAGATAGCTTCATCATTCAATCGATTCTTTGTCACAGCCACCTCTATAGCATATCCTTTTTCCGTAAGACAAGATTCAATCCCATCATATACTCTTGGAAAAAGATAATCCGAATAATAACTCAAAAGAAGTCCGACCTGCGGTCGTTCTTCATTTACCTTACTGCAGTCATAAGACACATAGGTTCCGCTTCCTCTTACACGAGTTACCAGCCCCTCTTCCTCTAGTTTCTGCAGTGCAGTTCTTACAGTCTGTCTAGAATACCCAAATTTCTTTTGAAGACTTGGTTCTGACGGAAATTTATCCATATTTTTTATCACACCACTGGTGATAAGTGTATGAGCCCAATTATATAATTTTTGATATTTCAGGCCTTCCTGATTCGTATTCTTCATAAATGCTCCATATACCAATTACGGGCAAAAACATCAAAGAATGCCTTTGCCCGTAATGAATAAATAATTTTATTATTTGATAACTGTAAGTGATTCACGGTCTGCGAATACTGCTACGAAGATCAGGAATACAACTCCCTGGATCAGCTGCATCATCTGTGTTGAGAATCCCATCATTGTCAGTCCACTATTCAGTACAACATACAGTAATGATCCAACAATAATATTTTCAAAACGAACCTTTGCACCACCGGAAATAGGCATTCCGCCTAATACCAACGCGATAAGAATCTGTGTTTCGAGCTGATTACCTCCTGAAGAAGTAACTGATCCAACTTTGATTACATTGATAAATGCAGCAAATCCCGTAATTGCTCCTGCAAGTACATAGATAAGGAATTTCATCTTATCTGTACGGATACCTGAAAACATCGCTGCTTTCTCTCCTGCTCCGATTGCTTTCAGATAAGTTCCGAATTTCGTATAACGAAATGCAACAAATCCAATAAGAAGGATCACTACTGTACAAGCAATCTTAAGCTCTGTACTATCGTAGTTGATCAGTTTTGCAGAACCCGCAACCGGCGCATTTGTTGTAAGGTATTTGATAAATCCACGGAACAAGAACATTGTACAGATTGTTACAATAAATGATTTGATCTTACGAAATACATAAAAGTAACCGTTCAATGCTCCGATTGCAGCACCGCTTACAATACCTCCGATAATTGCAAGCGGAATGCTCTTCTGTGAAAGCATACATACAACAATAGAAGAAATACCGAGAATGGATCCCTGGGAGAAATCAAGGCCTCCCATTGTCATAATAAAGAAAACTCCCATTGCTGCAATCATTGTTACATATATTTGTGAAAATACCAGCGACAGATTTCCCATCATTCTGAAATCTGTCAAAACGTTAAATAACAGGAAAATAACAACCAATCCAACGATCGGTAAGAGCGAACGGATCAAAGACATTTTTGATGCTTTTTTCAGCTGCTGCTCTTTATCATTTGTTTTTACACTCACTTGACTTCCCATAGTTGCCTCCTTATACCATCATAGAAATAAGACTGTTTTCATTCAGATCCTTATTTCTATCAAGCTGACCACTGACTTTTCCATCTTTCATGATTATAATGCGGTCACACATACCGATCAGCTCCATCAGCTCTTCTGAAATCATAATGATAGATTTTCCATTCTTTCTCATTTGATTCATCAGCTGGTAGATATCCTGTTTTACCTTGATATCAATACCACGAGTCGGACTGTCCAAAACAACGATATCAGAATCTTTACCGATCCATCTTGCAAGAACAACCTTCTGCTTATTACCGCCTGAAAGATTTGATACAAACTGGTTTACATCCACCATTTTTACAGACATCTGTTTTGCATACTTATCTGCAAACTCTTTTCGTTTTTTATCTCTTAAAATATGTGATTTTCCTGCCAGCTCATCCAGTGACGGAAGGCAAATGTTATCTCCGATACTCTGGTTAAGGACAACTGATTCATTATCACGATCCTTAGATGTATATGCAATACTGTTTTTAATCGCAGTAGGAATGCTGTTGATCTGAGTTCCGTCTGCCAGTGTCACCGCACCTTCACGATCATAAGATGCTCCAAAAACAGCTTTTCCGATTTCATGCATACCTGATTCGGAAAGTCCTCCAAATCCAAGAATCTCTCCCTTATGAAGATCAAAGGATACATTTTCAATCAATCCTGGAACTGTAACATTTTTCACTGATAACACGACTTCATCAGATACTTTTTCGCCATAATCAGAACGATAATAATCACCTGTCACTTCACGTCCTACCATCAGCTTTTTCAAGTCTTCTTCTGTCACATCTTTACTCTTAACTGTATCAATGTAAACACCATCTCGAAGAATTGTAATTGTATCAGACTTATCCAGGATTTCCGGAAGGTCATGGGAAATAAAAATAACTGTATTTCCACTCTTTCTGATTCTTTCCATATGTTTGTAAAGCTCTTCACGTCCTTCCTGTGAAAGCGCTGTTGTTGTCTCATCGATCACAACAACCTTTGGATCAAAATAAGTAGCTTTTACAATCTCAACCAATTTACGATCCTCGAAATTGTAGTTATCGATCATATCTGCTGCTTTGATTCTGTCAAAGCCATATTTTTTCAAAAGCTCTGTTGCTTTTTTGTTCATTGCATTTGTATTTTTAATTCCGAAATGTACGAACTGATCTTCATGTCCAAGGAAAATATTCTCTGCAACAGTAAGTCCTGACAGAGTTCCAAGTTCCTGCACAATAATGGATACTCCTTCGTTGTTTGCTTCTACCTGGTTCTTTGGATGAATCTCTTTTCCGTCCAGAATAAATGTTCCGCTTCCGATACTGTAAATACCTGTCAGCATATTTGTCAGAGTTGACTTACCGGAACCATTTTCTCCGATCAGCGCATGAACCTCTCCTTTATTCACATTGAAGGATACATTCTGAACTGCTTTTGTAATACCGAAGTTTTTACAAAGATTTTTTACCTGTAATCTTACTTCACTCATTGCTGTCTCCCTCCTTCATTACTTGACGATTTCGCCCTTAGTAGCCTTTGTTGTCACAGTAATGATAATAAGCAGTGCAAGTCCTGTGATAACATCCTGAATTGCAGTCGGTGCTCCGAGAGCAATGAA
>OHHZ01000752.1_pt1 | contig 13334 bp, 10 predicted proteins | sample 1568081 | NCBI WGS metagenome assembly OHHZ01 (sample SAMEA3879597, study PRJEB24766) | human gut metagenome | biome: human-associated habitat; feature: feces | place: USA | collected 1985/1987
CATACTTTCGCGCGGTGGCAGAATCTATCGGCATTTTCAGTGGGATATAGCTGCGATCTCCGCGAAACACCTTGATAACCTCACCGCTTGACGGTAAAGTGGAATAGCACATTTCCGGGATAAGCGGTTCGGCAGGGGCATAGGTTGCCCCACAATCCTCCATATGCTGGGCAAATTCGCAGATGTGATAGGTGTTCTTTCCGATCTCTGCGTGGGTTTCGTCTATATAGCGGCAGTAGGCTTTGATTTTCTCACCGTCCGTATGGGTAATGATAATATTCCCGCCGTCAGGCAGACGGAAAAGCTCTTTATAGCGGCTGTCGATAAAGCGAATCCCTTGCGCTGCTTTTTCCATGTGACTGTTCAGCAGGTCGGAAACATAGGCATAGCAATAGAAATTGTTGTCGCCGGGCGCGGGAATACAACGCAGAAGATAGGTGTATTTGTCAGTATCAACCCGATACCCGTATTCGCGGCTGAAATTTCCCATAAACCGCCCGTCGGGACGGGCGCAGCAGTATTCGAGCATAGAATCACGGTCAGCCAAGATACCCACCTTGTAAAATTCCTTGATGACGGAATCAAACTCGGCGGCAAATTCATCGGTTCGGTATTGCTTGATCTGATCCTCATAGTCGGGATAAAAGGTTCTGCCGCCGTTTCCGAAATCGCCGCGCATAAGGGCAATGCAGCCGCTTTGCGACATAAGCTGATAGCTCTGCGTATAAGCGTAGTCCCGTTCTTTCGGGAGCATTTCACGGATATTCAGATTCATTTTGTCTGTCCCTCGCTTTCTGTCATAAGAAATTGTCCGAACTCGGTAAAGGCGTACCAGTTCGTGCGGTCAAAGCAGCTTTCGTTGAAACGCCCCTTTGTGAGAACACGCGCCCTTATCAGCCGTTTCAAGGCATAGCGGATTTCGTCGTAGGAGAGGAACGGAAAGAACCCCGTCATCATCTGCACCGAGCAGCGAACCCAAACCCTGCCCTCGTGAAGCTGCGGGGACTGCGTGCTTTTTTCTTCTGCACAGTCCCAAAGGAAACCCGCCAGTACCGCCGCATTGACCCCATATTTCTGCGCTATGTGTGAATCGAAAAAGTGTACCATAAAATAAGAACCTCCTTTTGTTTTGGATATGTAAAAGGGACGGCCTATTTCAGCCGCCCCGGTCGTTATTTCTTCTTGCCTCTGATTTTCAGGAAAATCAAAGCACCCACGATGAACACGACCAGTCCGATTGCAACGATTGTTTTCAGTTCCATTATTCAGCGTCCTCCTTTTTCTTCTTCATAGCATAAGCGATATACCCACCGCCGCAGGCGGCAAAGCCTAGCATGCCGATAGCGGTCAGCCACTTCCAGAGTGCGGGATTGCTGTCGTCGCCTGTTTTCGGGGTATCGCGCAGCTCGTTGTGCATTTCTACCTTTGTAACAGCGCCCTCAAACACGCTCGCCGTCTTGTCCGCGGGGAGAATATAGGCGACAGAAGCGCCGTCCGATACCTCGCTTACGGTGTAGTCGCCAATGCGGAGATTTTCAATGAGAATTTCGCCGTTTTTGTCGGTGGTAAAGACTTCGGAATACCCATTAGGCCCGGTCACACGGAACGAAAAGCCCTCAATCTTTCCGTCAGAAGATGTCTTGATGATTTTGAGCGATCCCACCTTTGCCGTGTTGACAAAGCCTTTGCCCGCCTCGTTTTCCACGGTGACGGTCTTGCCGTTTTCGGTGATTTCAAAATAATAGGCGTTTTCGTCGAGATAGAAACCCTCCGGCGCTTTCTGCTCCTTTACAAAATATCCGCCGTAAACAAGATCGGACATTTCATAAACGCCCACGCTTGTTTCGGTGAGCGTACCGAGCAATTCATCGTCGGCGTCAAGCGCCTTGTTCCCGTTGCTGTCACGGTAAACAAAAAATTCTGCGCCTGTCAGCTTGTTGTCGGGATAATCCTTATCAACCTTTGTGATTTGCACCGTACCACGGATTAGCGTATTTTTAATCTCAACCTCTATTACTGCGCCGTCCTCATTGACGGTTACAGCAAATGCTCCCTCGGACAGCACAAAGCCGGTCGGCGCTTCGATCTCACGGACGATCCAGTTCCCATAAGGCACATTGGCAAAAGAAAAACTGCCGTCCTCTGCGGAGGTGGCAGTCAGAATAGCGGTATCGGTTGTAAATTCTTCGGTATCAGGCTTAAACAGACCGATCACTGCGCCGCCAAGCGCATTTCCGTCCTCGTTCTTTTTCAGTCCGTGGATTTCGCCGTAAATCAGGTCGTTGCCGATGGGCTTGCCGTCGTTTGCCTTGATTTCCACAAGGGCGGTTTCCTGTCCGGCGTACTCAAAGACAATCGTGTACTTTTCGTCGGAGAGGATATAATGCTCGTCGGTGGAAAGTTCTTTGAGATAGAAGCTGCCAAGCGGCAAATCAGTCTTGCAGTCGGCGTGTCCGTTTTCGTCAACGGAAAGGATTTCAAGCAATCCGTCTGCAGGAATAACAGAGCCGTCCGCTGCGGTCAAATCCTCGGCAGCGAACAAGCCAAAGGTTACGGCAGACATTTCACCGTTTGCACCGATTCCGAACTGCTTGTTCTGTTCTAAAATCTTGTCAAGAGAAACAGCGGCTTTCTGTCGCTCGTTGTAGAAGCCGGCAGAGGTTTCGGTGATCTCGATTTCCTGTCCCGCATACACAAGCTCTGCGGTGCGGATTTCGGGATTCAGAATCATGCCGTAGGGTGCTGTGATTTCCCTGATCTCATATTTTCCAAGATACAGCGGCTTACTCTCGGCAAACCCTGTTTCGTCGGTCGTTACGGTATCAACCACTTCTCCGGCAGAAGTGCGCAGCGTGCCATCCGGCGTGATGATGTCCTCGGCGGCGGTGATTTCATAGACCGCGCCCGGCAAGCCCCGAACGGAGAAAACAGGCTGATACAGTCCGTCCGCTTCGATGACGGAGGAAAAGACCTCTCCGGATTTGCTGATCCTGATAACGCCTTTCTGCGCCATGTTCGGCTTGACAACCTCGATCACGGCAACGCCGCCCTCGTCGGTAGAGGCGTCCTGCACAACATCAAAATACATGGGATCGCTGTTGAGCGTGTAACCGTAGGGGGCAAATATTTCGACCAGCGAGTACCCCGAACCGTACTCAATCTTTTCGGGGGTAATCAAATATCCTTCGTCGTTGGTGTAGAATGTGTCGATGGTAACGGGGGTCGGATAGGTGAAAGACTGCGTAATCAGGCTGCCGTCCGGGCGGTAAAGCTGAAAGCCTGCGCCTGCATAGGGAATCGTTTTACCTGTTTCCGCGTCCACCTTGACGATCTTGATATACGATTCAAAGTTTGCGTTGTTAGCAAGGTAGCGGTAGGTTTGCCTATTCTTTGCGATATACACATCAAAATCAGGCAGCAGCTCTCGACCGTCCCAGCCTTTGACCTGATGAACAGTGTAAATGCCGTAGGGCAGGTCTTTTGTTTCAGCAAAGCCGTTTTCGTCGCAGGTGAGAATATCGCGCTCGGTATCTTTGGTAGCGGCATAGCTGCCTGCGGATTTCAAGAATACCTCAAATTTCGCACCCACTTCCGGGGTTTCAAGCTGCGTTTCGCCGTCGTCGGTATGCTTAATCAAAGCAATTTTGCCCTTAATAACCTGTTCGGTCACATCGTTTGCGGTGGAATTGTATTCCACGGTGTAGTTTTTGGCCTCCGCGCCGATATGGTGTGAGGATTCATCCAGCAAATAGCCCTCGCTTGGTGTGATCTCGCGCACGGACCAGTCATCGCCGCAGACATAGTATTTTGTGGTGAATTGCCCGTTTGCGTCGGTGGTGTAACGGTCGATAAGCTGTTCGCCTTTGTAGATACCGTAAACCGCGCCGCCGAGAGAAGCGTCGCCCTGCGGCGTTCCCGTTTCGCTGTCGCTCTTGGTAACGGTGACATTCCATTTTTTCAAAATGTTTGTAAAGCTCTTGCTTGTTACCTTGTTCCATTCAATCGCCGCCGTCTGATTTTCAGGAACGACATAGCGGATGGCGGTCTCGACTTCCTCCAGCGTGTAGCCTGTGCCGATCAGAACATCACGGAAATGCGCCTTACCTGTGCTGTCGGTAACGGCGTATTCGTCCACCGCAAGCCCCGAAAGCGAAGTGCCGAACAAATGAAATTTTACGCCCTCATTTAGTCCGTCCTCCGAGGTTTTGGTGACGGTGAGATCGCCGCGCTTCAGAACATTGCTGAAATTCACGGTAGCGACCTGACCGCTGACAACGGTAACGCGGCGAACCTCCTGCGGCTCGTATTTGTCATACGCCTGCTCGATCACGGTGTAAACGCCGGGAGTGAGATTATCAATCTGAATAACACCGCCTTCGCCTGTCTGAACGGTTTTATTCACGCCGTTTCCTGTAATGGTAAAAGAAATGCCCTCAACCTTGCCGTCCTCGCTGGTTTTCACGATCTTTGCCGAGCCGTAAGAGACCTTAATATTCAAATAGCCTTTCACGGGATCGTTGACTGACTGCGCATAGGTGACAATATCTTGCAGTTTTCCATTCGGGCCGTAAACGCCGTCCGTCCAAGTGATAACGCCGCGCCTCTGTGAATTTTTCTTTTCGGCTGTAATTCTGACGGTATCGCTCGGTGCGGTATCGGCTGTGATTACCAACTTTTTTCCATTTACAGAGAAACGGATTCCCGAAACGCTTGCCGAAAAAGTGTAATTGGAAAGGACATTGTTTGTGTCGGTGAGTGTGGCGGTGTACTTTTCGCCGTCCCATTCAAGTTCAATGTTTTTGGCCTTGCCTGTGGATTTTGCAAAGAAGCTCGGCACTTTGGAATGGGTTTGAACGCTGGCGGCAATGGAATTGTAGTAGCTCATAATTTGGCTATACAGCGGGTGGCCTGTGCTGACCTGATCGCAGATTGCGTCCTTACCGCCTGTGCCTACCTTGTTAAAATCGGCGTCGCGTTCGCCAACGATGGTTTCCCAAACTAAAAGCTGTGTGGCAACGGCGTGAGCCAGCTTGTCGCCGCCCTCATTCTGCGAACGCCAAGAGGTCGAAATTGTACCCGTATAGCCGTACTGAAAGATACGGCCGATAAACAGCTTAATATCATCGGGCGAAATGGTGTGGTTATAGGACGAGGGGTAATTATCCCAAAAGTTCTCGCCTTTTTTGGTGTAGCGGTCGCCCGATTCCTGCGGCACGCCGGGTTCAATGCAGTAACAGATATTGCCGTCATACGAACCCATTGCTCGGACGGTGGTATAGCGCGAAGTTTGTGCGAACCATCCGTTCATAAAATTAAAGCTGCCGTGCCCCCATTCGCCGCCGTAGTTGGCGTCCCCGTCACGGGGAAAGGAAACAAGGCATACCTCGTCGGTTTCCTCTGCGGCATAGGCAGTCGTTCCGAACCCGACAAGGGTAGTAACGCAAATCAAAGCCGCCAGAAACAGCGACATCATTCTTTTAAGTTTCTGCGTTTTCATTCTGTGAAATCCTCCTTGAAATGAAAAAACGCACCGTGTTATTACACAGTGCGCTCAAAGTGAAATATTCGGTTTTGATTTGGATTTAGGCGTAGCCGATATACAGATCGTAGCTCCCGTCGGAGCGAGCCTGCGCCCATATCCAGACATCGGTAATATCCTCGTCCCGGCTGTACCGATTCAGCCTGCTTTCAATGTCCCGGTCAAGGCAAGCGCTGTATGCTCCTGCGGTGATGGGATTGTCCCAGCAGTCAACCGCCGTACTTTCAAGCCGCAGTCCCACGCTTTCCGCATAGCTTCTCGCATAACCGATCCAATAGTCGATATTGAAGTCGGGTGCGGTAGGTTCTGCGGGCGGCGCGGTTTCCTGCGGTGATTCAGTCAGTGCAGGTTCCGGCGTTGGTTTTTCTTCTGCCTGTTGCTGTGTTGGCTGCTGCGTTGGCGTTGGCTTTGGTTCAGTGGTAGGCTCAACGGCTTTCGACGATTCGGGTTTCGGCGTATCGTTTGAAACGACTGTCTGCGGCGATTGTATCCCCAGCGCAGGGCTTTGTTCTGCGGTAGGCTGCGGCGTTTCTGCCTGTGACGATTCCGTTTCCGCCTTAACATCAATAACGCTATCGTCGGAACTCGTTTTACTTTCCGAAAAAGAATCGGTTAGCGTTTCCTTTGGCACAGCGTTTTCGTCAATCTCGCTTCTCAATGCCTCTATATCCGAACTTTCCCGTATTGCCTGCGGATGATTTGTATTCGCACATCCCGATACAGAAACGACAAGCGCTGCCAATAGCATGAATTGTATTGCTTTTTTCATATCGCAAGACCTCCTTTGCAGCTTCATTGTACGGATTTTTGCGTTCTGCTGCAAAGGTGTGAATTGACAGCCCCATAGACATCTCTTTTTTCGGGTAGTGCAGGTAGTTTTTGAGGGGGAGAGGTGTGGAGAGGGGGAACAAGCGAACACCGCCGCACCTTGCCTTATTTTAGGGTATAGATACCCCTTGTTAGGAAAATTTTATCGTCGTTCCATATCTCTTTGCCGTTCACGCTTTCGGTACATTTCCAACGCCTTAACAATGGTATCTTCGATCTTCTGCGCGGGCGTCCCCGGTGCAAAATATTTGCTGATACGCTCTTTCGGCATTTTGAATTGTTCTTTCTGATTTGGCTTTTCCTCCTGCATGATGGAGAGAATCACCTCGTCGGTCAGTCTGCCGTCCTTGCTGAACTCTTTCATTTTAATAGCTTGCGCCAAAGACGGGGTGCAGTCCTCACATTCCATTGTGTCGTGCAGAGATTGCTGCTGGTCTTTGGAAAGATAGGACAGCTCCACGGCAGGACGGAAAGCAATCTTTCCGTCATCCACCATTTGCAGGACAGGCGGGATCAGTTCGGTCAAGCGGATAAAGCGATAAATCTGCGGTTGGCTGTCTCCACTTTTCTGACTTAACTGTTGAGCAGATGTTGTTCCACTTAACTTATTATCCAATGGAGAAGAAGTTAAATCCGTCCTCTGACCCTGCCTTTTCATAGCTTCCAGCTTCATTTTATAGGCAAATGCTTTTTCGGACGGTAAGATCGTTTCCCTTTGAAGATTACTGTCTACCATAATAATGGTAGCTTCATCGTCAGATAGGTTGCGGACGATACATGGAATCTCCGTCAGCTCAGCCAGAGCAGCCGCAAACTTTCGCCTGTGACCTGCGACCATTTCATAGCCGCCGTTCTCTTTCGGTCGGACAAGAGCCGGAACTAACACACCGTATTTTCGGACGCTCTCGACCATTTCAGCCATAGCGTCATCCTGTTTGACCTTAAACGGATGATTCGGAAAGTCGGAGATTTCAGCGGGGTTCAGCGTCACGACCTTTTCAAACTGTGATTCGGCTCGGCTTTCGTCGGTAGAAAACAAATCATCTAACGGCGTCATTCCTAAATCTCTCGTTTTTACGCTCAATCTCCAACACCTCCTTTGTCAACGCGTGATAGGCAGCAGCCACCTTGCCGTTTTTGTCGTGGGCGTAGATACTCTTGCCCCTGCCGCTGGTTTCGGCGGCTCTCACGGAAAAGGGTATTTCCGCCCCAAACACACGGATTTTCTCACCGTAGTGGGCGCGCAGAGAAGCAATGATTTCCTTTGCCTCGTTGGTTCGGCTGTCTACCATCGTAAAAAGAATCCCGTCGATTTTCAGCTTGGGATTGATCTGCCGCTTGACCTGTGAAATGGAGTGCATAAGCAAATCCAGACCCTTTGCCGAGAGAAACGACGGCTGCGACGGAATGATCACGCTGTCCGCTGCGGCCAGTGAGTTGATCGGCATCATACCGAGCGACGGCATACAGTCAATGAGGATATAGTCGTAGTGAGGTTTGACCTCACCCAGATATGTCCGCAGCGCCCGTTCACGGTTCATAGCGTTTATGAGCCGGATTTCCATACCCGATAGGGTAATGTTTGCCGGGAGCAGGTCAACGCCCTCGCCGTGGTGCAAAATACCGTGTCCGTCGGGAATCGGCGTGTCGTCGATTACACTCTGCATAATGTCCGTCAGGGTAACGGGCAACTCGTCGGGTTTGGCATAACCGAGGGAGAGCGTCAGAGAAGCCTGCGCGTCCGCGTCGATCAGTAGTACCCGTTTGTTTTCCTGCGCCAGACCGATACCGAGACTTGCGGTTGTTGTGGTTTTACCCACGCCGCCTTTTTGGTTCGTCACCGCTATTACTTTACAGTTCGCCATTTTGGGGTTTCCTCCTTTACATAGATTTAGCCGCCTGCGGCGAAGCAGACGGCTATGTACGGAAATGAAAAAGCCGCTTGATTTCTCAAACGGCTTGCAGTTCAGACCCTTGCTTTGAGTGTCTTGCTGTATTTTGCATAATCCTCGCTCAATACATAATCGATCACACAGGCTTTTGGAATCATGTATGTACTTCTTATATAGAAGTGTTTAACTTTGTTTGCCCTCATTATTTTTCGGGCGGTACTGTCACCGATACCTCCGAGCATTGATTGAAATTCGGGGAGGGTTACAACATCGGGAAAAGAAGAAAACAGTTTTTCATAATGTGCGCGTGATTTCATAGCGATACCTCTTTTTTTGAAAATATGTTGTCAATGGCAGAGAAATACGCTATAATATGTTTGCGATTTATAAATCTATTGCGTGTGCTGTTGTGCCCCGTTTTGGGGTTACATCCCTCCGATGTCCCTCCAAAATCCAAAATTCCCGTCAAAATTGAGAAATGCGGAAATGGCAGACGAAACGGAGCTTTTTAACACATCAGTTTCAAAATAATTAGTAATTGCGGGCTTTTTGGTGTCCGTTGACGACCTCCATAGGGGTTTGAGTTCGTTTGTATTCCGTATGAAGCAAATAACTCAAAATCCACCGGTAGCGATACCGTGCCGGTTCGAGTCCGGCCCTGGGCACCATTTTGAATTGTTGGATCAAGTTTTTCGGGCTTGGTCCTTTTTTATGATATAATTTTTGATAGTTGGAGGATTACATATGAAAGTATTAGTTGGATTAAGTGGTGGTGTAGATTCTGCTGTTGCAGCTTATTTATTAAAGAAACAAGGATATGATGTGACTTGTTGTTTTATGCGTAACTGGGATAGTTTTGCGAATAATGATATTGCAGGAAATCCTACAATCAAAGATGATACTTGTCCTCAGGAACAGGATTATTTAGATGCGTTAGCGGTTGCCAATCATTTGGATTTGCCTTTACAGCGTGTTGATTTTATTGAAGAATATTGGGATAACGTATTTAAAACGTTTTTAAGTGAATATGAAAAGGGGCGTACGCCAAATCCAGATATTTTATGTAATAAATATATTAAGTTTGATTCATTTTTTGAATATGCCATGAAACAGGGGTTTGATAAGGTGGCTACAGGGCATTATGCTTCCAATGCTGAAGAGAATGGTTTTACGTATTTGACGCGTGCCAAAGATCAAAATAAGGATCAGACTTATTTTTTGTGTCAGGTTGAAAAGAGTAAGATTGCCAAAACAATTTTTCCTTTGGCTCATCTTGAAAAGCCTGAGATTCGTCAGATTGCTTCTGAATTAAACTTAGAATCGGTTGCGACAAAGAAAGATAGTACGGGTATTTGTTTCATTGGAGAAAGAAACTTCAGACAATTCTTATCGAACTATCTTCCTAGTAAAGATGGTGACATTGTAGATGTGAATACTGGCAAAGTCATTGCACGACATGTGGGCGTTTTATATTACACGATTGGACAAAGAAAAGGTTTAAATATAGATCATGAAAAGGGTCCTTGGTTTGTGGTTGGAAAAGATGTTGTGAAGAACATTCTTTATGTATGTCGTACAGACCAAAGAGATTTATTGTATTCAGATTCGTGTGTTGTAAAAGGAATCAACTGGATCTTGCCAAGTTTGGATGAGATTCCAACAAAGTGCACTTGTAAATTTAGATATCGTCAAAAGGATCAGGATATTGAAATCGAAAGATTGGATGATACAAGTGTGTTAGTAAAATATCCACAAACGATTGCGTCTGTTACAGAAGGACAGGAAGCTGTATTCTACGATGGTGACAAGTGCATTGGTGGGGGTGTCATTGAAGAAGTCTTCAAGGATGGCAAGAATTTAAATCAATTGATTATGGAGATAGCCAATGGACATCGAGGCTAGGCTTGAATATATCATATTTGAAAATAAAGCCAATCATTATGTCGTTGCTGGTTTTTCGGAATTAAAGACATATCATAATTTTACAGCGGCTGGAAGAATTGAAGATCCAATCGAAGATCAAGAATATGTTTTGCAGGGGGAATATGTAAAACACCCTAAGTATGGGGAGCAGTTTCGTGTGGATATGGCCAAAAAGAAATTGCCAGACAATTCGGATGCGATTATTCATTTTCTTTGTGGTGAGAATTTTCCTACGATTGGTAAAAAAACAGCCGAAAGTATTTATGAGACTCTTGGCGAGAATTGTTTAGAGAAGATTCATAATAATCCAGAACTTTTACATGAAGTGCCCAATTTGACTGCCAAAAAGATGTTGATTATTCAAAAGGGCATTCAAGAATTTACAGGATTTAATGAGACATACGCAAAGCTATTAAAGTATGGCTTGAGTCCAAGACAGATTCAGATGTTATTGGACACATATGATAATGTGTTGGATGTGATTGAAGAGGATTGTTTCAAACCTTATTATGAAGTGTATGGTTTTGGATATAAAACTGCTTGTAAGATGGCAAGTGCCATAGGCTTATCCAATGAGGATCCAAGAAGATTGGATGCCTATATCTATGAGTTGGCTAGACAATTATCTATGGCAACGGGAAATACGTATATTACGTTTGCGACGATTTTTTCAAATGTGCAAGGTGTAAGTGAAGAATTGATTCATGATAGTATTGATCGTTTGGTGGCTATGCAGTATTTGTATGTTGAAAATACGCGTATTTATCCTTTTACTTTGCATGAAGATGAGGTTGTGATTGCTAAAGAATTGAAGAATCATTTGTTTGAAGTGGAAAGTGTGGATGTGAAAGAACGTATTCAAAAGGTAGAGTTTTCTTTAGCTATCACATATGATCAAGAACAAAAGGATGCGATTCAATTGTTCTTTGATCGTTCCTTTATGATTTTAACGGGTGGTCCAGGTACTGGTAAGACAACAACTGTAAAAGGAATCTTGGAAATTTGTAAGGATGTGTATCCAGATAGTAAGATTCAACTTTGTGCTCCAACAGGAAGAGCTTCCAAGCGACTTGCACAACTTTCAAATTGCGATTCAAGAACCATTCATTCCTTGTTGCAGTGGAACTTAGAAGATAATTCCTTTGGCAAAAATGAGGAGGATCCATTAGATATCGATTTTATTATTGTGGATGAGTTTAGTATGGTGGATACCCACTTATTTGCTCAATTATTAAAGGCACTTCCTCAGCGTTGTCGCATTCTTTTAATTGGTGATGAAGATCAGTTAGAGAGTGTGGGTCCTGGAAAGGTATTAGAAGATCTAATTAAATCGGATGTGATTGATACGGTCCATCTAAAGAAGATTTTTAGACAGTCAAGTGGTTCTGGAATCGTGACTTTGGCAAAAGAAATTCGTGAAGAAACTACGTGTCATTATGAGGATGGTGTTGAGTTTATTGAAAGAACAACGCCGAAAATCATGGATGCCCTAATCGATTATGTCAAAGATATGGATCTAGATTCCATGCAGATCTTGGCACCAATGTATAAGGGTGCTGCTGGCATTGATGAGATCAATCGTCAGATGCAGTTGTTGTTCAATCCAAAAAGTCCGCAAAAGAATCAGATGAAGGTAGGAACAACAATCTTTCGTGAAAATGATAAGGTCATGTTGTTGAAGAATTTGCCGGATGAAGATGTTTACAATGGGGATATTGGTACGATTGTTGAAATTGATTCAAAACAGAATGTGATTTCAGTGGATTTCACAAATGCGATTGTTGATTTTTCAACAGACTTTCTATATTACTTAAAACACGCATGGTGTATCAGTGTTCATAAATCCCAAGGTAATGAATATCAGACGGTATTCTGTATTGTGGATGTGAATGCGAAAAACATGTTAGAAAAGCGTCTTTTATATACAGCGATTTCGCGTGCTAAAAAACAGCTTTTTATTATTGGCAATAGGAGCTTATTTGAAACGCAGGTACGCTTAAAATTAAAGCGTATTCGTCAAACAACGTTGCAGGAAAGAATTTATGAAAGTACTAGAAGATAGAATATATCGACATTTCAAAGGAAACAACTACAAAGTGTTGTGTGTTGCGATGCATACGGAAACGCAAGAGAAGATGGTCGTTTATCAAGCATTATATGGGGATTATAAGTATTTTGTTCGTCCATATGAAATGTTTGTGTCAAAAGTAGATCATGACAAGTATCCGGATGTGAAGCAGGAATATCGATTTGAACTTGTTGAAGAATAGGCTTAGGTCTATTCTTTTTTCTTATGCAAAATAAAAAGAGCCGACTAAAAATGTGGGATGTCGACTCTTAAAACTGGTCATTATAAGAAAGACTGTCATGAGTTGGTTACAACCAGTTTTATTTACTATATCATGGATTTTGAAGCGAAAAAAGAGCTGAACTAGATGATGTGGCAAATAATTCAGCTCTATTCATAGGAAACTGGATATGCAAATTACAAGCAATCCAACAATAAGTATTATAGCACTATATGTTTAAATAGACAAAGTTATAACATTTTCTCCACAATATGATACAATGAAAATGATAACAGGGGTGAGTAAGATGTGTTGTGATGGTGTCATACAATATTTAGAAAAAGAAAAGGTTCCTATACTTATAAAAGATCGACATACATGTTTAGATTTGAATGATAGTAATATGTATGTTTTAAAGAAGGGTATTGTTAAAGTGAGTTTGATCATGCAAGATGAGCGTGAATTCAATATTACTTATTTACAAGGTCCGGATGTGGTGAGTTTGTATTGTGATTGTTTGACACAATTTAGAGATTGTCATCCAAAGATTCGTATTGAAAGTGAACAAGCAGAATTGTATTGTGTTTCAAAAGAAAAATTCTATAAGCGAGTTAATGAAGATGCGAATCTTCAAAATTATGTAAATACATACTATCGCAATCGATTAAAACTAGCTATCACAAGAGAACAAGTGATGATCATGAATTCAAAGGCAGGTGTGGTATGTTCTTGGTTATATCGTTTAGCGAGTTTATTTGGCATTCAAACACAAAAGGGTATATTTATTGATTTGCAGGTCACAAATGAGGATATTGCGAATTTTTGTGGGATTACAACACGTAATAGTGTGAATCGAGTGATTCG
>OHHZ01000761.1_pt1 | contig 13191 bp, 9 predicted proteins | sample 1568081 | NCBI WGS metagenome assembly OHHZ01 (sample SAMEA3879597, study PRJEB24766) | human gut metagenome | biome: human-associated habitat; feature: feces | place: USA | collected 1985/1987
GTCTTCAAATTCAAGGACCGTCATGCCAAGTTCCGCAGCCTTAGCCACCATCAACTTGGCTTTCTTATCAACCGATTCCTTAAACCTATCGCTGCTATTTTCAAAACCGCAGTTTTTAATCAAAAAATCAAAAAACGAAAGATTACGAAATGTTTTTTCTGAAAATAAGATTCCTGAAAGAATAAAAAACAGTGGCATATGAAACGCATAAATAAAGATTAATATTTGAGAGTATTCTATTCCTTGAGAATCTCTATAAAATTGATTTATATGTCCAAGCACAACAAAAAGGATTCCTATTGCTCTGGCAATATCTATATACGTTAGTCGCTGCTTAATATTTGTTTTTCCTCCCATAATAGATCTTTCCTCTTTATTTCAACCGGATCTTCGAAGAAATTCCAAGCGCAATTCCCATCTCGGCCAGCAAGATCACAATTGCCGTACCTCCATAGCTTATAAATGGAAGCGTAACTCCGGTAGTAGGCATCAATCCGGTTACAACCGCAATATTTAAAGTAACCTGCAGCGCGATATGCGCGAAAATTCCTGTTGCAATCAAAGAGCCGTAAAGATCCGGTGCATTTCTCGCTATGAACAATAATCTATAAAGCATAAAGGCAAACAGACACAAAACGAGAATTGCACCAAACACTCCAAGTTCTTCACAGATAACCGCAAGAATCATATCATTCTGTGCCTCTGGAATCGCATGCAGCTTCTGTGTACTGTTTCCAAGTCCTTTTCCAAAGAAGCCTCCCGAACCGATCGCATACAATCCCTGTAAAAACTGATAGCTGTCTTTATCAGCATTCGCCTCTGGATTCAGCCATGCAATGATTCGGCGCATACGAAAGTTATCGCTTTCTGCAAGTGTATATTTCAAAAAAATAATTCCAATGATTCCCACGATTCCTGCTGCAATTACTCCAGCAACAAATGGTTTGGTCTTCGGATGTACAACAAAAATTAAAATACATGTAATTGCAAACACAATAATTGCTGTACTCAGATTATCCGTCAATAGAAAAACTCCCAGTGTTGCAACAAGACCATAACCAAGCAGAATCTTAATTCCATCCCTTTTTTTCGCCTTTTGCCCCAAGAGGCAGATTTCATATGCTATAAATAGAATCACCGCAATCTTCGTAAACTCTGCCGGCTGCAGCGACAGTCTACCCGGAAGCCTGATCCACCTTCTTGCTCCATTTACTGTCTTGCCAAGTGGTGTCTGCACCAATGCCATCAAAAACATTGAAAACCAAAAAAATTCTTTTGCATACGCACCATATAGATGATAGTCAATCTTAGAAACGATAAACATTGCAAGAAATCCGATAATACCGATAATTGCCTGCCTTGTAAAGAAAAACATATCATTATTATAATCATTCTGTGCACTGTAGGCACTGCTGCTATAAAGCATTACAAGCCCAAAGCACATCAGAAAAATAATTACAAGAAGTAGCTCATAATCATAATAAGGTTTCCCCTTTTCTCTTGTCCTTTTACGTTTTGTACTCGCAGACCTTTCCGCTATTTGCCGTTTCCCCTGTACCGCAGTCTGCTGAGAATATGGAGAACCTGACGTTCTCACAACCTTCTGTCTCTGCTCCATTGAGCTTCGATACTTCCTATAAGCATCACTCTCATAGTTTCTCATACATACTCCCTGTCTAAACATCTGTATCAATTCTGCTTGTTTTATCCAGCACTCTTAAAACAAATGATATAAATACACGTTTTATTATTGAACACTCATCGCCGGATGAACCGGTTTTCCATGCTCAAAGAATCTGTCATACCATACGAGGAAGATATAAACTGTCCAGATCTTACGACTGTTATCTGTCTTCTCATTCGTATTCTTTCCGTTCTTATGATCATCAAGCATCTTAAGCAGGAGCTTCGTATCAAAGAACTTCTTCGCTGCATCAGACTCAAACATCTCTTTTACAATATTATAATACTTCTCTTCCTTCAACCATACACGAATCGGAATTGGGAATCCCAGTTTCTTCTTCTCCGCTGTCTTACTTCTGATATGTCGCTCTGCCGCAGCACGCAATGCAACCTTCGTCTTTGGCGCACGTACTTTGTATTTTAACGGAAGTGTCTCGGCAAGTTCAAGTACTTCTCTGTCAAGGAACGGAACTCTGACTTCAAGAGAATTCGCCATTCCCATCTTGTCACCCTTCATCAGAATATCATGCACCAGCCATAAATGAAGATCCACATACTGCATCTTTGTCACAGGATCTTTTCCTTTTACACGTGCATACAATGGTTTTGTTACTTTTTGGATTCCCGGCTTACATCCTTTTTTCAAAATACGATTTGCCTCACGCTCTGTAAAAATATTCGTCGCATTTGCGAAATATCTCTCTTCCAATGTCTTTCCGTGACGCATAAGGAAACCTCTTCCCTTCATACCACGTGGTAGACAGCGTTCTGCAAACGCACCCAGGAAACGGCGTACCGGCATCGGTATTTTATTAAAAGAAGTATGTTCCAAAGGTTCACAATATATGTTATATCCTCCAAACAATTCATCAGAACCTTCTCCTGAAAGAACTACCTTAACCTTCTTGGACGCTTCTGCACTGAGGAAATAAAGTGCGATTGCAGCTGGATCTGCGACCGGCTCATCCATATAATACTGAATATCCGAAAGCTTATCCCAATATTCTTCCGGTGAAATCACCTTAGCGTCATTCTTCATGTTAATGCTTGCTGCAAATTCCTTTGCATCCTGAATCTCACTGTACTTTCCTTCATCAAATCCGACTGTAAAAGTACGATCCACCTGTCCCAGATAAGTCAGATAACTGGAGTCCACACCACTGGAAAGGTAAGAAGCAACCTCTACATCACTGATTTTATGCTTCTCAACGGAATCCTTCATCACACGTTCTACATCATCCACCACTTCTTTGAAAGGCTTCTTACAGTCTCCTGTAAAATGAGGTTCAAAATAACGTGTAATGTTCATTTTTCCATTTTCATATATAAAGTAATGTCCTGGCTGTACACAGAACACTCCTTTAAAAAATGTCTCATTCGTAGGAACAAACTGGAAAGAAAGATAGTTTCCAAGTGCCTCTTCATTGAACACCTTATCAAACTTCGGATGCTCCATAAATGCTTTGATTTCAGAAGCAAACATCAATGTACCATTCATATTCGCATAATATAGCGGTTTGATTCCGAAAATATCTCTCGCTGCAAACAATCTTTTCTTCTTTGTATCCCAGATTGCAAAAGCATACATTCCGCGAAGACGGTCTACCAGTTTCTCGCCCCACTCTTCGTATCCATGAATCAGTGTCTCTGAATCTGTATTCGATACAAACTCATGACCTGCCGCTTTCAGTTCTTCTCTCAGGTCCTGGTAATTATAAATCTCTCCATTAAATACAAGAACCATGCTGCGATCCTCATTGTACAACGGCTGATCACCAACGGAAGAAAGATCTATGATACTCAGACGGCGAAATCCGAGTGCTGCATCTTCATCCACATACTTTCCCGCACTATCCGGTCCCCTGTGTACGATTGTATTCATCATATTAACAAGTACCTGTTCTCTGTCATCAACTTCTCCGACAAATCCTGCAAATCCACACATATGCCTTCTCCTTTTTTAATTACTGTCAACTGTATATTTGTTACTGTTCACACGATGTGCGACCAGCAACGCATCTCGCCATTTTAAATCGCCTTTGGCGATGGGGCGAGATGCATTCAAGCCAAAACATGCATCCTCCGTGTCAATCAGCAGAGTGATTGACACGGGAGTGAACTGTAACGTATATTTACACCCGACAATAAATTTCTTTTATTATAGCCTCTTTTACTCAGGGAAAAAAGTCCCTTTCATCAGAAAAACAGAAAAATACTGTGAGTATAACATCACAGTATCCCCATTGATCGTATATTTAATTGTTATGGTTTCCCCATCAACGCGTATATTATATCTGATTTATAGGGAAAAGTAAAGGGGGATTTTAGATCAGTATTTACATAAAATGTAAATCAGGGATTGCCGTCTGACAATCCCTTTCACAAAATAAACACTTCATCTTCATTCAAATTCTGGGTTGATCGCATAGAAATTCTTACTGTCAAGATGTTCCTGTACAATTCTTAGACTTTCACCAAATCTCTGATAATGCACAATCTCTCTTTCTCTCAGAAAACGGATCGGATCACAGATTTCAGGATCTTTAATCAGCCGCAGGATATTATCATACGTAGTCCGTGCTTTTTGCTCTGCTGCAAGATCTTCATGAAGATCTGTAATCGGATCTCCCTTCGATTGGAAATACGTTGCAGTCCACGGAGCTCCACTGGCTGCCTGTGGCCATAATGCCAGTGTATGATCAACATAATACGGTGCAAAACCGGAACGTTCAATTTCTTCCGGTGACAAATTCTTTGTCAGCTGATAGATAATTGCACAGATCATCTCCATATGGGCAAGTTCTTCTGTACCAATATCAGTCAGTATTCCTGTTACCTCTTTATATGGCATCGTATATCGCTGTGAAAGATAACGCATAGATGCAGCTAATTCGCCATCCGGACCACCGAACTGACTTATAATGATCTTCGCCAGTTTCGGATTCGTCTGGGTTATCTTCACAGGATATTGAAGTCTTTTTTCATAATTCCACATAAATCAGCATCCCCCTTCCTGCCACGGCCATGGTTCATTGATCCAATTCCAGCAGTCACTGTTTTCGCTGACTGTATCTACAGTTAAAGGTCCATATACCTCTGCATATTCTTTGAGTGCTTCAATACGTTTCTCTTTATATTTTTGAAAATATTCAAGTGCTTTCTGATTTCCAGGATGTGTATCTAAAAATAATTTAACATCATCTACTGCAAAACTTATCTGATTTATATATTCAAAAAGTTCTCTTCGATTCATTTCATGACAATTGCAACTCATTTACAGCATCCTCCTTTTCCACGAAATGGTTTTTCAAGCTCTTGAAAAATAGTTCCACACTGAAATCCATAACCGAGATCGTGAAGTTTTCTCCACTGCTGCCATGGGACATAAGCCATCGCAACCGGAAACTCTTGCAAAACATCCGTTTTGCTGTAATCACCAACACACTCATCGCAACAGTAATTTTTCGACTTCTGCTCCGGAAGTGGAGGAACAGGAATATTGCAATGAAGCTGTCTTTCATTTTCCTGCCTTGTTTGTGGCCTGTAATTTCCATTCTGACAATAACAGTTCGTATTCCTATTAGAACAATATGGTGCCATAAAATAAATCCTTATATCTTTTTTGTTATTGTATGGAAGATAAGAAAAATTGTGAACAACAGCAAAAGGGATTGCCACGTGACAATCCCTAAGCATAATGCATTCACTTAAAAGTAGTTTTTATTTTGCACCTAAAGTAACTTCCACTGTCTTCTCTTCATATTCTCCATTACTCTGTGGAATCTGAATTGTCAGTGACACCTTATCTCCTTTGGCATAATATTGAAGCTGTTCCTGAAGATCATCCATGCTTGATACGGTTGTTCCGTCAATTGCTGTGATAACACTTCCTTTTGCCATTCCGGCTGCCTCTGCTCCACCGCCTTTTGTAATTTCTGATACATAAACGCCTTCCGGCATATTCAGCTGTTTGGAATATTCAGCCGGCACGCTCATTCCTTTGATGCCAATTGCACCCTGATCTTTTTCTGCAACCTTTGTCTTTGTTGCCTGATTCATCAGATTCTGGATCAGATCGGATACATCACTGATTGGAATTGCATATCCGACACCTTCTACAGAATCACCAACCAGCTTGGATGAGTTGATTCCAATCACTTCGCCACTTGCATTTACAAGTGCTCCACCACTGTTTCCAGGATTAATGGCTGCATCTGTCTGAATCAGTTTGGCATCACTCTCTGTTGTCTCACCAGTCTGCTCGTTTGTTTCAGAAACAGAACGATTCAAAGCACTAATTACACCAGTTGTTACTGACTGTCCATAGCCAAGTGCATTACCGATTGCAATCGCAGGTTCTCCAACCTTTAGCTGTGTGGAATCTCCGAGTGTTGCTACCGAAATTGCTTTCATCGTATCATCTGAAATAGAATCAAGCGGAACAGCCACAACAGCAATATCATACTCTGAGTTTGTTCCTTTGATATTTGCCTCAACACTTGTTCCATCATCAAACGTAACTGTTAATGTATCGCTTCCTGCTACTACATGATTATTTGTAACAACCAGAAGTTCTGAATCATTCTGGGAAATAATGATTCCTGTTCCAGCACTTTCGCTCTGTTGCTGTGACACACCACCAAAGAAATCCTGAACCTGCTGCACACTCATATTTGTAATTGATACGATTGATGGCATTACATTTTCCACAATACTTGAAACATCTGAAGTTACAACACTGGAAGATTTGGATAATGAAGCATTGCTGCTCACAGATTTGGTTGCCGTAGTATTGGTCTTCGTCACACCGGTCAATCCCAGCACTTTACTTCCAACAACATTTGATGCCAGAAATGTACCACTGGAAACAACTCCAAACAATAGTGCAAATCCTGTCACTGCCACTGCTTTGGGAATTTTCTTTTGTGGTTTCTTACCATGCGGTACTTCATGTTTCTGACCACCATTGTCATCATGAAATGGTGTTTCACCCTGTCCGTTTCCATTCATTCCATCCGAATTATAATAATTATATTGATTCTCCATAAAGATTACCTCTTCTCTTGTTTATTCTTTTTCTTTGATGTTTACATAGTAACTCCGCATTGTGATAAATCTGTGTATAATCAATTAATAAAGATTGAAAAGAACGATAGAAAAACAGGATCAGAACTTCCTTCTTAATCCGTTCTAATCCTGTCTATATTTTTCAACTACCTAATCAGTATCTTTCATCTGTCTCTTAAACTTACAGATCAATGAAATCTACATCATAATCATCTGATTTTCTTCCTTTTTTTGATTTTTTAGCTGATCTTCCTAAATTTCTTGTATTTCCTGTCGGTGCATCATATTCATCGTCATAATCATCATCGTAATCATCATCAAAATCATAATCAGCATACTCATCATCAAAGGCATCGTAATCATCATTAAAATCATCATCATAACCATCGTCATAATCATCATCTTTTACTTTTTTACGTCCAAACGCCTTTCTGTCTGACTTCTTAGCAGCAACCGGCTCGTCATCTTCTTCATCTTCAAAAGGAATATCATACTCGTCATACAAATCATCAAGTTCCTGATTTCTATGCACAAGTTTTACTGCAAACATAATCATAAGAACAAGTAATACAACTACGATGAGTGCTCCTCCAGCCAGAAGAACAATTGGATGCTCTTTTACAAGCGACTCCAGTTTTCCAACAATCCCTTTTGCTTCCTTCTTTGTACTGTCTGTTGTCTGAACATCTACACTCTGATAAGTTCCATCCTGTGAATCATACTGATAGAACCCTTTTTCACCTGTTCTTGTATTCACTGCATACAGAAGATCATAACGATCATTCTCAGGATTTGCCCAGTATGGATATGTCTGGTCTGCTACTGTTAGTTCGCCTTCCTGGTAAGAATCCGGAAGTTTTGCTCCTCCATTATCTGCTAAAAGAATAATAGATGTTGTATCAGAAATCTTCAATTCTGTATATGGAACGAATGTTGAATCATCTTCATTGTACAGGAAGAACTTTCCTTCTCCGGAAGCATCTACCAGATATCCAAGTGTAACACCAGCCTCATTAGCAACAAACTTGTGCTCTTCTCCATTGAATGTCTTTGTAGTCTCACTGTATCCTACCGGGATTGCAGATGTTGCAAATCCTTCTGAGAAATTGTAATCTGTTCCGTTCACACTTACTGTGATATCTGTGGCTGTACCAGTTGTTGCTGTACTGCCGGTTTCCTCAACTTCTGTTGAACCATCATCTGCCTGTTCAATCTTAATTGCGGAAGATCCCTGGTCTAATGTCAGTGTCTCATCTGAATACAGATAAGCCTTTGAGCTGTCAACTGTGATCGTTGTATCTCCCATCTTCAATGCTTTAAACTTCATTGTAGTACGAAGCTCTGTCGCTGTTCCGTCTCCGCTTCCTGAGTATGTAAGCTTGCCATCACTGTCTGCTGTTACACCCTCTCCGCTTTCAAACTGAAGTGCAGAAGTATCATAACTCATTGTAATATCTGCATCACCAACAGCTGAATCACCGGATCTCACAACAAGATCTACACTTACTTCCTCTCCAACCTTTGTCTGTGGATCAGAGAACATCAGAGAACCATCAGCTGCACTTACGATTGTGCTGAACATTGGCACTGTAAGACACAACGATAATACTGCTGCCGCTAATTTCTTTGCTTTCATATAATTACCCCTTCTTTTGTTGTCTTAAACTTATATACCATCCTATTGTACACTGTTTGAATGGAGTTGTCTACATGGAAGAATACATTTTAAAAACTTTCAAAACTATAAAAAGAAAGATAACAATGCATTAAGCACTGATATCTCTCTTTTTATCCTCTTACTTTTTCCTCTGTTTTTCATTTTCTTCCATAAATTTCTTTGCATCCTTCATAAAACTCAACACAATCAGTACAATAACTGCACCTATTGGGAATGCCGCAATGATACTTACTGACTGCAGATTACTCATTGAGCTTTCTGAGAACACAAGTGCGATTGGAAGGAGAATCAGCAGGATACACCACATCAGCTGAATCAGTCGGTTCGGAGTCTCATCTTCTCCCAGTCTATGATAGCTGTAACAAGATGCTGTCAACGCAATTGAATCAAATGAAGTTGCATAAAATGCAATCATCGTAATCAACACAAGAGCAAGGACAAACGGAGCACAAGGCAGAGAACGTATTACTCCAATGATCATTGTATACAGATCCCCCGTCTTCTCATAAGCAGCGATAAAATCCATCTGTCCACTAATCTGTTTTCCAAGAGAATAATTTCCAAGAACAATAAAGCTTACAATTGTTGATCCAACACCAAATACATATCCTCCAAGGATTGTCTGACGAACCGTTCTTCCTCTTGAAATATTTCCGATAAAGAACGGAGCTGCCACACACCATACCATCCAGTATGCCCAATAGTAGATTGTATAGTTCTGTGGGAATGATGTTGTTCTTTCCGGGTCTGTAAATGTTGAAAGCTCAAAGAAATTTTGAACCACTTTTCCAAGAGATGCAAAACCATTTTCAATAATGAATTTTGTTTCTCCTCCAAAAAGTAATACAAACAATAAAAGTCCAAAGAACAGGTATACACAAGCTTTCGCAAGAAAACTAATTCCTTTGAATCCATGCAACAAAGAATAAGTATAAATAACACATGTGATTAAAATAATTATAATTGTTACAACTGTACGGCTCAGTTCAATATGAAACAGCTCATTAATAATACTTGCCATCAAAGGTGTCGCAATACTAAATGTTGTTGCTGTTCCCGCAATCAGAGCAAATACTGCAAGCAGGTCAATGATTCTTCCCAGCATTCCATCTGTATGTTTTCCTAAAATTGGTCTGCAGGCTTCAGAATATTTCTGTCTTTCACGATTACGTACATGAAGCATAAATCCAAAAGCAACTGCAAGCACAAGATAGAATCCCCACGGAATCAAACTCCAGTGGAAAATCGGGAAAACGCCTGCCCATTCACGGATACTTCCAAGTTCTGCAATGTGTGGGTCTGTCGCATACATGACCCACTCTGAGAAAGAATAAAACAGGATATCTGCAGCAAGTCCTGCTGTAAACATCATGGAGCCCCATGCAAAGAAAGAATATTTTGGTTTTTCAGTCTGAGCTCCTAAAACAATATTTCCATACTTTGATGTTGCTACATAAATAGATAACAGGAATACGCCTAATCCAATCACAAGATAATAAGTTCCAAATGTATCACCAAATACATATCTAATCTGACTAAGCACCTGATTGGATTGCTCCGGCTTAAAGAAGAATAAAATACATAAAACCACAATAAGCCCTAATGGCAATAATGTAATAAGCCAGTCAACCTTCTTTTTCTCTGTCTGTTTTGTCTGTTTCGTTTCCATTTGCTTTCCTTTCCGACTTACCTTGTCTTTAATCCTGATGTATAAGAATACTCATATTTCTTTCCATCACATAAGAACTCAAATCCAATCACATCTCCATTGGATTTTACTGGTTTCATCTGCGTCATTTTTCCTTCCGGACAGTTCAGTTTCTCTGAAATTTCCCGAAGTACTTTGCTGCCCGTACATTCTTTGTACTTTACATCAAATTTCCTTAATTCATCAATACTGTCAAACTCTTCAATAATACCGGCATCATACTTTCTGATATACATTTCCATTTCATCCATATGCGCCATATAAAGATTTTCCCAATATTCATCCCACAGTTCTTTTTTCTGAAAAGCTTCTTCAAGATACGGCAGCAACTGTGTACTGAATTTTTCATTAAAGAATACATGACCTTTCATCACCCATGCATTCTCGCCACCAATCTGAACCCCTATGATTTTCCCTGTATTATCAGTCTTGATACACCACTCTTCTGTAGCACCATCTGCATATTCAGAAGCATAAAATGCATTTTCACTTTCTTCCATAAATACATTTTCTGTGAAATAATTGTCTGCTGAGCAAATCCAGGTATTTTTCAAATATTCTCTCGCAACATACAAAGTAGAAAAATTATTCATTTGTTTGTAATATGGATTTTCAACAAGAATCACATGATATTTTTCTTTCAGATATTCAAACTTTTCTTTCAAATATCCGACTACGATAACAATTTCATCAATTCCTGCTTCTCTCAGCTGTCCGATCTGACGTTCAATCATAATTTCGTCTTTCACATTCAAAAGCGCCTTCGGCGTCTCCAGTGACAATGGTGCAAATCTTGAGGACATTCCGGCAGCCATGATAATAGCATTTCTAGTCATTTTCCATTCTCTCCTTTGCAAGCCTGTAAAATTCTTTTGCATAACGATACTGTTTCAGAGAATACTCACCAAACTCCACTCCGAGGATTCTCTTATATTCGCACCAGTTACTCCATAAGAAACCACAGATTGCTATATAGCAATATATCTTTGTTCTGACTTCTTCCAGACACCCTTCTGTAAAATAAGCATCAATCAAACGATCAATCTGTTCTTTCTCATACAATGCATAAATTGCAAACATAGCAATATCCACATGTGGATCCTGCATTCCTGAATACTCCCAATCAATAAGATATATCCTGTCATCCACAAAGAGAAAGTTATCCGGAACTGCATCAATATGAGTTAATGTATACTCTTTTTCCTGCTGATCAACAAAGAATTTCAGTTCATACATTTTTTCCTTTGTCTTCTCATAATCGCGATAAATGGATTTCTCTCCATTTCTGTACTGTTCATATTTTTCAATCTGCTCAAACAAGTCAAAAGAATGATCTACTTTCAGATTCTGCTCATGTACATTTCTCAGATACTTCATGCATGCTTTCACGTCATTTTCATTTTCTGCATCACAATTCCTTGCACCCTCTAAAAATTCTGTAATCTTATACCCTTTTTCTTTCGACATATATCGAACTGGATCACAGATTCCTTTCGGACCAATCACCTGATAAACATCATACTCCTGGCTTCTATTAATCATCTTATCCGTTCCTTCTCCCGGAACTCTCATAATATAACGCTTTTCACCACAACGGAAGCGGAACGAACGGTTAGTCATTCCTTTTTTCAGGGGTTCAATCTCTGTGATTTCTTTCTGTTCACAAGAAAGCGTCTCTGCAATAATATCAAGAAGTTCTGAATTCAGCTGATCTGAATTCTCATCAAGATCTCTCAACTGCTCCAATGTATTAATCTCCAGAACATCTCCTTTTTTTACTTCTTTCGGAAAAAGAATCATTTTCCCTTTCTCCATTGCTGCATCTTCCCAAAATGAATTGTAATATCTGCGATGTTCTTTCATTTCACTGATTTTCTGTTCTAAAATTCTTGCACTTTCTTTATTGATGTAAGCAATTCCTACCATATGATTACCAGCTTCCGAATCACCAACTGCTTTTAATTCCATCTTTCGATTCATACGAATCGTACTATCCTCATCCGGCATCTCATCAATCATGTACCAGGAATACAGTTCAGTCTCTGAGAAAGGATTTGTTCTGCACCAAAGATCACACGGTACAATATACGCATTTTCCAATCTATCTTTTACCTTTGCCAACGAAAACAGATTGTTCTTTACTGCATATTCCTTATTATAAACCAGCTCTACTCCATACTCATCGATCAGGTATTCATACTGTTCTTTCATAAATCCAACAACGATAGTGATCTTATGGATTCCTTTTTCTTTCAACTGTTTAATCAGTCGTTCTACTAAGGTTTCACCTCTTACTTCAAGCATTCCCTTGGACACTTCTGTATTAATCGGTATCATTCGCATTCCCGCTCCAGCTGCAAGAATCACTGCCTGATTTGGTCTATTCTCTGTAAATAACTCTTTTGCCTGTTCGGTCAATCTATAATCTGCATTCAGATAACCGGCTTTCACAAGTTCTGCTAATGAAGTATTCACTTTACCAAGTGAATAACCAGAAGCTTCTGATAACTGTCTCTGATTTACATATGCTTCTTTTTTTATAATGTTCAGTAAATCAAGTTCTTGTTTGTTCATGTACTTTTATTTCTCCTTTTTCGTGAACTATAGGTAGTATAGCACTTTTATAATTAAAAAGCAAGACATAAAAAAAATTGCCTTGCTTTGTTATATTGTTTGTTAACTTTCAGTTTTGTATATCTTAATATATTTATCAATTGTTTTTTTTACAACAGCCGCAATTCCAATTGTAATTAAAAGTAATCCTAAGTATTCTTTCGTATTTACATTCCCTTCCTTAATCCACCAAGTTAAAACTGTCATGATTAACCAATGAATATAATAAATTTCCATAGATATTTTACCTAAAAAAACAAATATTTTATTTTCTATCACCTTTTTTACTCCGCTTATATTTTCAGTAATATACAATATAGCTGGAATAGCAACAAGATCAATTAACGTAACTAGTTGAAATGCTCCATATGTATCCGCTTGAATTTCTTTATACAAAATCACAAGCACTACTATTCCAATAATAATATATCTTAGATTTTTC
>OHHZ01000774.1_pt1 | contig 13036 bp, 14 predicted proteins | sample 1568081 | NCBI WGS metagenome assembly OHHZ01 (sample SAMEA3879597, study PRJEB24766) | human gut metagenome | biome: human-associated habitat; feature: feces | place: USA | collected 1985/1987
CAGTAGAAAGAGTATGCGTGTTCGGGCCAAACAGATCAAGTGCTTTGCCCCCTTTAAAAAACAGTGCTTCCTGACCCTCATTTACAATAAGTTGCGAGCCAATGACAAATTGCTCCGATGGACATTTATAAACAAGCCACTGGGATCCATTCGAACTTCCATCGAATTTTATTCTGTCAATGATAGCCATTTCCACACCTCTCAACCCACTTGTTTAATGCGCTTATTTAATTCAGACATGAACACACTATAGGAATTATCTTTGGATAAAGTACGGATGTATGATAAAACCTTATTCTTGGCAGTTTCACTTTCATTCTTCGCAAGTCGGTATGCATTCATGAAAATATCCAATACCTCTTCAGCGTGTGCAGGAAGATGCTTACCGAAAATGAAATTACCTTCCAATTGGCACCACCGTACACGAATTTGCCTGAACTTTGCCATTGCAAAATAAGCACGCCAATCGTCAGGACACAAGTCTACTGCCAATGACGCAATCTCGGATTCATCACAACCGATTACTCCGGCAACAAGCTCAAAAATCTTATGCCGCTCCTTCCGAGAAGCCACATTGAATGCTCTGATAAAAGCTGCTCTCAGATTGCTGTCAGGGAGATATCGTACCATTTCGATGTACGTTTCGGACTCTTGCTTTTCTTCGGTTGCGGCATTGTATGCTTTAAGGAAAGCAGGCACAACAGAAAGATAACCCGATCGATCGCCACCGGTTGATGCATAGCCAAGCCATGCGCTCCAGCAATTCGGTTCGACATCAATAGCTTTTCTAAATTTGGCATTTGCTTTTCCGTCATCCCCTAAATCCATCAGTTTATAGCCATCATTAAGCAATTCTTCAACGTCTTTGCCCTCATAACCATAAACGTGCTTTGTGATGTTTTGAGTTATATTTTGAATTATTTGATCTTCTTTTATAACAAATTGCGCAAGACAATGCTCGCATGTCCCGACTTCATGCGAATTATCCAAAATGATATTTCCGCCGCATTGCGTACACGTAAGACTGATCTTTGCCATATTTAAAGCCTCCAATGCGAGAAATGTAAGATGGGATTACTCCCATCTTACACCCTGCTATATTATTGATTAAGCATTATTTGTCGTCATCAGTTACCGTCCTGGTGCTGGATTTATATCCGCTGTTGCTCTGCTTAAGCTGCAGTTGGTTGAACGCAGATTCAGCTGCAGCCTTAGCAGCTACAAAGTACGCATTGCGCTTCTGCTGTTTGAAGGCATTGTCCATCATTGCGGCCAAGCCAGCAAAAATGCTGAGTTTCTCCTGGACCATCAGATAAACTTCCACATACAGATAGGAGCCGACTGTAGTGTTTGAAATTGCAATCTGGGCTTCACTATCGATCTTAACGACAACACACTGCTCTCTAGTTGCGCCGAGTGCACCCAAAAGACCGCCGCCGCTTGCCTTAATGGTGGTAATTGTGGCCTGCAGAGGATACTTCTTCGCTTGGAATTCCTGCAGAATAGCCTGCTCAAGCTGATCTCTCTTTCCGCCCGCTTCATCAAAGATGTAGCATTCACTTATGCCGGTGAACTTTGTTTTTGCCATGATTCGTTCTCCTTAAAATGTATTTATTTTCCCAAACAGTCTAATTCTACAGACTGATTAAGGCTCAATTGATTAAAACTCACATAACATCACTGTTGTGCCCTAAAGATTTTCTAACCGTAATTGTCTTTTGATAGGCACTGCCTGATTAGACTAACATAACGCTCTAGGAATATTGCATCCAGTTGAACTGTTTTATTCTCCCTTAGCACGCCAAACTATTCGTAATAAAATCGGCTTGAATTTGCAATCTCAATAACTAATCTCGTGATCTGAACTCGCACACGCGGCTTCTTCATACTTGGTGCTCAATTTAGACAGACAGTACGAAAAACAAAGATTGTAAAAACACACTCACGTCAAAGCATTTGTACTACATAAACGTCCGTCCCATGCGATTCAGACTTGCTCCACTTAGTGCTACTAGATTTAACCACATTTAGCAACTGCTGTCAACACTGCACACGTAATACTTGCATAAAAAAGTTAAATATATTTGAACCGCTTGTACAACAGCATTTGCTAACATATCATTGTCTTGCTATTGCCTAAATGAATTTTAATTAATTTTTATACTCTTAAAATGGGCAGATGCCACGCGATAGACCTTGAAATCACCCCCATTGTTCCCGATGAAAACCCCGACGCAGGCGTGTGTGTTCTTCTCGGAGAAATAGCGGGCAGTCCCGGTGAAGAAATCGAAACGGAAGTCGTTATCGAGGGCGACTATGAAGCAAACAGCTTCGACATGGCACTTGAATACGATGCAAGCGACATAGAAGTTCTTGAGATAACGCCGGGTCAGGTGATTCAGGAAATTGTCGAAAACGGCGGAGAATTTGATCTTCAGCAGTCTTCGCCCGGCGGTATCGGCGGCGGGGGCGGCTCGGGCAGTCCGGACGCAAGCACGGGCACGATAGACGCAAAAGCGGAGTCCGGCGGAATGGCGTTCAGCGGAAACGGCCAAATCATGAAGATGAAGGTCAGGATTCCCGAAGACGCCGAAGCCGGTGAAAAGAATATGGATATGACGGTCAACGACCTGTCGAAGAACAACAGCGACGGCACGACAGAACAGGTTCCGCATTATGACGTGACAGGAAATTCCGCCACGGGCAGCATAGGCGGAGGCGGTTCGGGAGGTTCCGGCGGCGGTTCCGGCGGAATCGGCGGCGGAGGAGGCGGCGGTGTCGTAACGGATCCCACGACGCCCATACCCACGGGAGAGCCCACGCCGACGGGAGAACCTACGCCCACTCCGACTCCCAACCCGAACGCAAGCTTCTTTGTAACCTTTGTCGATTGGGACGGACGGACAATTGCAATTAAAACCGCAAAGTACGGCGAGGCAGCGACTCCTCCGCCCGATCCGGAGAGGGAAAACTTTATCTTTGTCGGTTGGGAGGGTGACTTCTCATGCGTTACGGCAAATACGGCCGTTCTCGCAAAGTACGGCCCGATTCCCAACTCCGGCGATGCCAGCGGAGACGGCGCGGTCAACGCTGTTGATGCCCTTGTTGCCATGCGGTACGTTCTCGGAGTTTCAACCGAGAGCCTTACGCCCGAACAGATCGCCGCTGCGGACTTCAACGGGGACGGCGCAGTGAATGCCGTCGATACCCTGCTTATCATGAGATTCTCGCTGGGATTGATCGAAGCCGTCGTGAAGGAGCCCGTGCAAGGCGCCTGAAAATTCAATCCGTACGGGCAGAAAACCGAACAACGTAATTAATTAAGCTATACCGGGCGGTTTTACGCCGCCCGATATAAATAAAAAATAAGGAGACGAAAATGAAAAAACTCTTCGCAATGCTGCTCAGTGTCGCTATTGTTCTGAGCACAATCACGATCCCTGCATATGCGGAAACCGGATCGCCGACCGATAACGACGTTGTTTTCAGTGTTGAAAACGTCACGGCAGCACCCGGCACAGATGTGTCGGTAGCGTTTAATATCGAAGGCGAGTATGAATCTCACGCTCTCACGGCATTCGTGAGGTACGACACAAATATGCTTTCCGTCGTCGGTAACGGTATTGCTCAGGGGAACATCTGGCAAAACATGATCGCTGGCGGCGGCACGATTGTCGCTGATGCTGTCACGCGTCCGGGACAGGTTCCCTTCATGGCAATCATGCCTACCAATCCGTTCAGCGGAAGCGGAACCATATTTACCATGAATTTTCATGTAAATGAATCCGTAGAGCTCGGCACTGTGATTCCTCTTGAACTTGAAATAAGGGAATTCTACTATATGCCCGTGCAGCAAACTTCTCCTACCCTCATTCCGTTCACATCCGACAACGGTTCAATTACCGCTCAGGTTTACCACTCGGTCACCTTTGTTGACTACGACGGCACTGTTCTTTCCGCTCAGAGTGTTGCCCACGGTTCCGCCGCAGCCGAGCCGACAGCCCCCGAACGTGAGGGTTATGCCTTCATCGGATGGGATAAGGACTTCTCAAACGTTACGGAAGACATGACCGTTACCGCTCAATACTCGGCCAACAGCTATTCGATCACCTACACAATCAACGGTGAGGAATACACCGCTCAGACCTATGAATTCGGAGCGGTGGTTTCCGCACCCGAATACACCGTGCCCGAGGGACACACCTTCTCAGGTTGGGACATTCCGGAAACCATGCCTGCCGAGAACCTTGTTCTTGATGCGGCACTGACTGTGAACGAATACACCGTTACTTACAATATCAATGGTGAGATTTACGCAATACAGGTTTATGCTTACGGGGAAGAAGTCTTTGCTCCCGCATATGACGTTCCTGACCATTTCACTTTCTCGGGCTGGGATACTCCCGCCACCATGCCGGCGGAGAACATCGTGCTTGATGCGACACTCGTTGAAGATGGAAAGTATACGGTATCATTCATGGTCGATGGTGAGACGTATTTCACGTTTACGGGATATGAAGGTGATGCTATCACTGTTCCTGAAAATCCGGAAAAGCTCGGTTATACCTTTGACGCTTGGGACGGAATGCCCGAAGACGGTGTTCTTCCTGCTGCAAATATAACCGTCACTGCTGTTTGGAGCGTTAATACCTATACGATAACCTATAAGGTCAACGGCGAGGAGTACAGCATCCAAACATATGAATACGGTGCGGCGATTATAACTCCCGCGTATGATGTACCCGAAGGATACACATTCTCGGGATGGAGTGTTCCCGAAACAATGCCTGCCGAAGATCTGGTTGTTGACGCAGCATGCACGATCAACGTGTATGAAGTTACCGTGGTTGACGGCTCGAACGGAGACCCCATTGCTATTCTTTATGTCGCACATGGACATGATGCGATACTTCCCGATGCGCCCGAACACGCCGGCTATATCTTTGACCGCTGGGACGGCGATCCCACCAATGTTACGGAAGACCGAACCATTACGGCGTGCTATTGGATGATCGGCGATGTGAACCACGATGGTGAAATCACAACATATGATGCTTTGCTGATTATGAGATATGCACTCGGGTTGGAAACCGAGGGCAACGAACTCATTATGGACTTTGACGGAGACGGATGCGCTGACTCACTCGATGCGCTTCTTGTGCTTCGCAGGAGCATTGGCGCAGCATAACCGTATCTGCAAGCACGGTCGTTCGGAGCCGAAAGACAGCGGAAACTGCTGCTTCAGCCCCGAAAAAAAGTTTGCTGCATCAGTCCTGAAAATCAAGGGTTGCTGCAACAGACCCAAAAACAAAACCGGGCAGCTCAAGAAGGGTTGCCCGGTCAATACCACTGATAAAGCCCCTCTAATGTGATCTGCACCCCATTTGTCAGACATGTGGTATACTGTTAACAAGTGGGGTGATTTTATATGCTGAAAGGGATACCGAACAAGAAATACACAGGTGAATTCCAACAGATGATTGTTGAAACCATGCAGAAAGAAGGAATGAGTTACAGTGAAGAGGTAAGGGAGTTCGATGTATGTGACCATCATCAAATCATGTCGTGGGAGCGCATTTATTTCTAAGAAGGTTCGGAAGGGCTATATGTCGAGAGACGAGGCCGCAAGAGTACCGGCAGGCCTCCGAAACAGATCAAGCCGAAGGTCGAATCAGTTCAAGGCAGAGCCGATCGAGTACCTTGACTGTTACAATAACCGCCGTGTCAAGGCCAAACTTAGGGGCTTGCCTCCTTCTGTTCACAGAAATCAAGCCCTCGAAGCTGCTTGATTTAATTCTTTTGTCTAACTTTTGGGGGACAGAGCATTTTAGGTGCTCTTTTTGTTTTCGTTCCAGTCAATTGCGTAAATCTCTTTCTGCCATTTATCTACAATTCGCCCTTGGCGGATTATTCTATCCGGAATTGTGTATACCAGCTCAAAACCGAATGGCGCATCATGGCTAATAAACATCCCTTTGAAATAGTACTGCGGTAACAATTCAGTTTTACTCGTTTCCCTCATAACTCTATATAAGGGTACGGTGTCAAACCAATTCCCCATGCCCTTATTAGAGTCTATCAAAACGCAGCATTTGACATCATAAGGCTCGACTATTTCTTTCCAACAATTGTCAGGGGTTAACGGGACGACGACAAGATATCTTTCCAACCCATTAGGCAGAGTAATACGGCACACTGCAACGTTATAATCAGTTCCGTCGTATAATGTAAAAAAGCACTTTAACTCAGGGTTGACAAGTAAAAGCATTTCCTCAAACTCGATATCAAACTGCTCTTGAAACTCATCAATCTGATAGAATCTGTTGATGATTTCTTCAAAATGAGGCTTTGCCCAGTAATCATGTGCGCCAACGGGAATAATGTAAATATCGGGCGAGATGATTTGGCTTGCGCTTGTACAGGAGAGGGCAAAAACAGGAAATAAGTCATCTGTGACGGCCGGCATAAAACCTATCACGCAAGATTTCCTTCCATCAAGATCTTTTAGCAATTCTCGATAATCTGCACTCTCCCCATTCAGAGCACATCTACAGTTTGCAATAAATTTATATAACATCAAATCACCTCACGATATTTACAGTACTCGAATGTTAAAAGCAGCTTTAACCTTTTTCCCCAAAGGTTCGCTTGCCTCAACATCAAGCATTCCTTCAGTATTGAGACTAAGCTGGCACTTTAAACTCAAGTTTTTAGGAGAATTGGGCGGTAGAATCAATTCGACCGTCCCGATGAAACGTTTATCAGGAGTTGATAAATCAAACTCTTCATCTTGGTACTCTGACTCATATATAATGTTCAATATTACATCGCTTTTGGCTTCGGGATAGTATTTTGATTCATTTCAAGGCGAGATTCGGTAGTTTATTCTTGTCTTCCTACCATGGTTTTCAGCGCATACTCCATCAGCAGGTTGATGTTTTTGCTGCGGTATTTATCCCCGATATCGAGGATTTCATCAAGGTGCAGCGAGTGGAACCGTCGTCGATCTATCCCGATGATTTCGAAAACTCATGCTTCCGATTCTGCTTGGTCTTTTGCCGGTGGCAGCGTGTAGAACTTGTCGCAGTGGGCGAAGATGTAATCCATTTCTGAGGATCTTAGGCCGCCAATAATCTTGATTAGAAGAAGGCCAAACAAATCCAGAACCTCATAACGGGCTTCGGCAGAGCCGACGCCGATATGGAGCAGCTCATCAATAACGTGGTGGAAGCGTTCAAGGATGTTGTCGCCAATATCACGCCCGTTATCGAGAACATCATTACGGCGCTTTCGGCTATGGCAGATGATGCAGCGACTGTGCTGATGCACGGTATCCGCATTACCATCACAAAGGACGGTGCCAACCAGTGACTGTAAACCTTTGGGTAACATTGATTAGTGCCGTGCTTGGCAGCGGCGCACTAACCGCCGTGGTGACAGCGGCACTAACTGCACACCGGGAACGCAAAAAAGCGGCAGCGCAGGTATCAGCTGCCGAAGCCCGCGCCGCGTCTGCCGAGCGGCAAGCACTGATGATGTTGACGCTTGACAGCCTACAGGCAAGGTGCCGCGCTATCATAGCTAAGGGCAGCCGCACGCAGACGGACACGCAGCAAATAATCATACAGCATGATATCTACAAAGCCTTGAATGGTGACGGCTGGGCGGATGCACTCTTCACGTCCGCCATGGAACTGCCCATAGTATGATATAACATGATGCGGAAAAACCGCAGAAAGGATAAAACAATGACCGTAAAAACAAAACTCTGGCTCAAAGCCGCCGGCATCCGTGCCGTTAAAACCGTTGCCCAGACCGCCGTTGCAACTATCGGCACGTCAGCTGTACTCGATGATGTTAATTGGATTGCAGTAGCCTCCGCTTCCGTGCTTGCCGGTATTCTCTCGTTGCTCACCAGTGTTGCAGGCCTGCCGGAGATCCAGCAAACAGAGGACTAAGTTTCACCCCGCGCCCGCAAAGTGTTAAGCATTGCAATTTGCGGGTGCATTTTTTATTTTTAGTTTTATACATTTGATTAAGTATATTTGCGTTTTAATCAAAAAGATTAACTTTTGCCCGACCATATGTTAGAATATAATCACGGTAAGGAAATACCGTAATACCGGGACAGGACGAGAAAGGAGGAAAACATGGAAGGTATGCTGAATATACTCTGCTTGATTTCATCCTCTTCCATACAGAAATAATTAGGCGTTTTATAGCGACGAATGTCAGTAATCATTTCCTCTTGAAAGAAAGCAGACCGAAGGTTCGTGCCTCCAATATCATATACGACAACAACCATAAAAAATCCTTTCATGTATTTAATAAATCATAAACAGCTTTACAATAATGAGAAGCTAATTCTTCTCGTGCTATGATTATTCGATACGATTTGCTGTATACACATTCAGCGAGATTAACAAAACAAGACTGCCCATGCGTATAAGGCAACACAAGATTCAGATTGTCCGCACGTTGAACTAAGGACAGATCAATTGCTTTGTCGTACAGTTCTATATATTGCACTGCTGATAATGAACTTTTGTACTTGAGCAAATCATAGTTAGTAAATACTTCCTTTAGGCGACTGTAGTAGTCCTCCGCAATCAAACCCAGTCGCCTTGATATGTTTATTCATATAAACATATCAATAGCTACGGCAAAGCCATGAGGCACAAGATATTGGGTTTCATCTTCTATTATCGGACTAAAAGTATGTCCAAAATCCATCAACATCATCAAGGAGGCATCTTCAAACAAATTGCGGGAAATGTTTCTAAGCATAGTATTGATCGCCATATCGACTAATTGCCTAAACAATGTCCTGGTTTTGCCTGTTCGGATAGTTTCTGGACTAAAGAAAATGCTTTTACTAGCCAGTATTTCAACAATTTCAAAATAGTCAGCAATTCCGGCTTTAAGTGTCTCTGATATACCATTTGCGAAATTATCTTTGTCTAGATCATACAAAAACTCCTTGCAGTTTATCACCTGCTGTGGGGGATAAAATGAGCCTAACAGGTTTTTGTTCTCGTGGTAGTTTATTCCAACCTTAATGCCTATTCCGGCATCAATTTGACCGACAAGGGTTGTAGGGACACGAATATACTTTACCATACGATGATACTGCTGCGCTGCGAACCCAGCAATATCCATCACGACTCCACCTCCTATCGCAACTATTATACCATCTCTCGGGAGTCGAGACTTTATGGCAATGTTTATTATCTCAAACAGATGAGGGTATTCTTTGCACTCTTTTGAATTACTGACTGGATTAATACATACCAGTTCACAGTTGTCTCCTTTATAATCCTCTTCGATAGACCGACTAAGAAGCCCCCGAAATAGAATCATAATGTTCATCAATTACAAACACTACCTTTTTATGGCGAGTATAGTACTCTAACACTTCAAAGACATCTTTAATTGTTGCTGCCTCAATTATGTCATAGTGGACTAATCGGCTTGTATTAACTGCTATAACCGGTCTGTTCCTAGTGAACTTGTAGTATAACCCATTTTGCTCCTTAGACTGTTGCGAGTAATACTTGTTTAGGCCAAGCAGGCTCATACAACGACTTGAGTAATCGTCCGAAATCTTATCAATAATAAAAGAATTATCTATTTGATAGTACGGGGAAAGGTATTCCTTAAGCCTCGCCATCATTGAATTAATAAACAACGACTTAATGTTCTCGGATTTTTTATCGAAAAAACGGCTGCCGCAAATAACAACCTTGTTAATTCCGGTTGCTAAGGTAACAGGGACTACAGCCTGGCAGATTGCTTCAGAAACAACGTCAAAATAAAAGTTAGAGAAGTTCCGATTATTATGCAAGAGCTCTAAAGCATCAGTTTCACTGACCTGTTTTTGCATAAATGCAGAAGCAATAGACGATAGTCCGTTTTCTAAGACAAAACCGGCCATATGATTAACTACACCGCAATCGCATAATATTTTTAGTGGTTTGCCATTGAAGTAGATTGATACATGAGAATGACCTATTTCTCCCGAATAGGAGTTCTTATCGATTATTAGGTTGCCTGCAGATGCATCAAACACTTTGCTTCCCACACCGGTGCCTATATGTAACACTAAATAAAGACTATCAGAAAGCACTTCATATCCCGCAAGATAGAAAGCGGCGGCACTTATATTGTTAATGATAAAAATCTGATTATAACGGTAGTACTGTTCAAGAAGCTTATTTAAATGAATAGGTTTATCCAGCCGACCTTTAATTATCGATGATGCGCTGATTAATGAACCTTCGGAATCGATCTGACCGGATATAGAGATACCAATCGGGATAACCGAGGGATTAAAAAGAAAAGCCTTCTCTATCTTATCGTTTAGCATAAGTTCCTTAAAGGATGCATCGATCATCGTTTTTATATTAAGAAATACTTCTTGCATGAAATACAAGCATGTATCTGGGGGTATACATTTATGCGACGAAAAATCCACCTGATATGCCTTGTAAAAGATGTCGAACGCAATATAGCCAGCAATAATGCCTGATCCGCTAACATTTACAGCAATGATAATGTTTCCGTCATCCATAATGTAATTTGGCAACTATAGGCCAACTCCTCCATACTGAGTTATTATGTCCTTTAAGTACTGCGGCGAACTCGTAGTTATATTGTTGAATGTACACCCATTAACCATTATTCCCATTATGCAAGGAATTTCCTTATGATGCTTAAGAGTATGATTGACCTTTTTTGATATAATGCTTGCACGATAAATCGATTGATCCCAAGAGGCAATATATAGTTCATCCGATGAAGAAAGATAATACAGACTATTAACTCCAACAGTTTTGTTGGGCAGAATGCCATTTCCCATTATAACTTTGAAATCGCTGGTTTTATTAAGGCTTCCATTCCAACGTTTGTAGAAGATGCTATCTCCGTCTGAATCAATGGACATAGCATTGTCATCATCTATATATGCGGCTGAATCAACACAATCGTCGTGAAAGCCACATTCAGTAAACATATTCTCATTATTAACTTTCCATTCATAAACGGACTTATCTAACGATGCGGATGGAATCCGAGTACACGTTGAATCATAAATCGCACTATATACCCGGGCCTTATGCCCCAAATAGGTATTGATACAATTACCTGTTTTAATATCCCATTCGCGAATTGACCCATCACACAACGCAGACAGAACTTTACCTGTATTATTGTCGAATTGAGTTGAACGCATGAAATACGAGAGACCAATCAATCCAACTTCGCATTCACCAGTCTTGCTGTTCCACTCACGAATAGCAAAATCACGAGAAGAAGAAAGGAATCTATTACTTGATTTACTGTATTCGACCCAAAGAACCGAATCATAATGCAGGGAATATGTTTGTGAGCATTCTTTATACTCAACACTCCATTCTTTTATGGTGTTGTCCGCTGAGCAGGATAATAGCTTTGTACAGTCGTGGCTGTAGCATATTTTCTCGACCTCGGCAGCGTGTCCCGTATATGCAGCATTTTTCTCGCCTAAAGAATATTCCCATATTTCGCACCCTCCGTCTGTGAACGCAAACTTGTTAGCATTTTTACCACACGCAATACACTTTATAGCTTTACTCCCTATCTTTATCGTTTTATTCGTCCTATGAAGTATATCGAAAACAAACACATTACCCGATGAAGAACCGATCAATAAAGTCTTGGTATCTGAGCTGACCGAAATACTCGTTATTATGTCAGAGATATTCCAGACATCTGTGAAAGAACTAGAGAGGCTATTATATGCTATCGCCTTGCCATTACTTAATGAAACATATACTATTTCATCAGTATGTGCCATTGCTGTCACACAAGCTTCACATGGGTAACTGTCGCAGATGGTGTTGTCGTTCTTGTTTATTATGATAATAGTGTAATCCCTTAGAACGCCGAGAATTCTGTTACCATGGATCAGTTGAGCATAAAGAGGTTCAACATCGCATTTAATTTATAAGAATAGATGCACCTACCGGTTTTCAGAAACCATTCTTTAATATACTTATCCCGAGATGCGGAAACACATCCCTTTTCCTCATTACAGTAAACAACACTATATACCCACTGGAAATGCCCTTGGGGCATGAAGGAATTAATATCCATTATTGAATTAGAAAAATCAGCACTTAGATAACTTCCGTCGACTCTCTTTCTGCCGCAAATAACATTATTGAATATGCAATCCTTAAGGTTTAAACTCGAGAAATCAATTCCCGTTAGTTCTCCACGTGAGTATTTCCATATTTCTATCAAGTTTTGAATAGGTGTGAACAATGCACGCATATTACAAGAAATCCAGAACCGAGAAGGGTAACTCTCGAGAATCAGACATCAAGCGACTACGATAATTCTCCTTTGCAATTCCAAACTCATTATACGCTTGGACGAAAAGCTCCAACACCGCTTGAAGCGTTTTGAGTTTGCGTGGAAAACAGCGACTTCGGCGGCGCAGAATAGGGATATAATGCCTTAAATCTGCATTAATGCCCTCAGCAGCGTAGGTGTCATTTTTGCTGTTTACATTACGGATGTGTTTGCCGGGATAAACAACATCAACATAGCCGAGATAACCATCGGTGCAGTAAAAGTCTGCCTCCGGACCGCTGTCAACAATTCGTTGAATACGCAGCGCTGATTTATCAAAAGCCACGTCAAACCCTACTATCTGGCGCGGTGCTCGACTTACCATAGTCATTATATAGGCATTTTCACGGGTTTCCTTTGTAGACTTTTGGCCCACAAACCAATATAGCTCATCAAGCTCTAAAGTTTTGGAATTAGCTTTTGGGGTAGGTGCTGTTATTTTTAATCCAGTTATAAACATTGGCTTTGCTGAAGCCGAATATCTTACCAACACCTCTCCCGCTTGCTCCGGCGTAGTAGGCTTTAATTGCCATTTCACGAACTTCCTCAGGATACTTTCGTGTTTTCGGTTCAAAGGTGTAGTATTTTCTGCACTCCTTGCAGAAGCATCTTTGCGTTCCCGAACGATTCTTCCCTGCGTTTA
>OHHZ01000777.1_pt1 | contig 13014 bp, 11 predicted proteins | sample 1568081 | NCBI WGS metagenome assembly OHHZ01 (sample SAMEA3879597, study PRJEB24766) | human gut metagenome | biome: human-associated habitat; feature: feces | place: USA | collected 1985/1987
TGGCGCTGGTGCCCATCTGGCTGTATCGCGGGCGGCAGGGCTGCCACAGCAAACCGTTCCAGTATGCCTGCTACGCCTTTTACCCGGTACACATGCTGCTGCTTGTGCTGGCGCTGAATTTCGTGAACCGATAAGAACGTAACTGTTATCCCTGCGGGCCATGGATGCCTGCAATCTGATGGTATCCCGGGGGGATCTATTCTGCACTTTCCTGAGTCTGCTCTGTGGGCTTGATGGTCTTGACCCGCAAGGTGAAATACAGAAGATGGCAGACCCACACCACTGCAATGCAGATCCTGCCGATGGGAGCATTTTTCATACAAAGAAAACCGATCGCCATGACAGCGGTGACCATTGCAATGATCTTGCATTTTGTTCCTGCTGTCATGGCTTTTTTCTGAACAAAGCTGTCCAGATGCTTTTTGTACCGTGGTATACTGAATGGAACACCCGCAGGAGGTAAAATGCCCCATGAAAAAAGATAAATCGTTCCGCCCGGACCGGGTTCTCTCCTATTTCAGGGTGGAGTGGCTCCCGCTGCTCCTTGTGACCCTTTCGGGCCTTGTCTATAACATCGGTCTGCTGGCCGCGCCATGGTTCGAGGGCCGGTTGGCCCAGTGCCTGGCGGATATCCTGGGCGGCAGTGAGACTGCTGCCCAAATGGCGCTGCTGGTGCTGGCCTACATTGCAGTCACACTGCTGGTGCAGGCGGCGCGCTTCATCAAACGCTTTTATGTGCGCCGCTTTGCCAACAACATCAACCGCCGGATGAAGGGCATCCTGTACGCCAATCTGGTGCGGCAGAGCCGGGCAGCGCTGGAAAAAGAGGGTGCCGGTGAGCTGATGACCAAGGCCATCTCCGATGTGGACGACTGCGTGGAGGGAATGCGCAAGTTCACCACGGAGGTGTTCGACACCGGTGTGGCGCTGGCGGGCTATGCGGTCATGCTGCTGGTGTACGACTGGCGGCTGGCGATCCTGGGCCTGCTTTTTACTCCCGTGTCCTATGTCTGCGCGGCAGGGATGAAAAAGCCGGTGCAGCGCGCCGGTGCAGCTTATAAAAAGGCCGCCGGTGCCCTGAGCAGTGCCACGCTGGACCGTGCCCGGAATGCCGTGACCTACCGCATCTACGGCTGCGAGGAGGCCCGGATGGAAAAATACGAGGAGGCCCTGAGCCTTTACGAAAAGACTGCCGTGCGGAACAACGTGTGGCAGTCCGCTCTGCCGCCGCTTTATCTGGCGGCATCCGAGGCAGGAACCCTCTTCATCCTGTGGTTCGGCGCAAAGAATGTGCTGGGCACCGGCTGGAACCACTGGGATATCGCCGCCTTCACCACCTTCCTCTCCTGTTTCACCAAGCTGGTGGTCAAATCCTCCAAGGTGGCCAAGCTCTTCAACGCGGTGCAAAAGGCAGAGGTCTCCTGGAAGCGCATCAGACCCCTGATGAAAACGCCCGAGCAGCTGGATGCCCTGCAGATCCCGGCGGCACAGGATGTGACGCTGAAAGAACTCGCCTTCTCCTATGGGGAAGAGCCTGTCTTCTCCGGCCTGAGCCTGACGGCCCACCCTGGCGATATCATCGGCATCACCGGCCCGGTCGCCTGCGGAAAATCCACCCTTGGCCGCGTATTCCTCTGCGAAGCGCCCTATCAAGGCTCGGTCTGCTTTGGCGGCAGAGAGCTTTCCACCCTGACCCCGCGCCAGATCGCCGCCACGGTCGGGTATCTTGGCCATGACCCGGAACTGAGTGCCGACACCGTGCAGAATAATGTCCTCTGCGGCAGCGAACAGGATGCCATGCCGTGGCTTGCAGCCGCTGCCCTGAAGGAGGAAGTGCTGGCCATGGAAAAGGGCACGGAGACGGTCATCGGCAGCAGCGGCACCCGCCTTTCCGGCGGGCAGGCACAGCGTCTGGCATTGGCCCGGACGCTGGCCCATCCCCGCCCGGTGCTGGTGCTGGATGACCCCTTCTCGGCACTGGACCGCAGCACCGAGGATGCGATCTTTGCCGAGCTGCAGGCGTATGCCAGGGATAAGGTGGTGTTCCTGATCTCCCACCGGCTGTACCATTTTCCGCAGATGCAGCAGATCATCTTTATGGAGGGCGGCAGGACCACCGTTGGCACCCACGAGGAGCTGATGGCAGCGGTTCCGGTCTACCGCCAGCTGTATGAAAGCCAGACCGGCCTGAAAGGGGGAGAGGGCGCATGAAAAAGAAAAATGATCACGGCGTGTTTGCTGCCGTCCGGATGGCAGCGGCTTCGCACCGCCTTCTCACGGTGGGCACGGTGCTGTGTGTGGCAGCTTCGGTGGCGGCATCCCTGCTGCCGCCCCTGCTGCTGGCCCGGGTCATCGACCGTCTGACCGCGGGCCTCCCGCTGTCCTTTCTGGCCGTGCTGCTCTACTTCGGCAGCCTTGCACTGGAAGGTGTGCTCACCTCGGCGCAGGAAAGCCTGCTGGTGCTCTTTGGCCAGAGGATGACCCATGCCCTGCGCTCGGAGATGTCCCGGAAGCTGAGCCGCCTGCCCGCCGGTACACTGGCAGAGCAGAATCCCGGCGAGGTGGCCGCCCGCTTTTCGGGCGATGTGGACACGGTGGAAGCCCTGTTCACTTCCGGTATCATCAGCATGGCAGCAGATGCCTGCCGCATCATCTCCATCATGGGGGTCATTGCGGTAAAAAACACCGGCCTTGCGCTGATCCTGCTGCTGGTGCTGCCGCTGTTTGCTGTGTTTACCCGTTACGTCCAGAAGCGGATGCTGGCCGCGCAGCTGGACAACCGCCGCGCGGTCGCCGCTGTCTCCGGGCAGGTGCCCGAGACCCTGCACAACATCCGCACCATCCGGGCGCTGGGGCTGGAGGATTACATGGAGCGCCGGTATGACCGGTGCATCGGTGACAGCTATGCCGCCATGGAGCGCACCAATTTTTATGATGCCGTCTATTCGCCGGTGGTACTGCTGCTGAATGCCGTTGTGGTCGGCATCGTGATGCTGCTCTCCGCTTCGGGGAACGCGCAACTCCTGACCCTGTTCGGTATGTCAGTGGGTACCTCGGTGGCCGTCATCAACTACATCTCCCGCATCTTCGCCCCCATCGAAAGCCTGGGCATGGAGATCCAGACCATCCAGTCGGCCATGGCGGGTGTCAGGCGCATCGATGCCTTTCTCGACCAGCCGGAGCGCACGATCCCGCCCGCGCGCAGGGAGGCTGCCCGGGGCGATGTGGAATTTGCGCACGTCACCTTCGGCTATGGGGAGCGGCACGTTCTGAAGGATTTTTCCATGACCGTGAAACAGGGGGAGCAGGTCACGCTGGTGGGCCGCACCGGTGCGGGCAAGAGCACCGTGTTCAAGCTCCTGCTGGGCCTGTATCAGCCGGAGGCCGGTACGGTGACCATCGGCGGCGTGAAGGTGGGGGACATCACCGACCGGGAGCGCCGCACCTGCATCGGCTGTGTGGAACAGCATTTCTCCCGCGTGCCGGGCACCGTGCTGGAACAGATCACGCTGGGAGACCCGCAGATCACCGGGGAAATGGCAAGGGATGCCGCCGCACTGGCCGGGATCGATGCTGCCATCCGGGCTCTGCCGGAGGGTTATAACACTGTCTGCACCGAGGGCATCTTCTCGCAGGGCGAGTGGCAGCTGCTGTCCATTGCCCGTGCGGCCGCCGCAGACCCCGCCGTGCTGCTGCTGGATGAGATCACCGCCAATCTGGATGCCGAAACGGAGGCCCGCGTGCTGGAAGCTCTGCGCCGTGCGTCCGCGGGCCGCACGGTGCTCTCTGTCTCCCACCGCGTCTATGAAAATCTTGGCGGCAGAACGATTGAAATCAGGAGCCGGGAATAACATATGAAAAAACGCCCCCTGTGCGCCGCAGCAGGCACACAGGGGGCGTTGTGGTATGCTCAATTCTTTTCGATGTAGACGCTGGTGGAGGGGAAGGCGAAGTCCACGCCGTCTGCCTGCATCACGTCCATGATGTTCAGGTTCAGATCATTCTGCTGCTGCAGGAAGGTGGCATAGACGTTGGTGGTCAGGTAGGCCGAGATGAGGATGTTGATGCTGGAATCGCCAAAGCTGGTCAGCCGGACGATGTTGGTGCCCTTGTTGGTGTAAGGGCTGTTGTCCAGCATGGCCTGCAGGTCAGCCATCAGCTTTTCCAGCTGGGCACGGGTGGTGCCGTAGGTGACACCCAGCGTGAACTTATAGGGCCGCATGGTGCGCAGGGCTGTGTTCTGGACAGTGGAGGCGCAGATCTGGCTGTTGGTGATAATGACCACGCTGTGGTCCATGGAGCGGATGCGGGTGGAGCGGAAGTTGATATCGATGACTTCGCCCTCCACATTGCCCACGGTGATCCAGTCGCCGATGGAAAAGGGTTTGTCCAGCAGGATGACGATGCCGCTGAACAGGTTGCTGGCGCTTTCCTGCGCGGCCAGCGAGATGGTCAGGCCCACGAGACCGGCACCGGCTACGATGCTGCCGATGGGGAAGCCGACGATCTGCGCGCAGGTGGCAACACCCAGAATGATGACCAGCACTTTGTAGGTGGTGTCCAGCAGGGAGCGCAGGGTCTTGTTGCTCCGGATCTCCGGGCTGCAGGAGGCCAGCAGCAGGTCGGCTACCTCAGAAGCGTTGTACAGGCCCTGGCAGAACAGGAGGGTCGTTGCGATCTTATAGGCCGTGAACAGAAACTTTGTCAGGCCCGGAATGGCCCACGGCAGGCTGGTCAGGGCCAGATACAGGCCGCTGTAAAAGGCCATCCGCGCCAAAGGGTTCTGTAAGCTGCGCAGGAGGATGGGCGTGGCGGCAAAGTGCCAGCTGCGGGCCTGCAGAGCGGGAAAAATCTTCCGGCGCAGCAGCCAGCCGAGCAGAAGCCCCGCAAAAACGATGACAGCGGCGCAGACAGCCCGGGCAGCCAGCGCCCACCAGCCCTCCAGCAAAAAAGGCCCGATCTCGAACCCGAGGTCACGAACGGTAAAAATCATGGCAAAAAGCTCCTTGTATCAGAAATTGTAACATCCTGTCCCACAGTATACCATATCCGGCCCATGCAGGGCAAATAAAAAAGGGGTTGACAAGGCGGAGCAGCCGCGTTATACTCTTGGCCAGAAAGTTCGTTTCAGGGCGGGGTGAGATTCCCCACTGGCGGTACAGCCCGCGACCACCCGCAAGGGTGCTGACCCGGTGAAACTCCGGGGCCAACGGTATAGTCCGGATGCAAGAAACGGCAGGCAATACGATTTGTCTACGCGCCCTGTTGCAGTGTTTGCTGCGGCAGGGCGCGTTTTTGATTGTCTTCCCGGTTCCGAACCATGCGAAAGGGGCTTTCCAATCTTTGATTTGGGGCCAGAACGCCCCGGGAGGAATATTACCATGAAGAAAAACACGACCCGCAACCTGACCGTTGCCGCCATGCTCAGCGCGGTGGCCTTTATCCTGATGTTCATCGAGTTCCCGCTCCCGATGCTCATCCCGTCCTTCGTCAAGATGGACTTCTCCGACCTGCCTGCCCTGCTGGGTGCCTTTGCCCTTGGCCCGGTGTACGGTGTGATCATCAGCTTTATGAAGAACCTGCTCCATGTGGTCATCAAGGGCACCTCTACCGCACTGGTGGGTGAGCTGTGCAACTTCATGCTGGGTGCGGTGTTCTCCGCACTGGCCGGTTACCTCTACAAGCACCACAAGAGCCGCAAGAACGCCATCATCGGTGCCGTGGCCGGTGCCGTGGCCATGGCCCTGTTCAGTGTGCCGTCCAACTACTTCATCACCTACCCGGCCTACGTCAAGTTCTACCACATGCCGCTGGAAGCCATCCTGGGCATGTATCAGGCGATCCTGCCCTCTGCAAACAGCCTGATCAAGTGCCTGGTCATCTTCAATATGCCCTTTACGCTGGTCAAGGGCCTGCTGGATGCCCTGATCTGCATGTTGATCTATAAGCCGCTCTCTCCCATCCTGCATGGCCGGAAGTGAGTGACAGAGCAAAAAAGAAAGGACGCGAGAGCGTCCTTTCTTTTTTGCTTTTATCGATTTGATTTAAGACAGCGCGCCCTTTTCCAGCCACTTGCCCCGGGCAAGGCGGATGAGGAACAGCAGGCCCCGGATGCTCAGTTCGCAGCACATGGCACCCCAAACGCCCATCAGGCCCAGCCGGGGAGCCAGCAGGAACGCCAGCGTCAGCCGGATGCACCACATGCTGAATATGTTCAGCACAAAACAGGAGGTGCTGTCGCCCGCACCCTGCATGGCACCGCTGGCCACGATGGAAGCGCCGAACATGGGCTCGGCCCAGGCTTCGATGCGCAAAACCTGAGCACCCAGAGCGATGACAGCCGCATCGGTGGTGAAAAGGCTCATCAGGGTGGGGGCAAAGATCCACAGACCAACGCCGGAAAGGGCCATGACCCCCATGCCAAGGCCGGTGCACAGCCAGGCAAACCGCTTGGCCATATCCTTCCGGTTGGCACCCACGGCCTGGCCGATGAGGGTGACAGCTGCGCTCTGGATGCCGTAGCCCGCCATGTAGCACAGGCCCTCGGCGTTAACAGCCAGGCTGTTGGCGGCAATGGCCACGGTACCCAGGCCGGCCACGATGCGCACTAACACCACCTGCGCCAGAGAGATGGCGGCGCGCTCTCCCGCCAGAGGGCCGCCCACCCACAGCAGGTTCCGCAGGCAGGAGCGGGTGATCTTCCAGGGGGCAGGCTTCCGGATGCAGAGGGGGCCTGCCCGCAGCAGCAGGATGGCCAACGCCAGCAGGCCGCCCACCACAGTGGCCAGAGCGGTGCCCAGGGCTGCGCCGGGCACACCCAGCCCGGCACCCCAGACGGTGATGCCCCACAGCGTCCGGGTGGGGTTGATGAGGAAGAAGTTGAAGATGGCATCCAGCACGCAGACCAGCACGCTGATGAGGCTGGCGGTCAGGGCGTTGCCTGCCGCCCGGAGGATGGAGAGGTACAAGCCCATGGCCATGGTGAAGGGCAGCGCCGCTGACCAGATGGCAAAGTAGGCTGTGGCGTTTGCCCGCAGGGAGGGGTCAGCTCCCAGCCACCCCGGCAGAAAGGGGCTGATGCCCAGGCCGAAGAGAGCGGCACCCACGCCCAGGATCACATTGAATAGCATGGCCTGCCGCAGTACGCTGCGGGCATCATCCTGCCGGTCGGCCCCCAGATACTGGGCGATCTGGATGGAGAGGGCAGTGTACAGGCCCACCAGAACACCGTGGAGCAGCCAGGTGCTGGAGCTGACGATGCCGATGGAAGCAGTAGCTTCTGCACCGATGTGGCCCACCATGGCAGCGTCGATGTATCCCATGGCAGTGACCACCAGCTGCTCCAGAATGGAGGGGATGCTCAGCGCCAGAGCCACCTGGGCCGTCTGGCGGGAGGGGATGGTCTCACCCTGCCGCATCCGGGCCGAAAGCTGTTCAAGTGAAAGTTTCATGTCTTCTCCTTTTTCTCCGATTTTCCTGTGAGACAAAAAAATACCCTCGAAAGGGCGTTTGTCCTCCCATTATAGACAGGGGGGCGAAAAATGTCAACCCATCAGCCCATGGAGTAGCCATTGCCCCAGAGATTGATTTTTTGGCCCGGGCGTGATACACTTCATTTGTATCCAGCAGTGAAAGAACAGGAACGGCCTCTGCCGCTCCGGGAAAGAGGAAAAAAACTATGCTTCAACTGCTTTCTGGCAACCCGCGCACCGTGGATGCGCTGGGCTTTCTGCTTGCATTTGCGCTGACCGCGCTGATGGACTCGGTGTTCCACGATAAGCTCCCCCACGACCATGGCCGCGCGTTTGCCGTGAACGGCGAACTCTCCAAGGGCAAGGCCCGGGGTTCCGGCCTTATCTTCGTGCTCTGCATTGCACTGGTCACGCTGGCCGTGGTGCCCTTTAAAGCAGAGTATGTCATCTACACCGTCCTGCTCATTGCGTCCATGCTCTCCGGCTATTTTGACGATGCCGCCGAGACCGCCTGGAACGAGTACAAAAAGGGCCTGATCGATCTGGTCATCGCCGTTGTGGCGGGCGTGACCTACCTGAACTTCAACGGCACGGAGGTCAACTTCCTGAGCTGGAGCTTCAGCCTGCCCTATGCCGTCTACCTCATCCTGATCATCGTCCTGATCTGGGCCAGCATCAACGTGGTCAACTGCACCGATGGCGTGGACGGCCTTTCCGCCAGCCTTGCCGTGGTCAGCATCGGCACCTTCCTGCTGGCCTACTGGGAGGAACTGGGGGATTACGCCACCGCAGGCATCGTGTTCATTGGTGCCCTGCTGGCTTACCTGTGGCAGAACGCCAAGCCTTCCACCCTGCTGATGGGTGACGCGGGCAGCCGCGCCATGGGCTTCTTCCTGGCCGTCCTGGCCCTCAAGAGCAGCCATCCCTTCGCCTTCCTGCTGGCCGCGCTGGTGTTCATCGTGGACGGCAGCCTGGGCATCCTGAAGATCAGCTTCAAGCGGTTTTTGCACATCTCCATCCTCAAGAACACCCTGACCCCGCTGCACGACCATGTGCGCAAGCGTCTGGGCTGGAGCGATGAGCAGGTCGTGGCCCGCTGGCTCATTCTGCAGGCTGTGGCATCCGCCTGGCTGCTGCTGTTGGTGCGGTAAAACACAAAAGGAAATGCAGCGCCCGCACAGGAAAGATCCTGCGCGGGCGTTTTGCTGTTCTGGTCCGGGAGGAAAGTTCCAGCTTCCGGGCCAGCGTTTCCAGACAGGCTGGGTCACGAATTTCCTGCATGAGTTCACCTCATTTCTTTTATCTCATTGTGCCATGTGTCACAAACAAATGCAAGCAAAACCTTTATAATAGGGACGAAAGTGGAGGAAAAACCAATGGATTCTATTTTTGATCTCGATCATCTGTACCGCACCTATTTCAAGATGGCGCTGCCCTCGGTGTTCGGCCTGATGGTGAGCGTGGTGTATAACCTTGCCGATACCTTTTTCATTGCGCAGTCCAACGATACGGCGCTGATTGCGGGTGTTTCGCTCTGTGCGCCGGTGTTCACAGCCCTCATGGCCTTCGGCAACATCTACGGCCAGGGCGGCAGCTCACTCATTTCCCGCCTGCTGGGACAGGACGACCGTGAGGGCACCGGCCGGGTCAGCTCGTTCTGCTTCTATGTGGCCCTGACCACGGGCGTGGTGTTGGCAGCCCTGATGATGCTGTTCCGCGTCCCGCTGCTGGGCATTCTGGGTGCGACTGCTGAGACGATGCCGCACGCACAGGCCTATTACACCGTGCTGGCCATTGGTGCCCCTGCCACGGTGCTGAACTTTATCCATTCCAACCTCGTCCGCTGCGAGGGCATGGCCACCCAGTCCATGATCGGCAGCATCGGCGGCACGGTCATCAACATCATCCTCGATCCCATCCTCATCACCACAGTGGGCTGGGGCGCAAGGGGTGCGGCCATTGCCACCATTGTGGGCTACCTGTGCAGCGACCTGTACTTCCTGTGGCTGCTCCACAAAAAGAGCCGCTGCCTGTCTGTCAAGCTGTCCCAGTGCCACGTCACGGGCAGGGAGCTGCAGCAGATTTTGGGCGTGGGTGTTACTGCCGCGCTGAGCAACCTGATGCAGAGCCTGACTGTCATTGTGATGAACCAGTTCCTCTTGCCCTACGGCAACGACAAAATTGCCGCCATGGGCATTGCCAGCAAGGTGAGCATGATCGCCCAGCTGGTGCTGGTTGGCTTCTCGTTCGGCGGCATCCCACTGTTCGGTTACCTGTACGGCGCAAAAAAGCGGGACGTGATGCGCAAGCTCATCCGCTTCTGTCTGACCTTCCTCGTCTCCATCGCCGTGGTGCTGTCCCTCATCCTCTGCCTGAATTCCGGGGCGCTGATGCGGCTCTTCGTGCAGGATGCCGGGATGATCGCCACTGGTGCGCAGATGCTCCGCTGGCAGGTCTGCACCGCAGCCTTTGGCGGCGTGGCGCTCCTGCTCACGGTGCTGTTCCAGGCAACTGGTAAAATCATACCGTCCTTCCTGCTCTCCATCAGCCGTCAGGGCGTGGTGTTTCTGTTGGCACTGGTGGTCTGCGTACATCTGTTCCAGTATCAGGGCGTGCTGATGGCTCAGGCTGTGGCCGACATCCTGAGCGCTGCGCTGGCCCTTGGCCTGCTGGCGGCCAACCACGATATCATTGCAAAACAGTAAACACAAAAACGCCCGGAGGGCCGCTGAAAGCTGCGGTTCTCCGGGCTTTTTTAGTATTCGATGCCTTTGCGCGCCTTGATGCCCTTCTGGTAGGGGTGGCGGCGGCATTTCATTTCGGTGGAGTAATCGGCGGCATCCAGCATCCACTGCGGGGCCTTGTGGGCGGTCAGCACGCATTCCTGCGCGGCGGGGCGCTCCAGAACGGCCCGCCGGAGCAGGTCTTTGTCCACCATGTCCAGCTCCCAGGCTGAACCGGCTTCATCTAAAATGAGCAGGTCGGCAGGCTCGGCCAGTGCGGCGGTCAGGTTTTCGTTCTGCACGGCCCGGGCAGCGGCCTTTTCCGCTTCGTTCATCTGGAACACGAACTTCTGCCCGCCCTTGCCCCGGAAAATTTTTGCCCCCAGCTGGGCCAGCAGAGGGATCTCGCCGCTCTGCCCGCCCTTGAGGAACTGCACGATGACTACCCGTTTGCCGCTGCCCAGTGCGCGGAGGGCAAGGCCCATGGCGGCGGTGGTCTTCCCCTTGCCGTCGCCCCAGTAAAGATGCAGCAGGCCCTGTTCCATCATCCGTTCTCCTTTGTGTACTGCACGGTCTCCACCAGGTGCAGGATATGCTGCTCCGGCCAGTCCCGGGCATCCAACACATAGCCGCCCGCGTTGGGGCCGCACCAGTCGTGAAAGCTGCGGCGGGGCACGCCAAACCGCTCCAGTGCGGCCATCTGGGTGCCGCCGTGGGCCACGATGACCAACCGCTCCTGCCCTTCGGCAAGGGCCTTGTCAATGAGGTCAGCCAGCGTTTTGCACACCCTGTTGCAGAAATCGCTCCTGCGCTCCCCGTCCGGGTGGGCGGCGTGCTCGTTTTCCTGCACCCATGCCAGATATTCCGGGTCCTGCTCCACCTGTACGAAGGTCTGGCCCTCGAACCGGCCGAAGTTCATCTCCTTCAGCCCGTCCACCGGAATGAGCTTTGCCCCGGGAAAGAACACCCGCGCCGTCTGGGCGGTGCGCTGCAGCGGGGTGACATAGACCACCTCCGGTGAAAAATCTGCCCGCCGCAGCTGGGCGATGCCCGCGGCGGAAAGGGGGATGTCTCGCTGGCCCTGATATCGTTTTTGCGCGTTGTACTCCGTTTGGCCGTGACGCAGCAGATAAATGAGCATAATCGTTCTCCTTTTTGGTTTGTTCTGCATCATTATAGCCTATTTTGCGGTTATTTTCCAGCCATGCTCTTGCAATTCTTCCGCATTTCAGATATACTGAGTGGGTATGAAATTTCAGGGGAGAGAAGTGTCAATGGAGATCCGGGACCGGAAAGCAGCGCAGCGCCGGGCGGGCATCATGGCCCGCAGGGGTCTGCCGCAGGCAGAAAGAGCGGCGGCCAATGCAGCCATCTGTGCCCGCCTTCTGGCCATGCCCTGCTTCCAAAAGGCAGAGAATCTGCTGCTCTACGCCGCTTTTGGCGGGGAGGTGGATCTTGCTGTGCTGGCAGAGCAGGCGGCCCGGCTGGGCAAAACGGTGGCCTATCCGGTCTGTGGGGAAAACTTTACCCTGACCGCCGCCGTGCCGGGGCCGGATGGCTGGGAGGTGGGGGCTTACGGCATCCGTACGCCGGTTCTGGAGCGGGCGGCGCTCATCCGGCCGGAGGCGCTTGATCTGGTGCTGGTGCCCTGCACTGCCTTTGATGCGGCCTGCCGCAGGGTGGGCATGGGCAAGGGCTACTATGACCGCTATCTGCCCAGGTGCCGGAACGCCGTGGCGCTGGGCGTGGCCTTTGAGGTCCAGCGGGTGCCGGAAGCGGCTGCAGATGAACAGGACCGGCAGCTGGATGGATTTGTAACAGAGAGGAAAGTATATCGTGGAACTGATGAATTTGAGCTGTGAAGGTTTTCTGGAGGAGCTGGCCAGCAAGGCAGCGGCTCCGGGCGGCGGCGGCGCTTCGGCGCTGGTGGGCGCGGCCGGTGTGGCGCTGGGCAGCATGGTGGGCAGCCTGACCGTGGGCAAAAAGAAATATGCTGCCGTGGAAGCGGACATCATTGCCCTGAATGTCCGGGCCGAGGCCCTGCGCAAGCGGCTGGAAGCGCTGGTACAGGCCGATGCCGATGCCTTTGCGCCGTTGGCTGCGGCCTACGGTCTGCCCAAGGACACCCCGGAGCAGACCGCGCACAAGGCTGCTGTGCTGGAAGCCGCGCTGGACGGTGCAAGCGCCGTGCCGCTGCAAATCATGGAAAAGTGCGCCGAGGGCATCGCGCTGGCTGAGCAGTATACCGCCAAAGGCAGCGTGCTGGCGGTATCGGACGCGGGGTGTGCTGCCGTGCTGTGCAAGGCCGCTTTGCAGGCTGCAAGTCTGAATGTGTTCATCAATACCAAGCTGATGGCAGACCGCACCCATGCCGCCGCGTTGGACGCCCAGGCAGACGCATTGCTGGCAGAGTTTGTGCCCCGGGCAGACGAGATATTCACCGCCGTCAGCGGGAAACTCCGCAACAAATAATATCATAAATGAGGGAAAGTATATGGCAACGATTTTAAAGGGCGCGCCGGTGGTGGCCGCCATGAACGAGCGCAACGCTGCATTGTGCGAGCAGCTCAAGGCAAAAGGCGTCGTGCCCACGCTGGCCGTAGTTCGTGTTGGTAAACGGGAGGACGACCTCTCCTACGAGCGCGGCGTGATCGCCCGCTGCGGCAAGGTGGGCGTAGCCGTCCGGCAGTTTTTGCTGCCCGCCGATGCCACTCAGGACGCCCTGCTGGAAGTCATTGAAAAAATCAACGCGGACAAGTCCATTCACGGCTGTCTGCTCTTCCGCCCCCTGCCCAAACAGTTTGATGACAGGACCATCC
>OHHZ01000779.1_pt1 | contig 12956 bp, 15 predicted proteins | sample 1568081 | NCBI WGS metagenome assembly OHHZ01 (sample SAMEA3879597, study PRJEB24766) | human gut metagenome | biome: human-associated habitat; feature: feces | place: USA | collected 1985/1987
ATCGGAACGCCTTCGGTGTGCCTTTCGATGTAAGCTTCACGATTGCGCGCTTCTATGTTTCCAGCGGAAGTATAGTTGAAATCAGCGTCGAATTCAGTTCCGCAAGCGATACATTCCCAGGAAGCCGTTGTGTCTGGCCCTTGATAGAATCCGGCCGATCGAAGGGCCGCGCCTTTTCTTTTCAAGATCACCATTCCGCCGCATAGTGGACATTTCTTTTTGTCATATAATGCCGACATTATTCTTCACCTTCTTCGTAGTAATAACGATCGTGAATTTGCGAAATGGTTATGTCGCTATTTTGTGGAACAGTCACGGTCAAATCACAATCCGTCATAAAATCTTCATTAGTGCAAGTAATAAATCCACATTCCATAGATCCAGCGTCTTCCTTTCGCTTCCTTCGCTCTGTCAGATCACCGTTTCTTTTTATTCCGTATATGTTCGTGTATTGACATAACATATTATATTCCAACTTTCCGCCACATATCGGACATTTATTAAGAATCTTCATTCACTTTCCCTTTCTTCAAAAGTTTTTTATATCTTCTGGAAGTTTTCAGAATTTCACATTCAAGTTCCGGATCCCACCATCTATTATCCGGGCGGAACTCACATTCATTACACGGCCATTCGTTGGATCCGTTTTTCAATCCAGGGCAACCGCGACATTCGATTATCATTCCACTTGAATTTATTTCTGGTTGAATAAGGAAGTTAATAATAACCGCTACGATAAATATAATAAATATGGCAATCGGAGCGCCAATGATAACGCCGGCAATAATCAAAATCGTTTTTATCATAGTTCCACCGCCTTAATGCCTGGATATTTCCCAGGGTTCGGAAGTATAGCGATTTATGAAGTCGTTTACATTCTTCGCGTATTCTTCCAGTATCTCTTTTGATTCTTCGATTGCTCCAGGAAGTGATTCGGCTTTAAGCTTTTGGCCGTCAATTTGAAGCTGGGCGCACGATAGGAACCAGCCGTCCAGGTGAATAATTCTGTGGATCGTGACCGTGATTCCGTTCGTCGTTGTGTAGAATATTGTTCCGGTTTCAACCGGCTTTCCATAGCTTGAATTACTGATAAATTTCATGTTTTCCTTTCCGGGAAAAGCCTTGAATTTACAAGAAGATTACAACGTCTTTTTTACTCGCACGATAGGACAACCAAATGTCGTCACACACGCAGTTAATGGACGCCCCAGTTTCTCAGACATTTCAGCAACATATTCTTTTGCTTTTTCCATAAAATAATACTGGCGTGCAGGCTCTTCCAACGGAGCATTCTCCACCAGCTTTACATTTTCAATTATTTCTTTCATTCTCATTTCCTTTATACAAACTGATTGCAGGATGCATCATAAGCATAGTCAATCAGATCTAATTTATCTGTAAGTTCTTTTTTATTCACTTCCATCTCTTTACATAACTGATCCAGTGATGGATAAAAATCTCTGAGCTTTGTATTTATGACGCTCAGAAGGATGACAGGATCCTGTGGTAAATTCTGTAACATGACCCTAATTTCCTTTCTTGTTCATATATTTTTCGCCATACTTCTCACCAAGATTAACAATACTTCCATCTTTTTGTTCCATGTCAATATTGTTCAGCTGGCTTCTTAAGTTTACCCGGATAAGTTCCATATATTCTTTACGAAGAATCTTCTGTTCTTTCGCTTCTTCCGGAGTGAGTCCTTCCGCTTTTGATTTTTTATATAATTCATTGATACGATCAATCTTCTTTTGTTCCATTGTCTATCTCTCTCCTTTTTCTTGTTCCGTTTAATGTTGCGATATTCTTTACTGTTCACTCCCGTGTCAATCACTCCGCTGATTCTGTATTATACACGATTCTGTGCACTTCGTCCACTTTTTTAACTGGAATAATTCTCAAGAAAACCATACAGTTCTTCGGCAGACTTAAGATAGATTCCATTTTTCAGATCCTGTTGTACTTCATCCGGCAGATTATTTACGGATAGGCTGGTTGTTTCGTAAAGGGTTGTCCCATCTTGCAGATAGACAGCAACATATCCATGCAGCTCTTTCAGATAATATGCATCATCTGAAACAGACTCTCCTTTGGCTGAACTGCGTCTGGTTTGAATGGAATCATTTTTTTCATTTTTAGTCAGTTCTATAGCTTTTTCCTTTTCCAGTAGATTGTTGTAACTAACCTGATAACCTGCAATCAAACATCCGGTAATCAGAAATAAAACAGAAAAAAAGCCAATCATGTATTTTTTCATCGCAAATCGCTCCTTTTTTCATACAGTATTGGCTTTTTTATTTTTTTTATTCTTCTACTTTTACGGCTGGAAGCAGATGGAATTTCTTAGAAATTCTCAGGATACGTCCACCCATTGGAAGATCAAGGATATCATCTTCAGAAAGTGTTCCGATCTTCAACATAACAACCGCATAAACAAGTATTGCTACAATCAGTGAAATGCATACTGGAATTACACGACCGCCGATCAGTGTATCAAACAGTCTGAATACGCCGAAAGTTACAATGCCCATCACTGCTGCTGCAGCGAATGGTTTTCCGAAAGTGCTTACAAAATCGATTTTGAAACCGCTGACTTTTCGAATCTTGAGCAGGTTCAAAATACTCATTGCAAGTGCAAATACAATATTTCCACCCACCAGTGCATAGACGTTCATCTTGAATACAGTCATCATCAGTACAAATGCTACCAGATGAATTCCAAGAGCTGCTGCAGCATTCTTTGCGGGACTTGTCATGTAGTTTAATCCATGAAGAATGGAATTCGTTACAGAGGAAAGTCCATACAGTACAACAACGATAGCTCCTGCCATCAACAGACGCGCCGGTGTTGCACTGGAGTCATTGTACAGCAGAACCATAATTGGGGAAGCAAGTACAAAATAACCGATACAACTCGGAATAGCAATTACCATTGTAAGACGTAATGTCTGGTTAATCTTACTGTGAACCTGTTTCTTTGTACCTGCTGTAACAACAGCTGTAAGACTTGGCACAAGAGATGTTCCAAGTGCGTTCGCAATTGCCATCGGGACATTGATCAGGGTGTCGTATTTACCGGTGTAAATACCCTGAAGAGCCATATATTCTTTCTCTACATAGCCTTGTGACTCCATAACATGATTAAAGATTGTAAGGTCGATAATCTGGTTAATATTATATACAGCGGTACTGAATACAACGGGGATTGCTGTTAAAAGTAATGCTTTCAGAAGGAAAGAATAACTTTCAACATTCTGGGTGCGGTCTCTTTTAAGCTGTTTGCGTATTACATTTTTATATAAAAAAATGACAAACAAAAGAAATAACAATCCAGATAAAGAGCCGACAACCGTTCCAAGTGTACTTCCGGCAGCACCGTAAGCAGGTCCGAGAAGCTCCTCTCCGGATTTTTTTCCTGCTTTTGTTCCGATACCAAAGAGGATACTTGCGCCGACAATACTGATCACGGCATTAAATACCTGCTCAATGATCTGTGAGATAGCTGTTGGAAGCATTGTTCCCATTCCCTGGAAATATCCACGGATAACAGCCATGACTGCAACGATCAGAAGTCCCGGGGCAAGAACCCGCAGTGCGTAAACGCTAAGTGGAGATTTCATTAAATGTGTTGAAATCAGTCCTGCTCCCAAAAAGATTGTCAGCGAGATGAATAATCCAACACCGATTGCAAAAGCAAGAGAACAGATAAATACACGGAATGCATTTCGTCTCTGACGCTTTGCAAGTCGGATCGATACCAGCTTGGATACGGCAGTCGGAAGGCTGAATGATGAAATCATCAGAGCGATTGCATAGACCTGATAGGCATATCCATAAAATCCGTTTCCTTCATCTCCTAAAATATTCGTCAGCGGAATCCTGTAGACTACGCCTATGATTTTTGTAAGTACAGCTGCTGCTGCAAGTATCGAACCCTGGACAATATAATCATCCTTTTTCGTTCGTTTTTTCGTTGTTTGTGCCTCAGTTTCAGACATAACTTCCTCCTAGTGTCCCATTCCTTAAAATCTATTTAATATATGTATCCTATCAGCGGAAAATACCGACTTTTTCCATGATTTCTTTCTGTTTCGCTTCCATGACAACACGTTCTTCATCAACCATGTGATCGTATCCAAATAAGTGAAGCATACTGTGTGCAATCAGGAAAGCATACTCTCTTTTGGGTAAATGTCCATATTCTTCAGCCTGGGATAACACTTTTTCCTTTGAGATAACGATATCACCAAGCATCAATTCTCCGGATTCCGGATTAAAGGCTTCTGCACTTTCTTCATCAATCACGGAAAAATCTCCCGGTTTTTCGTATTCGATCATAGGGAAAGAAAGTACATCTGTTGGGCGGTCAATTCCACGTTGTTCCAGATTCATTTCGTGAATCTGGGCATTCTCAGTCAAAAGAAGATTGATCTCTGCTTCATAAGGACAGTCTGCAAGTTCTAATGCAGCGTCAATAACTAATGCGGCAATCTTTTCTGTATCAAAGTCTAACTTTATATTCCCCTCTTCTTCGATAAAAAGACTCATCCTTTTTTCCTCCTGTTTTCTCTCGGTCTGGACGATTTCTTCTCATAGTCCTCATATGCTTTTACAATTTTCTGAACTAATGGATGTCTTACAACATCTTTGCTTGTCAGCGTACAGATGTTGATCCCTTCCAGATCTTTTACAACCTTTACAGCAACATCAAGTCCGGATATTGTTCCGGATGGAAGATCTTTCTGCGTAGAATCACCTGTAATGACAACTTTGGATCCAAAACCAATTCTTGTTAAGAACATCTTCATCTGGGCCGGCGTTGTATTCTGTGCTTCATCAAGGATGATGAACGCATTATCTAAAGTACGTCCGCGCATATATGCCAGAGGAGCAACCTCAATCAATCCTTTTTCAGAATTCTTAAGAAAACTGTCAGCTCCCATAATCTGATAAAGCGCGTCATATAAAGGTCTTAAATACGGATCAATCTTGCTTTGCAGGTCACCCGGAAGAAATCCAAGCTTCTCTCCGGCTTCAATTGCCGGGCGCGTCAGGATGATTCTGCTTACTTCTTCGCGTTTGAATGCTGTGATTGCCATTGCCATCGCAAGATAGGTCTTTCCTGTTCCGGCAGGTCCGAGACCGAAAGTGATCATTCCATTTCGAATTGCATCAACATATTTTTTCTGACCTAATGTTTTAGGTTTGATTGGTTTTCCCTGTAGTGTATGACAGATCAGATCTTTATCAATAGAAACAAGGGCTTCTTCCTGATCTTCAAATACGAGCGAGATTGCATAGTCTACATTCTGTTCCGTAATCGTATTCCCTCGTTTAGCAAGTTCTACAAGCTGTGTAAGTACACGCTGGGCTTTCTGTGCAGCAATTGTATCTCCTACAATCTTGGTTGCACCGTCACGTGAAATCAATGTGACATGAAAAGTTCTTTCTATTTTCTTTATATAAGTATCAAACTGGCCAAATACATTCATCTCGTATTCAGCCGGAATATCAATGATCAGTTCCGACAGACTCATCCGGTTCGTTCCTTTCTAAAGTTATTCTTTCGGTCTCTGTTTCCTCTTCAATCTGCTGATTCAGATAGAGCGTACCTGAAGCCGTTGCCTTTTCGGCAGATATATATATCTTAACATTTTTTTCATTAATTTGAATACCCTTTTCCTCTAAATCTTTACAAAAATAGCGAAATCGACTGCTTAAAATTGTCTGCATCTCTTTTTTTGTATATTTTATTTTCTTGAAGCCGTATTTTTTTATTGTTTCATGCCCATAAAAAATCGGAAGTGAAAAATTTTCTCCCAGTTTTAACTGATGCTCTATACAAAGTTTTTCAGAAGTGTCAGATATTTTTGGTTTCCATGTTTCTAACCGGACAGATCCGATTTGAATAAATCCGGACTTTTTTGTTTCTTTTGTATATACTTTTTTATTATGATAACAGGAAATTATATCCAGATAAGAAATCTGTGTATCAGCGAAAATATCTGCATCGGCATGCGTATATTGATATCCGGTAATTTCACCACTGTCATCCAGGATGTCAATCCGTCCAGATACAAGTAAAGTTCCTTTCGTTACAGAATCCCCGATATGTACCTGGGGAATGCCGGTGCGTGTAATTAAATTTGTAATGATTCCATCAGTAGAAGCAACAAGATCAGCAGGTAAAGAATCTGTCTTGTTACTCTTATCTGTCTGAGTAGATGAGATGATAGGAAGCGCATCTTCATTTTCTTTTATCTGTATTTTTAACCGGCTGCCATCAAGAGAAGCAGATACCCAAACGATATCATTATATTCCTTTCGAAGGGCTTTGACAATCCCCTGACAATCTACATTTTTCTTTTGCATTCCAGGATAAATCCCCTCTTCTTTCAGAAACGTTGTCAAGGTCGTGTCGGTCCATCTTTTATTTCCCTGAAAATGAATATCCCATAGAAATTGCGAGTAACAATCGATTAGAAAAATGCATAGGAAGATGCTGATAAAGAATAGTTTTCTTTTTCGGTAGCGATAAAGAAAAAAAGGAAAGCCATACCGTTTTTTTAGTATGACTTTTGTATGTGTTTTTCTGACATAAGGACGAATCTTTCGAAAATCAGATAAACTCAAGTATAATTCATAATTTGTTCCGATACGGGTCAATCCCCAGAATCGGATGCGGTGATAACAGCAGAGATTCAGAAATCGTTCTGGGGAGTATCCTTTGATCTGAATCTTCACATAACCGGACAAGTAGCGGATCAGGCAATGAATCACCCCGGATTCCTCCCCTCGGTAAATTCTAAAGATGATAATGCTCCAGTTACTTTCATCTCATCATTTGTGTAGTATTGAATCCGGAGTCGTTTTCCCTGGATCCGGATCTGTCCTGCCCGCGTCTGCACACGGATCAGTGTATCTGTGTATTCAATAATGCCCCGATAATTTTCAATGCATAATTCATTTCGTCCTAAAATGGTTATAACAGAAGCATTCTGAATCACATCTTTTGGGAGATCCATTGCGGATACCATCTTTTCTTTGATCTGCTCTCGGTTCATTGAAGTTTTTTATATAAAAATCCTTTGTCATCAGTATATGAATATATCACGATGTCCTATACCAGTTGTTTTCTGTGACAGATCTCTATTTATGATAAGGTTCACCGTTGATGATCCGATAACTTCTGTATATCTGCTCCAACAGAATGACCCTCATCAACTGGTGTGGAAAGGTCATCTTGGAAAAGCTTAATGCATAGTCCGATCTTGCGAGCACTTCTTTGCCCAAACCAATGGATCCGCCAATGATAAATGTGATATGGCTTGTCCCCTGAATTCCAAGTTGATTGATTTTTGCAGAAAGTTCCTCGGAACTAAGAAGTTTTCCGTTAATCTCAAGAGTGATCACATAGGCATCCTCTTTTACATATTTCATAATGCGCTCAGCTTCTTTATCGCGAATTGTATTTTCCACGACATCACTTGCATGGTCAGGTGTCTTTTCATCAGCTACTTCTATAATCTCCAGTTTGCAGTATCGGCTCAATCGCTTGCTGTATTCTGCAATTGCATCTCGCAGATATTTTTCTTTTATCTTTCCTACGGTTATTAATGTAATCTTCATTTTTCTGTTCTTTCTGAATAAATTTTAATCATGCATGCCTGTTAACTGTTATTTTGATAAGCTGTCAGCAATTTCGTAAACATAAAGTTCGTGAAGAGCTCTTGTTGCACAAATATATTCCGCCTGATTTTTAAGCGGATTTTCTTTTGCACCGCGAAGTGCGAAAACCTGGTCAAATTCCAGACCTTTTGCAAGATAAAATGTCGTTACTGTGAGTCCTTTCTTAAATGCGGAACTGTTACGATCTACATAGGATACGTTGATACCACGCAGTTTCAGGAGACGGCTTAAGTCAAAAGCTTCTTCTTCTGTTGTTGTGATCAGGGCAGCAGTTTCAAAGTCTCCCGGACATTTTAAATGACAGACAAGTTCATCAAGCAATTCCGTATCTGTGTTAAATGTCTTTTCTACGACTTCTTTTCCATGGCGGTCCAGTAACTCAAGATCAGATACTCCACTGACTTTTTCCGCATACCGGGCAATTTCTAATGTATTCCGGTAACTCTTTTTGATTTCAATCGTTCGAATCTCACGTCCAAGTAATTTAGGGAGAAATCTCAGTACATCCTGTTGCTTTGTATCCAGTGTCTGTGCACGGTCTCCAAGAATAGTCATTCTACAATGAAACAAGGATTCCAGGATGGTGTATTGCAGATAAGTGTAGTCCTGCATTTCATCAATGACAAGATGCTTAATGTTCTTATGAGTTGAGTTCCCACCGGAAAGACGATATTTCAGATAGAGCATAGGAAATACATCTTCATAAGGGAGCTTTCGTTTTTCGTACGGAACTTCCGGCAACAGATCACAACCACAGTCATCGAGCATCCAATTATAAATGGTGTAAATATCTTTCGTTGTGTACATCTTGTCGAACTTCATCTGAAGCATCTCCTGATCATCCTCTGAAATATTTCTGCCTTTCAGAGTTTCCCAGGAATCGATAAAATAGTCTTTTACAGCGTCCATACGTTTCAATAACGGAGTCTCTGTGAATTTATAATAGAACAATTGGATCAAGTCTTCTTCTGTCAATGTCATTCCACGGAACTCAATTTCTTTGAATTCCATCAGACGATCTTCCAGAATCGCAAGGAAACCTTCTATTTCACCAATAAAATCTTTGGATTGTTTCCAGTCAAAACGATTCTGAGCTGATTCATCCGGAAACTTCATCCGACGTTCCAACTGATCATAACGATCCTCACAGTCTGCAGCGACACCTTTTCGAAGCTCTTTGTAGGCGTAGAGATCAAAACTCATCTCACGGATATTCTCTTCTCCTAATTCTGGAAGAATATGTGAGATATAATCTGCAAATACGCTGTTCGGTGAAAGAATCAGTATGTTGGATGATTTCAGAGTGTCGCGTTCATGATATAAAAGGTATGCAATTCGGTGTAAAGCAATCGAAGTTTTTCCACTTCCGGCAGCTCCCTGGATTACAAGGATTCGATCTTTCGTATTTCGGATAATTGCATTCTGTTCTTTCTGGATCGTGCGGACGATATTTTTTAATTTTACATCACTGTTTGTTCCAAGTTCTTTTTTCAGAATATCATCATCGATCTTTGTATCACTTTCAAAGGCATAGACAAGTTCTCCATTCTGAATCTTAAACTGCCATTTTGAAAGAATCTCTCCATCCAGTCTTCCGGCAGGAGCCTCATAGCTTGCAGGGCCTTTATCATAATCATAAAACAAACTGCTGACCGGAGCTCTCCAGTCGTAGATCAGAGGCTGCATGCCTGTTTTTTCGGCAAAATTTCCGATTCCAATATAAAACGGTTCCGGTTCGTCATCTCCATCATACATAAAATCGACACGTCCGAAAAAAGGTGCATCTAACATTTTCTCAAATCTATGTTTTAATTGCAGCTTCTCATTATTAGCGTTGACCTGATGCAGAAGTGCCTGCTGATTATCATAATCTTCGTAACCATATTCATCCATCTCCGTATAATTTTCCCAGTAATATTCCTGCATGTTATCAATCTCTTTCTGTCCATCAGAGAGAGACTGCCTTATTTCTTCCAGTCGTTTTTGTAACTTTATCTCAACATCTTCAAGGAAGCACCTTCCATCAAATCGATTGTCATTGCTGTTATAATTCGTCATATGTTTTATATTTCCCCCAAAATAGATTTTTGCTTCTTAGGTTTATTGAAATTTGCAAATATTTGGTTTATTATTTTACCATATCTTCGAACAGGTTGTCATCTAATTTGAGCAAAATTACTGTACGTCACAAAACTTTTCTGTTGTTTCCCTCAAATTATAACACGACAAATTCATTTTTAATATATTAAAAATATCCTGACAAGCACAGATTTTTCTGCATCCTGTCAGGATATTCTGTTTTTAAATTCCGATTTTCTCAAAGAAGCTTATGCTCCTATATACAATCTTCCTTCTATTATTTATTTCTCAGATATTCATCGATACCTTTGGCACCTGCTTTACCAGCTCCCATAGCAAGGATAACTGTAGCAGCTCCTGTAACAGCATCTCCTCCGGCAAATACACCTTCTTTAGATGTCTGTCCATTCTCTTCCTCTGCAACGATACATTTTCTGCGGTTTGTCTCAAGACCTTTTGTTGTAGAAGAGATCAGTGGGTTTGGTGATGTACCAAGAGACATGATAACTGTATCAACTTCGATGTCGTACTCAGAGCCCTCAATCTCAACCGGACGTCTTCTTCCGGATGCATCTGGTTCGCCAAGTTCCATCTTGATCACTGTCATGCTTGTGATATTACCGTTCTCGTCAACGTTGATCTTCTTCGGATTAGTAAGAAGATCGAAGATGATTCCTTCTTCTTTTGCATGATGAACTTCTTCAGCTCTTGCAGGAAGCTCTGCTTCACTTCTTCTGTATACTACATGAACTTCTGCACCAAGACGAAGAGCTGTTCTTGCAGCATCCATAGCTACGTTACCACCACCAACAACAGCTACTTTCTTACCGGCAGCGATCGGTGTATCGTAATCATCACGGAAAGCTTTCATGAGGTTACTTCTTGTCAGGTATTCATTTGCGGAGAATACTTCGTTTGCATTCTCTCCCGGAATTCCCATGAACATTGGAAGTCCGGCACCGGATCCGATGAATACTGCCTCGAATCCTTCTTCTTCCATCAGCTGATCGATTGTTGTGGATTTACCGATAACAACGTTTGTCTCGAATTTAACACCGAGCTCTTTTACTTTCTCGATCTCTTTTGCAACGACTTTCTGTTTTGGAAGACGGAACTCAGGAATACCATATACAAGTACTCCACCGAGTTCATGCAGAGCTTCGAATACTGTTACATCATATCCGAGTTTTGCAAGGTCTCCGGCACATGTAAGTCCGGACGGGCCAGAACCGATAACGGCTACTTTGTGACCGTTCATAGTCTCAGCGCCTTCTGGTTTAATATCATTCTCAAGTGCATAGTCAGCAACGAAACGCTCCAGTTTTCCGATAGAAACAGGCTCACCTTTGATTCCACGGATACATTTTCCCTCACACTGGGATTCCTGCGGGCAAACACGTCCACAGATAGCCGGAAGTGCACTGGATTTACCAATGATCTTGTAAGCTTCTTCAATGTTTCCTTCTTTTACCTGATGGATAAATGCCGGAATGTTGATGGATACAGGACAACCCTGGATACATTTTGCATTCTTACAGTTAAGGCATCTTGTAGCCTCTTCCATTGCTTCTTCTTTGTTATAACCGAGACAAACTTCTTCAAAGTTTGTTGCGCGTACTTTTGGATCCTGCTCTCTTACAGGTACTTTTTTCATCATATCAGCCATTATTCGTCACCTCCACAATGTCCGCATCCGCCGTGATGTGTATCGCCTTCCTGAAGCTTCAGCATTGCGCGTCCTTCTTCAGATTTGTACATCTGGCTTCTTTTCATTGCCTGATCAAAGTCAACAAGGTGTCCGTCGAACTCTGGTCCGTCAACGCATGCAAATTTAATCTCATCTCCAACCTGAAGACGGCAGGCACCACACATACCTGTTCCGTCTACCATGATCGGGTTCATGCTGACGATTGTCGGAATCTCAAGTTTCTTTGTTAAGAGACAGACAAATTTCATCATGATCATCGGTCCGATCGCAACGCAGACATCGTATTTATTTCCGTTGTTTACAAGTTCTTCTACCATAGTTGTAACCATTCCTGCGTGTCCGTAAGAACCGTCATCTGTACATGGGTAGTAATTACCTGCAACAGCTTCCATCTGATCTTCAAGGATCAGCATATCTTTTGTCTTAGCACCAACGATAACATCAGCATCGATTCCGTGTGCTTTCAACCATTTTACCTGTGGGTAAACCGGAGCAGCCCCAACTCCACCGGCTACAAACAGCATCTTCTTATTCTTAAGGGACTCAAGGTCTTCATGAACAAACTCAGAAGCGCATCCAAGCGGACCTGTAAAGTCACGGAAATAGTCTCCTTCTTTCAGTTCTCCCATCTTCGTTGTGGAAGCTCCTACTTCCTGGACAACGATCGTGATCGTTCCTGCTTCTCTGTCATAATCACAGATTGTCAAAGGAATACGTTCTCCCTTTTCGTCCATCTTCACGATAATAAACTGACCCGGCTGACAGTGACTTGCAACACGCGGTGCATGAACATCCATCAGAAAGATCTTGTCGGCCAGTCTTCTAGCTTTTACAATCTTATACATGATTCTCCTCCTTGTAAATAATTACCCTTTTTTTATAATACGCTAACCCCTGTCGAAATTCAAGCATAACATAAAGGCAGACACCCGGAAAAAGTGTCTGCCCCTCTTTTCTTCGGAATCAGGTCCGGATCTCTGTCCGGTTTAGAAATCAACCTCTGTTCCGTAATATGTACATGTAAGAAGTTTTGCCATAGCGGCAGGATCAATGGCACGCGGATTTGATCCCGTACATGCATCGCCAACTGCCAGTTCTGCGATCTTGTCTACCTTCTCCTTGAATTCATCCTCATTAATACCGAAGTCTTTCAACGTCTTAGGAATGTTAAGTCTTACATTGAAATCATCAATCTTCTCAATAAGACTGTTGATCAGTGCCTTCTCAGATGTTCCCGGAAGACCCATTCTGCGGGCGATCTCAGCATAACGCTTTGCAGCTACAGGATCTTTTGCGTTATATTGGATAACATACGGCAGATAAATTGCATTTGCACAACCATGCGGAATATGACCTGTTGAGAAAGCTGCACCTGTCTTATGAGCCATAGAATGTACGATTCCAAGAAGTGCGTTTGAAAATGCCATTCCTGCCAGACACTGTGCGTAATGCATCTGTTCTCTTGCATCCATATTGCAGT
>OHHZ01000782.1_pt1 | contig 12920 bp, 18 predicted proteins | sample 1568081 | NCBI WGS metagenome assembly OHHZ01 (sample SAMEA3879597, study PRJEB24766) | human gut metagenome | biome: human-associated habitat; feature: feces | place: USA | collected 1985/1987
ATTATACCATATTTACGTAAAAAAGCCCAGCTTTTGCTGGACTTTTTCGACAGGCTGACACAACCGCCGAAACGACGGTTGTGTTTTTATGTAAAAAGATAATTGAAAATATATTTTTGTATGGTATAATGGTATTCGTCTGCGGGGGGGTGCTTTGAATGAAAGAAAAATATTATATAGCGGTAAATACCGGCGAAAAATATCCGCTTTTAAAGGACACTCTTAACTATACCGAATTTTTCAGTGAGGCTATGGTTTTTAACGATATTGTGGCTGTGTATGAATACATAGAACGGCACGGGCTCGAAAAGCTTGCAACCGTTATTAAGGCATAAAAAATCTGCTGACTTCTTGCGAAGCCGGCAGATTTTTTGTTTAGGCTCTCGTCAACCTAAGCGCCGATGTAAAGATCAATATCCTCAATAATATAGTTTGTTCCGGTTGTATGCAATGCCTCGAAACAGGAATAAAGATACTTCCAAACATGATATTTCCCAAACAGTTCTGAAAGCTGCTTTCCCGTAAGATGCTTTGCAGCCTTGTACTGCTCGGCGCAGAATATTATAAACTTTCCCTGAGCACTCATAAGCTATACCTCCTCCGGGAATGAAAAACTGCCTGTATTGCGTTCTTCATCATACATATTAAAGAGCGTTAACGGGCTGAAATGCCATAGCTTGGTTTCTTCCTGTTCCAAAAGTGCATAAACCTTTGAAGCATAAAATTCCTCTGTTGCTGCCACCTCACCACAAGAATAGTTTTCTGCTATACGGTGGACAATTTCCGGAACAATTATACCTAATATCGCGGTGAAGCTTTTATCATTCATAAACATTCCTCCGCCGGCAGAACACCGTCAAACTTGAGATATGCCAGCGCCTTATCAGAAACCAGCACCAGTTGGTTATACAGTTTCTTGATTTTAAGCGCTTCCAGAGTTTGAGCTTTTGAGAGCACACCGGCAGTATAAAGAGAAAATGTCGTATAAACATCATCATTCGCAACCGGTCCGAAAATAAAATCGTAGCTTTCCGGGAGACTCTCTCCGGCTCTGTTTTTTGAAACAAAATCAAGCCATCCTTCATCGGGATTATCAAATCGCAGCAGCGAGCATTCGGAAAATGCCTTTTCCTCATCAAGTGTGTATATGCTGACGCACATTTTACCTTCCTTGCGTCTGCGGGTCACCTTGTCTGCAAATCCTATTGCCTGTGCCTTATTCGTTGTTGTGTAAAATCCGAATCCGAAATCAAGATAACGGTTTTGAGGAATAAGCTTTGGTTTTTCTACTATTACATTGCTGCCGTGATATACTGTCATACTATCCCTCCGAACAAATGAATTTATGCAGTCGCTTTCTTACACTTATTATTATAATCATCAAATAATAATAAGTCAATTAAAAGCTACTGTTGATCTCCTGCCGGCATAATAATCAGCTTGCCGTCAATCCTTATAAACACCTTCGGTGTTTTGAATAATTCGGAGTATTTCCGTATCAGCTCATCGGGCAGGCTCGAAAAATCCGGTCTGTCCGGTGGAGCATAGCAAATAAAGAAATCTCCTGCGATTATGTCTGCTATTCCGCCGTTTTCATCATATACAACGCGGTTAAATTCCAGCCCGTCAATTTTGCCGGTATCATTCAGAATTATTACCGAGCCGTCATCAAACGGACTGTAAGCGCTTATTATTCCGCCTACCAACCTTTGCATTTCTTTGAGCGTATGCTTGATTTCTATTACCTGCGGTCTTTTTCTGACTTGTATGTATAACACCTTCATCATTTCGTTCATACTGAAATTCCTTTCTTTCTTCGGCTTAATATTTGCATACTCACGCTGCAAGCTCTAATCCGTATCGTTTGCAAACCTCTTTGACAATAAAATCCTCTTTTTCTTCGGCAAGTCGATTGGCTTCCTCTTCGGCTTTTTGAGACCTTCTGCCCACTTCCTTCAGCATAAGCTTATATCCTTTACCGAGAGTAACCGTACTTGTGGAATATTCCGTACCGTTACTTAATCGATCGGTTTTAAGCAGCGTGGGCGTGCAGTGAAGATAATATCCACGGCGTTCGTTGTCGCCGTTAAACCAATTGTATCCGCCTTTGGAATAAAGGACTTCAAGGCAAAGGTTATTTTCGCTTTCGGTAGGCACTATGGGTATGTACTTTTTCATCTCAACCACACTCCTCAAAATTATCCGGCACTCTGAACCAGCGGTATTGCGGTACAAGCCGCATATCCTCCGTAAATTCAGAGCAGTCTACAAGCACTATCGGATATCTGACGCGGACAGCCCTTACAGTATCCTTTAACGGATAGCTCTTTGCAGGCAGATTGTTTTCCTTTAATATTCTGCATACCTGCTTTAAAACAGGCTCTCTGCCGTGAATGATGTAACACTTCCCGGTCAGAGCCTCAAGATAATTCTGCGGGCTGTAAATTATATTGCTTTTAACATTTGTTTTCATTTTCACACTTTCTTTCCTATAACCTCAAGCGCTATTTCATCGGCGGACATATCTCCCAATCGGTAAATCTTATCGCAGAACGGGAGCAGGCTTTTACCGCAATCATCGTCTGTGCTTAAAAGTATTCCGGTGACGGTGAGGCGGTTTTTAAGCTTTTCTTCTGTAAAACGCTTTGCAAACTCATCGCTCACCCCGCATTCGCCATCGGTTATGATTACAACATCCGCACTTTCAAAGCCGTTTGTTAAAAGCCTTAAAGCCTCGTTTAACGGCGTTTCAAAATCCGTTCCGCCGCCGAAAAAATGCTCCGCCGCGGCCAATACATCATCGGTCGTATATTTCCCGCTTTCAAACACATCGGTCTTTACATTTCTGCTGTTTGCAAAGTGAACAAGCGCAAATTTCTTGTTCCCGTGCAGGGCAATATCCATAAGCGCCAGTGCAAAGGCCTTTACCCAGGGTTCAATCTCCCATGTACTGGAGCTTTCATCGGCAAGGACTATAATATCCCCGTCGCCCTTAACGGACGGCTCGCGCCTGCGGTACTGCTGCAAATGCTTTTCGTAATACCGCTTAAAAAACAGTATTTCGGTTTCGGGAGCGCCGAGCAAAGCCAATTCCGAAGATAAACAGTTTGAAATATCGTTGCCATAGGTTATATCGTATTTTTCGCCTAACCCGTAAGAAAAGCTGTTTTTGCGTTTATCCGCGATTATTTCACGGTATTTTCCGAGCATTACCGAAATCTTTTTAAGGGTATCGTTTTCGCGTACCCTGTCGAGCAGAGCCCCGTCTGTTTCGGCATTGCCGCCTGCGGCGTCATCATCACCGAAAGCCCGCAGCACCGCCGCCGTCTGACTTGCGGCGTCAAACGCTTTTTTAGCCGCAGCGGAAATATTGTCTGCTATTTCGGCAGAGATTTTTATGCGCTGTTCACGGAGCTTTTCGTTCAGATCCTTTATCTGCTTTTGCTTCTTAAAAAAACGGTTTATTAAAAGCAGCCGTTTATCCGGTTTTGTTTCGCCTTTTATGCGTTCCGCAAGATTTTCCGCCTGTTTACCGAGAGTAGATATTATGCCGGCAATCTCCGCCGCCTTTTGCACCTCGGCATTATCCGTTACGCCTTCAATTCTTTCGGCAAATGAGCATACGGCGCTGAATGCCGGCAGCTTTTTATCCTCACATAACGCTTTTAACTGCGGATATTTTTCATCCTTAATTACACCGTAGGTAACAGGCTGTTCTAAAATTCCGCTGTCGCCGTTTTTCTCCGGTTCTTTCATATACAAAAGCGCAAATAATGATTTAAGCGCATTGCCCAGACCGAAGCGTTTGTCCGCACGGGCAATAACATCCGTAAGCTCCGGAGATTTCGGAATAAGGCTTTTATACAGCATATCCGTCCCGGTATTTCCGTACATAGCGGTGCTCATATCCACATCTGCCGTCCACAGGTTATTAAACCAATCGTCGGCGCTGCCGCTGTCTTTAAATGGATCTCTCATTTCTTTTCCTTTCCGGCTGTCGGACGGTACTCCGTCCGACAGCACTCTGTTTACTTTTGCGTTACAAGATCAATCTTCAGCCCGGAAAATCCGGGAATTCATCCTCAATCGGCTCAAAATCGTCCGGCACAGGCGCGGTATTCTGTTCGCTTGTATCCCGCTTTTTCTCACCGAAATACACGCTGTCCGCAATTATCTCCACCGTTTCACGGTTATTGCCGTCTTTATCGGTGTATTTGCGCACCTCCGCTCTGCCCTGAACGGTTAAGCTGTCGCCTTTTTTAAAATGATTTGCCGCAAACTCCGCCGTATTGCGCCAGGCAACCACGGTGAAAAAGTCCGACAGATATTCGTCGTTCACCTTGTAGTTGCGCGTGACCGCTATACGGAACGAGGTCACCTTGATATCGCTTTGTGTAGTTCTAAGTTCGGGGTCTGCTACCATTCTGCCTGTCATAATTACCGAGTTTAACATAAATTTTTTCTCCTTTTTCAGTTTTGTAGGTCTGTGTACTCTTTAAGCTCCGGCAAGGAAACATAGGTAAAGGAAGTCTCGGCATACGCCGCGCGGCTTATATCCTCAAGCGTGCCTATAAAGCTGTCCACACCGGATACTGCCGCGTCGGTTTCGTCGAAGTCCTTTTTTATGTTCAAAGCCTCGTTATATAGCTTTAAGAGTTCGGTTTTAACGCTCATCAGCGCCCTGTTCTTGTCGCTTGCGTTATTAAAGCTCTCCCGAATTTCAAACGCCTTTGCGGTAAGCTCGTTTATGCAATCGCCTATAGGGTTTTCGCATATCCTTTTAAGAATATCCGCCACGACAGATATTTCCTCCGGCTTATTCCAAAGATAATTCTTTAATACAAGCAAATCTTTAGGAACAACCTCGTCTCTGCTGCCTAAAAAGGCCTCCGCGCGGACAATATCCCCAAAGCCGAAAAATGTTCGGTCGGACACCTCTATACCTTTCTTTCTCAATTCCAAAAGCACAGCGTCCATAAGCTCGTTAATGCTGTCGGATATTTTTATGCTTTTAACCTCTTTCTGCATTTTCTCAAGCTCCGAAAGGCTTACGGCTGCATTGACGGTGTTTTCTCCGCCGTTCTGCTTTTTTCTGAGCATTTCCATACGGTTAGCCTTGTCGCGTACATACTCGGTCCGGATTTTTAAATCAAAACGGTCGTACAGCGCCTTTAAAATCTTTTCCTCGGGATTGTTGAAGTTGGGAATTTCGTTAGATGCGGAGAAAAAGCTTATAACCGGAATTTTAACCTCTTTTCCCTCATTGGTGTAAACACGCTCGTTAAGGGCTTTTAAGAGACTGTTTAATATACCTTCGTTTGCCTTAAAGATTTCGTCCAGAAAGATTATGTTACTGTCCGGTATCTTGCCCGCGGTTATGTATTCCGGTCGAGAAGTTCGGCTTAAAGCCAAGCCCTTTTCGTAGGTTTCAAGTGCGGATTGTGCCCTTTTAACCTCCTCCGAATACACCGTATTTCCGGGGTCATTCCGGAATTTTTCAAGCGCTGTTTCAAGCTCATTTCGCATGTCCGAAAATGTCGGATCACTGTCAATTACACTTGACGGCAAATGCCCCGGTATAAGGCTTGCAAGATCTAAACGACCGAATAACTGCTCGGTATCTGTCTGCTTGTTCATAAGGGTTGAAAACTGCTTTGCTCCGGTTATCCTTTTGCAGAAGCGGTCTATGGCGTAGGACTTTGCCTGCCCCACATCACCGAGGACAAACAGATTTTTACGCGTTAATAACGCCAGTGCTATACCGTGTATAAGCTCCCCGCGCTCGCAGACCTCGCCGTTTACCTCTGCCATAACTTTTAAAATCTTTTCGTTGCTCATAAAAAATCTCCTTTACGCGGCTTTTTTGGTTTTCTTTGCGGTCTTCTTTTCGGCTTTTTCCGTCTTTTCGGGATTTGCTTTAGGCGCTGCTATTTTAACGGGAGGTCTCGGCGTTACAAGATATACCCCGTCAGTGCTTTCAAGCAGCATAAAGCCCTTTCTATCTAACTTTACCGACACATTACCCGTTGTAAGAGATAAAAAATCCTCTATTATCCGTGGGTCATAGTTAAAGCCTGCGTCCGGCGTGGGGCTATCACATAGGGTAGCGACAAATGCTGAGCTTGACCGCTTATATGCAGCACAGGAAAGCCTTATTCCCATAGGCGTAAAGCAGATATTCACGCATTTATCGTCACCGGGCAGTTGACACACCGCCGCCGTTTGTATAGCGCTTAAAAGCTCCTTTGCGCCTGCCACGGCACAGTATTCGGGTACAAGTCTTTTTACAAAGCTGCTCATATCCGGTCCTGTCCTGTTCATCATAACGGTGGAAAATACCGTATCTCCGCAGACAAACACGGCTCTTTGGTCGGCAGTCCCGGCGTATACGGTTTTATCTGCCGAAAGCATGGAAAACAGAATATTTACCGCGCTTATATGCAGCTTCATCTCTGTTTCCCCGTCCGCAGCGTTGCGGTTTACAGCCGACGCCATCCGCTTTTGGTTCATCGCCTCCGCTGTGCTGATACCGGGAGTAAGCCGTAGTGTTACGCCTTGCAGCTCTCTTTTATCTCCTTTAGTTTCCGCCGCAAACGCCGCGTGCTTTAAAAGGGGCAAAAGCCCGGATACGGAAACATACGCAGTCGGGAAAACAAGCTCGGATTTCGGAAATTCATTTACCGGCTTTGTTACAAGTAAATACCGTGCAGAGCCGAAGCTAAGACCTAAAGCGCCGTTTTCATCCGTTTCAATTGTTACGCTTTCTTCCTTTGTTTTTCTAAGAATTTCAAGCACTATGGGCGGCAGTACAATCTCGCCGCCGGCGGATATATCCGCATCGCGTATGCGCTTTACAACCGAGGTTATAACGTCGGTGCCAATAAGCTCCAATATTCTCTTTGAAGCGTCGGCGTAAAGATATATGCCCGAAATTCTTGTGAGCAGGCTGCTTTTCCCAACATTCATTACGGTCTTTAACGCCTCACAAAACGCCGAACGGTTTACTGTGAACTTCATTTTGTTTCTCCCATCTCTTTTAATAATGCGAATGCCAGTCTGAGGGTCAGCTTAAACATTAAAAGCCGTTCTTCCGAAGCGCACCTGCCTAATGCGTCGTCGCGTTCTTCAAGCAGCTGCTTTTGTTCGTCCGTAAGGGTTTTATGAAGTCTTTCCCCCGCCTCAGCCGCATTTGAACGCTTTTGTTTGTAGCTTTCCGTTTGAGGCTGGGCGTTTTCAAAAACCATATCGCACAGCTCCTCCAATATGCTTTTATCTTCCATTTCCTTCTGTCTCCTTTAACCTATGGTGATGTATTTATCCTGAGTTAAGATATTAAAGATAATTTTGTTGCTTTCAACCTCGCTTATTTGGCTTACGCCCTCTCTGTCGGTCGGTATGTTCTTCTGCTTTTTCTCCCTTACGATTCTGCCCTTTATAACATGCGGGTGCTCGCAGTCCACAAGCCCGTTCATAAGTCCGCTCGCTCCCACCAGTCCTATTTGCGAAAGGTTAAGGGGTAAAAGCGGATTGCGGGTTCTGTTTTCAAGCCGTGAGCTTTCAAAAAGAATATCTAAGCTATCCGAGCTTTTAAGCTGCTCGGCTAAGGCTTCAACATCGAAAACAGAGCCTCTGAAATGGAGAATTTCCGTTTCCTTTTCGGGAAGTGAATACAGTCCCGCGGGTATGGTATCTATAAGGGGAATCTTATCCGGCTGCAGGCAAAGCTGCTCTATCCTTGCGGCGGTTTTATCCGCCGTGCGCCTTTCGGTGCGAACGCCGAAAAACACTATCTGCTTATACTTTTTAAACTCGCTGTCACGGAATCTGTATACCGAAAGATTTTTGTAGTAAGACGAAAGTATACGGCATACCGATTCGTTGGCTCTGTGGTAGGGTATTATGTATATAAGCAGTCCGCCTTTCATTAAAAGCGGTAGAGTGTCGGCAAGAAACGCCCGTTCCATTCTTTTGCTGCCGCCGTTGCCGGGGCAGGAAAGGTATGGGGGATTTAAAAGCAGCGCGTGAAATCTGCCGGGCGGAACAGACGAGCCGAAAAAGCTGCCGAGACCTACGCGGTCGAGATTCTTTTGCGCTGTATGTCCTCTGCTTTCGTCAAGCTCTATTCCATAGGTATCTGCGTTCTCGTTTTCCGCAAAGGCTTTAAGCGCCAGTCCCTCTCCGCAGCAGGGGTCTAAAATATTTACCTGCGTTTTCGGGAAATTAACCGCCTGCTTAATTAACCTTATGTGCTCCAAGTCCGTAGGAAAGTATCCCATTTTAATACGGTTCATAAGGTGCGCCGCCGCCTTTGCGTCGATGCTCTTTTTATTCGGCAGCATATCCGCAAAGGAATTAAGCGCGGATACTAAAGCAGGGTAATTCCCGCCGTTTAAATACCCGAATCTCTGAATTGCCTTAAACATTTTAAGGGCGGTAGAATAAAGGTTTTCATCCCCGTACTCACCGAGCGGGTGCAATATATTTGCAAACTCCGCCCATAATGCTTTAGCGGTAATATGCAGCTCAGATATTGAACCGTAATCCCTTTTTTCAAGATAAACGGGATACTGTTCATTGAGAGCAGCTATTAAGCGTTTCAGATTTTCGCTGCACTCGGTCAGCTCGTCAAGGCAAAAGCAGCCGTTATTTTCACAATCGCTCATCTTTTACCTCGCTTAGCCTGCGGTAGTTTATCCGCCTGAACACCGAGCCTTTATACCCGAAGGTGAGAATGTTTTTAAGGGTATTAAGCGCAGTGTTGAAAACCAAAGCTTCCACACTGTCATCCGCAACTAAAAAAACCGCAATGTATTTCTCTTGATCGTCAAGTATGATTTTCATACGGTCGCTTTTGGCGAATACATAGGTTCTTCTGCCGCCGGGTACATTCTCAAAGCGCTTGGTAATTTCAAGCTTCGGCAGGACCTGTGAAAGCTGTGCACCTAAAAATGCAGTGAACATATCCCAATCCCTTGTGGGATTATCTGTGGTAAAAACCGCGCTGTTTGCAACATAAAAGCCGCCGCTGTTCTTTTTGTCCTTAGCACCTGCCGGTATTTCTATGCCGCGCATTTTTCCGTCCTCCTCTTACGCTTTTTAACCGTTTCCGCTCTTGTGGAAATAATTTTAGAGGAAAAGGTCACATACCTTGTAGTCAGGTCGCCCGTTACAAGTAAATCGTAAAGAAAAGAGGTTACGGCGGTAGCCGCGGTAAGGTTTGCGGTTACCGACTGCGGGGCGGATACCGCGCGTTCCGCACAGGAAAGCTCGGTCGGCAGCTTATCCTCAGCCTTTAAAATATCCGGGTAAAGCGTACCTACGGGCTTAAAGGTTGTTCTTCCGCTTTGTCTTATTCCGCAGACTACCTGACCCGTATGCTCTCCGTTGCCCGAGTCTATATATACCAAATCCTTTGTTTCGTAAAAGACTTTATGGCATATAGCTCTCGACTTATTGTTGTCTACGCAGCCGATTAAAATTACGCGCTGGGTCTCCCTGGCATTAGTCCACGGGCTTTTTGTAAAGTCCGGTCGGACAAGCTCTTTCAGCCGCTGTTCGCTTTCAATATATTCGGGTATATATTCGCACTCTATACCGAAAGCTCCGGCATAGCGCTCGGCTAATACCGACGCCTTGTTTCTGCCTATATCCTGCTCAATAAAGTTCTGTCGGATAAGGTTTTTGCGCTCTACAATGTCCCCGTCGCAGATAATAATGCGGTAGTCGCGGTTTTCATCTGAAAAGGCTATGCGGTAAAGGTGGGGAATTAAATATCCGCCCGTACCGCCTGCGCCCAAAACAATGATTTTAACCGGTGCTGTTGCGGAATACTTCATATTCTGTCCTCCCCGAAAACCTTTTTAAACCGTAACCCCATATGCCGCGGTTTTTTAATTTCAGTACCCCAATGGCGTATGTTTTCTTTCCACTCCTCCGGGTAGCTGCCAAAAAAATCTCCCTCAAAAACATCTTCGGGGTTAAGGGGAATAAACTTACCCGCACACCCGGCTCTTACCGTTATTTCGGGGAATGTTCGGTTGAACCTGCCCGCAACGGCGTAAAGCCTTGTTTCCTTTTCGTCGGCATTGTCGGTTCCGGAAAATACCGCAGGCATAGTGTTATGCGAATGAAAATCCATAACATGAATATATCTGTCGGGATACGGCTCGTCCGTTTCGCTGTTTACCGAGGCCTCGGATATTCTCTGTTTCGGAACCTTTATTATGTACTCCTTTTCTTCCGTATCGTAGAGAATGTGTACCAATACCTCGTAATGCAGTTCGTCCGAAATGCTCTTAAAAAAGCCCATAACCTTTGAAAAGATATGTGCGGGAATTTTAGGCAACGCCATTTTAAACTCCGCCTGTATATCCTCAAATTCTCGGACATTTTCTGCCGGGGTTGTAAAGCACCCAATTTCGTTTCTGCGCTGCTCGTACACTCTGCCGTCTTTCGACGGCAGAAGTACGATAGGCTTATTTGTCTGTGCGGCTTCCGCCTTGGTAAGGCAAAGCTCCTTAATACCGGAAAGTGCCTCGCCTTTGGTCTGCGCTTTTTTGAAAAGCTTTACTATACATTCGGGGTTTTTCTCGGCGTCCGTTTTAGCTTTTTTAAGCGCTTCCTTAAAGGCTTTGGAGTTCTCGATTTCGGCTTTAATATCGTAGACCTTATCCGAGCCGGGGTTGCTTACGCTCTTTGTGGTTTTTCCGTAATTCACCGTCCAGGATATGGTCTTCGAGTCCGAAAGCTCGGGGAAATCCGCCTCATACTTTTGCCGCAGATCCTCAAAGGTCGAGTCTCTGTCCTCAATATTTTCCTTAACCTTTGCGTAGGAGAATACTGCGGGCTTTGCCGCCAGCGCTTCAAGCATACGCTTTTCGCCCTGCACCTCAAGATTCTGCATTACCATGTCAAACTTGTCGAGCATTGTCTCTTGAACGGGTGCGGGCTCGGGCGCTGCCGGCTGCATTACAGGTTGTTGTACTACCGATTGCGGCTGCACCATAGGCTGTTGCTGCACAATCGGCTGTGTTTGCGTTATGACCTGTTGTTGTATTGCGGGTTGCTGTTGCGGTACAGTCTGTTGCTGTACTGCGGGAGCTGCCTGTGGGGTCTGCGGCGTCTGAACAGCCGGAGCAGGCGTAGGAATTGCCTCCTGCGGTGCTGCGGGCTGTGCTGTCGGCGGAGCAGCAGGCACGGGTTCTGCCTGAACCGGAGCCGCTGCCGCCGTTTGCTGTGCCGGTTCTTCGCCCGGCCATACGGCTGCGGGAGTAAACGGCACGCTTTGCGGGCTTGGTGCTTCTGCGGCAGGTGCACTGTCAAAATCCATACCGTCGAGGAAGCTGTTGATGTTGTCTTGATTGCTCATTTTCCGTCTCCTTTTGCGCCTTCCAAAATGCGGAATATCTCAAAGAATTAAAGTGAAATTGTGAATTCTTTTAAAGATACGCCGCTTTTTCTCAGGCACGTTTTGTTGTATGTAAAAACAAAAAAGACCGACCTATCCTGTAAAAATACAGAATCGGTCGGTCAATCTTGTGATTACCGAGTTTAGCTGCGGGCGCTTTAGATTGCTCTAAAACGCAAAAATGGCCGGACTTCTCCCTTTATGGGAAAAATCCGACCAATAACTCGTACCAATGCCATAATCTGAACATTCGCAAAAAAGCAAAAGTCAAATTTGACAATTTTCTCAAACCATGTTACAAGGGTATTATATATGATAAAAGGAGGGTTGTCAAGTGCAGGAATTATGTATTAAGTATTTTTTAAGAAAAAATACCGTATACTTCAATTTCACTTATCAAGGCATACACGCTATCCATAGGAATCTTACCTCCTTTTTCTATGGAAATTCGAATATAGCTACATAAAACTGTAGAAAATTCTGCTTGGTATTTTCCGTTAATATTATCTTCATTGGTTAGAATTGCTCTTGCGGGAGCAGCAAACAGTCCATTTTCAGTGTCGGACACATAAAAACGCATAAGTTGGGGACTGAAATCTTTTGCACCAGGAGCTGAAAAACATGTTATTCCGGCTATATATGCAGGCCTTTTTAAGCGAATTACTATATCAAGAGTTTCGAGACTTTCTTTGGCACCCCAAAATCCGAATGCATCTTTTGAACCGTTGTTACCATCGGTCAAAGAGGACGCAAAATAAAAATGATTTTGCGGAAAGCGCTTTAGCATAGTTCTGTAACCGTTATCAATATTAGTATAATAAGCTTTTATATAGTCTGAAGTTAAACCATATAAAAGATTATGATTTTTTTCGCCGCCTATTATATTTCCATATACACCAAGCTCGTCTAAGCGTAGAATTCGGTCATTTTTCATACTGGAGCGTATAACTTTGATCCCAAAAAATCTTCCTGTTATTTTTTTGTTAAAATTAAAAATTTGTGCTGCTCCTGAATTCTCAATATCCTTATTCCACGCTTCCGAGTTGTTGTAGTGCATAACTAAATTAGTATCGGCAAATAACTGATCAGCATTATCTGATACATATAATTTATATTCAGATATGCGCCACGAATTTCAGGCTAAAATGCCCGAGGTGGCGGACAAGATAAAGTTTTACATAGGCGACGTGCGCGATTTACAGTCGGTTAAAAACGCTATGCACGGAGTGGACTATATATTCCACGCGGCAGCATTATCTTGCCGAGTGCGGGCTGCCGAAAGAGCGCACATATGTTATAGGCTCGCCTATGGCAGAGGTGCTGCACCAAAACTTAGAGGAAATAAAGCAATCCGATATTCTTAACAAACTCAATTTAGAGCCTAAAAAGTATATTTTGCTTTCGGCGCACAGAGAAGAAAATATAGACACCGAAAAGAACTTTTTATCCCTCTTTACGGCTATAAACAAGTTAGCGGAAAAGTACGATATGCCTATATTGTATTCCTGCCACC
>OHHZ01000785.1_pt1 | contig 12882 bp, 14 predicted proteins | sample 1568081 | NCBI WGS metagenome assembly OHHZ01 (sample SAMEA3879597, study PRJEB24766) | human gut metagenome | biome: human-associated habitat; feature: feces | place: USA | collected 1985/1987
AGTTAAGAAAGATATTAAAAAGAGGTTGATAAGATATGGCTAATTTATTTGAACTCCTTTCCAAAGAAGATTGTGAAAAGATTGAATGGTATATCCGCAATTTTGCGGGTCTTGGCGGAGATAGTTCCGATATGGAGGCATCGCTTGATTATATTCTTCGCTTTTGGGCTTATAATAAGCAGAGTCTTTATAAAATGTTGGGAGATAATCTTATCATTTCTCGTAAGGTAAGTTATTCTCGCACTTATGAAGATATGAGTGATGACTATTATGATTATTTCGGTCGAAATAGTGATGGATATGAATTCCGAGATACCTTTAATAATAAGGTAAGAGATCTTTATCTTAAAACAGCCATCTCTAATACTCAGTATTTTAATCTGGCAAATCTTTTGGATGTTGAGCCTTTAATGTCCAACATCTATGATGGTGAATCTTTTAAATTCACTTACAACAATAAAACTCTTATGATTAATAAGGGTATGAAACTTAGTAAGATGCTCGGTAAGATGAGTGATATCTTGGAGATTGACCGCGATATTTATGAAAAGTTCCGTATCGCTCATTCTCAGTTCCTCAATCAGAAAAATATTTCTGGTGAACTTTGCCTTTCTATTCATCCTCTTGACTATATGACTATGAGTGATAATGATTGCGGTTGGAACTCTTGTATGAAATGGCAGAATGGCGGTGGTGAGTATCGTCAGGGAACCGTTGAGATGATGAATTCTCCCATTATCCTTGAAGCTTATCTCAAATCTGATAAGGATATGGAACTTTGGTATAAGAACGGTCAGCCTGTTATGTGGAATAGTAAGCGTTGGCGCGAGCTCTTCATCGTAGACGAGAACCTTATTCTTGGTATTAAGGGTTATCCTTATTGTAATGAAAATCTTGAAAGCATTTGTCTTTCTTGGATTAAGGAACTTACTGAGAAGAATCTTGGCTTTGGCCCTTATACCAAGTATTTGAATCAGATTCATAATTATAGCATTAATTTTATTGGTGAGCTTGACGCAAGTGTATATTTCAATCTTGACACCAATTTTATGTATAATGATATCTACGGAGATCATAACGCTTATATTTCCACTAAGGTCTGTACTGATGATAATATTGACCTCAATTATTCGGGTGAATCTGAGTGTATGTGTTGCGGAGAGCTTTTTGATGATTTTCTCCTCGATGATAGAGAGAATAACGCGGAAATGACTATTTGCACGAGTTGTTCGGGTACGGTAAAGTGCGATAAGTGTGGCGATATTGTTTATGTCGATGACACTTATAATGTTGATGGAAAAACTTACTGCGCTTATTGTTATGATGAAAGTACAGAAATTTGTCCTTGTTGCAGAGTCCGCAAAGATTATGATGATATGAAGCAAATCCGCCTTCGATTCCAGAAGAAGCCAGTTGGATTCTATACTAATATTTGTTGGGATTGTTGTGAAGATAAAAAAGTAAAAACCTTTTTCAGTGGTGAAATTGAAGAAGACAGAGACGGTTGGCGCTCCAATTATTATGTCGATGGAGAAACTCTTACTAAAAAGGGCAGAGACCTCTTTGATATTAATGAAAAGGAGTTTATTTTTTGGGTTAATGGCACTAACCCAAATCAAAGACCTTCTTTGATTTTTTAAAAAAAATAATATATAATATTTATGTAAGGTAAAGGAAGAAATACTTCCTAAAAATAAAATTGTTATTTATGAAAGGTTAAGGTAAAAATTATGACTAATGAAGTTAAGGTTTCTAAGCGCGACTATCTGACTGCGATTATCGGGGCTATGCACACTGGTGAGATCAAGTATGATCCCAATGACGTGATTGCATTTTGCGAGCATGAGATTGAGTTGCTTGATAAGAAGACTGCCAAGGCTAAGGAACGTGCGGCCGCCAAGCGCGCTGAGGGTGATGAGCTGACTGAGCAGATTTATAATGTTCTTTATGACGATGAGTTTATGACCATCCCTGAAATCGTCAAGACTCTCGGTGATGAGAGCGTTTCCGCACAGCGCGCAAGTTATCGACTTCGCACTCTTGTAGCCGAGAACCGCGCGGAGAAGACTGAGGTTTCCGTTCCGGGCGCTGATGGCGGTAAGGCTTCAAAGAAAGTGGCTTATCGCAAGATTGTCGCTGAGGATTAAGCATTAAATGATTAAATGGACTGAAAATTTTTCAGTCCATTTTTTCTTGTTATCTGCTCCGACCGGTGCTGGTCGCATATACCGAAAGTCCAAAAGTAAAAAGCCGTTTAGAATTTTCTTGACAAAATTGGAGTTTTTTGTTATAATTATATTATAAAGGAGTGATATAATTTGAAATATTGTGTTTCTGTGCGCCAACCTGATGTTGTCCGCGAGAAGGCTGATGAGCTTATGGTTAATTATAATGATATAAACATTATGTATGATATGATTTAGAAATTCCCTAATAAGCGATATATTATCAGAATCCGCAAAAATGAAGAAGTAAATTGGGAAGAGATTGATTCCTTTAAGGATAAAGTCGATCTTATTGTAGCATTTGAAGATATGCTTACCCGCAATGGATGTAATATTGATGTAAAGTATTATTTTGCTTATCCTGCTACTACATGGGCGGAAGTCCGCGTTCTCCTTGATCTTAAAGTCAGCGAACTTTTCATCGGGGCACCGCTTACGTTTGATTTGAAACAATTAAATCAGCAAGCAAAAGTTCCAATTCGTATGATTGCGAATAAGTGTTATGACGATAATCTTCCAAGAGAAAATGGAATATGCGGTTCCTACGTCCGACCGGAAGACGTAGATTATTACGGAACATATGTCTCGACATTAGAATTCGATGAACCCGCACTCTCCAAAGAAGCTGTGCTTTTGGATATCTATCAAAGCGGTCATTGGCAAGGTAATTTAAACCTTTTATTAACCAATCTAAATTATAATGCGGATAATCGTGGAATTCCCGAAGATTTTGGCCCCAACCGCATCAATTGCGGTCAGCGCTGTCAGCGACAAGGGACGTGTCATTATTGTGAAACCGCATTTATATTCTCTCGTGTTATAGATAAAGCCGTTCAAGCAAGTAAGCAGAATAATCCTATCCCCGAGGCGGAAGAAGACTCAATTGACAAATAAAAAAAATAATGTTATAATATAAATATAAGATAAAAGATAGGAGAATAAACTGTGAGAGGTTTTAAAACTAATGAACTTTGGTTGTTTGAATATCTGGTTCGCTCGACACAAGATGAGTTAAGAGAATATGTTGCCGATGTATTGAAATCTAAATATACGGAAGTGGTTATTACTAAAGAGTATGTTTGTGCGGTCGGTGATATTCCGATTGCCTTAGTAGCTCATCTTGATACCGTGTTTGAGAAACCGGTCAAAGATTTATATTATGACACAAGAAAAAATGTGCTTTGGTCGCCCGATGGTCTTGGCGCGGATGATAGAGCGGGAGTATATGCGATTCTTCATATTTTGAGAAATACCCCTTTGCGCCCTTCTATTATTTTCACTACCGATGAAGAGCTTGGTGGATTAGGTGCCGAAGCATTAGTATTACAGTATTTTGATTGTCCGTTTCCTGATTTGAAATATATTATTCAATTAGATAGACAAGGCACAAATGATTGTGTGTTTTATGACCTTTACAATCCTAAGTTTATGGACTACATTGAGTCTTTTGGATTTGTAGAGGATTTTGGCACGTTTAGTGATATTAGTGTTTTATGTCCTGAATGGAAAATTTGTGGTGTAAATCTTTCAGTAGGTTATAAAAATGAACATAACCATATTGAAACATTAAATGCGGGTGCTCTTTTTGATACGATTAATAAGGTAATCCGTATGCTCCAAGAGAAAGATATCCCTGACTTTGAGTATTATCGTGATTATCATAGTGTTTGGTTCGATAATATGTGTAAAAATTTCCCAACTGACGGTGATGGATTCTACGTTCATTGTAGAGGATGCGGTCAGTTATTTAGTGAATATGAAACATTTCCAGTAAAGGGATTAGATGGACATACATGTTTTTATTGCCCTGATTGTATTCCCAGTAATGTTGAATGGTGTGCGGAGTGTGAAGAGGCATTTGAAATTGACCCTGCAAACCCACACAGCGAGTATTGTAAAGATTGTATTGGAGGATTAGTCAAATGTCATATGACTTCGACATCGAAAGTATTAGAAAACAGTTCAACAAAGTTATCAGCTACTCCCAAGGAATCAGTAATCCAAAAACAGAAGAACTATTCGAAAGATTCCTCGAAGCCAAAAAAGACTTAATTAAATTTTTCCATGGTCATTTAATTTATGAATGGCCGGAAAAGGTATCTTTTTCCTTAGATGATAAAACTAAAGAGCATCGTCTTGAAGAGTTTCTTGAAACAATTGATTATACTTATAATAATGAAGACTTAAAAGATTTTATTTCAGTAAATAAAGAAGGATTCTTTAATAATACAGTTATAGATACTTATTTTTATAAGGATAAAAAGATTCCAAGAGGAATGAAATTAGTTAAGGCTTTTAAATATTTTGAAGAGAATCCGCGCTCTTTGGAAGATATTCAAAATTACGCAAGTCGCATTATCCAAGAGGATAAGATTGAGGGAACATTATGTTTCTCAGTTCATCCTTTGGATTTTTTGAGCGTAAGTGAAAATACTTACAATTGGCGCTCTTGCCATGCGCTTGACGGTGAATATAGAGCAGGAAATTTATCCTACATGGTAGATAGAAGCACTTTTATTTGCTATTTGCGCGGAGCGGAGAATCAGAAACTTCCGCATTTCCCCGAAGAGGTTCTTTGGAATTCTAAGAAATGGCGTATGCTTCTTTATATGGAAGATAAACGACGCGGTTTGATGGCTGGCCGTCAATATCCTTTTATGACAACCAATGCTTTAATTAAGATTAAAGATATTATCAATACTTTTGATAAGACTTTTCAGTTGCGCGAATGGGTAGATGGAGGTATTACTACTGTTTCTAATAGGAGTAGTAGCACCCCTTTTGGAGAAGAAACTATTGGATTATCTGAAGCGTGGATTCCTATTTTGTCTCGTTTATATCCTATTAGTGATATTGTTGAAGATATTGGTGAGCATACTCTTCAATATAATGATTTGCTTTATTCTTCTTGTTATTTGCCTATTTATAGTTTAAAATTGTATTATTATCCATTCGACAAGACTGATCTTCCTCATTGGTCTATTGGTGGCGATGTCCCTTGTTTACAATGCGGTAAAACTATAATCGAAAGTGGAGGATATATGCGATGCGGAGATTGTGAATTCAATTATGGAGTAAATGAAGATGATAACTATGGTTATTGTGCTTGTTGCGGTTCTCGCATAATCCTTGATGAAGCAAATTCCGTAGGCGATGAGAATGAATTAGTTTGCGATAGTTGCGCGGACACTTATTGTAAACGATGCGAATGTTGTAATAATTTATATTATACAGAAGATATTCACTATCATAAAGGAACTGATATGTATTTATGTCCTTGGTGCTTTAGAGATGCTGGTGAAGAAAAAGTTAATAATTTTAGGTCTTTAAAAGACTTTATACATAATTTTAGTTAAGGATTTGAAAAGGTAGGACAAGAATTATTACTTTTATTATAATAAAAATTAATTATAATAAGGAGAGTGATAATTTTGGGAAAAGTTATAGATATTACTGGTTAGACTTTTGGTTATTTAACTGCTCTATATCCAATTCGTGTTTTAGGAAGATATGGATGGCATTGTAAATGTATCTGTGGCAATGAGTTAGATGTTGAGAGTAATAATTTAAGAAAGGGAAGAACCAAAAGTTGTGGTTGTATGAGAAAAAAATTAGTAGGAAAAAGTAATACTAAAGATAAAACCGGTCAAAGAATTGGATCTTTGACGGTTTTAGGTCCTACTGATTAGAGAAAAAGTGGTAGTATTGTTTGGAAATGTTAGTGCGATTGTGGTAATATTTGTTATATTCCAACAAGTAATTTGTCAAGAGAGCATACTACGAGTTGTGGATGTCAATAGTATAAAAAAATAGGAGAAAAATTACATTTAAAATTAACTGGTAAAAGATTTGGAAAATTAGTTGTTTTAAAAGAGTTGCCAGCAAAAAATTATGAAAGCAAGTGGCTTTGTCAATGTGATTGTGGAAAACAAATTGAATGTGTTGGATGGCATCTTACAAAAGGTATTGTAAATTCTTGCGGATGTTTGGAAATGTCAGTTGGAGAATTAAAAATTAATCAATTATTAACTGAAAATAATATTCCATTTATTTAAGAAAAAAAATTTGATAGTTGTATAAGTCCAAAAGGTAATCCATTAAGATTTGATTTTTATGTAAATAATAAATATTTAATTGAATATGATGGAGAACAACATTTTTTAGAAATTCCTAATAATATTTATACTAAAGAAGAATTAGAAAAAATAAAAGAGTATGATAAAATAAAAAATTAGTGGTGTGAAAAGAATAATATTCCATTAATTAGGATAAATTATACTTAGCTTCATAAATTAACTATAAAAGATATAATAATATAGGAGTAATGATTATGGCCGTTGGAAATCAAGCAAAAGAAAAATTAATTCAAAAGATTATTAATGCTTTAGGAGATAGTTATATCGGAATGAAAGATAAAAAGTATTATTTTAATTCCGATGAGAATGGTGAGCGAATTCAGATTGCTATTAGTATGACATGCCCAAAGACTCCGATCGGTGAAGCAAGCGCAACCGCGGATTCAAATGTTTTGAATTTTGAAGATGGGGCAACCGCAGGTGGAGAAACCCCAATTGAAATTACTACAGATGAAAAAAAGAATGTCGCCGACCTAATGGCGAGATTGGGATTGAATTGATTTAAAGAGTAGTGTCATTTGACATTACTCTTTTTTTTTGTTATTATTTATTTAGTAAAAATGATAAATGGTTAGTTTAACCGAAATTAAAAAATAAAATAAAATAAATTTTTAATAAAAATAGGATATATAATATCCTAATTATTTATTTTATTAGGAGGAATTTTAATAATGACTGAATTAAATAATACCTTTAAGGTAGTTGTTACTGACAATGAAGGCAAGGAGACTGAAAGTATTATAACTGGTCCTGTTGTTTTTTCTATAAGTATTAATGGAGAAACTAGCGTAGTTAAATATACTTTTAGACTTCGTGAATATTCAGAAGGCTATGATGTTGAAACTTTAAGTTTACCTAAAGTTTCTGCTCAGTTTATTGAAAATTTTGATCGTTCAAAGGTTGCTAAAATTGGTGTATATTATTTAACTATTTCTAATGATTATAGAAAAGTTTTTGAAAAAAATGTTGCCAATATCGCTGAAATGGTCTTTGAATATAATAATGATATTGGAGATAAGTCATATGCTAATAGTTATAACACTGTAGCAGAACTTAATATAACTTATACTCCCGAGGCTGTAAATTAAGGAGAGAATATAAATGGCTGGTAGTCGTATTTCATGGAGTGATGTTCGCGCTCTATATGATACTTTAAATACTGCTTAGACTCGTTTTTCTCAGACTCGCACGACTGCTCCCTCAAAAGGGGAGCGTCATGCGAGACAAAGTGATATTACTACCTTGAAAAATGAAATTGAAAATTTAAGAAATGTTTCTTATGTTGGAACTTAGGCTATTTTTTCTAATTTTACTGCTCCAAGGGCTAATGAACTTATGAAACGAGTTCCCTTAGGGGAAATTAGAGGTAAACTCGATACTATAAATGGTATTTGTGCCTATAATGGTGCTGATTATACAAGTAATAATAGCTACCGTGGTGCTAACTATACAAGCAATAATGGTTATCGTAGTTCAAATTATACAAGTGATAATAGTTATAATAGTTCTTATTATACAAGTAATAATAGTTTTAATAGTTCTTATTATACAAGTAATAACACTCAACGTTCTTCAGACTATTCAAGTAATAATGGTCATAGAAGTTCAAATTATTCAAGTAATAATGGTCATAGAAGTTCAAATTATTCAAGTAATTACACTTATTATACCGCCAATTATTCAAGTAATAACGGACATAGATATCCTAATAAAAGCGCTTATACTTCTAATGACGCAAATAGAAGTGGTGCTGGTAGATCACGGTCTTAATTCTTTTGAGAAAAAGGAGTTTTATAATATAAATGTTTAAAGAAATGGATATTAGAGCAATATCTTTAGTGTCTTCATGTGGATGTAATTTACATTGTAAATATTGTCTTATTGAAAATACTTTAAATAATTGTTCTGCAAATTTACAACATGAAACTATTAAAGCTTTAAATGATGGTACTTTTTTAAATAATGTAAAAGGTATTTTTAAGCGTTTAAATCTTGATAGATATAAAATAGAATGTTTTACTTTATGGGGTCAAGAACCTACATTGACCTTACATCTTCTTACCGATCATTTGGAAGATTGGTTTAATTATTTTCCGAATATTAATCATATTGATTATTCTACCAATGGAATGGATTTTCCTGAAAGAACTGTTAATTTTATTAAAAAAGTTGATGAATTAGCAAATAATAAAGTAGCTTTAGAAGTTCAATTTTCCTATGATGGTACTTATTCAACCAATAATATTAGAAATGCTAATAATGAAAAAATTTTTGAAACTGCTTCAACCGTAATTAAAGAATTAAATAAAATTAAATTCCATAATGTAAATGTATCTATTCAATTACATGGTGTTCTTTCTGGAGCTTTAATCCATGAGCTTAATACAACTCAAAAAGTTCATGATTATTATAAAGATTTAGATAATTTTGGATTTGAATTAGCTGATATTAATCTTAACCAAAGAGTTGAAGTAAATAGCAGCGTATCAATTTGTCCTGAGAATCCAAGAGATGGTTCAGTTGATGAGCGCATTGAGTATGAATCTTTCTTACAGCGCCTTATTAATATTGATGTAAGTGATTTCCACGATCCGCATCTTCCAGTTGGTATTATTATTGGTTATCGTCATCTTTATGAAGAAGTATTTTCTGATTTACATGGATTTACTGGAGAAGATCGTCCAATTACACCTCAAGAATTAATGCGATTAGTTATGGAAGGAAACCAAGAAGCGATTACCGTAGCTTCAAGAAATAATTTTTGTAGTGGTAATTTTAATGAATTAAAATTACTTTATGATGGTACTATGATGTCTTGTCAAAACTTTATGTTTGATCTTGATGGTAATAACGTTAAAGATGATGGTACTATTGGAGCACAATTGAGAAAAGACACCCGTCGTACTAAAACTGATTGTGTTAATCTTTTAACTGATAGTGAAGAAGATATTAATAAAGTTATATATAAATATGATATGTATAAAACACATTCCTTCCCATTCATGTTCCAAGCGACTGTAAATACTTTACAAATGCTTAATGAATGTAATCAATTAAATTCTATCTATAAATATAATCCTGATAAATTATTAAGATTGGCATTAATTGCAACAAAAATTGATGCTTGTACTTATAATAATTTTATTTCTTCAGGTAGTGCGTTGTTAAGAAGTATAGGTACTTTAAGAACTCAATCAGCGCTGTTTATGTATGTAGATAGAGAAAATAATTTACTTAAACCTGAAGAAGAATGGTTCCGAAATACTGAAAATATGAATGAATATAGAGGAGAAAGTAATTAATGAATATTAGTGAAGGTTGTCAATTAGATAATAATAAATATTTTGAAAAATTTGTAGATAATTATATTTTTAATAGGGACCACCAAGAGGAAGAATACTGGATTAATGGAGAATCTTTTGAGCTTATTATAAGACCTGAATGTAATCAACAATGTGAATATTGTTATGTTGCCCGGTATGGAGATAAACTCTATCCAATGGAGAAACGAGCTGATAAGGAAACTCTTGTTCATAATACAGATATTATTTTAAATTATATTTTTAAAGAAAGAAAAGTTTTATTTCATGAAATGGAACTTTTTGCTGGAGATTTATTTTATGATGATATCGGATTTGAAATTCTTGAATTAATGTTTAAATATTATAAAGAATTATTTGATGAACATCCAAATATTTTTAATTTTCATCCTCGTATTGTAATTCCTAATAATTTTAGTTTTGCTATTGATGATAAAAAAGCTAAAAAAATGGAAGAGCTTTTAACTAAATTTAAAACTATCAATATGGAGATAAGCCTTTCCTGCTCTATAGACGGACCTTATAATAGCGTGCGTGAGCGGGATAAAGATGATAGTTATTATACTAAAATTCTTGAATTTCTTCAAAGAAATCCTTGTGGTATTCATCCTATGATTTCTCCAAGCAATATTGAGAGTGCTATTAAGAATTTTGATTGGTGGGACGAACAATATGAAAAGTATAATCTTGCTGGCGAAGATATTCATGATTTCCAGCCTATGTATTTGGAAGTCCGTAATGATGAATGGACTGATGAAAAATTAGATCATTATCTTGAATTTTTAACTCATATGCTTGAAGTAAGATTCCATAAAAATGGTGAATCTGTAGATAAATTGGCAAGACATATTTTCTTAGGAGATGGAGAAGAAGGTTCTTTACCTTGTCTTGGTAATTATGACCCTCTTGGATTAACTTCTACTTGGGATAGTGAAGAATATACTTGCGCGATTTCGCATCAGACTTGTTTTTATGTAGCGAGTTTTGAATTTGCGCCTTGCCATAGAACTTCTTATCCTTAGTTCCTTGGTGGACGTCTTGAGGTAAAAGATGATAAAGTAGTTGGTATTACTGCGATTAATCCTACTATATATAGTGTAATTAAAATGAATAATACACATATGAATATTTGCTGTCTAACTTGTCCTTTTGATCCTTATTGTTTAAAAGGATGCTTAGGTGCTCAATATGAAGCGACAGGTGATTTATTTGTTCCTGGTGAAAGTGTTTGTAAATTACATAAAACACATTTAACTTTCTTGGTAAAGACCTATTGTGAGTTAGGATTAACTAAAATTGCAGTTGAAAAAAATTATTTCAAGAGTGAAATAGATAAAGAAAAATGGCTTACTTTATGCCGTCAATTGGGGTATTATAATGATTGAAGAAATGAAAAGACAAATTCAATATTTAGATGATACTTTTGATCTTTCTAATGTTGGAGACTATAAAGATTTATTATATGTAATCTATTTGAATTGGATTGAAAATAATGGAGAAAATGAAGAAGTTAATTCTCTTATTAACAATTTAATTAAAAAAATTGTTGATTCTAGTATTAATGATAATGATAATAATAATTGTGATAATTGTGATGAAGATGAAAGTCCTAATATGAGTGAAGATTATTTAATTTATCGTCATTTCTTAGGATATAAAATTCCTGGCTATTGGCGCAATTATTAATGTTAATTAATTTATATAATGCTCATCAAACTTTACTAAAATCAGTAAAGTTTGATGAGCGTGAATGTAGCGATATCGTTTTTGGATTAAACTTTCCAAAAGAAATTACTTTTTGTAAAATTGTAAATAGCTCAAATGATATAGAATATTCTTCATTAAATTATCTATATAATCAATTAAAAGATTTAGAATATAAAAATATAAAAATTATCGAATTAGTTTTTAATCAAAAACAAAAATTTACATTTGAGTCTACTGTAAAATCTATTTTTTATAGAACAATGTTATATTCAAGTTAGGGACAATTAGAATTTAAATTATATTTAACTTTACGATTTGAAGAAGAACATCCAATTATTTATAATAAAGAAGAATAGATTTTAAAATGTGATAAAAATTGTGAATAGTTAAATAAGAAAATACATCGTTGTGAATTTTTTCACAGTGATTTAAATGATATAAATGAAATTTGTACGGAATGTTTTTTATAGGAAAGAGATAGCCAAATAAAAGAATTGGTTAATTATAATAAAGATATTGTAAATATCTTGGAGGATAAATATGGAAATAGATAGAACTAAAAATTATCAAGGGGTTCCTCCTTATACTAATCCAGTATGGAAATCAGTCTATGATGGTGTTAGTTTAGAAATGCATATCGTAGATCATTGTAATCTTAATTGTGCAGGATGCAATCATTTTTCTCCCTTAGCGGAACCTTGGTATATTGATTTAAATGATTTCCGCAATCAAATTACTTTTGCTTATAAAAAAATTCCAAATATAAAACTTTTTATGATTTTAGGTGGAGAACCTACTTTACATCCAAAATTATTTGAAATATGTTAGATTGCTAGAGAAGTTTTCCCAAAAGATAAAGTAGAAATTAAAATATTAAGCAATGGTTGTTATTTACAGGATGCTCTTAAACATGAAAAAGAATATAAAGATATGGGCATAATATTTGATATTACTACTTATGGAAAATATACTGATCATAAAGCGGTTGAATATTTAGATAGTCATGGTTTAGGGTTTAACCATAATTCAAGATTATTTATGCGACAATAGCTTGTAAATGAAGCAGGAACTACTGATATAAATGAGGTATATTTTCATAAATGTCCACACTAGTTGCCTTGTTTTACTTTAAAAAATTATAAAATTTATATATGTCCTTTTGCCGCACATTTAGATATTTATAGAAAGAAATATAATGTAAATATTCCAGAAGATGAAAGTGATTATTTGCGGTTAGAGGATATAAATAATTTGGACGATTTACATAATTTTATTTTTAAGCCTAAAAATATTTGTAGATATTGTGATGGAAATATATCTGAAGCCTCTTGGATTTGGCATAAATATTATGATACAAAATCAGAATTTATAGTTCCAATGGAAGACGCTTATTTTAGAGATTATGATTTTTATTTAAAATTAGTTAATGATAAAGAAAATTTTTTAGAAAATTATTAGCTATTTAAAGAAAACAGATGTCCTATTGATTTTAGA
>OHHZ01000788.1_pt1 | contig 12867 bp, 19 predicted proteins | sample 1568081 | NCBI WGS metagenome assembly OHHZ01 (sample SAMEA3879597, study PRJEB24766) | human gut metagenome | biome: human-associated habitat; feature: feces | place: USA | collected 1985/1987
TGAGCGCCGAGATCATGAAAGCGGAGGAACTGGGTATCCCGGTTCTGCAGCGACCTGGTCTTGTGCTCGAGGAGGCCCCTAAACCGGTCATTGTTGGGCGCTGTATCAATGGCGTGACCATCAATGGCCTTGAATACCTGCAGAACGATGATGGCGAAGTGCTCTACTTCAAAGGCATCACTGCAGCAAAGGACTATCTGCGAGAGCATGAGGTGACAGACGAAGAAATGGAGGACATCGTCTTGCGTGAGAGTGTCGGGACCTGTATTCGCTGTGGCGATCCACTGTTTCCGAGCGACATCTCCGGGTATGCTTACCAGTGCTTCAAATGCGATGAAGACTTCTATGCCTTCGAGCAAGGCAGAAATTCGTGATGATAGAAAGGAAGACTTGTTTATGGAAATCAACCGTGGCGATGTATTCTATGTGAACCGTAGCGAGACCATCGGCTCCGAGCAGCGGTCCGGAAGGCCCGCCATTATCGTATCCAATCCAGAGTGCAATGAGCACAGCCCTGTGGTCGAGGTCGTGTACCTGACCTGCCAGTACAAAAAGCCCATGCCCACTCATGTGCGGATTGAAAGCATTGGTCGGCGCTCTACGGCCCTCTGTGAGCAGATCACCTCTGTGGATGTCAGCCGGCTCGGTGACTATAAAGGCCATTTGACGGACGGGGAAATGGAGCAGGTAGATATGGCACTTATGAAATCTCTCAGTATCCATCCTCTTACGCAGCAGGCTAAAGTTGAGCCTGTGGGCCCCAGCGTGGACGATGCAGCCTTGGCCATGATTGCGCTCCGCTTTCTGGAGGGCTTTTTGCAGAAGCGGTGCGGCGTGGAAATCAGCGGCAGTATCTGCTCTGACCTACTTGGTCAGAAACAGCGCTGATGGAGGTGTGAAATGAAAGGTTTCTACCAAAGACGATCTGACGGTCAGATGGCAGATATGCCGCCTTGCGGACTCTGCCTGCATAAGAACAAGGCGACATACCAGTCGCCTTGTTATAACTGCATTGACATCGTTGACCTGTGCCTCCACCGGCCTAACGCCGAAACCGAGTTTGCGAACTTCGTTCCTGCAGAGGGGGTGGAAGCGGTATGACTGAGCGAGAGGAATTGTTGCAGCGCCTGGAACGCGTGAAGGCCCTGGCCGAGCGTGGCGTTGGCGGCGAAAAAGAGAATGCCGAAGCACTTCTCAACCGCCTGATGGCCAAGTATGGCATTTCAGAAGAGGACATTGAAGACACCGCAGAGCGAGACTACTTCATCCGGTATCACAATTTTTGGGAGAGAAAGCTCATCGTACAGATTGCCTACAAGCATCTTGGCAGCGGTCACTGCTGCGGTACGGTCGGCACCCAATCGGGACGGCCGCACAAGAAGATATGTGTGACTTGTATGCCGGCCCAGTACATTGAGATTGAGGCCGACTTTGAGTTTTACAAGGCCGCTTGGGAGGAAGAACTTGCCATCTTCTATTCTGCATTTATTTCGAAGAATGACATTTTCCCACCACCGGAACTGGCCTCGCCCAGCGATGACGATGAAATCGATCTGGTTCGGCTTGAGAAAGTGAGAGCGATGATGAGCGGTATTGACCGGCGCACACGAAGTAAGGCACTGCCTGGTTCTATGGAGGATGATGACGATGAATGATGAACTGATTGCCAAGACACCAATTGGTGAGATCGTGGTCGGGATCAAGTCTGACCACGACTATCCCGGCATCTTTGTAGAGCTGCGTGGAGAACATCTCAATGACCGCTTCAAAGAGGGCGCTGTCCGCCTTGCTTGGGTTGAGTATTCTTCGGACAAGCAGTGCCTGCAGACCATTGCCTATGGCGATGGCAATGCAGATGATTTCACGCATCTTATTGAACACGAACACATCCTGAAGACTTTCGAATGATTGGAGGAACGATTGTGAGCAATGCACGATTGATGAAACCGCTGTTTTATGATGGCAATTTTAACCGAGATGGTAAGAAAATGAGAGCTGTGTTCGAACGAGAAATCTCTGATGGCACGGTTTCCTATCGGCTATGGAGAAGTGACGGGAAGCCGGACATCCAGTATCCCCGCGCAGAGAATGATAACTATCTCCTTTATGCGGAGATCCGGGACTATCTGGTTCCTCTGCGAATCACGGATTTCTATCTGATCGACCACGCCGGATACCCTGCAGCTGTCGCAGAGTTGTATGGTAACAAGGATGCCCGCAATGATTATTTCGATAATCTCCGCAAGTCTGGCGATGATGCTGTCTTGGAAGCTGTCCGGCGTGAGCGGGAGAGAATCATGCTCCTGGGCAGCGACCCAGCTTGCCAAGCATCCTACATCAAGAAGCTGTTTGACAACAATGTTGCGTGTTTTGGGGCATCCAAAGAAAACGGAGGCGAAAGTTTCCCAGATTATGTCGGTGCCCTGATCCTCGGTGAGCTTGATAAGTGCGTTGCACTGTCAGCTGTGTATCGAAAGAAGGAAGACGAAGTGGCGAAGGAGCGGAGAACTAAGGCCGAAGCCGAAGAGAGAGCATTCTGTGAAGAGCAGAATCGACTGTCCGAGCAGGCCGTTCAAGAAGCGATCCGAACCATCAAAGATGGTGGTGTCCTGCAAAACCAGACTGTGAAGTTCTATCGCAGTCGGTACCGCTGCAACGCTTTTTCTATTGTCAACTACCTGATGCGGAAATATGGAGTCAATGTCCCTCTCCGCACACAGGGATGGATCAATGAGAAGCTGACCAGCGTCACGATCGAAAATGGGAAGTGTGAGCACCTGCGGTACATGAGAGCTAAGGGTGCCCAGTGCTCCCAGCGGTTTTTCGACTGCATGAGTGAGCTGATCCACAATGTCTGCGCTGAAACGGAGGGCTGATTATGGAGTATCACTGGTACGAAGACTATTGGACCATGCCTCGTAACCTGCCGAAAGGACATCAGTTCTTCATCGGCTATTACCAGACGCAGCGGGCAATTCGATTTCATGTAGAGAACATCCACACGGATCAGTCGGTGTTTTTATCTACATGGTTGCTGGATAATGGATATCGTGTATTTCTTCATTTCAAGAGTGGAATTGTCACCGAGTTGAAACTCGGTGACAATCCTCCTCCCGTAGGAAGAATCAATTCACCTAAAAATCTTGAAGGACTTCTGCTCAGCGGGTGTCTTGGAAAACTGTCAGAGTGAGGAACTGAATATGGATACCAATCGTTATTTGAAAGCTGTCAACATCGAGTGGGATGTGGACTTGGCGGAGGATCTTGATTCGCTGCCCAAAGAGGTCCAGATACCGGATGGGATGACAGATACGGAGGAAATCTCCGATTATTTGTCCAATCTGACAGGCTTCTGCCACAGAGGTTTTGGACTTAAAGAGACATAGCGTTATCAGGTAAAGCTGTGTTACTGTTACGAGCAAAGAATTCAAAGCACCTATCAACTTCATCAAACTCAGCGATGTACTGCTAAGGCGCACTTTCTCACTGAAGTACATCTTCGAACTCAAGGAATAGAAAATCGGGGTAGCACAAGCGTGCTGCCCCGATTTATTCGTCTAAGCCGGCAAAGAACTCGTCATAGCTGCAGTTGTAGAATTTGCGCAGCTCAATAATGACGCTTGCCTTGATGTTCAGTTCTCCAGATTCGTACTTGGCATAAGCGGTTCGACCGATATCACAGCCGCGACGCTGGAGCTCAGCGCAGAGCTTCTCTTGTGAAATGCCATACTGATCACGCAGCCGCCTGAGATTAGACCCCATGTTGCGGTCACGACGGATTTTCTGTTCCATATGATCTCTCCCCATTGACCAGTATTGGTTGCAATCATCATCATTTTACGGTACAATGAGAGAAAATGTTGACCGTGATATTGGTCAGCTTTTGAGGAGGAGCTTATGCGAGGGTGGATCAGAGGCAACTGGAGGCATCTGATGGTAGGCTTACTATGTACTGCAATCGTAATTTCTAGTACTGCGCTTTATCTGACCTATCGCCAGCCAGAGGTGTGTTCCCTTTGTGGGAGTGGAAAGCGGGAGCGTTATCAGGCGCCGGTGATCCTCAATCTCACAACCGGTCAGAGCAATGAAATGCGGATTTACGATCCTGATTTGCCTTTTTCGGAGTATGAGATTGCGCCCATTCAGACCACTGGAACCTTTAGCTTTGCATCATGCGCCGGCTATACCGGGCGGCGCGATACCTGCTCCCACACCTGTACTGTAGATCTTCCAATAGAGACGAAGGGACTGAAGGGTTCTCACTTTTGCTTGGATTGCCGAGTTCTCTTGAAGGACCACGCCGAGAATGGTTTTGTTCTGGCTGACCTTTATGTCGAAGATGCCATTGATATCTATCCTGCTACCGTTGGAGCTGACTACACTATCCGAGATTACCGAATTACAGTGTCTGAGGCCAAAGTTCGGTCGGAGATGGAGCTTATCGTGCTAGGAATTGCGGAAGGATTGACCTTTGTAGATTAAGTAGGATGTGGGGCTTCCGCATGGCGGCCTCACATCTTTTGTTGTTTTTGGCGAGCTCTGTCCGTATTTTTGGACAGAGCCCCTGCTATGATGCGTATAGTTCCCACATTATCGTATCAAAGAGAGGAGCAAAACAGATGAGTATATTCGATTTCAATCGGGATGGTGAAGTGAGCAGCAGCGAGCAAGCATTTGGTCTTGGCGCTATTCTGGCAGCCTTATCTGAGACTGAAGCCGAGGTGAAGATAACAATCAAGGCCTCCACCGGTGGCGATGAGGACTACGAGAGCATGGATCGCGATGAGCTTGAGAGCCTTCTGGAGGAACTCCAAGAGCAACGCGAAGATCTGGAAGATGAGGAGCCGGACGATCCTTGCAGCGATGCCTACGATGAGTGGGAGGAGCGATGTGAAGATCTCGATGAAAAGATCGAGGAAATCGAAGAATTGCTGGATGACTGACGGAGGTAACCTATGAGAGCACTGTTGAGAGATGCCGAGGATCAGGCTCTGATCGCGTTGGAAGTGGAAGAGGCCGTTTATGATCCGGAGGATCAGTTGTTGCTGCTGTACGCTGCAAGCGGAACCAATTATGAGGTGTCAAGAATCGTGCGGGCCAATGCCGATTCCATGATCAAGGAGTTGGCCGAGAAAGGGTTCTGTGACATGACGCAGTTCACCGCAACCGAGGTGGAAGACTGAAGGAAGGGATTTCGCTATGATCGTGATTGCCTGCTTAGATGATAATGGAGGCATGATGTTCAACCATCGACGCCAGAGCCAAGACAGAGTGCTGCGGGCGCATATTGCCGCGCTGGTCGGTGATGCTAGGCTCTGGATGAACCACTACTCAGCCCAACAATTTGATGCGGAATCCATTCAGCACCTGAATGTGGATGACGCTTTCCTGCAGGAAGCGGTTGATGGCGATTACTGTTTTGTTGAAGATGCCGCTCTGGCACCATTTGAACGGTGGATTGAGAAGATCATCATTTTCAGATGGCACAGAACCTACCCCGCTGATCAGCACTTTGATATAGACCTCTCCGGAGGCAACTGGAAAATATGTGAGTCGGTTGAGTTTACCGGGCACTCTCACGAGCGAATTACCATTGAGGTTTATCTGAGATGAAATTGCGCATCCTCTCCTGCTTTTTGATCTTTGCACTCTGTTTTTCTATGCTTTCTGCCTGCGGCAGTGACACGGCACCGTCCGATCATAGTCCGAGCTCGTCCTTGCAGACCGAGATCTCTGACTCGCAGGATAGCACGCCGGTGGAGTCCTCAGAGACGGATCCCGCTGGAACCTCTGACGATGATTCAAGCGAGGGAGAAGCGGAGCCAAGTCAAGTGGTAGAACCGGCCACACCGCCGGATCAGCAAGCTGAATCGAGTGCTCCTGCAGAGATCACGACAGCCTCTCGGTTCTCTACGAGCGATGTGCCTGCGTATAGCGGTAAGGCATATACCTCGGTCAACGGGAATGTTCCTTATTTCTCCGCTGCAGAGCTGACAACCCAATCCTTTGAGACCTACAGTGATCTGGATAGTCTCGGTCGCTGCGGAGTGACTTACGCATGTATTGGGAAGGATTTGATGCCTACCGAGGAGCGCGGATCCATCGGCATGGTAAAGCCGACCGGCTGGCACACCGTCCGCTATGATGATTTGGTTGATGGCAAGTACTTATATAACCGCTGCCATCTCATTGGCTATCAGCTGACTGGTGAAAACGCCAATACGAAGAACCTCATCACGGGCACACGGTATCTGAATATTGAGGGAATGTTGCCCTTTGAGAACATGGTTGCCGACTACATCCAGGAGACTAATAACCATGTCCTATATCGCGTGACCCCAATCTTTGAAGGGAATAACCTGCTGGCTAACGGTGTTTTGATGGAAGGCTATTCTGTGGAAGGCAAGGGTGCCGGGGTTTCCTACTGCGTCTTTGCCTACAATGTCCAGCCGGGCATTGGGATTGACTATGCCACAGGCGAGAGCAAGCTGGCAGATGGTGCTCAGCAGGAGGAGCAGAAGACGGCTACGGTAACTCCCACACCTTCCCCAGAGCCTGAAAAGCAGGAGCCAGTGACCAGAAGTGAGGCGTCGCAGGCAGATTATATCCTTAATACCAACACGAAGAAGTTCCACTATCCCACCTGTTCCAGCGTGAACGATATGAAGGAAAAGAACAAGCAGGAGTTCTTCGGCACCCGCGATGAGGCCATTTCAAATGGGTATTCTCCCTGTGGCCGTTGCAAGCCTTGACTGGTCGGCCAAGTAGGAAATCTTATTTCTTGTTAAGTGTGGTGAAACGATTGTGGAACACTTGAGGGACTATTCGATTGATTACATCAGAACACGCTGTTTGGATGTAATCAACAATCAATACAAAACCGTGAGTCAGCAAGCCAGAGAGAATGGCCTGTCAGTGTCCTTATTCTGAGCAGAAACACTGCTGCGCTTTCTCCGATACTGCGATAATGATTGCTCAAGAAACTGGTTGTGAGGATGATTGGCAGGAATAATTCAACGAGTTCTCGGAATGTGACAGAATCGGCAGAATGTGATATGATGAGGATGCTGCTTCAAGCAGCCAGACCAATTTGATAAGCGAGGTAACCTAAATTGAATTTGAAAGAAGTAAGCGAACTGCGCCGCCGTTTTCGTATGGATCGGAATGCTATCAGCCGTATCTATGGCTGTTTTGTCAATAGCAGCCGTGAAATCGTTTCATACATTGATGAATCCATGGGGATTCTCCCGCAGGACGAAGCAGAGAAGTACCTGAACCTGCTGAAGAAGGCTCTTTCCGGAAAACTTGGGAAGAACCTGATCGATATTATCTTCTCTACTGAACAGGTAGCTGACAGTGATGAGCATCGCCTTCTCATGGCACTGCGCGACTCGGAACTGAAAGATGGTGAGATCCGTGAGGAGTTCTATCAGAAAATCATCAACTCTCTTGACCTTGGGGACAGCAACTACCTGATCCTCCTGGCATATGACACATACGATGTCCCCCACAAGAATAAAAACGACGAGATGGATGCAGATGCATCCGATGCCGTATTCTCCTATGTCGTTTGCTGTGTCTGTCCTGTGAAGGAGCGCAAAGCGGAGTTGGGATTCTTCCCTGGAGATAATGAGTTCCACAGTTGTGCCGGCCAGATCGTTGCCGCACCGGAACTGGGATTCTTGTTCCCCGCCTTTGATGATCGCGCGGCAAATATCTACAATGCCTTGTTCTATTCTAGAAAGACAGATGAGATCCACCAGGAAGTCATCGACAGCGTATTTCATACCACAGCCCCCATGTCTGCCGCTGAGCAAAAGGAAGCATTCCAGAATGCTCTCAGCGAAGCTTTGGGTGATGCCTGTAATATGGAACTGGTCCAGTCTATCCATGACAGACTCCGCGACCAGATTGAACAGTATAAGGAGAGCCATGACCCTGAACCGCTGGAACTCTCCGTCAGTGATGCGGCAGAAATCCTGCGCGATAACGGTGTGGAAGAGGAAAAGATCCTTGCGTTCCGTGATAATTGCTTTGCCCAGTTTGGTGATGGAGCAACGCTGAACCCAGCCAATCTGATTGATAGCAGCCGCTTTGAAGTTAAGACCGCCGATGCGACAATTTCGCTCGATCCGGAGCACAGCTACTTGGTTGAGACAAGGATCATTGATGGCCGGAAGTACTTGCTCATTCCCGCAGACGAGGATATTGAAGTCAATGGGTTTGGGGTTCGTGTCAAAGGCGAGTAAACGAAGACAGACTACGGAGGAATAAAGATGGAGTATAACAAACTGATCGCAGAGATGTCCCTTTCGGATGAGGTGGAGGGCTTCTATGTTTTGAAAGCTGCATATCCCAAGACAACCGCAACCGGCAAGCCGTTTTTGAGCGCCTCTCTGTCGGATCGATCCGGCTCCATCGAAATAAAAGTATGGGACTATTCTGGCCCCATCTCCTCTGCAGATGAAGGCGATGTTGTGAAGATCCGTGGCACTGTCTCCGAGTTCAGAGGCACCCCGCAGATTACTGTCGATCGGATCCGTTTGGCTGACGACAATGATACTTACGACCTGTCCGCCTTGGTCCCGGTGGCTCCCATTGATGTAGACACTACGATGGCAGAAGTGGAGAGGCTGATCAGTTCGATTACGGATGCTGATTACAGGAAGATCTGCAGCACGATGATGGCCCGCCATAAGGAGTCCCTGAAGACGATCCCGGCCGCCAAAAGCGTCCACCACGGCTTTATCTCCGGACTTCTGATGCACACTGCGACCATGATGAAAACGGCTGATTTCCTGGCCGGCCTTTATGGGGATATCATCGATCGCAGCCTGCTGCTTGCAGGCACGTTCCTGCATGACTTTGCCAAAGAGAAGGAGTTTACCTTTTCTCAGCTCGGCCTCGTCACGGAGTATTCGGTGAAAGGACAGCTCCTTGGCCATCTCGTAATGGGTGCACAGGAAGTTGCTGCCGTAGCTTCGGAACTGGGGATCCCTGAAGATAAGTCCGTTTTGCTGCAGCACATGATCCTTTCCCATCACGGAGAGCCAGAATTCGGCGCTGCAGTGAAGCCCATCTGTGCGGAGAGCGAGCTGCTCTCCCAGATCGATATGCTTGACAGCCGGATGGAAATCTACCGCGAGACCTTGGCCGGTCTCCAGGTGGGAGAGGTGAGCAGTCGCATCTTCGCGCTGGACAAAAGAGTGTTCAAGCCTCATGAACTGAATGGGTGACGGATATGGCTATTGGAGAGAAATATGCTCCACTTGGAAATTGGCTGAAGGAACACGGAGGAGACTCTGTTAAGCTTGCTTTCGATGAGTTGAACCAGATCATCCCAATCCCTAACCACGCATATAAGAACAGACCATCCTGGGCAAATCTCTCAAACCCTGCATCCTTTTGCTCCAGCTGGATCAGTGCGGGATATGTCGTGGATTCCATTAGTTTAGAGGAACAATGGGTCGTATTCAGGAAAGGCGAAGCACAGGGCCACACGCACCATAGTAAGACGCCCTATCGTGTTGTGGATCAGAAAAAACTTGCTGAAGCCATTCAAGCCGGATACGAGTGCTATGACAGTATGAAGGATGATCCACATCACCGGTATCTCTCTTGGGAGTACTGCCATGAAGCGTTTCGGCTGAATAGGCGCCCGCAGATTGACGCCACGATCGACTATCTCTGCCTGCACTTGGCTTGGTATTTGGCCAGTTGGGGTATGCTTCGAAACTCTTTCCTCATGCAGAAGGATTACAAGATCCATGCGGATGTTGTCCGTTTGATTTATCAGCCGGAGTGGGATGATCTCTGGGACCTTTCTCCCGAGAAACTCTCGCAGGAGTATTATGCTGACCGCATCATGAAACTTAGCGAGAGCATTACAGAAGCTTATGTGGCGTCCGATGCCGGCATCCCAACGGATACCTTGCTTACCAAGATCTTGCTGGGTACTGTGGGCTGCGTACCCGCCTATGATCGGTATTTCAAAAAGGCTCTTGCTGATACCGGTGCAGCACCCCAAGCATTCAGTGCGAAATCCATCCGAACCCTTGGCAACCTGTATCTTGACCATGAGGATGAGTTTGAAAAGCTCCGGAAACATTGCGGCAGCCGAATTGAGTATCCGGCAGCCAAAATCCTGGACATGTGCTTTTTTGAGTATGGCTTCCAGAGAGACGCGAGCAGCCAAGAAGACAGCGATTAGATTATTCTGTGAGGAGGGATCACTTTGGAATATGCTTTGACAGCGGATCATCACCGCGTTCACGCATTCGATGCGGAGAAGGGGCAAGCGTATTACTGTCCTGTGTGCGGCAACCAGGTGATTCCTCGCCAGGGCGAAGTCAATTCGTGGCACTTCGCTCATGTGACCTCGTGTATGGATGACTGGAAATACGATATGTCTGAATGGCACCGAGGATGGCAATCGCGTTTTCCCGAAAATGTTCGTGAGATTGTCGTGGAACACAGGGGCGAATGCCATCGTGCAGACATCTTGATGGGCGGCTATGTCATTGAGTTTCAGCATAGTCCGATTTCTGCCGGTGAATTTGAACGGCGCAATAAGTTCTACACGAGAGCCGGCTATAAGGTGATTTGGGTGTTCGATGAGACCTACGCCTTTGGGAATGAGTATATCTCCAGCAGCCTGGATGATGAGAACAAGTTTGTGTGGAAGTGGCCGAATCGCGTACTCGCTTCAGTTGTTCCTCAGCGATCCACAGATATAGCAGTCGTTCTGCAGCTCACCGAAGACCATGATGACGACGGTTGCGAATGGCTCGTAGACGATGACGGGTATGCCGACTATCGCCGATTCTTCATTGATGATGGTTTTGCGCCAGATCTTTTTACTGAAGACGGCCTACAAAACATTCTGTTGAGCAAGCGGAAGCGGTTTGATGCCTTCCTCCGTGATAACCAACCCTATGCGCCGAAGTGCAGCCGAATCAAGGGTAATCCACGGGACTGGTACATATGCCCGAAAACGCACGATTGGCATAACAACCAATGCCGGGAATGTCAGAACAATTTAATCAACGAGTTCCGGACAGGAACGGATTATAGGCAAGGAGGTTTGTTCTTCTACTGTGCTTATCCTCGCATTATCCATGAAGCGGATAAGTATGGAGAGGTGCATCTCCCATCCATTCGATTTTAAGGAGGACTCCGACATGAAAAAGGAATATGACACCAGCGTGAAAGAGGCCATTGAACGAGTCATGAGCGTATTCTCCGAGTACATCAAAACAACTCCATACTTCGATATTGTATGGTCTGGTAAGGTCGGGTATATCTACATCAGCATCGATAGTTGCCGTGGTACTGTCGGCGACATGGACTGCCTTGTAATTGATAGCCCCGAAGAGCTTCTGGATAAGCTGCTGTATGAAATGGCAGTGGATATCATGGAGGAAGGTGGGCACGACCTAAACCCGGTAGAAGCGTCAGCATTGGAGCGTGCTGAGGTAGAACGGCGCCTTAATGTCTATCTGGAGCAGTTGCCTGAATACCAAGACCGTATCAGTTTTGTATTCGAACGCAAGTGATCTTCAAAGATAATCTCGGTAGAATATAGCGAGGTGCATATGGCAAAGAACATCAGCGCTTTCCATATTCAACGAGCAAAGGCCTTGTTTGCTGCGACAAAGCAGTTTCTGGGATAATTCTTATAAGAAAGCTGCGGGAAGTGCACTAAAGAAGGTAATACGATATGTCACAAAAATAGGTTATCCATTTGTCTGCAGTTTTGCTGGTGATGACATTATTGAGCTGGATTCTACAACAGATGAAATCAAGATGCCACCCTTTCGGATGGCATCTTTTTTATCACCTTTAATCAGCGCAAGCCGGTTTAATCTTTTAGCTCAAACTCGAAAGAGAGCGCATCACCAAGTCGATGTCTTTGTTTTCAAGTTCCTGAATGATGTGCAGATAGGTTTTTTGCGTAGTGGTCATACTCGAATGTCCAAGACGGCGGGCAACGCTCGCAATGGAAACGCCCGTAAATAACAGCAAAGAGGCGTGTGTATGTCGTAATCCGTGGACAGAGATGATAGGGATGTTACAGGCTTTGCAATGCCTGCCGAGAATGTCGTTCACCGTCGAATTGTAGACAATGGAGTTGACAAAGATGGGCTTATCTTCGGGAAGGTGCTTTACCAATTCAGAAAATTGAATGACAGTTTGCCAGTCAATTTGAATTTTCCGCACAGACGACTTGTTCTTCGTAGGCTGGAAGCCGCCCTTTCCCTTGTAGTCCCAAGTCTTGCTTATGGACAGTGTTTGATGGGCAAAGTCGAAGTCTTTGGGGGTAAGAGCCAGTGCTTCAGAAAAGCGCATCCCCGTCTTTGCTACCAACAGGATAAAATAGTCCCAATTCACCTTATCCTTCAGGTCAAGCGAGATCAGCAGCGTGTGTAGCTCAAATTGATTGAGATACTTGATTTTCTTAGCAACCGGTGGCTTCCCCTTGATGATTGCCTTGCGAGTAGGATCTCTTTCAATCAAGCCCTCATCAACAGCATCAAGAATTGCTCCCTTGAGCTGGTGGTGAAAATCCATCGTGGTTTGGCGCTCGTGGAACTCAGCATAATCGTTCAACAGCTGCTGATAAGCTATCCGGTTCATATCACATACTCTCAGGTTCGGGACGAGCTTAACGAGCCATTTCTGCGTCATTAGGTACTTATCCATCGTCACCTTTCTGATTGCGCCCTTCTTATACACCGTAATCCATTTTGCATAATATTCACAGAACAAGTCTGTTCGTTTGGTTTCTGTTAGCATCAGAAGTCCTCCATTTCATTAAAAATGGCTTACGCTGATGAAGGGTGATAAGGTTGTCAAGCTGGTCTAAAT
>OHHZ01000800.1_pt1 | contig 12772 bp, 13 predicted proteins | sample 1568081 | NCBI WGS metagenome assembly OHHZ01 (sample SAMEA3879597, study PRJEB24766) | human gut metagenome | biome: human-associated habitat; feature: feces | place: USA | collected 1985/1987
TTACAACCGTAAAAAGCCTGTTTGGGCTTTAAAAATGGAAGTATTTAAAATTTTGGCGGTCTGCCTTATAACCGCAATATTAGCAATGGTTCTGAAAGAACACAGGGGAGATTACGCGCTTGTGCTGGTGCTTGCGGGCGGTGTTACAGTCACCTGCTATGTGCTTAAAAGCATAGTGGGACCCATAGGCTGTTTAAAGCAGCTGCTTTACGATAACGGAATAAAAATGCAATATTTTTCAGTGGCACTGAAAGCCCTGGGCATAGGCTACATAACCGGCTTTATAGCAGACGCCTGCCGTGACGGGGGACAGGCAAGCCTTGCGGGGAAGGCAGAGCTTGCGGGAAAATGCGCGGTTTTTATTTTGGTGCTGCCGCTTATAGCCTCAATACTTGAAACGGCTTTGGGATTTTTAAAATGAAATTTAAAAAAGTATTTTTAACGCTTATTTTGCTGCTGTTTCTTTTCCCGTTTGCGGCGTATGCCGCCGAAACGGACGGCGAGGAGCTTTACAGCGAGCAGTATTACGACAGCGGCGCGGATAAGCTTACAGATTTTTTGCCCGACAGCACGCGCGAATATTTTGAAAAGAACGGTATTGACCCGTCAGATTATGGCTGGGTAGGCTCGCTTACCTCGCAAAATGTATTTTCGCATATACTGGAGTTTTTAAAAAGCGGAGCGAAAACACCGCTTAAAAGCGGGGCGGCAATAACCGCCGCGTTTTCATCAGCCGAAATAAAAAGCAGCGCCGTGCAAACGGCAATATACGCCGCAGTAACCGCGGCAGCGGCAATTATAGCGGGGCCTGTTTATTCTGCCATAAAGGCGGGCGTTGACGCAATGAAGGGCTTAAGCGTTTTTATGCTCGCATTTATACCCGTTTTCGCCGTTATAGTGGCGGCGTCGGGCGGAGCGGCAACCTCGGTTTCAATGAGCGCCCTGCTGCTTACTGCGGCGCAGGGGGTCTCCTACATTTCAAGCTTTGCGGTGCTGCCGCTTATGGGCGGGTATTTAGCGGTGAGTATTAGTTCCTCGGTATCTCCGCTTATGCAAAGGTCGGGAATAGCCGAAACGGTTAAAAAGCTCGCGCTTTGGATAACCGCTTTTATTTCCACCGTTTTTGCGGGAATTTTAGGTATACAAACCGCCGTTAATTCCTCCGCCGATACACTCACCGCTAAAACCGCGCGGTTTATTATAGGCAGCTCGGTGCCTGTTGCAGGGGGAGTGCTTTCAGAGGCGCTCGGCACGGTAACGGCGTCGGTCACCTTGCTTAAATCTTCGGTAGGCATATACGGAGCGGCGGCGTGCGCGGCAATACTTTTGCCGCTTATAACCGAGCTGCTTATGTGGCGGGCGGTGCTGCTTATAACCGCAGGTGTGGCGGGCCTTTTTTCGCTGCCGCAAATATCGGGGCTTTTAAAGGCGGTGGATTCTATGATGTCGGTACTGTTGGGAATAATTTTAATGGTGGGGGCTATGTTTGTAATATCCCTTGCGGTGGTGGTATCGACCGGGAGGGCAAGATGAACGCTTTTTCCGCTTTTGCGGCGGCTTTGTGCGCCGCCTGCGTGCTTATAGGCGCGCTGCATTTAATAACGCCCGACGGAGCTATGTCAAAGCCTGTAAAATACGCTTTAAGCGTGGTGTTTGTTGTATCGGTTATGGCGGCGGCAGCAATACCGCTTAAAAAAATAAACATTGATTTCACCGCGCCCGACTATACCGAATACTCAGAGGACAGCCTTTACGCAACCTCTGCCGAGTATGTTTACGGTCAGCTTTTGAAAAACGCGGGTATAGAATTTACAAAAATTACAGTTTGTACGGATAAATCGGACGACGGCAGCATAATAATTAGTAAGGTTACGGTTTTTTCGGGGCAAAGCGCCGCCGAAATAAAGCGTGCGCTGGGCGTCGTGGCGGAAAATTACGAGGTAGAAGTTGTAAATGGACAGATTGATTGAAAAAATAACGGGTGCGGTGAAAAATCCCAAAATACTTATAGCCCTGGGGCTTACGGGAATATTGCTTATATGCCTGCCCTCATTTTTCGGGGGGAAAAAGAAAACCGAGACTGAAGAAAGCGTAGAAATAAGTATTGAGGAATACCGCGCGGGGCTTGAAAAAAACGTTGAAGAAATTGTAAGCAGCATAACCGGCAGCAAAAACGTTAAGGTGGTAATAACGCTTGAAAGCGGGATTATATATTCATACGCCGATACAAACGAGGGCACATCCGCCAACAAAACCGCCAGCGGGCAGGAGAGCACAAGCAGCGAATCAAAACAAAGCTACATAACCGTTAAAACGGCGGACGGCGGCGAGCAGGCGCTGCTTATTACTACCGAAATGCCGCAGGTGCGCGGGGTGGCTGTTGTTTGCGAGGGGGGCGACGATGAGATTATTAACGAGAAAATTACAAACGCCGTAACGGCGGCGCTTAATATTACATCAAAAAGAGTATACATAGCGGGAGGAAGCTTTAATGAAAAAAGGTAAAGTATTCGGAAAAAGTCAGATTGTGGTGGCGGTAATGCTGCTGGCGCTCGGCGGCGCTATATGGCTTAATATGAAGTACACGCCGTCATCGGGGAAATACCTCGGTGAGGCGTCCTATGTCAGCGGTAAAAACAGCGTTTCAGCGGTGGAGACCTCTGCAAAAGCGGAAAAAACCACGGGAGATTATTTCACCGAGGTAAAAAAGGAGCGCGAAAGCAACCGCAAAAAGGCGCAGGAAAGCATTGAGGAAACGCTTAAAAGCGCAAAGCTTACAGACGCCGATAAAAAGTCGGCGCTTGCGAAAATAGAGGAGTTAGCCGATCGCAGCGAGCATGAAAGCAATATTGAGGCACTGCTTAAAGCTAAGGGCTTTGAAAAGGCTATTGCCGTTATAGGCAACAGCGGAATCAACGTAGTCGTAAGGTCGGAGGGGCTTACTTCCGCACAGACCCTGCAAATTCAGGATATTGTTACGGCGGAAACAAATATATCGCTTGCAAATATTAAGATAGTTCCCGTGAAATAAAACTTGTGTTATTGAAAAAATGTGTTATAATATACCTATAAAGTATATTACACGGAGGGATTATCCATGGAAGATAAAAAGACTGCGCTTTCGGTAAGCACCGAGGTTCTTGAAAAAATGGCGGAAATTGCCGCAAAGGAAGTTGACGGTGTTGCCGGGCTTTCTAAAAAGGCGATGGATATTAAGGGCATAGTTAAAACCAAAAACGCATTTAAGGGCGTAAAGGTTGAAACTATTAACGGCGCTATTGAAATAAGCGTTTATATCTGCCTTAAGGCAGACGCTAAGGTTAAGGAAACCGCAGAGCGCGTTCAGGAAAACATAAAGGATAAAATTCAGACTATGACCGGCAGCGCCGTAACCAAGGTAAACGTTCAGGTTGCGGATATTGAAATTAAAGACGAAGAATAAAAAGAAAGCACCCCGCAGAGGTTTTTATCTCTGCGGGACACATTTTAACCGAATGAGGGACAAGCCCTGCCTTATCAGCTTAAAAATATACGCTTTCAGGAATACATACTGTTTGCCGACATATAGTCGTAAATCGCTTTTCCGTGACCCTGTTCTTCCTTTTGAATACTGTTAAGCACATTGCGCAGGCTTTCCTGCGTAAATTCAAAAATACAGGTGTCATAAAGGTGCGAGGCATGCTTCTCCATTGTAAGCACATCGGTGCAAAGGTAGCTGTCGTGCTTTTTCGCGTCGGTATCCGCTACGGAGTAAGCCGCAGAAAAACTCGGCTGTGCCTTGCTTCCGCCTGCGGTTGCAGGGGCGGTTCCGCCCTCTATTTGTTCAAGCATACCAAGATGGTGCCGTTCGGTTTCGGCAATGCCCGAAAAAAGGGTTTTAAGCTGTGAGTCCAGCGCCTGTGCCGAATATTTTTCGTATTTTTCGGCACAGAGCTTTTCCTGTGTTTTAAGGTCCTTTAAAAGGGAAGTTTCTTTTTGCGTTAATTGCATTATAATCACCTCAAAAACAGTATTGCTCAAAAAACAGATAATTATAACAAAAGGTAAAATAAAATGATTAAAAACATACTATTTGATTTGGATGGGACCATGCTCCCTATGGATATGGAAAAATTCACCCACGGCTATTTTAAGCGCCTTGTTGCAAAGGCGGCACCGCGCGGCTACGAGCCCGAAAAGCTTATAAAAAGCGTTTGGGCGGGCACGGCGGCAATGGTGAAAAACAACGGCGGAATTACAAACGAGGAAGCGTTCTGGAACAAATTTTCCGAAATTTACGGTGAAGAAAAAGCCGACGCAGATAAGCCTATGTTTGATGAATACTACCGCAAGGAGTTTTCAGGGGTAAAAGCGGACTGCGGCTTTAACCCCGCTGCCGCAAAAACGGTTGCTGCGCTTAAGGAAAAGGGCTTTGCACTTGTGCTTGCAACCAACCCGATTTTTCCCGCCGCCGCTACTGAAAGCCGCATTGAGTGGGCGGGGCTTGATAAAAACGATTTTCTGCTTTACACCACCTATGAAAACTCGCATTACTGCAAGCCAAACCCTAAATATTATGAGGAAATTCTCGCAAGGCTTAATATGAACGCCGAGGAATGTCTTATGGTCGGGAATGATGTAGAAGAGGATATGATAGCCGAAGCTCTCGGAATGAAGGTTTTTCTCTTAACTGATTGTCTGCTTAATAAGGAAAACAGGGATATTTCGGTTTACCCGCACGGCGGTTTTTCCGAGCTTTTGGAATTTATAGCAGATAATACAAAATTTTAACAATACGGTCGCCGCAAATAGGTAAGCCTTTTTGCGGCGACTGTATTTTTTAAAATAAATCAAAAAAAGCTTGCATAATTATTCGCAATATGCTATAATATATGCAAATACGGCGAATATTATGCATATTCGAGTGTGTTTTATGAATAAGCCGATGCAATTTTGAAATACGGAGCGTATAAATGACAAAGGTATTTATTGACGGCAGCGCCGGCACAACGGGGCTGCGTATTTACGAAAGACTTGAAAGCAGAAAAGATACCCGGCTTTTAAAGCTGAGCGAAGAAAAGCGAAAGGATAAAAACGCCCGAAAAGAGGCGCTGAACAGTGCCGATATTGCGTTTTTGTGCCTGCCCGACGACGCGGCAAGAGAGTCGGTATCGCTTTGCGAAAACGAAAACACGGTTATAATTGATACCTCAACCGCGCACAGAACGGCTGAGAATTTCGCATACGGTTTTCCCGAATTATCGGCAGAGCAAAAAGCCAAAATAGCCTTATCAAAGCGAATAGCCGTTCCCGGCTGCCACGCAAGCGGCTTTATATCCTTAATTTATCCGCTTACAGAAAACGGCATAATAGAAAAAAGCGCCCTGCTTTCCTGCTTTTCGGTAACGGGTTACAGCGGCGGCGGCAAAAAGATGATTGCAGAATACGAGGGCGAAAACAGGGATATTCTTCTTTCCTCGCCCCGTCAGTACGGCATTGGGCAAATGCACAAGCATCTGCCCGAAATGGTCGCCGCTACGGGGCTTGAAAACAAGCCTGTTTTCTCCCCTATCGTATCGGATTTTTACAGCGGTATGGCGGTTACGGTGCCACTTTTTGCAAGCATGATAAACGGAACAGCCGATGATATTAAAAGAATTTACAGGGAAAAATATACGGGACCGATTGTAAGTTATGTCGAAAATTCCGATGAAAACGGCTTTATTGCGGCAAACAAGCTTGCGGGAAAAGACAGCATGGAAATATCGGTTGCGGGAAATGATGAAAGAATACTGCTTATTTCACGGTATGATAATTTAGGCAAGGGCGCCTCGGGCGCGGCAATAGAATGTATGAATATAGTTTTGGGGCTTCCAGAAACTGAAGGACTTAATTTATAAGGAATGATTTTATGGAATTTATAAAAGGCGGCGTTTGTGCCGCAAAGGGATTTAAAGCGGGCGGAATACACTGCGGAATAAGGAAAAACCGCACAAAACGCGATTTAGCCCTTATTGTAAGCGAGAAAAAGGCTGCCGCTGCCGCGGTTTACACAACAAACCTTGTAAAGGGCGCGCCGCTTACCGTTACAAAAGCGCATATAAGCGACGGCTATGCACAGGCGGTTATATGCAACAGCGGCAACGCAAACACCTGCAACGCAAACGGCATAGAAATAGCCGAGCAGACCTGCGAGCTTTTGGGTGCGGAGCTTAATATATCAGCGGAGGATATAGCGGTAGCATCAACCGGCGTTATAGGTCAGCCGCTTGATATTACCCCCATTAAAAACGGAATACCGAGCCTTGTAAAGTCGTTATCGGCTGACGGCAGCGAAAACGCCGCCGAGGGCATTATGACCACTGATACCAAGGTTAAAGAAATAGCCGTGAGCTTTGAAATAGGCGACAAGACCTGCAAAATAGGCGGCATTGCAAAGGGCTCGGGTATGATTCACCCGAATATGGCTACAATGCTTGTGTTTATTACGACCGACTGCGCCATAAGCCCCGAAATGCTTGAAAAAGCGCTTTCTTCCGACATTAAAGAAACCTTTAATATGATAAGCATAGACGGCGACACCTCCACCAATGATATGGTAACGGTGCTTGCAAACGGTATGGCGGAAAACGCCGAAATTACCGCCGAGGGCGAGGATTTTAAAACATTTATGAAAGCACTTAACACCGTAAACGTTTATCTTTGCCGCCGCATAGCGGGCGACGGCGAGGGCGCAACCAAGCTTATTGAGTGCAAGGTGACGGGCGCCGAAACGCTTGAAACCGCAAAAACGGTTGCAAAATCGGTTATATGCTCATCTCTTACAAAGGCAGCTATGTTCGGCTCGGACGCTAACTGGGGGCGCGTGCTTTGCGCAATAGGCTATTCGGGCGCCGCGGTTGACGTTAATAAAATAGACGTTGCCTTTAAATCGCAAAAAGGCGAAATTGCGGTTTGCAAAAACGGCGCGGGAATACCTTTCAGCGAGGAAAAGACAAAGGAAATTTTGCTGGAAAGTGAAATTGAAATACTTGTTGAATTAAATTCGGGCGAATATTCCTCCTGCGCGTGGGGCTGCGACCTTACATACGATTACGTTAAAATAAACGGCGATTACCGCACCTGAGGTGAAAAGTTATGTCAGTTAATTTAAGCAACGCGCAGCGCGCCGAGGTATTGACCCAGGCGCTGCCCTATATTCAAAAATATTACGGCAAGACCGTTGTTATAAAATACGGCGGCAACGCTATGATAAACGAGGAACTAAAGCAGCAGGTAATGGAAGACATTGTGCTTTTATCCCTTATAGGGGTTAAAGTGGTGCTTGTTCACGGCGGCGGACCCGAAATTACCGAAACGCTTAAAAAAATAGGTAAGGAATCGGTTTTTGTGGATGGCTTGCGCGTTACCGATAAGGAGACCGCCGAGGTTGTGCAAATGGTGCTTGCCGGAAAAATAAACAAAAGCCTTGTAAATCTGCTTGAAATGAAAGGCGGCAAGGCAATGGGCATTTCGGGTATGGACGGTCACTTAATAGAGGCTAAGACCCGAGACGAAAAATTAGGCTTTGTGGGCAGCATAACAAAGGTGAACGTAGAGCCTATATTTGACCTTTTAAGCCACGATTACATACCCGTTGTTTCAACCGTGGGGTGCGATATGCAGGGCAATGTATATAACATAAACGCCGATACCGCCGCAGCCTACATAGCGGGCGCTATGAACGCCGAAAGGCTTATTTCAATGACCGATATTGCGGGCATTTTAAAGGATAAGGATGACCCGCACTCCCTTATTCCCTGCATTGATATTGAAGAGGCGGTGGAGCTTTTCAGAGACGGCACAATATCGGGCGGAATGATACCCAAGGTTGAGTGCTGCATAGACGCGATACACCGCGGCGTTAAAAAGGTTATTATTATGGACGGGCGCGTGCCCCACGCGCTGCTTATAGAAACCCTTACCGACGAGGGCGCGGGAACAATGGTAACAAAGGATAAGAATGATGAACGTTAAAGAAAATGACAGCAAATACATTGCAAATACATACGCGCGTTTCCCCGTTGTAATAACGGGCGGCAAGGGCTCTTTGCTTTATGGCGAAAACGGCAAGGAATATATAGACCTTGCAACGGGCATTGCCGTTAATACTTTCGGTGCGGCAGACAGCGAGTGGGTAAACGCCGTAACGGAGCAGTTAAATAAAATTCAGCACACCTCGAACCTTTATTACACCGCGCCCCAAACAGAGCTTGCAAAGGCTTTGTGCGAAAGAACAGGGCTTAAAAAGGTGTTTTTCTCAAACTCAGGGGCAGAGGCTAACGAGTGCGCAATAAAGGCGGCGCGCAAATACGCCGCAGAGAAAAAGGGCGGCGAATACTATGAAATAGTCACCCTTAAAAACAGCTTTCACGGCAGAACCGTAACCACCCTTGCCGCCACGGGGCAGGAGGTTTTTCATAAGGACTTTTTACCGCTTACCGAGGGCTTTTGCTACGCCGAGGCAAACAATATAACAGACCTTGAAAATACAGTTAAAACACATAAAACCGCCGCAATTATGCTTGAGTGTGTTCAGGGCGAGGGCGGCGTTATGCCGCTCGATACCGAATTTGTAAAAAAAGCCGCCGAGATATCCAAAAAAGAGGATATTCTTTTAATAATAGACGAGGTACAAACGGGCAACGGCAGAACGGGCGAGCTTTATGCTTATATGAATTACGGTATTTCGCCCGATATTGTAACAACCGCAAAGGGCTTGGGCGGCGGACTGCCGATAGGCGCCACGCTGCTCGGCGAAAAGGTGCAGGATATTTTCACCCCCGGCTCCCACGGCTCTACTTTCGGCGGAAACCCCGCGGTGTGCGCAGGGGCGCTCAGCATTATAAACCGCATAGACGATGCTCTGCTTAAAAGCGTAAAGCAAAAATCGGATTACATATTCTCCGAATTAAAGGGCGCAAAGGGTGTAAAATCCGTTTCGGGCTTAGGGCTTATGATAGGCATAGAAACCGAAAAAGACGCGGCTGACGTTATAAACGAGTGCATTAAAAACGGCGTGCTTGTTATAAAGGCGAAAAACAAGGTTAGGCTGCTGCCCGCGCTTAATATACCCGATAGCTTACTTAAAAAAGCAATAAAAATATTAAAGAAAGCCTGCGAGGTGTAAAAAATGGATTTAAAGGGAAAAAACTTTTTAAAGCTGCTTGATTTTTCGGCAGAGGAAATAGGCTGTCTTATTGATCTGGCGGCAGAGCTTAAATACAAAAAGAAAAACGGCATACCGCACACATTGTGCAGCGGCAAAAACATTGCGCTTATTTTTGAAAAAACAAGCACAAGAACCCGCTGCAGCTTTGAGGTTGCGGCGCATGACCTCGGTATGGGTGTGACCTACCTTGACCCCGCAGGCTCGCAGATAGGCAAAAAGGAAAGCATTGCCGATACCGCAAGGGTATTAGGCAGAATGTTTGACGGCATTGAATACCGCGGCTACGGGCAGGAAATTGTGGAAGAGCTTGCAAAATATGCGGGCGTGCCCGTTTGGAACGGGCTTACAAACGAATTTCACCCCACGCAGATATTAGCCGATTTTCTTACAATAAAAGAGCATTTGGGTAAGCTCAAAGGCGTAAACTTTGTTTATATGGGGGACGCGCGCTACAATATGGGCAACTCACTTATGGTGGGCTGCGCTAAAATGGGGCTTAACTTTACCGCCTGCGCGCCCGAAAGCTATTTCCCCGATAAGTCGCTTATAAATACCTGCAAGGAAATAGCAGCCGCAAGCGGCGCAGAGCTGCGCTTTGAAACAGACCCCGTAAAAGCTACAAAGAACGCAGACGTTATTTATACCGACGTTTGGGTATCTATGGGCGAGCCTGTGGAAGTATGGGAGGAGCGGATAAAAGCGTTATCCCCCTATCAGGTAAACGAAAAAATAATGGCAAACGCCAAAGAAACGGCAATATTTATGCACTGCCTGCCCGCTTTTCACGACCATAAAACGGGTGTGGGCAAGGAAATGGGCAAAAAGTTCAATATGCCCGCCTTTGAAGTGACCGACGGCGTTTTTGAGTCTCCGCAGTCGGTAGTATTCGACGAGGCAGAAAACCGCATGCACACAATAAAAGCCGTTATGGCGGCAACCTTGGGTTAAAAGTATGAAAAGATATTTAATTTTAGAGGACGGAACGGTTTTTGAGGGCAAGGCGTTCGGGGCGGACGTACCCGCCGTGGGCGAGCTTGTTTTTACAACCGGAATGTGCGGTTATATTGAAACGCTGACAGACGAAAGCTATTTCGGTCAGATAGTTCTGCAAACCTTTCCGCTTATAGGCAATTACGGCATAATAGAAGAGGATTTTGAGGGCGAGTGCTCTGTAAAGGCGTACGCCGTGCGCGAGGTGTGCGAAGACCCCTCAAATTTCCGCTGTCAAAAAACGCTTGATACCTTTTTAAAGGAAAAGGGCATACCCGGCATTTGCGGAATAGATACAAGGGCGGTTACCAAAAGAATACGCGAAAAGGGCGTAATGAATGCCGCCGTGGCTGACGAAATTCCCGCTGATTTGGAATTTATTAAAAGCTATAAAATAGAAAACGCGGTTGAAAGCGTCACCTGCAGGCAAAGCGCCGTTTATAATGAAGACGGGAAATACAGCGTTGCCCTTATAGATTACGGCGCAAAGCGCAATATTATAAGAGAGCTTGTAAAGCGCGGCTGCAAGGTAACCGTGATGCCGGCTTTTACCGCCGCAGAGGATATTTTAAAATTAAATCCCGACGGCGTTATGCTATCAAACGGACCGGGCGACCCTGCGGAAAACACCTACCAAATAAACGAGATTAAAAAGCTTGCGGGCAATGTGCCTATATTCGGCATTTGTCTCGGTCATCAGCTTTTAAGCCTTGCTTTGGACGCTCGCACCGAAAAGCTTAAATACGGTCACCGCGGCGTAAACCAGCCCGTAAAGGAAGTAAACGGCGCTCGCACCTATATTACAAGCCAAAACCACGGCTATGCGGTTGTGTCGGACAGCGTTAAAAAGGGCGAAATCAGCTTTATTAACACTAATGACGGCACCTGCGAGGGCATAAATTACCCCGATATTAAGGCTTTTTCGGTGCAGTTCCACCCCGAAGCCTGCTCGGGCCCGCGCGATACGGCTTTTTTATTCGACCGTTTTATAAAACTTATGGAGGGGAAATAAATGCCGCTTGATAAAAATATCAAAAAGGTAATGGTAATAGGCTCGGGTCCTATTGTTATAGGTCAGGCGGCGGAATTTGACTATGCCGGCGCGCAAGCCTGCCGCGTTTTAAAAAACGCGGGCGTTAACGTTGTGCTTGTAAATTCAAACCCCGCCACCATTATGACCGATAAAGCCCTTGCCGACGAAATCTACTTAGAGCCGCTTACCGAGGAAACGGTAAAACGCATTATTTTAAAGGAAAAGCCGGATAGTCTTTTAGCCTCCTTAGGCGGGCAGACAGGGCTTACTATTGCAATGCAGCTTGATAAAGAGGGCTTTTTGCAGCAGAACAACGTCCGCCTTATAGGCACTAACGCCGAGGCTATTGACAAAGCGGAGGACAGGCAGCTTTTTAAGGAAACTATGCAGGAAATAGGCGAGCCTACCGTTCCGTCGGACATTGCAAACGATGTGTCCACCGCGCTTGGCATAGCCGATAAAATAGGCTACCCCGTTATAGTGCGCCCCGCGTTTACCTTAGGCGGAGCGGGCGGCGGCGTTGCAAACAGTGCCGATGAGCTTAAAACAATAGCCAAAACGGGGCTTGATTTATCCCCCATTACCCAAATACTGGTTGAAAAATACATTTTCGGGTGGAAAGAAATTGAGTTTGAAACTATGCGCGATTCGGCAGGCAACGTTATTGCCGTTTGCAGTATGGAAAACTTTGACCCGGTGGGCGTTCACACAGGCGACAGCATTGTTGTAGCCCCCGCATTGACACTTTCCGATAAAGAGTACCAAATGCTGCGCAGCGCCGCGCTTAACATTATAACCGCGCTCGGCATTGTGGGCGGGTGCAACTGCCAGTTTGCCTTATCGCCCGATAGCTTTGACTACGCGGTAATTGAAGTCAACCCCCGCGTTTCGCGCTCTTCGGCGCTCGCCTCAAAGGCAACGGGCTACCCGATTGCGAAAATAACCACCAAAATAGCCCTCGGCTATACCTTGGATGAAATCACAAACGATATTACCGGCAAAACCTGCGCCTGCTTTGAGCCTGCGCTTGATTATGTTGTGGTAAAGCTGCCGAAGTGGCCGTTTGAAAAGTTTGCAGGCTCGCCGCGCACCCTCGGCACGCAAATGAAAGCAACGGGCGAGGTTATGGCTATAGCCCAAAGCTTTGAAGAGGGCATTATGAAAGCGGTAAGGGGCGCCGAAATATCGCTTGATACCTTAAACGCCGCCCCGCTTTCCGATAAACCCGTAAAAGAAAGGCTTTATTATACCGACGACCGCCGTTTATTTACCGTGTTTGAGGCGCTTAAAATCGGAATTTCGATTGATGAAATACATGAAATTACGCGAATCGATAAGTTCTTCCTTTACAAGCTTTTGAATTTAGCCGAGTTTGAAAAGGAAACCCAAAACGGTATTACCGAGGAATTATACTTTAAGGGTAAGCGCCTCGGCTACACCGATAAGGCTTTAAAGCGGCTTTCGGGCGCAGATATTTTACCCGAAACCGCCGCCGTTTACAAAATGTTTTATCCCCAATTAGGTGTAAAACTCTGCTCGATGGCGGGCGGCGGCGTACA
>OHHZ01000801.1_pt1 | contig 12754 bp, 7 predicted proteins | sample 1568081 | NCBI WGS metagenome assembly OHHZ01 (sample SAMEA3879597, study PRJEB24766) | human gut metagenome | biome: human-associated habitat; feature: feces | place: USA | collected 1985/1987
CCCTCTTTACCTGCGCCGGAAACAGCCTGATAGGTAGAAACGACGATACGTTTAATGCGTGCCAAGTCATACAGCGGTTTCAGTGCCATAACCATAATAATGGTAGAGCAGTTAGGGTTGGCGATAATGCCCTTGTGCTTCAGGATGTCCTCAGGGTTAACCTCCGGCACAACCAGCGGCACTTCGGGGTCCATACGGAAGGTGCTGGAGTTATCAATAACAACGGCACCGGCTTTCACAGCGTAAGGAGCAAACTCCTTAGAAACGCTGCCGCCTGCGAACAGAGCAATATCAATGCCCTCGAAGGAGTCCTTGGTAGCCTCCTGCACAGTATATGTTTTACCCATAAATTCAATCTGTTAACCTGCCGCGGCGATCGCCACGGATTTTTCTGTGCTTTTTTCCCCACGCAAAAGCCCCACATAGCTGAAGAAATTCAGTACCAACAGCACCGGTAGCGCCCAAAATAGCAACGTTATACTTTTTCATAAAATTCTCCCCCTCACTATTTAGAGTAATTTATCTAAGCCGTATACCAGGCCTACTTGGTCAACAATTTTGCGGCAGCCAAGCGCAACGCCCGGCATGTAGCATTCGCGGTTAATCGGGTCGGTACTGATTTTCAAAGTTTCGCCCTGACCGCCGAAGATAACCTCCTGGGAAGCAACGTAACCCGGCAGACGTACACTGTGAATCTTCATGCCCTCGTAATCCGCACCGCGCGCACCTGCCATGGTTTCCTTTTCATCAGGATTGCCCTGCTGCATAGCCTTGCGCACCTCAGCAATCTTTTGTGCGGTGATAATAGCAGTACCGCTCGGAGCGTCCAGCTTGTTATCGTGATGCTTCTCGATAATTTCCACATGCGGGAAATATTTGGCAGCCTCACACGCCAGCTTCATCATTACAACTGCGCCAAGCGCAAAGTTCGGAGCAATCAGCAGGCTGGTGTTATGCTTGCGTGCCAGCTCATCAACCTCTTTTAAGTCCGCATCGCTGAAGCCTGTTGTGCCAACTACTGCATGCACGCCGAGCGGCAGCATTTTGCGCAGGTTGCCCATAACAACATCAGGACGGGTGAAGTCAACAACAACGTCCGGTTTGGCAGCTTCAATGGCAGCAACCAAGTCGGTAGTTACCTTAACGCCGTCACCCAGATGTACAGTGCCTTCCTTAATATCAACAGCACCTACAAGCTCCAAATCAGCTTCGCTATATACCTTTTTACATACCTCGCTGCCCATGCGGCCCAGCGCACCATTTACCAAAACACGAATCATGTCGTTCACTCCTTAATCATAAAAATAACCGTTGAGATATTTCCTTTGAATCCTATCTCAACGGTTAGCATGCTAAATAAATATTCACACCCATAGCCGAGATAGCCCTCCGCTGCAGATGCAGCGACAGTCCGGCAGCTTTCACTGACGGCCCAGCACAACGACACGGCTGCCATTGCACTTCGGCGTTAGCCCTTTTGTGATGCTTCTCAGCTCCCGCTCCACAACCTACTCATGCTTTCCGCGCCTCTATCTTAATGGTTTGCTATTAGAAAAATTATATTACTGTTACTGCTATTTGTCAACGAGGAAAATTATTAGCCTGTTCTTATAGCGGCAAGTGTAAAGATTTTACAAAAAGAGTATACACATAGGCACAAGCAAACTATCAGCGTGAATTATTCCATATTCGGTTGTGGTTTTATCTGTCAAGTACAATATCCATCAGGCTCTTGTAATCCTTTACCTGACCGTAATGCACTTCGCCATTGGAAAGTTTTTCAAAAAGCTTTTCGGCACATTTAATTTTTGCTTGCTCCATAGATTTCAGTTCCGTACTTTCATTAGTTCCTTTGGTTTCAGCAATGAAATATACGTACTTAATCTTTCCCTCTTTGAAAGCAATTGCCCAGTCCGGCGAATATTTGCCTACAGGTGTCGGAATGTAAAAGCCACGCGGAAGCTTTGCGTATACTGCAACTTCATCCGCTTTATCCAGATTTTCAACAAATTTACGCTCCACACTCTGCTCTGCTGTACCATCAGTAACAACATAATCCGTTACGGCATGCAACGCAGGAAATACCTTAGACAAAGCTACACGATGACATTCCGCCGTAAAGATTTCTTTGTCAAAAACTTCATTTGTTGTATTGTAGGTAACACCTTCTACAATCAGGCCGGCCTTCTGTTCGTTAATCAGACGTGCAACCTTGCTGATAAACTCTTCCGGATTATCACGGAATTTCCTGTACTTCATCATATTGATTCTGCTCAAAATAGCAGCAACAGTGCGACGTGTTAAAGAAGTCCGTTGCGTCAGCTCGTGCAGCAAATCATACTTCAAGCTGCTGTCATGAGCATTTTTCAATACATTTGTAGTATGCGAAGGTGATACAAAGCTGGTTTTCTGCTCTAATTCATGCGCCTGCATATTATTTTTCTGATATCCGACGCTCAAGGTATAAAGCGTCTGAGTAACCTGCAGCTTGGCATCAATCGCTGCCACAGCCTTATCAATCAGCACATTACTGTCAATCTTTACGGTATAAGCACACTTACGGTTTATACGCTTCCACAGCTCCTGGAATTCCTGCTTTTCAAAATTCTTATTGTTGAGCTTATTTTCAACGGTTGTCTGATTACCGTTAGTAATCATATCCTTAAGCGAATCTTTATCATACAGGCTCTTAATCAGCACATGTACAGCAGGCTCAATATCCTTAAGCTTATCCTGCACAGGCTCCAAAGTACCGTCGGCGGCATCCTGCTTATATTTTTCGGTGATTCTGTCATCATCGTCAAGATAATCATGTCTATCAAGATATTTCACTATCTGACGTGCCTGCTCGCCTTCAATTTTATAAGTTTCATCGCCAACCTTTACTACTCTGCCGAAGAAGTACTCTATAGATACCTTTTCAGGACGTTCATACAAAGCCTTTTTGATTTCATCCTGCAAGCTGTCGACAAAACCGGCATAGCTTTCGCTGGCAATAACCGTCAGTTTATTGACCACATGCACATTAGCTCCGCATACGCTTTCATCCATGCGCTCACCCTGCTGATTGACGCAGATACGCATACCACGGCCGACCTCCTGACGCTTATTGACATTGCTGTTGGACTGCTTCAAGGTACAGATTTGGAATACATTGGGGTTATCCCAGCCTTCACGCAACGCGGAGTGAGAGAATATAAAACGCACCGGATTATTGAAGCTTAAAAGTGCTTCCTTGTTGCGCATAATCAAATCATAAGCTGATTCATCATTAGAGGTATCCTTGCCACGTTCACATTTACTGTCAACGCTATGGCCTTTTTTATCGATGCTGAAGTAGCCTGTATGCACTGCACTTACATCCGCAGCCATATTTCTCAAATATTCGCCATAAGGTGTTTGATAAAGCTCCTGCATCCTATCTCTGAATATTTTCTGATATTCTTCTTCAAATATTTTACCGTATTCGCCCAGCTTTTGTGTGCCATCTTCGTCATATAATCTGTACTTGGCAACCTCATCAATAAAAAACAGCGATAAGGTTTTGATGCCTTGCGCAAAAAGCTGTTCTTCCTTTTCAAAGTGTGATTTAATGGTTTCACGAATCTGTACCCGACGTAAATCAGACATTTCCTGACTGTTGTTAGCAACTTCACCGCCATGTAATTCTTCTCCGTTGGTAAATCTTACGCAACCTGTATCGCTGGCATCAATGTCACTGATTTTGTAGCCTTCGTACTGCAGCATGCCGTTAGAAAGCTCATACAGATTATCTCCGTAAGCACAATTGCGTAAAACACGCTTAACAGTACCGCTTTTCAGCTGCTGTTCAAATTCCAGCTTTACCATGGGAGGTTTATTTTTAGAAGTAACAAAGCTGTCGCAGTAAAGATAACCGTCAATGCCTTTAAGATTTACAACCTCGATACCCTTAACCTCTATCTTCTTAACCAGCTTATGATTATAGGCATCTATTGCATCTAAACGGTATACTTCGTTATGCTCCTGTTTATGCGTAGCGGAATAATTGACGCTGAAAAGCGGATTAAAGCGCTTCATTGCTTTTTGCGTAGCAGGACCATTCAGCTTCTGCGGTTCATCAAGAATCAAAATTGGATTGGTTTTGGCTATAACATCAATAGGCTTGCGTGAACCGAATTCATCACGTTCACTGTAAATAATCAACGCACCCTTATCACCGCCACGGCCTTCCTTATTCTTCTCCTCATTCAAGGACTTAGCAAAAGCCTGATTATTAATAATCATTACGTTAATTTCGTTGCTTTTGGCAAAATCATCAATCTTCGTCAGATTTTTGCTGTCATAAATGAAATAACGCGCTTTCTTGCCATACTGGCTCATGAAGTGCTCTTCCATAGTTTCCAAGCTTTTCTTGACACCTTCACGAATAGCAACAGAAGGAACAATAACAATAAATTTATTCCAAGCATATTGCTTATTGAGTTCAAACATGGTTTTGATATAGACATAGGTTTTGCCTGTACCTGTTTCCATTTCAATATCAAGACTGCACTTGCCCTGACCTTCTACAAGCTCCTTAGACGGAGTTATGTTATTATTGCCTTGAATAAGCTTAATATTTTCCAGAAGCTGCACCTTATCCAATTTAATAGGCGCATTGGCATAACCGAGTATTATATCCTGCTTGGCTTCCTGTTCATCAAGCTCCTGCTGAAACAAGTTATAACCATTGCTATTCTTTGCATTTTTTGTTTTCACCGGCACAAGTCTGCCCGGATCAAAAAAGTAGCTGGTATCCTGTGCAGGACGCACCTGTCCCTTGAACACATCTACTACTGCATTGACAGCATCCGTCTGGTACTGCTGAATTTTAAAACTGAACTTCATTACAGCACCCTCCTCACAGTTTGCGGACTATAGGTGTTGAAAATCTGCTCAAAGTTAATCGCTACGCTGTCATCAGCCTGCGAACTGTCACGCATAACAAAATAGCTTGGCATTTCCTTGGCAATGGCAGTAATAACCTCATCCGTCACATTCTTATCAAAGCAAGCCATTAAATGACCTTGTGCAACATTGTAAACAGTTTTTCCGGCAATGGTAATTTTTTCGATTTTACTGGAAAGCGGCGTATCCAGCTTCAGCATAGCATCGAACAGCAAGTCCTCGTCATTGCGGTCTTTTTTGATATTGTCCACGAACAGGCTCTGCTGTTTATCCATGTATTCCTTCGGCGTGAAGTACACATCTTCCATGTTGCTGCTGTCGCATTTCAAAACACGGAAGCCGATGTCCAAATCCTGCGTTGTCAGCGGATTTTCTTCTTTGATTTTTTGACCGGCACGGCGTATGCGCTCCTTGCCGATTTCGCAGATGTTTTTGTAACCTGCTTTGTAGGCTTCACTGTTTTCAGCGCACTCTTCTTGTAATTGTACCATGATAAACTTACGCTTACCGCCGTCTTCGGCATTAAGCTGCATGACTGCGTGAGCGGTGGTAGCAGAACCGGAGAAGAAATCAAGGATTAGAGAATCCTTATCAAATTTAACAATCATCTTTAAACATCTAATAATAAGATTTATATTTTTAGGATTATCAAAAGTTTTATCTCCCATTAAATTAATCAACATTTTTGTTGCTGATGAAGTTAAAAAATCATCATCCCACCACGTCGTTACAGTTTTTCTAGATTTACTAGCTTGACTTAAATAATATTTTTGTTGTAATCCATTTGTTGTACGAACTATTAATCCTTCATCGTATTTTTTCTGCATAGTTTCCTTAGAATATCTCCAATATCCAGTTACACCCAAAAAATTATAATGAGGATTTCCTTTTTTAGCACCGCCTGGTCCATCAACAGGAGTTAATTTATATTTTCCTTTTTCATCTTCTAAATTGAAACCTTCTAATACTGGATCTTCTCCGATTAATTTATGATTTCTAAACACAGATACAATGTTCTTACAATAAAATAATAGATGATTATGATTTTCTGAAATTATCCTATCATTAGAAACAGAAGCTCTATGTTTATGGCAAATCGAAGCAATAAAATTGCTCTCCCCAAAAATTTCATTACAACATTTTATCAAATTAGATTCTTCATCGTCACCTATACTGATAAAAATCACACCATCATCACTCAGCAAATCTTTTGCCAGCTTCAATCTCGGATATATCATATTCAGCCAATTCGTATGGAACCGACCATTGCTTTCTGTATTAGCTACAAGACGATTTCTTTCATCATCAAACTGTCCGCTGTTTTCAACATACTCATCTGAGCTTTGCTTAAAATCATCCTCATATACAAAGTCATTACCGGTATTATACGGCGGGTCAATATAAATCATCTTCACCTTGCCCAAATACGTTTCCTGCAGCAGCTTCAGCACTTCCAGATTATCGCCTTCAATATAAAGGTTTTCCGTATTATCGAAGTCCACGCTCTCCTCTCTGCAGGGGCGCAAGGTTTTATTAATCGGCGCATTGGCAGCCAAAATAGCTTTGCGCTTATCCGGCCAGGTAAACTGGTAGCGTTCCTGCAAGCCATCTACAACATGGTCACTAAGCTCCTGTTTCAGCATATCAAAATCAATGGCATGCTCCAGCTTGCCTTCACTATTGATTCTTTCGGTAACGCAATTAGGGAATAGCTCCCTTATCTTCGCTACGTTTGCTGCAACCTTATCCATAGATTGCATGTTGAGATGCTCCATCATTGTAAATCCTCCAGTTCTTTTTTCAGCTTGTTTATTGCTTCACGCAAGGTCAGTTTTTTGCGTGCCTGCTTTTCCGCAAACATTTTCTTCGTCAGTGCTGCTATCTGTGCTTCTGTTTCAGCCCGCCTGCCGGCGTTGGCAATTACGGAAGCAGGTGTAAGCCCTGCATGTGGCGTTAATTGCGCCACGTGCAGAGCTAGGTTCTCCCAAATATCATTCAAGCTTGTGCCTTGCAAATTCACCTTCTGCTCAGCCACAGGCATAAACTCATTGAGCAATATTCTGTTATCGAAATACAGCGCCAGCTGCAGCTTATCTTCATAGCAAAGAGCTAACAGTAAACGCTGGTCAATCAGCCTGCACAGCCTTTGCAAAAGCCTTTCCGCACAGCCCTCCTGCTTCAGCTGTACTGCCAAAACAAAAACAGCTTTCTCCTGCTTTTGCAAGGCAGGAATTGTGCGTAAGGAAATTTCGTTGACGATGGTCATCTGCCTGATGGCTGCGTCAAACTCCTTCTGCTCCGCTGTATTCAGTTCAAACTTGCTGTATAAGGCACGTTTGGGAATAATCTTTTTTACTTCTGTAGTCTGCGGTAAGCCTAACATCACTGCTCACCTCGCACAACGAGGAAACAAATCAGTTCAAAATCATCCAGTCCTTTAATACTGTTATCAAAGAAGCTGATTTCCTCACCGCTCAGAAAGCTGTCCACATCGTCGGCATCCTTCACATTGATTATGGAAGCAATAGCATCCTCCAAAAGCTGGGAATAAACACCCATACTTCTGCCATCATTCGTTGCCTTGTTAAACCCATTGCACAAATCCGTCATAGGCTTATCCTTGCCACGGCAGGTAAAGCGCAGCTTGTCCAGCAGCTTTTTCGGCGCCAGATGGTTGCAGATAATTTCGCCATCCTCGCCAATATATACGGCGTAAAACGGATGCAGAAGATTTTTTCTGTCTATATTTATGTTATCCGTGCAGTTTTTCAGCACGTAAATTACACCAGGAGGGCATTCCTCACTCGCAGGCACAACGGCATGCAAGCCAAAGGGTGTTTTATCCAGCTCGCCATGCGTCTTGATATATTCCAGTAAATCCAGGCGAAATTCATTCAAGCCCAAATCCATAATGGAAATACCTGTACCCATATCTTCAATATCGACAACCTCTTTTTGCAGTTGCTTCAGCTGTTGCTTGCGATACTGCAAATCCAGCTTTTCATTATTGCTTAGCAGGTTGTCATCTGCCGTCGCTGTCAAATCCACCGCCTTCATACGGCTTTCGACACGACTTTTCAAATCTATGTATTCATCTAAATCAACATCAGGCCAAAAGTTGACCAGTTGAATATAAGCGTTCTTACTGCCAATACGGTCAATACGCCCAAAGCGCTGGACGATACGCACTGGATTCCAATGTATATCATAATTCACAAGAAAATCACAATCCTGCAAATTCTGACCTTCGGAAATACAATCAGTAGCAATCAGAATATCTATCTCATTGTTATCTTCCGGGAACAACAGCGCTTTATCCTTCGCCAAAGGCGCAAAACAGGTCAGCACGGTGTTGAAATCGCATCTCAATTTAGGAATTGTAGACCTGCCATCAACCGTACCGGTAATCATAGCTGTGTTTAAGCCGAATTTTTCTTTGGCATAAGCACTCACATGCTCATAAAGATACTGCGCTGTATCGGCGAAGGCTGTAAAGATGATAATTTTCTTATTGCCTGCATTCAGAGGATGCTGAATTTTATTGTCGATAAGCTTAAACAGCTCATGCAGCTTATTATCTTGCTCAGGTGTTATCCCATGCACCAGTGCCAACAGCTCATCCAAGCGCTCCTTGTCACGCTGCAGGCTGTTGCCCCAACTGACAATATCCATGTCAGCCAGCGAAATAGGCACCTTTTTGCCTACGTTGAAGATTTCCTCTTCCATATCGAAATCAGTGCTGTCTATATCCGCACCTGTTTCAATCTGTGCATTTGCCAGCCTATGCTGCGTATAGCGATAGATTTTATCCAAAACCGCTGCAATACTTGCCCGCACTCTTTCAACTGTCAGCCTGAAGGAATACACCGAGCTTTCCATGCGCTTCAGAATATTTATCGCCATTAAACGACGAATACCGCGCTCACGGTTCGTCTGCGTAAAACCGGTATTAACCTTGTTATCATCAAAAAGTGCTGCGTACTTTTGCTGACGGCTGCTTAAGATAAACTCCGTAGGCGTGTACACCGAAAGCTCCAGCTCATCCAGCTTGGCAAAAACTTCACTGTAATTTACCGAGCCATCCGTAACCAACGCAGGACGGAAAGACAACGGCGTTTTTCGCTCCGGGAAGTTACCGATATCCTTGGTATCGTAATACTTGGTAATATGCTTACGCGAGCGTGCAATCGTTACAGAATCCAAAAGCGTAAAGAAGTCATAACTCAGATGCTCCAACAGCTTTTGCAAGGTACGCTCTTCCGGCAGCAGCTTTGACCAATGGTTATATGCAGCCTGCGCATTGCGGAAAATATCGTCAATCGAGCTTTTCGTATTCAGCTTATCGTTGATTTTGCTGCTATCCCCTTCATAGGCTAATTGCAGCTGATTTTTCAAATCGTTAAAGCGGTTGTTTACCGGCGTAGCCGAAAGCATCAGCACCTTTGTCTGCACGCCCTCGCGAATAACCTTGTTCATAAGCACCGTATAGCGATTTTCTTTTTCATCATCACTAAACGCACCGCCGTTGCGGAAATTATGCGATTCATCTATAACAACCAAATCATAATTGCTCCAGTTAATCTTGCTTAAATCAATAGAACCGCTAAAGCCATGCTTACGCAGCAAATCCGTGTGATACAAAACATCGTAGCCTAAACGGTCTGCAGCGATAGGATTGTTTTTGTAGTTGGCACGGTAGGTATTCCAGTTATCTGCCAGCTTTTTCGGACACAGTACAAGCACACTTTTATTGCGTCCCTCGTAATATTTAATAACAGCCAAGGCCGTAAAGGTTTTACCCAAGCCTACACTGTCTGCCAAAATACAGCCATTATATTTTTCCAGCTTGTTGATGATGCCAAGCGCTGCGTCACGTTGAAAATTAAAAAGCATGCTCCAAATTTTACTGTTCTTAAAACCGGTGCGCTCGTTTGGCAGTTCATCCTCGCTGATATCGTCAAGAAATTCATGGAAAATATTATATAACGTCACAAAATATATAAACTCCGGAGCATTTTCATTATAGGCAGAGCTGATACTGCTGATTACCTTGTCAGTTACATCCTTTAGCTCTTCGTTATTTTGCCAAAGCTTTTCAAATTGCTCTAGCAGCGTCAGCGACATGGGGCTTGCAACCTTTGCAATGTTAGTTCCCATGTTGTTGCCCTGCTCGCAGCCTAAATCAACTGTTGTAAAGCCGTTAACGGGAAAATAAGCCTTATCATCCAGCAAAATAAACTTATCCGTAATATCCTTATTGCCTACATTAGATTTAAAAACAGCCTTATTCTTAACCCATGCGGCACATTCCCTGGCTATAGCCTTCTGGTTCAGTTCGTTACGCAGCTTTACCTCAAAATCCGTACCGTAAATGCCACGCTCTCTATTTAATTTAGGAATATAAAACTCACGCTTCTCTTTTTTGCTGTTCTCCTTCTGGATAAATGTAGGATCAGTAAAAATAAAACGTAATTCGTCAATATTACTCAGCTCTTTGCGCAAAGCCTCAAAAGCATAGATAGAAAAATAGGCAGCAGCGATAGACAGCTTACTGCCTTTTTGCATTTCTGCAGCCATATCATCTCTTAATGTTTCATTAACATTATTAATAAACTTCATTTTCCCAAGTCAGCTCCGTTAATTGTTCATGTATCAATAATTTGTCAATAACTCATTATAATGATACACGGTTGTCCCCCCCAGTCAAGCAAAAGCACACATCGAGTGTGTTTTGCCTGAAGTATTAGCAAGCTAATACTTTTCTCTTTTGATTTTAGCGCAATTTGCGCTAAATAGCAAGTTAAACTGCCTTCTCTTTCTATAATGTTATTGGGTGATAACAATGTATCAGCGCATTCGCGACTTACGCGAGGACAAGGATATGACGCAAACACAAATGGCTGAAGTCCTTAATTGCTCACAAAGAGTCTACAGCAACTATGAAAAAGGCGAACGAGATATACCGACAGATATACTCATTGCCTTGGCTAAATTTCATAACACATCCACGGATTACATTTTAGGCTTAACAAACAAAAAATAAGGATTCACTTCGCAAGTAAATCGGAAGTGAATCCTTATTTTTATTATAACGATGAATTCTATTACGAGAAACGTGCATTTTCTCCCTTTTCTCGTAATAGAATTACAAAAGCATGCTTTCAGGTTGAAGTAAAAACTGCTGCAATCCCAACACCAAAATTCCCTCTTCATTATACCAAGGCTTTATATCATCCTTAACCACGATAATCTTTTTAAACGAATCATTGATACGGACAAGGGAATTCTGCTCCTGCTCCATCTTCTCTCTATCAGGAATAGAAAAAGCAGACTGAATATAAAAGCGCTGACTACCCTTATTACAAACAAAATCAACCTCTAAATTCACCTTTTCCTGCTTTCCTTCAGCATTTTTGGTACGATACTCTACAACTCCGACATCAACATTAAAATCACGCACCAGCAATTCATTATAAATAATGTTTTCCATAATGTGATTCTCTTCCTGTTGACGAAAATTCAAACGTGCATTGCGTAAGCCAACATCAGTAAAATAATATTTGAATGGTGAAGCAATATACTTTCTGCCTTTAATATCATATCGTTCCGCTTTATTCACTAAAAAAGCATCCTGCAGATAATCAATATATGCCCCAATGGTTTTATCACTGACCTTAATACCCTTGCTAGCAAAAGTATTAGCTAACTTGGAAGGATTAGTCAAAGAACCAACGGACGAAGCCAAAATATTTACCAAAGTATCCATAACCACATCGCCACGCAAGCTATTACGCTCTACTATATCAGCCAAATACACCTTGCTGAACAAATCTCTCAAATATTTTGCTTTTAGCTCATCCTTTTTACGAGCTAAAATCTGTGGCAAGCCACCATAAGTATAATAATTCTTCCATGCTTCTTCTTTGCTTCCTTCAAATGCTGAAACAAATTCCGCATAATTCAATGGATAAACACGTACTTCATCGCCACGCCCGCGAAACTCTGTCAAAATGTCAGTAGACAAAAACTTAGAGTTGCTACCGGTAACATAAATATCAAGATTACTGTAGCGATTTAATCCATTCAATAGCTTTGCAAAGCCATCAACAAACTGCACCTCATCAAGAAAAACATAGTTTATTTTCTCTGGGACTATCTTGCTTTTAATATACTCATTAAGCATCTGAATATTAAGCATATCTTCCCATTCAGGACTATCTAAAGCTATGCGTATAATGCAATCCTTATCTACTCCGTTTTGCAGCAGGTAATTGTAATACAGATTAAATAACAGATATGATTTGCCACATCTGCGAATACCGGTAATAACCTTAATCTCTCCGTTTTCTTTACGGTCTATAAGCTTTTGCAGATAAAGATCTCGTTTAATTTCTGTCATTTCACACACTCCTATTACGAGATTTTTCACCTAGTGCACTTTTCTCGTAATAAGTATAGCATTATTAAGCACCTTAAGCAAGCTTAAGCATACTTTCTATTACGAGTTTTATGCACTTTTTCCCTTTTCTCGTAATAGAATTGCCTTTTTACCGCTTCATCGCTACTTTCTATTACGAGATTTTTCATCTAGCTCACTTTTCTCGTAATAGAGTTGCCTTTTTGCTGCTTCAACGCTACTTTCTATTACGAGATTTTTCACCTAGTGCACTTTTCTCGTAATAGGATTGCCTGATTACAGAAAAAAGTTTAAACTATTTTCTTCATCTTTCTAGCTAAATACGCTGTTAAGCCTGCAAAAAACATCGAAATCCATATAGTAAAGATCCACCCGCCTAGCGGGTGGCTTTTATTTTTCGGGCATAGC
>OHHZ01000827.1_pt1 | contig 12252 bp, 7 predicted proteins | sample 1568081 | NCBI WGS metagenome assembly OHHZ01 (sample SAMEA3879597, study PRJEB24766) | human gut metagenome | biome: human-associated habitat; feature: feces | place: USA | collected 1985/1987
GCGATATGCAGTTTGCGGATGTTGCTTGTGCATTAAAAACGCAAACTGCTATAGAAAGAAGCGGCATCAGTCTGCTTCGTCAAAGACCTCGGTGTCCAGTTCTGTGTGCCCCTTGGGGATGTGGTACTTCACGGCGGGCAGATGGACGTTAGTGAAGTACAGGCTGGTGTTGGGGTCGCAGCCGATGACCACTGCTTCTCCCCTGCCGCGCACGGTGCAGCGCAGGGTGTCGCAATGGGCTTCGGCGGTGTCATTTTCCACACTTTCGGCATAGCCCGGTGCAAAATTGGGCACGGCAAAACCGCAGTCGTAGGCTTCGCAGTCGAAACTGCTGTCAATCTCGTGATGGCGGCAGTGGCCGGTGGCCGTGGGGGTGATGGTAGTGGTCACCTCAATGCCGGGGAAGGGCGACCACTGCGCAGTCACAGCCCCGGCTTCAATTTCCCACGTTTTGCTCACCTTGCGCACAAACACGTTATCGTCCATGACAAAGGCCAGCATGCTGTCCGGCGCGGCCTGATTGAGCACCTCCCGGCTGCGGGAGGCGCAGAAGCCAAAGCGGGTATCGTAGGCAAATTTTGCGTACTTTTCCGGGAACTGTCCGTGGCCGTGGCCCTCGTTGACACCGGCGGCATAGGCCGTTACCCGCCCCGCCCGGCGCTGCACCAGCATATTGGCGTAGGGCATGGGCTTGAGCCGCTCCAATGCGGGCATGGGCGCGGCTTCGGCAGACCAGAAGGGGTGGTCATCCGGCAAAGCAAGCAGCAAAAAGCTCTTCATGCCCCAGTAGGGGCTGCCGGGGGCGTTGTACCGCTCGGCCATGTACATCTGCGGGTAGCAGTAGCCGATGGTCAGGATACCGTCCCGGTCGAACATTTTCTGCCCCAGCCACCAGTTGAAGTTGCGGACGATGAGCCCTTTCATCACCGGCAGGGGCAGCGGCTCCAGCCCTGCCCAGATGCAGGCCGCCCAGAAGCTGTTCTGAGCAAAGCGGTAGGTCAGGCTGCGGCCAAAGGGCAGCGCTGCGCCGTTGGCATCGAACCAGTAGACGAACTGCTGCGCGAACAGCTGGGCGCGCTGGCGGTAGAGTGCAGCACGCCGGGGGTCGGTGTCGGCGGCAAATTTAGAGTAGAGCAGCCCGTAATACTGGATGGCCCACGGGATGTAGTAATCCTTTTGTACGGAGGCGCCATCGGTGGACCAGCCGTCGCCGCTGTAATAGCTGTCAATTTTGCAAAGACCGTCCTCCAGCAGTTCCGGGCTGAAAGGCATCCCCACGCTTTTCAGGGCAAGGTTTACAAGGATGCGGAAAAACTGCCAGTTGCAGTCCGGGATGGTGTGGGCGTTGATCTGCCCCAGCCATGCGGCAAGGTTCTGTTTTTCGGTGTCAGAAAGCGGCGTCCACAGCTTTTCCGGTGCGGTGAGGATGCCGCAGGCAATAGCCGCCATCTCCACATAACACTGGTCGTACTCCCCGGTGGTGCCCCAGTATTCGGGGTTTTCCGGGTCGGTGCCGGCGGCAAGACCCTTGCGGTAGATTTTTTCAAACTCCGGGTCAGAGCCGCCGCCCACCCAGAAGGGCACCAGCGCCCACAGCGGGCGGCTGAAGGCTTCCAGCTCAATGGCATTTTGGTTGTAGGTCACACCCGTCTCGCCCAGATGCAGCCGGGCGCAGCCTGCGGAATAACAGGGCTTGAGGGGGTCGAGAAATTTGTGCATCAGTGCGGTAAAATCCGCTTTGGTCTGCAAGTTCATCACCAGTACATCTCCCAATCTTTGGTCAGGCGGGTCAGCGCCTCCATGTAAAAATAATCGCCCCAGCTCGTGCATTCATCCACGCCCTCCGGGGTGCAGGTGTTGTAGGGGCTCTTTTTGCTGTAAGTGCCGTGCAGCAGCTGGCCGGAGCCGAGGGTACCAGGCTTTACCGCATAATTTGCGGCAAGGCTGGCCAGCATCTGCCGCGCCAGCGTGCGCCACTGGGCAGCTTCTGTTTCATCCACATACTTGGCTGCTTCCAGCAATCCACAAGCCACGATGGCAGCGGAGGAGGAATCCCGCGGCTCGCCGCTTTCCGGGGCAAAGAGCATATCCCAGCAGGGGATCATGTCCTCTGGCAGACGGGAAAGGTAGAACGCCAGTGCCTTGCGGAACACATCCAAAAACTTTTCATCGTGGGTGTAGGTGTAGCCAATGGCGCTGCCGTACACGCCCCACGCCTGTCCCCGTGCCCAGAAGCTGTCGTCCTTATAGCCCTGACAGGTGCGTCCGCCCTTGGGGGTGCCGTCCGGGTTCATAAAGAAGGTGTGGTAGGTGCTGCCGTCCGGCCGGAAGGAGTTTGCCAGCGTGGTGGCGGTGTGGGCAGCGGCGATCTCGCGGTAGTGGTCGCTACCGGTCACCTGCGCTGCCCAGTACAGCAGCGGCACATTGAGCATGCAGTCAATGATATAGCGGTAGTTGCCGGGGTCGTCCATAGTGCCCCATGCCTGCAAGAAGCGGCCGCTGGGTTGGTAGCGGGTCAGCAGCTGGTCGGCGGCGGCAATGGCGGCGTTTTTGCCGGTTTCGCTGCCCACCAGCTTCCACGCTGCCACGCAGGTGGGGCTGTACAAAAAGCCCATATCGTGGTGGTCCACCTCCACCTTGCGGGCAATGCGGTCCGCAAAGCTGTCCACCTGAATGAGGGCGGCTGTCTTGAATTTTTCGTCCCCGGTGGCCTCGTAGGCCAGCCAGATCTCACCGGGCCAAAAGCCGCAGGTCCACTGGTTATTGGCGCAGCCGGGGTAGATATCGTTCACACTGGAATGGTTCTGGCACTGGTAGGTGTACAGGGGCAGATTGGTCTCCACCTGTTTGCAGGCATCGGCCAGTGCCTGCCGTGCCTCGGCGTCGGTCATAGCGTGGTTCTGGTAGGTTTTCATCATGATTACTCCTTAAATCCAAACGTAGGTATCTCTGCCCACCGCTGGCGCAGAAAGTGCATGCCCAGCTTGGGGCGGCGATCCCGGGTGAACAGACCTTTTTTGTTGCCATCCACCCGCATGGGGCCCTGCACAGTGTCGTAGTCTGCAAAGTTCCAGACAAATTCTCCCACAAACCACGGGCGCTTGTCAAACTCTGCATCCAGACGGCGGTAGAACTCCACCTGAAACTCCTCACTGAACATCTCGGCTCCGGCGGTGTGCAGCCCTGCCACGGTGTCCGCACCGTACTCGCTCATCATCACGGGCTTGTGCTGCTCTGCCCAGAAATCCAGCTCCTGATTCAGGCCGTAGCAAGCGGCGTCCATGTCACCGGAAAGGTTGTACCAGCCGTAGTAGCGGTTGATGCAGACGATATCCATGGTGCGGGTGGTGATATCCTTGGTGTAGTCGTTCTGGCAGCAGACGAGGGTGACCGGGCGGTCCTGCGGGTCCAGCTGGTGCGCCAGCTCATACAGCGGGTGCCAGTAGTCGTAGGCATCCTGCGGGAAGTGCTCCAGATCCGGCTCGTTGCCAAGGCTCCACAGCACCACGCAGGGGTGGTTTTTGTCCCGATGGATCATCTCGGCAAGCACCTGCCGGTGATGCTCCGCAAGGGGGTATTCCTTATAGGGGTTCACCGCTGCCCCGCCGCCGATGCCCACCGCCGGGGTCTCGTCCATGACCAGAATGCCCTCCCGGTCGCACAGGTCGTAGAACTCCTCGGCGTAGGGATAGTGGCTGGTGCGCACGGCATTGGCGTTTGCCCAGTGGATCAGGTTCACATCCTTCACGTTCAGCACCGGGTCAAAGCCTCGGCCATGGGCGGTAAAGTCCTCGTGCTTGCAAAAGCCCTTGAAATAGAGCGGCTTGCCGTTCAAAAGCACCTGTGTGCCCCGCACCTCAATGCTGCGCACACCAAAGGTCTGGTCGTAGACATCTGCCCCGCAGGTGGCATGCAGGGTGTACAGGTAGGGCGTGCCGGGTCTGGGCTCCCAGAGATGCACTTCCGGGATGGTGATCGTGCCTTCTGCACTCTCGGCGCTTGCAACGGCGTTGCCGTCAGCATCCAGCACCGTGACACGGACAGGCGCGCTGCCGGTGGTTTTTACCGCGTACTGCACCGTGCCGTCCACGGCGGGCACTATGGTCACATCCTCGATGTACTCTTTAGGGGTGGTGTAGAGCACCACCGGGCGATGGATGCCCGCATAGTTGAAAAAGTCAAAGTTGGGGCGGTTCTGGGGTGCGGCGGCACGCTTGGCAGCCTCCACACTGGGGATACCCGCGTTGTCCGAGCCAAAGAAGGCCAGCTGCCCGTCCTCGTTGCCCACAGGCAGGGTGCTGTGGTTCACCCGGTTGTCACAGGCTACGGTCAGCAGTGCGGTCTCGCCGGGTTGCAGCAGAGCGGTGACGTCCGCTTCAAAGGGGGTAAAGCCGCCCTTGTGCTGTGCAATGAGCTGGCCGTTCAGCCAGACCTTGGCCGTGTGGGTCACCGAGCCGAACCGCAGCACCACCCGCTGCCCGGCGCAGAAGGCGGGCAGGGTGACCTTGCGCTGATACCACACCCAGCCGTAGTGGCGGCGCAGGGCGGTGGTCTGGTCGTTCTGGTCGTTGTAGCTGGCAGGTACCGCGATGGGCTGGGCGTCCGGCAGGGGCTTTGCGGGGTCGAACTGGGTTTCCGCGCAGCTGCCCAGCGCAAACGCCCATGTGCCGTCAAGGCTCAGCTTCAAGCGCGCTTCATTCTGTTCAGGATATAACATAACGCTTTCCCTCTATTTCTGCAAAAAATGCGGGGCGCGGGTACTGCCCACGCCCCGCTTACGGGTGATTTGTTTAGCCCTTGATGCCGGTGGATGCCACGCCCTGCACAAAGTACTTTTGCAGGGAGAGGAACACGATCAGCACCGGGATCAGTGCCACCACAGAGGCCGCCATGATCAGGCCGTACTCTGCAGAATACTGGGTGATGAACATACGCAGACCGATCTGGATGGTCTTGAGTTCGGTCTTGGTCAGGTAGATCAGGGGGCCAAGGAAGTCGTTCCATGTGTTCACGAAGGTGAAGATGGTCAGGGTGGACAGGGCGGGCAGGCTGAGGGGCAGCATGATGTGCCACCAGATGCCGTACTCGCTCAGGCCATCAATGCGGGCAGCCTCACACAGCTCGGTGGGCACGCCCTCGTAGAACTGCTTCATCAGGAACACGCCGAAGGCGCTGAAAGCCTGCAAACACATAATGGCCAGATGGGTGTTGTTCAAATGCCACGAGCTCATCATCATGAACTGGGGCACCATGTAGGCCTGCCAAGGCACTGCGATGGTGGCAATGTAGCCGAGGAAGAGCGCGTTTTTGCCCTTGAACTGCATCTTGGCAAAGGCGTAGGCTGCAAAGGAGGAGGTGAACAGCTGCAACAGGGTGACCACCACGGTGATCTTGACCGTGTTTTTCACAAAGGTCAGCAGCGGGATCTGGGTCCAGATGTCCACATAGTTCTGCCAGCGGGGATTTTTGGGGATCCACTGGATGGGGAAGCCGAACACGTCCTTATTCAGCTTAAAGGAGGAGGACAGCATCCACAAAAAGGGCAGCAGCATACAAGCTGTGATGACGATGAGGAAGAAATAGATCAGGAACTTGGAGATGAAATTGCGGCGCTTCTGGGAAGCGTGGTCTTTAATAACAGCGGTTGCCATGGTTTCTTCCTCCTTTCTCAGTTATCGCCCTTGGAGCCGCGGAACTGGATGATGGTAACGATCAGCACCAGTACGAACAGCACCATGGCAATGGCACTTGCGTAGCCGTATTTCGGAGTATTGACGAAGGCCACATTATAGATGTAGTACACCAGCGTCATGGTAGCAGTGCCGGGGCCGCCCTGCGTGATCATGTACATCTGGTCGTAGACCTTGAAGCCGGAGATGGTGAGCATGATGACCACAAAGAAGGTAGTGGGGCGCAGCTGCGGCAGGGTGATGTGCCAGAACTGCTGCCAGCGATTTGCACCGTCCAGCTCGGCGGCTTCGTTCAGGTCCGGGTTGCAGCCCTGCAAGCCTGCCAGATAGATGACCATGTAGTAACCCATGTTCTTCCACACGCTGAACAGGATGACCGTGATCATAGCGGTGTCCTTACCGGCAGCCCAGCGGGGCAGGTTTTCCACCGCCACGCCAAAGAACTGGTTCAGGATCATGTTGATGGGGCCCATGGAGGGGTTGAAGATCATGTTCCACACCGCTGCCACCGCCACCAGCGAAGCAACGTAAGGGAAGAACGCCACGGTGCGGAAGAAGTTGCGCAGCTTCACGTTCTGGTTCAGCAGCACAGCCATGGCCAGCGAGCAGGCCAGCGTCAGCGGCACCGTGCCAATGACGTAGACGATGGTATTTTTCAGCGCCGCCTGAAAAATTTTATCGGTGGTAAAGAGTTTTACAAAGTTCTTCAGACCGATAAACTCGATGGCGTGGCGGCCGTCCCATGCGCAGAAAGCCAGCGCAATGGCAAACACCATGGGCACCAGCGTAAACACGCAGAAGCCAATGAAGTTTGGCGCAATGAAGGAATACGCGATCAGGGAATCGCGGGTCGATTTTTTTAGCACTTTACGGGGAGTTTTATTCTGGACAGCAGCACTCGCCATAAAAGAGCCTCCTTTCCCGGAAGTATAACAGTTTTTCCAAAAAATGAGCGGGGCGGGCGCTGTGCATACCCGCCCCGCTCGGACAGGGCTTTTTTCCGATGCTCGTCATCGGAAAATGAATGGGGATTGAAAACAATGAAGAAGGAGAACCGCAAACCATTGCGGAAAACGCTTTATCAGCCGAGAACTGCGGGAACCTGATCGTTCATGTTCTGGATGCCCTCGTCCACGGTCTCGCTCATGGTCATAATGGCATCGTGCTCGGCGTTCAGAATGGTCTCGATATCAGATGCGTACTGGGTGTAGGGCATCTCCAGATAAACGTTGCTGGTGGTCAGTGCATCCACAGAGTTGCTGTCCTCGGGGAAGCCTTCGGTGGACTTGATGATCTCGGCGGTAGCAGCGGAGCCGCAGGCCGGGAAGGTGCCGGTCTTGGCAATGGCCTGTGCGCCCTCTTCAGAGACACACCAGTTGATGAAGTCGGCAGCGGCCTCTGCCTTGGGAGAATCGGCGTTGATGGCCAGGCTGGTCACAGTGCCCAGCGTAGAACCAGCCTCTGCACCAGCGGGGTGCGGATACTTGACGATGCCCCAGTTGAACTTGGTCTCAGCATCCTTCATGTAAGCTTCCAGCGTGGAAATGAACCAGCTGCCCATGTTGACCATTGCGCACTGCTGGTTCTCAAAGGCTGCGGAGTAGTGCAGAGAAGAGGTCTTGAGGTAGCCGTAGTCCATGCAGATGCCGTCCTTCTGCTGGGCAATGACCATATCGTAGGTGGGCTTCATGAAGTCGTATTTGCCGTCGATGATGGTGTTCTTGCCGTCCAGAATGGAGAACAGAGAAGCGGCGGAGCGCCAGGTGTGGTAGTGGCAGCCATAGACCTTGGTGTCGCCGGAGCCGCTGGTCATCTTGCGTGCCAGAGCATCGTAATCTTCCATCGTCAGGTCATTGGAGGGATACTCCACACCGGCCTTATCGAACAGATCCTTGTTGTAGTACAGCACCCAGAAGTCGCTGCGGAAGGGCACGGCGTAGAAGTTGCCGTCGTCGGTGGTCAGCTGCTCGATGGTGCCGTTGAAATCGCCAGTGTCGCGGGTCAGTACCTCGTTCAGGGGCTTGAGGTAGTCCAAATTGATCAGGTTTGCGTAGCCGGGGATATCCTTGATGGTCACGATATCCAGATCGGCGCTGCCAGCCAGCTGGGTGGCCAGAACGGTCATGTAATCGCTGGAGCCCAGATCCACCATCTCGATGGTCACGTCCTTGTGGCTTGCCATGTAGCCGTCGGCCATGGCCTGCCAGTAGGGAGTGGACTCCTTATCCCACACTGACCACTGCAGGGTAACAGGGCCTGCGGCTGCGGAAGCAGCGGTGGAACCGGCAGTGGAGGAAGCAGCGGTGGAGCTTGCAGAAGAGCCGCCACAGGCGCTCAGGGCAGCAGCTGCGCCGCAGGCAGCGGCAGCGGTAAGGAACGAACGACGAGAGATCTTTTTCATAAGTGTGTCCTCCTTCAGGGCAGTGTGTGTATTTCGTGCAGCGTTCTCCCCCGTGCCGGGGAGCCGCTCGCTTTTGTTGACACTAGGATACCGCACAAACGCAAAAACCGGAATGGAAAAATTCCGGGAAGAGTTGCAGTTTTTCTGTATCTTTTAAAAAAAGATGTACTTTCTTACACTGGAGTCTGCACTTTCTTGTTCTCTTGCACAGTTTGCATCCGTGACGAGAGAAAAAAGCATATAAAGTACACAATTCTCATGAAAAAAGCCGTTGACAAACCGCGCCGGAATCAGTACTGTATAAAGGAAAGAATGCAAAATATTACCGGAAAGACTAACTATTAAAAGTCAAGCCCCAAAACAAAATTTTCGAGAGAAATTTTAAGGTGGTGAAAATTGGTATAGCAAACAAGAGCATCCGTTGTCGGATACTCGCTCCGTATAAAATCGCACGCTTAATAATCAGCTAAGAAGGCTTTCCCAGAACGCTGCATAGCAAAAATAAGCCTTACCAGCTTTTTAGAAGCATGAGAGATGGCAACATTGTAATGCTTTCCCTCAGAACGCTTCTTTTCAAGATAGGCCGAGAATGTAGGACACCAAAGGCAAACATATTTGGCGGCATTGAAAAGAGCATATCGCAAATATCTGGAGCCACGCTTTTCCATGTGAGCATAACAGTTTTGCAGTTGCCCTGACTGATATGTAGATGGAGAGAGTCCAGCATAAGCCAGCAGCTTGTCTGCGCTTGCAAAGTTGGAAAAGTCTCCAACTTCAGCAAGAATCATTGCACCCATATGTCGGCCAATACCGGGGATTGTAAAGATGGGAGAATCCATCTGAGATGTAATCTTGTCAATTGCGGATTCTACCTCAGAAATTTCTTTGTCCAGTTCGCGGATGAGAGCAATCGTGTGTTTCAACTCCATAGACTTAGCAGGCATTTTCGAGCCAATGGAGACCCCTGCGGCTACTTGGATTTCCGCGGTTTTAGACTTGGTATAACGACCTTTAGAGGCGGTACAAAGAGTCTCAGCGAGTTCTTCAGTATTGGCGTTTGCGATATAGCTTGCACCCGGATAGTTGCTCAGCAGTGCGTATACAACAGCGATGTGCAGGCTTGAGACCAGCTTTTCGAGCTCCGGAAACAGAATATTCACTAACCGCGCAACGGAGCTTTTCAGCTTGGCGCGCTCTTTTACCTTATCAAATCTGTATCTGGTTAGTGACTTTAGCTCTTCATTGTGGTATGCTGTATTTGAGTAGGACTTGAGGTCCACATCAGACATGAGCATCATTGCAATGGTACGCGCGTCTATCCGATCTGTTTTGGTTCTTCGCAGGCTGAGACTTTTCCGGTAGAGGTTCGTGTGCAGAGGGTTAATGACATAGGTTGTCAGGCCGCTGTCTAAAAGAAACCCCAGCAGATTGTAGCTGTAATGTCCTGTGGCTTCAAGCCCTACTTTTATTTTGCTTTCACCTTGGGAACAGCTTTGGATTCTTGAAAGAAGCGTCTCAAAACCGATGCGGTTATTGGCAATGGTAAATACATCTGCCAAGACCGTTCCTTCCGAGTTGAGGATAAAGCAATCGTGCTTGTCCTTTGCAACATCGATACCAACAAAAATCATTTCTTTTTACCTCCGGCGTTTTATTTTACAGTGCTGCTTAGAGCCACACCTCTTTGCTATGTAACCTCGTTCTATATAAACCGTCTGGCGGTATCTAACTGATTAACACTAAAAACAAAGAGCCGTGGTTGGAGCCTTTCCGAAACCGTCTTGCGGTAGGAGGTTTAAACCAATCCACAGCACCTTGTCTATTGTAGCATTTTGTCCTTGGAGAGGGACTTTAATAACTACTACTTTATAATACGAGGAGGCTCCGCTATGAAGAGCAGCCATCGTTTCCCGCTGCGGCGGCAGATCGTGTGGGGGATGCGCTTTTTTACCATCCTTACCTCGCTGGCTGTGGGCGCGGCGCTGTTCACCCTCTCCAACCAATATGTGCGCGCCAACTCCCTGCAGGCGGCAGAGTTCAACCTGCGGCTGGTGGCTACCTCCATCGAGACCAGTCTGGAAAGCGCCGATGCTCTTTTGAACTGGGCTTCCATTGACAGCACCGTGCGGCGGTACATCTCGCAGGAAAATATCAACGGCACCCAGACCATTGCCGCCTACGAAGCCATGCAGGAAAAATACTATTCCAGCACCCTGTACAGCCATATCCTCCGCTTTTTTGTTACCAATGAGAACGACCGGCATTTGCAGTTCGGCCCGCTGAACTCCTCGGCGGCGCTCAACCGCACCAGCGTAAAGCAGTTTCTCACCAAGGGGTACGGGATGCAGTTCGCCACCGACCCGCTGCTGCCCGGCAGTCCGAGCTGCATCGCCATCAGCCAGCCTGTCCGCTGCGGCAAGGGCACCTTGCACCGGGGCAGCACCTACCTTGCGCTGGATACCGCCATTATCACCGACCCGGCAGCAGGTTACAGCCTGACCGACGGCAGCGCGTTGTACTGGGAGATGGGCAGCCGCCTGTGGCAGATCGAAAACGGCAGCCTGACCGAGACTGAGAACCGCCTGCGGGAGGTGGACTACACCCTGCGCACCGGCAGCAATAACGGCGTGACAGAGCAGACCGCATGGCAGGGCAAGGTGCAGCTGGACGGCCAGAAGTATTATGTAGTCAAGGTAACACTGAACGGCCGCAGCGCGGCGCTGGTGCAGCTTTTGCCCGCAAATACCTTTTTGCTGCACTACGGCGTGTACCTGTGGCTGGTCGCCCTTGGCACTGCCATCATCTGGGGACTGAGCTTTTTGATGCAGCACTGGCTGGAGCGGGTCATCACCCGCCCGGTGGAGGCGCTGCAAAAGCGCATCGAGACCGTGGGCAGCGGCAACTTTGCCCCGGACCGCACGGTGGAGTGGAACAACGAGCTGGGCGACATCGGCCGGGGCATCAACCAGCTGGCTGAAAACGTGGACAGCCTGATGACCCGCCGGGTGGAGGACGAACGTCGCAAGCAGGAGCTGGAATACCGGATGCTGCAAAACGAGGTGAACCCGCACTTTATCTACAACACCCTCAACAGCATCCGCTGGATGGCTACCATCCAGCACGCGCCCGGCATTGCCGAGATGGTCACCGCCTTTGCGCGGCTGACCAAGAGCATCTCCAAGGGCACCCAGAAGCTGGTACCTTTGCAGGAGGAGCTGGCATTGCTCAACGATTACTTTACCATCCAGCAGTACCGCTACGGCGGCGACCTGGAGATTGAGGTCTCCCGCATTGAAAGCGAGACCCTTTGCCGGGACTGCATGATCCCCCGGTTCACCCTGCAGCCGCTGGTGGAAAATGCCATCAAATATGTGGAGGCGAACATCGGTCGGTGTGACTTGTCCGTAGAAGAGTTGAGTCGGGGATTGGGTATGAGCCGGGTACATCTTTACAAGAAACTCTTGCAGATAACCGGTAAGACACCCATTGAATTTATCCGTGTCATCCGTCTGAAAAGAGCGGCGCAGATGCTGCGCGAGAGTCAGCAAAATGTATCGGAGATAGCGTATCAGTTGGGCTTTAACAACCCCAAGTATTTCAGCAAATATTTCAAGGATGAATTCGGTGTTTTGCCCTCTGTTTATCAGGAAAGAGAGGGTAAATAACAAAAGATACCCCTTACGGAAACATATTGTCTTTTAGGGTAATCAAAAGCGCCCTATTGTTTCAACATCGGGAGGACTCGTTTTTGAAGTAAACTTTCTATTTTTATATCGGAGAAAAATCACTTTAAAAACAGTAATATGAAATTGAAAAACACTTCAGTTTATTTGCTTGCCGGATGGATGCTCGCCGCATGTTCCGGAGGCGGATTCCAAAAGACCGAGAACGGTGTTGTTGTGGAAGTCAAGCAGCAGCAACCGACGGATGTGCGTAAAGTAAGATTAGAAGTAATGGGCGAGAAGCTCATTCATGTATCGGCTACTCCTGAGAAGGAATTTTCAAAGGAGCAGAGTCTCATTGTGATCCCTCAACAGAATAAGACCGACTTTAAGGTCGAAGAGCAGGGCGATGAAGTGACTGTCAAGACATCGGAATTATGTGCCATTGTGTCCAAGACAACGGGTGAGGTACGCTTCACGGATGCCGACGGCAAGCAGA
>OHHZ01000836.1_pt1 | contig 12179 bp, 5 predicted proteins | sample 1568081 | NCBI WGS metagenome assembly OHHZ01 (sample SAMEA3879597, study PRJEB24766) | human gut metagenome | biome: human-associated habitat; feature: feces | place: USA | collected 1985/1987
TTGTTTTCGTCCTTAGTGAAGTTGCTGTAGGTCAGCTTGCCTGCCAGACTGTTCAGTACGTTAACAATGCTGTCAGCGGAGCTCATGTTGAGGCCGCTGTTATCGGTAATCAGGGATACTACAGAATCCTTTTCTGCATGCTTGATAATGGTATCGCCAGCCTTATAGTCGCCTGCTGCTTCGCCATTACCGGTATGTGCGTAGTAGATGTTGGTGTTGCCGCTGTAGTTATCGATGGTGATATTCTTAGTATCGTTTTGGAAGATGTTACCTGCGTGTGCTGCATCGCTGCCGCCGGTAAAGTTGGTTACATGGCTGCCGGTAAAGCCGCTCGGAACCTCTTTGCCGTTCTTCTCGTTTGTCCAGGTTGCACCATCTGCCAACCACAGGTTAAAGGTACCATAGCTGGTTGAGTCATCACCGGAAGTAACTTCGTAAAGGCTGCGGCCATTCCAACTGCTGTCTTTGCCCTGCAATGCCAGATTAACGGTAGAAGATGTAGAAGTTGTTTCCTCCTCCCAATAATCATAGGTTTCTGCAGACTTGGTGTAGACATCGCCATCAATCTTGACAATACCTGCACCTGCCTTGCCATCCTGAACATTGACGTTGATAATACCATTATCGTCAGACTTCAGCGCAATGTAATTAGCTGCATTGCTATCCTTTTGAATATCCAGATTGCCGTTCATGGTAACAGTACCGCCGCTACCACTGTAAATACCATTGCTTTCTGTCTGCGCAGATGTAGAAATAGTGGTGTCTGCATCAATGGTAATCTTACCGCCTGTTGCATAAACACCCTGGGCCCTGAAGCCGGTGGTATCAGTGCTGAGCTTCAGGCTGTCAGCTTTAATAGTAATATCCTTGGACTTTCCATAGCTGAGGCCGGTAGCTACCGCACGTGCAACATTGCTGCCCTTAAGAACATGGTAGGATACGTCCAAATTCTTTCCGTCGGCATTAATCGTAATCGGTCCGCCACTGGATTCAATAGCACTCAGGTTGGAGCTGTAATCGCCCTTAGTTACATTAATAACTGTATCCTGAGTGAAGTTGTAAATGCCTTTTTCGGTTTCGATGCCCAGATTTACATACTTCTTATCAAGATTACCGGTGATTGGATCAGTAATAACAGAATCGTCTGCTACAGTATATTCATAGAAGCCCTGACCAGGTGTCTTGGTGCCGGTTGCATCGGTTGAGAAGCTGATATCGCCGGTCTTCAAAGCTGCGGAAGAAGCAGTTAAGCCGGAAGCAATCTTGACAGTACCTGCCAGCTTGCCGTCATTAGCGGTGTAGAAGAGCTTCTGTGCCAGCTTGTTAAGAACTTCATTAACAGTATTCTGGTCTTCAGCCTTATCATAGGCGTCAAAGCCTTTAGTGATGCCCTGGTTGTCAGTGATAAGCGTAATATTGGAGCCGGTATTAGCCTGACCGATGGTAAAGCTGCCGCCGAGAATATTAGTCGGATTATCAGCATCATGGTTATAAATAACAGTAGTGTTGCCGCTGTAATCAGCTACACTGATATCGCCTGCATCGCTTGCTACAAAGATGCTGCCTTTATTACCGGAGAAGGAAGCAAGCTTGCTGGCACCATTTACATTCCAGATAGAATTATCCAGCTTCAGGTGCATAGCATTGCCATTGCTGTAACCGGTCCAGGTTGCATTATCCAGATTAGCGTTTACAGTGTTGCCGGAAAGGTTGTTGCCGGTCCAGCTTGCACCATTACCCATGTAAAGGTTAACGATACCTGCACTGCTGCCGTTAGCATTGCTTACGTTGCCCTTCCAGAAGGAATCCTTAGTATTCAGGCCAACGCTTACATCTGCACTTGCACCGGCATTATCCATGCCGCCGCCAAGATATACATTGCCTTCCAGCTGAACATTATTGTTGCCTGCACCTATAATAGCGCCTTCAGCATCCTTCTTGACATTCACATTAACCTGTCCGCGGTTCTTGGAAGCGAATTCACCATAAGCACGAATCGCATATTCTGCTCCGTTAATAGCCTTGATGACGCCGCCGCCAACCTCAACCTTGGAGGCAACTGCACTGATTGCTTCATTGGCACCGGAAGCATTGCTCTTATCAGCCACAATATCAACGAGACCATCAACAGTGATCGTAGACATAACGCCGCCAACACCGTTCATGCTCTTGATAACTGCAGCATTTGCAGGAGCAGTACTGTTAGCACGCAAGGTAAGTACATTATCAGCACCAGCATTGTGAATATTAATCGTACCGCCGGCATTAACGAATAATGCACCGGTCTGACCGTTCCTGGTGCTTGCAGCACTGACAGACATTGCACCGGCATTATTGATGTTGACTACACCCTTGCCGACAGCTGCGATACCGGTTGTATGCGTATCTGTTGTTGTATCTACAGTCAGCTTGTTGCCATTCATATCAATGGTAACATTATGGTTTTCGTCAGAGCCGGAAATAGCTGCGCCAATCTGCGGAACATACGCACCACCTGCAATCAGATGCTTTTCAGGTGTGATGGTTGTGCTGTCTGCAGTAAATACATAGGTGCCATCGTCCTTCAGTACGCCTTTTTCTATGTAAACCGTATCAGCAGCTGCATCACCGGTAATTGCCGTAGTAAATTCTTTAGTTATCTGGCTGCCAGGCTTGCTGGTCTTATAAGCATAGTAGCCCTGGCCAGGTGTAAAGGTGCCTGTATCTTCAGTAGAGAAGGAAATATCGCCGGTCTTCAGTGCTGCGGAAGAAGCTGTCAGGCCTTCAGCAATCTTCACTACGCCAGCCAGATGACCATCAGTATAGTTCTTGTAGAACAGCTTGCCTGCCAAGCTGTTCAGTACGTTGGCTACTTTATCCTTAGCATCAGCGGAATCGCCATCTGCAAAGCCGGAGGTAATTCCCTTATTATCTGTAATAAAGGTGATAGCAGAGCCTTCTGCTGCATTGGTAATATTGAAGCTGCCGCCAATAATCTTGGTCGGATCAGCAGCATCATGATCATAGAATACAGTAGTATGACCGCTATAATTTACAACAGAAATAGGATTGTTATCCTTTTGGTAAATCAGGCCTGCATTATCTGCATCCTTGCCGCCATGCAGTGTTGCCAGCGTGCTGCCTGTCCATACAGGATTTTTAGACGCTATGGTCGTAGTTGTCACATGCGACTGCTGTTCGTTGGTCCAGGCTGCACCGTTTTGCAGATACAGGTTGAACTGGCCGATATCATGCGCAGTATTGCCGCCGCTGCCATAGTCATCATTATACTGGTCATAAGCTGCAACGCCCTTCCAGAAAGAATCCTTATCGGTCAATGCAACGTTGAGAATGCCTGCATCCTTCCAATCTATCAGCTCGCCGCCGCTGTATTCCACAACCTTCTTGCCATATTGGCCGGTTGCATACATATCACCGGTAATCTTGGTAGTCGTATCGCCTGCAGCGCCGTCCTCCATATTGATGTCCAGCGTGCCTTTATCTACGCGGACTGCATAGAAATTATGTGATTTATCGCTGTCTTCGGCTGCAGTGATAGTGCCGCCGCCAACAGATACCTTGGTATTAGCGCCAGTGAGCTTGATACCGCTGCCGCGTACACCGGAAATATCTACCGGACCGCTGACAGTTACAGTGGAGCTGTCACCGGTTACCAGAATACCAGCAGCACTCATGCCTGCGCCACGTTCTCTAAGACCTTTGACATTGCTGATTGTCAGCGGGCCGTCAATAGTAATCTCACTCTGCTGGCCCTGGATATTGATGCCGGTTGCAGAATCACCCTTAGTAATAACCTCAGTAATTTCTACCGGACCGGAGATATTCAGGTGCGCATTACCTAGGGCGTAAATGCCATGAGAGGCTCTGGTATCCGTGTTGGTTGCTCTAATCGAAAGCTTTTGGTCAGCAGACGGATTAATAACCTTGATGTAGGTATTAGCGCCTGTGTAAATAGCTGCTGCCTGTCCGCTGGTTTGTGCAACATTCAAAGCCAGTCCCTTACCGGACATTTTGACAGTCATCGGACTGGACGGATCAGTTGATTCGCCTGCGTAAAGGGCGCTGGCAAAATTACTAGTGACATTCGATTCGGTTACAGAAACATGCGCTACGCCGCTTTCATCCAGCTCACGGCTCAGGCTGATATCTTCAGACTTGGTAATAGCACCTGTTTTATAATTAGGTTTCTCCTGTTCAGGAGTATAATCATAGAAGCCCTGGCCTGCTGTTTTTGTTCCGTTGCTGCCATCAGAGAAGGTAACATCGCCAGAAGCTTTTACAGTAGCGCTTACACTAGATGCTGTCAAGCCATCAGCGATTTTAACTACGCCAGCAAGATTTGCATCTTTATAACCGGTGTAGAACAGCTTATTAGCCAGCTTGTTCAGTATTTCCTTAACATTATTCTTTTCTGCAGCAGTATCGCTAGCATCAAAGCCGCCAGTAATGCCCTGGCTATCAGTTACCAAAGTAATCTTCGAGCCGGTAGCCGCTGTCTTGACAGTGAAGTCGCCACCGGTGATGTTCTGCGGATTATTGGCATCATGACCGTAAACAACAGTTGTGTCACCACTATAATGATATACGGTAATACCCTTGTCGGAATTTTGATAGATTACACCAGAGCCTTCCAGCTTAGAAACATTGCTGCCGGCAAAAGTTGTCTTCAGCGTATCTACCGAACGACCGGTTTCATGATTCCATACAGAACCTTCTGCCATTGTCAGATTAAACTGTCCGGCCGGAGCATTATATGTACTGCTTGGAATATTGCTTACTGCGCCTGTCCATTGAGAACCCTTGGTCATGTTGACATTGATAACAGAAGCTTTATTGTCAGTTACCTTCATGTCACCGGTAACGTCCAGAATTCCGGCAGTAATGCCTTCTCCTGTATTCAGGTTAATGGTACCCTTGTTGGCCTGCAAAGCATAATATTGGCCATTTGCAGTACCGTTAGACATATCCGCAGCTTTAATAGTTGCACCGGCAGTAGATATAGTTGAAGTATTCAATGCACGGATTGCACTGCCCAATACGTTTTCAATATTAAGATTGCCTTTAACAGTTATATTAATAGGCGCATCTGCACGTGAAGAACTGTCTGCATAAATACCGGCAGTGTTCGGTCCAACCTTGTTGCCGGTCTGAACATTTTTGATGCTCAGGTCTTTTTCGAATACAACATTGCCTTTGGTACTTACATATACACCATAAGCACGCTGAGTAGCACTAGATTTAACTCCGTCTATCTCAACATCGGTATTTGCGGTAAAGCTGCCGTTTTCATCTACACGAATGCCATAAACATAGTTAGCTTTAGTATCAGCATTGCCATCAGCACCAAGACCGGCGGAAACCTTCAGGACGCCATTGCCCTTGGAATCCTTAATTTCCATGCTCTTGTCTGCATCAACGTAAACTGTAGACAAATATTTCTTTGCATCACCGCTGGTGTTAAGCTTTAAGGTGTGCCCTTGTAAATCAACAACAAGCGGGCTTACTGCGTCGCCTGCTACATACATAGCGCTGGGCGCGCTAGCAGCTACACTATCCTGAGCTTCGGTAACATTAATAGAAACTACACCGTTGACATCGCCAACACGTGTTTCATCAATGTTTTCGGATTTTACAATAGGACCGGTTTCATAAGGTTTATCATCCTTCGCCGGAGTATACTCATAGAAGCCCTGGCCACCCTCGGCAAAGGTAATGTTACCAGTCTTCATCGTAGCAGAAGAAGCCGTCAAACCTTCAGCAATGGATACGCTGCCTTTAAGGTTGCTGTCACCGGCCATATACCACAGCTTGTGTGCCAGGGAGTTGAGCACTTCACTGACATTGTTTTTATCTGCAGCAGCATCACCTTCAGCAAAGCCTTTAGTAATACCGTTGTTGCCGGTGTAAAGCATCATCTCAGTGCCGGTCTTGGCATTAAGAACCTTCACATCGCCACCGATAATAGTGCCCGGAGTAGCATCAGCATGCTCGTACCAAACCTTGGTAACGCCTTCAGCATTGGCAATCTGAATCGGATCATCGTCGTTTACTCTGATGATGCCAGCAGATGCGCTGTCTTTACCGCCAACAAGACGGCTCAGATGGGACATGCCATCATAGTTGCCGTAGCTTGACTGGCTGTATTGCGGCATATGGCTGTAATCCAGGCCATCCTTGCGGGAGGCATTTTCATAAATCCATTGCGCACCATTCTGCAGCCACAGGTTTACTTCACCGGAATGGTCAGCATACACCGGCGTCATATCCGGGTCGTACCGCCAACCAAAAGCTACATTGGAATCCGCAACATCATAGTTCAGATTTGTATTATCAATAATACCTTTCCAAGAAGAATCACTGGTAGTCAGAGCTAAATTAATGCGCCCATCCTGATAAACATCGGGCTTACGTGTATACTCGGAGCGCTTCATGGCCATAATGTTGCCGACAATTTCAACCTTGCCCTTTTGCGCTTCCATATTCTTTACATTAACATTAATTGTGCCGCCGTAGCATGCCAGAGAATAGTAAGGCTCGATGAATTCACCAAAGCCTTCGACAGAATTTTTTTCTCTGTACGGAGTAATGATACGGGTAGAATCGCCTACCAGAGAAACGGTAGCCAGGTCATACGGATGTACACCTTCAGCGGCATTATATGCACCTACATTGACAGCAGTACCGCGTACAGCAACGTCTACGTCACCATTAACAGTAATATTGCCGCGTGTATAGCCAATGCTGAAGGCACTAGGCTGCCAGCGCGCACCGGTGTAGTTGGCGTCATAGCCATCATCCATGGTGGTTGCACCGCCAGGACCTACATTACCATGCACATTTTTGGTAATTATGCCCCAGGGATTGGAAGGATCATCCTTACGCATCTTTACGTTGCCGTTAATAACCAGATCAGCACCGTTAGCAACGGCAACACCAACAGAGGCATAGTCAGAGGTGGCAGTAATATCCAGATTGCTGTTGACAGTGATAGTACCGCCATTAGCAACAAAGCCGTTTACACCTTCGTGGGGATTCCACTGGTTGTTGGACTGGTAAATGTGAAGCGTACCTTTGCTACCATCTGCGCCTACGTTATTAAAGATGTAGCTGTATTTGTCAGCCTGAGAGGCTGTAATACCATCGTCATTCTTTACCGTAAACGTGTGGTCCTGACCTTGGAAATCATAGGTAATAGTGTTAGTAGCTTTGTCGAGCTTTACCGTATTGCCATCGTCTCCGATGATATCAAGATCATCATCAACATAGCCGGTAAGCGGATCAGTGTAATCTGCAGCAAAAACCGGTGCTATGAGAAAGCTCGATGCACTGGCTGCCAGGAGAATACCTGAAACAAGCGACTTCCATTTCTTACTTTTGAGTTTCGTTTTCATAACTTCAACTCCTTTGTGTATAAAACACTCATCAAAATAAATATAAAAACAAAAAAACTGCGCAAAAAGACAATTTATACAGCAAATGCCTCACAGAACATCGCTATACAAATCCATCTCTTCTCGCAGAATTTTTCTAATTGAAAATAATCAGTCTATTGCATTGCTATTTTGCAATCAGGTCGTAACTGATTATTGCTAGCAAATATCTATATATTAGGTAAAGGCAACTTATAAACAAGCAGTTTCTGACCTAGGGGGTGTTATACAAATATTACTAATTAGTATTTCTTTCCTATTTAATTCTAGCATATCGAAAATTTAATTGCAAGTAAATCGATATACTATTCCTTGTTTTCTTATTTTTTATATTATTATCACTTTTGGCAGAAGAAATTATTTGCGGCCATATGTAAACAAAAAAACGCCGACGTCCGCAAGCCTTTCGGGCTGCAACGTCGGCATTTTCATTTACGCCTTACGGCGATTTTATTTAGCTTTCTTCAGGAATTTTTCATACATTGCATGGTCTTCAGCCATCATCTTATCAGCATCGGCACCGATAATGCAGGTCGGGTCGATACCCTGTTTCATGAAATAATCCTTGAATTCCTTGGATTCGCAAACCTTTTTAGCAGCAGCGCGCAGAGCTTCCAGCTTTTCTTTCGGAGTATCCTTAGGAGCAACCAGAGCTGCCCAAGCGCGAACGGTCATGTTGTGGCCCAGCTCTTTGAAGGTCGGAACATCCGGATAGATTACGCTGCGGGTGTCAGCCATAACAGCCAGAATCTTCAGGTTGCCTGCGTCTACTTGGCTCTTGAATACAGACGGGTCAGCCAAAGTTGCATCGATATGCTTGCCTGCCAGAGCAGCAGCAATGTCAGCGGATCCTTTCGGATACGGTACATGCTTGAATTGTACGCCGAATTCTTCTTCAAAGGAAAGTGCGGCAATATGCCAGATAGCGCCGATACCGGAGTTACCCATCTTCACCTTGCCGGGGTTTGCCTTAGCAAAGGCTACGAATTCATCTACATTATTATAAGGAGCATCCTTCGGCACAATCAAAGCTGCCGGAGCTGCAATCGGAGCGCAGATAGCTGCGTAATCCTTATAGGTGTTTTTGCATTTGCCCTGATGCGGGAACATAGCCAGCTCTACGGTAACCATGCCCAGAGTATGGCCGTCGGGTTTAGCATTAGCCAGCTCTACCATGCCGGTTACACCGCCGCCATCGGGTTTGTTTACGGGAACAAATTTGCTGCCCTTCAGCTCTTTTTCCATGAACTGAATCAGGCCTCTGGCAGAGATATCGGTACCGCCGCCCGGAGCCTTAGGAATAATTACGGAAATATCTCCGTCTGCAGGATAAGCTGCTTTTTTGCTGTCGCCGCCGCAGCCGGTAAGCATAACAGCCATGGTCAGCATAGCCATCAGCACAACTAAAATTTTCTTCATTGTCTTACATCTCCTTATATTTTAAATTTAAAGGGTAACAAGTTCATCCGCGCTCAATTTTACACAAGCAATATTACAACGCTTATAGGTATAGGTAAGCACAAGGCCCTCGCCGTCGGCAATAATCGCCGGATAGGAAAATTCCGCAGGCTCTGTTTCCAGGTCAAACAGCTTTTGCCAGCTCGCACCATCATCTGTAGATTGGAACAGACTTAAGGGAGAACGCTGACCCCAGTTGGCAGCCACCGGATTGCACACCAGATAGAGTACACCGCCGGCAGTCCGCACCAAGTCAAGACCGCTGTTATTGTTTGGCAGACTCAAAGCGTAGGCACTGCACCAGGTTTCGCCGTCATCCGCAGAATCGCTGCGATAGACAAAGCCCTCACTGCTGCGCAGCAGCATATGCACGCTGCCGTCCGCACTCTGCCAAAGGCTCGGCTGAATTACGCCGCGTCCGTAAAAGGACTGCTGGCTGACGGCAATATTACTGTCGGCAGTTTTTTCACCTGCCTGATACTGCAGGCCCTCAATCTGCACTGCAGAGGATTTATGCCAGCTTGCGCCATCATCATCGCTGATATCGGCAAAGGCCTTCCAGAGACCGTGTTCGGTAGAAGCACCGGCAAGAATACGTCCGCTCGCCAAGCGCAACGGCTTATTGCGTACAGGTCCGCGCCCGCCGCTCACATCGCCCGGCACCAGCTTCTGCGATCCGCTCCAGGTTACGCCGTTATCCGTCGACTGCAGCAGCCACGTCTGCCAGTCGGCAATCTGCTGGCCCTGCTTGTAAAACAGCAGCAATCTTCCGTCCGCGCCCGCAAAAAGCACCGGATTCCAGTTAGCCGCCGCCCCGTTCACCAGCAGCTTCGGCTCACTCCAGCCTGCGTCCGTGCGTCTGCTTAGGTAGATACCCACATCGCTTTCGCCCTCATGCGTACCGCCGAACCAGCAGCACAGCAGGCTGCCGTCAGGAAGCGCCAATACTGTTGAAGCATGGCAGAAAGCCGTCGGCAAACAGCGCATAATCAATTCCTTTTGCATTATATCAATCACATCCAAAAAAGTCGCATAATTCTATAACATAAATATTGTAACACATATACAAAAAAGCGTAAACTATTTTCTTCACATTTCTGACAAATTTTGTCTGTCGTTACGTTGCCTACTAAGCTATTAGCAGCGCTTTACAGGCCGCAAGCAAAAAACTGCGCAGGCTTTTTGCTTGCGCAGCTGCTTATTTATTCGACATACAGCTTTTCTACATTAGATATACAGCAGCAATATTGTCATGATGTACAAGCCAAATTAGAGCATTCCCTTAAGCTCCCCCGATTAAAATGTAAGCCTCATCTGATGCCAGACAGCATTGCCATGAGTAGATTTATCGGACACGCCCTCATCGGTAAAACCGAATTTGGCATAATAATGAACGAGCCTATCCTTGCAGGTCAGCACCAGGCCCTTTCTCCCCTGCTGTTTGGCATCCTCAATCGCACGGCGAATCAGCTCGCCGGCATAGCCATGCTTGCGATAAGCAGGAATAGTATTGACACCGAAAATCATCTGCCACGCACCGTTTTCATTGTGCAGAGTTGCCTTCTCATACATTTCATCCGTCAAATCCAGTTCATCCGTCACAAAGCCGTCAACGAAGGCAATCAGCTTTTCAGCCTCATACATAAGCCAGAAATGATTGCCGTAATATTTCACTCTGTCAATAAATTCCTTTTCTGTTGCTGCCTCCGCCGGCGGAAAGCATTCTGCCTCCACTGCGGCAATCGCGGTAATATCTTCCGTAGTTGCGTATTTTATAATCATAAGCTCTTTCTCCTCAATAAATTATTTATTCAAAGCACATGCATCACAATATTTTATTACGCTTTGAATTTATCCTCATAGCACTAGCAAAAATTGCAAATCATAATAAGTATATCACGAATCGTAATCCGGTTAAACAGAAAAAAGCAGAAGATATTTTTAGTAGTTGCCTTTTTTGCAAAAACCTGAAGCGCTTTCATCTATAAAAATGTTTGTTTTATGAACTATTGTTTTTATTCTTTTTCTATGTTATAATAACCTTAGTTGCATGGGTAGCCGCAATTTTGCGGAGCTCTTGCCTGGTCGTGCGGACCAGTGGCGCCTGTCGAGCTTTCGGCAGGTGCTTTTTTTACATCTGCTGTCTTATATATTTTTGCCTTATTTTATGCTATAATCAAAGGAGGAAACATATGCAAAACTTGGCAACGAAATTTGAAAACTTGACGATTCAAAGTGACTTCATCTTTAAAAAAGTTATGTCACGCAAGCGCATCTGCATTCATCTTTTAGAGGAATTACTGCAGATTAAAATTGCTGACATCAGCTACTTCGAGGCTGAAAAATCTCTTGAGCCTGACTATGCAAGTCGTGGCATTCGTCTGGATATCATCGTGGCGGACGATAAGAATACACATTATAACTTGGAAATGCAGGTCAATAATATCAAAAATCCCGACACCAAACATTATGTGCTGCCCAAGCGTACACGCTATTATCAGGCGTTGATGGATATTGACTTACTGCAAAAGGGCCAGGAGTATGACCTGCTGCCGCCAACCTATATCATATTTATTTGTGTCTTTGATTTTTTTGCCAAAGGCAATTATGTTTATACCTTTAAAAAGCGTTGTCTGGAGGATATGGAGCTGGAGCTGCCTGATGAAGCAACTACCATGATTTTGAACACTAAGGGTACCCACGGCAATATCTCCAAGGACATCAAAAGCTTTTATGATTATGTTAATAACCATATTATAAATAGCGATTTCACCAGACAGATTGACGATGAAATCAGCTATCTTAAGCTTGATTCGAAAGTGAGGCGAGAATTTATGCTTTTGGAAGCACGTTTGTTAGACGAAAGACGAGAAGGTAAGGCAGAAGGTGAAGCTAAAGAAAAACTTGCTACCGCCAAACGTCTTTTAAGCATGGGCTTATCTGTGCAAGATGTCGCTAAAGGTACTTCGCTTTCTGTTGAGCAGGTTGAAAAAATTAAGGCTGAACAAGAATGATAAGAAAGTGAGGGATTCCTATATGACTTACGAAATGCGTATGAAGGATATTCGCGAAGAATCTCTTGCCGAAGGTAAAGCTAAACAAAAACTTAGAGTTGCTAAACTCATGCTGGCTAAGAGTTGCTATTCTATGCAAGAAATAGTTGAACTTTCCGGGTTGTCTATTGATAACATAGAAAAGCTGAAGAATGATATGCATATAGAAAAGCAGGCTTGATACGAAAGTGAGGCGAGAATTTATGCTTTTGGAAGCACGTTTGTTAGACGAAAGACG
>OHHZ01000838.1_pt1 | contig 12167 bp, 10 predicted proteins | sample 1568081 | NCBI WGS metagenome assembly OHHZ01 (sample SAMEA3879597, study PRJEB24766) | human gut metagenome | biome: human-associated habitat; feature: feces | place: USA | collected 1985/1987
TATTGGGTGAAGAGGCAGGCCGACGAAGAGGAATCCTACAAGAACTAAAAAAGAAAGGAATCGTATCGGGTATTTTTTCATGAGTCGTCTTAAACTGTTAACGCATACAAAATTATATTTTTAAGCGAACGATTGCAAATTTTAGTGCTTTTAAATGCGTAAAATGACGCGGAAAGTATTATCTTAATAAGGAGGAATATAGTCCGATAAGTCCGTCCAAATTCAGCGGACTGTTGAAATGGTTGATTTAGAATATTGATTTTTAGTGGAATAGACGGTTTGGTGTCTAAATACATTGCGGTGAACGCTTTTGAGAATTTCTTCTGTTGTTTTTTGGTTTTTCAAACGATAATTTTGTCTTGTCCAAAAGAATCGAAAACTTAAAAAACATATAGTATCATGGAAGACTTGAAGAATACGCAAGAGATGACATTGGTAGCTGAGGCATATACCCGATACCGTACGTTGTTGGTGGCCTATGCCAATAAAAGGACCCGGAATCTGGCGGATGCCGAAGATGTGGTCCAGGAAGCTTTCATTAAAATCATCAATATGGGAGACATGGTGTATGCGGCTACCATCCGGAATCTGGCTTTTACAACCGTACAGAACCTTTTGATAGATCGCCTGCGCCGTCGGGTAGTGGTGTCGGAAGTCCATTCTTATATATACGACATCCAACCGGAATTTACCGAAGAGACAGAGTCGGCTATTCACGCGAACAGTCTGCTGCAAGCGGAATATGCTTGGACGAAGACGCTTCCCGAAGCGTGCCGGAAAGTATATTGCATGAACCGTTTCGAAGAACTGACGGCAGAAGAAATATCGAAGGAACTTCATATCAGCCGCCGTACGGTGGAGGCGCAGATACAGAAAGGGCGGAGAAGGGTGCGTCCTTATCTCAAGGCTGTAGGAGGCTTTTAACGGGAAGACAGAAGAATCATTTACCTTAAAAAGAAGATAAACATGAAAACAATGAGATTGTGGATGTGTGTGGTGTGCGGATTGTTGTTCGCGAGTGGTTTGTATGCCCGGAAAACGGGGGTATTGGATGAGATCGTTTTCGGACATTCCGCTTCAGAGAAGAAGCATGGATTTTCCGCAAAAGCCAGTCAAGTGGTAACCGGCGGCTTGGGAGAAGAGGCCCGTGTGCTGTTGCCTATACCCGGCGAAAGGGTAGAGGGGGGGCATATCACCTTTACGATGAAAGTCGATCCGGAGAATGATGTGGTTGTGCTTTCGGGGGAAACTGTTGGTGCGGCACCGGAATTTGTCTATTATCTTCTGCACAAACCTGCAGGTTATGTCAGTGCAACAGAGGATAAGCGTGACAGAACAGTGATGGAACTGGTGCCGTCAGACAGGAAAGATATGTTTCCTGTAGGAAGACTGGATAAAGATACAGAGGGCCTGCTTCTGATCACAGATGACGGAGCACTGGCACATGAACTTCTTTCTCCGAAGAAGCATGTAGACAAAACTTACTATGCTGTCACAGATGGGTGCATGACAAAAGAAGATGTACAGAGATTGTCTGTGAAATATTCTGTCCCGGAATGGATTCTTTCTTTATGGAAGAAAGAATATGGGGAAGAGATCACAGAGAAGATGGCAGCAGATTTTCAGAAAGAGAAGCCGATTACGATCCGATGTTGTATGAACCGGGTTACACCGGAAGTATTGAAAGAAAAACTGGAAGCAGAAGGAGCGAAAGTAGAAGCACATCCGTATCTTCCTTATGCGTTTTATCTTTCAGATTATGATTATCTGGAAGGTCTGGAAAGTTTTCAGGAAGGACTCTTTGCAGTACAGGATATCAGTTCTATGTTTGTCGGAGAACTGGCAGATCCAAAAGCCGGCGATCATGTGATTGATGTCTGTGCAGCACCGGGAGGAAAATCACTTCATGTGGCAGAGAAGCTTCAGCTGGCAGATAAAGTGGCGGCGAGAGAGAACAGAACAGAAGAAAAGATAGGACGGGTTGAAGCAAGAGATCTGACCGAATATAAGACAGATCTGATCTGGCAGAATATCGACCGTTCCGGACTTGGAAATATTTGTGCTGTATGCAAGGACGCCTCTGTATTTGATGAGTATGATAAGGAAACAGCGGATCTTGTGATCGCAGACCTTCCATGTTCAGGTCTTGGCGTGCTTGGCAAAAAACCAGATCTGAAATATCGCGTACAACCGGAAGATCTTGAAGAACTTGCAGATTTGCAGAGAAAGATTCTGACTTGCGCACAGGCAATCGTCAAGGATGGCGGCACATTGATGTACAGCACATGTACCGTAAATCCGGGAGAAAACATGGACAATGTACACTGGTTCTTGAAAGAATACCCACAATTTGAACTGGATGATATTACAGAAAATCTTTGCAAGGAGTTACGAAGTGATGTGATCGAGAAGGGATGTATCCAATTCTTCCCGGGAGTTCATGATTGTGACGGATTCTTTATTGCAAGATTAAAGAAAAAGCATGATTTTCAGGAAATGTGAAAAAATAGAAAAAGCAGACAAATAATGTGAATAACTCACAGAAAAAACGAAATACAGGAGGAAAACTTTAAGATGAAGAAGGATATCCGTGCTTATGGATATGAAGAATTACAGAAAGAGATGGCGACGATCGGAGAAAAAGCATTTCGTGCAAAACAGATTTATGAATGGCTGCATGTGAAGCTGGTAGATCATTTTGATGAGATGACGAATCTTTCAAAGGCTTTGAGGGAAAAACTGGAAGAGAATTATGAGATTCTCCCGGTTGTTATGCTGGAGAGACAGATTTCCAAGATTGACGGTACGAACAAGTTCCTGTTCCGTCTCTATGATGGAAATGTAGTCGAAAGTGTTCTTATGAAATATAAGCATGGAAATTCTGTCTGTATTTCCTCCCAGGTCGGTTGCAGGATGGGATGTGCATTCTGTGCATCAACGATCGGAGGTCTGGTGAGAAATCTTTCTCCGTCTGAGATGCTTGGACAGATCTATCAGATTCAGAAGATAAGTGGTGAGAGGGTTTCGAATGTGGTGATCATGGGAACTGGAGAACCGATGGATAATTACGATAATTTCCTGAAGTTTATTCATTTACTTACAGATGAGCATGGACTGAATATCAGTCAGAGAAATGTCACCGTATCAACCTGTGGAATAGTTCCAAGGATGAAAGAACTGGCGAAAGAGCATTTACAGATTACACTTGCACTTTCGCTTCACGGTTCAAATCAGGAAAAACGAAGAAAATTGATGCCGGTTGCAAATAAATATGATATCACAGAAGTACTCGCAGCCTGTGACGAATATTTCAAAGAAACCGGCCGGAGAGTGAGCTTTGAGTACAGTCTTGTACATGGTGTGAATGATACGGATGAAGATGCACAGGAACTGATTCATTTATTAAAGCATAAGAACTGTCATATCAATCTGATACCGGTCAACCCGGTAAAAGAGCGTGATTTTGTTCGTCCAAGCCGGAAAAGTGCTTTGAATTTCAAAAATAAACTTGAAAAAAGCGGAATAAATGTTACTATAAGAAGGGAAATGGGCTCTGATATTGACGGAGCCTGCGGTCAGCTCAGGCGCCGCTACGTAGAAACTGAAGGAGAATAGAAGGTATGAAGACATTTTCAATTACAGATGTTGGAATGGTGCGACAGGTAAATCAGGACTACGTCTTTACGACGGGAAAACCACTGGGTATTCTCCAGAACCTGTTCGTGGTAGCGGATGGTATGGGTGGCCATCAGGCAGGAGATTATGCTTCCAAGTGTACGGTGGAAGTGATGATCAAAGAGATTGCGAAGAGCGAGGGAGAGGATATCGAACGTGTTCTTGTGAAAGCAATCAAGTCTGCCAATCGTGAGATTATCAAAGAAGCATCCAGTGACGAACATCTGAAGGGGATGGGAACAACGGTTGTTGCCGCTACTGTGAAAGAACAGATGCTGTATTTTGCCAATGTGGGAGACAGCCGTCTGTATCTGATCAATCAGGGAATCCAACAGCTAAGTAAGGATCATTCTCTTGTAGAAGAGATGGTTCGTCTCGGTGGAATTAAGCCGGAAGAAGCGAAGCATCATCCGGATAAGAATATTATCACAAGAGCGATCGGTGCAAAAGCTGATGTGGATGTGGACTTTTATGAACACCGTCTGAAACGGGGAGACATCATTCTGATGTGTACAGACGGATTAAGTAATATGGTGGAAGATGAAGAACTTTTCCATATTGTTCAGGGAAGCCGGGATATCGTCGAGGCAGGTGAGATGCTGGTGGAAGCAGCAAAAGAGAATGGAGGAACAGATAACATCGGAGTGGTATTGTTTGAGCCATTTGCAGATGAGGTGAGTGTATGATTAAAGAAGGAGTATTTTTAGGGAAACGATACGAGATACTTGGTCGTATCGGTTCTGGCGGAATGGCAGATGTCTATAAAGGCAAGGACCATAAGCTGAATCGTTTTGTTGCGATCAAGGTGTTGAAGAGCACATATCGTTCGGATGAGACGTTTATTAAGAAGTTTTTAAGCGAAGCTCAGGCAGCAGCAGGATTGATGCATCCAAACGTAGTCAATGTCTATGATGTAGGACAGGATCGTGGTCTTTATTATATGGTCATGGAGCTTGTAGAAGGAATTACGCTGAAGGATTACATTCAGAAGAAAGGAAAGCTTTCAGCAAAAGAGACGATCAGTATTTCTATTCAGATGGTGACAGGCATTCAGGCAGCGCATAACTGCCATATCATTCACCGGGATATTAAGCCGCAGAATATTATTATTTCCAAAGATGGAAAGGTTAAGGTTACTGATTTCGGAATCGCGCGGGCTACGACATCAACGGCAACGCAGGCAGTAACAACAACGGTGATGGGATCTGTACATTACACATCTCCGGAACAGGCCAGAGGCGGTATTGTAGATGAGAAGAGTGATATCTATTCAGCAGGTATCACGATGTATGAGATGATCACCGGGCATGTTCCATTTGACGGAGATTCGACAGTGACGGTTGCTTTGAAACATCTGAATGAAGTGATCAAGTCTCCAGCAGAAGAAGTACCGGATATTCCGTACAGTCTGGAGTGCATTATTATGAAATGTACACAGAAACTGCCGAATAAACGATATATGAGCTGTGAGGAACTGCTTCAGGATCTGAAGCACTCACTGGTAGATCCGGATGGAGATTTTGTAGTTCTTGATGGTGTGACAAAACGTATGCCGGCAGCATCCCAGGATACAGGACGGACCACGGTTGTTATGTCACAGGATGAACTGAATCGTATGAAGAATCGTCAGAATTATGATGATGATTATGACGACGATTACGAGGATGACTATGACGATGATTATGACGATTACGACGACCGCCGCAGAAGCCGTTATGATGATGATGATGATGATGACTATGACGACCGCCGCAGAAGCCGTTATGATGATGACGATGATTATGATGATCGCCGCAGAAGCCGCTATGATGATGATTATGATGATGATTACGACGATCGCCGCAAAGACCGTTATGATGATCGCCGTAAGAAGAATGAAGTGAATAAAGACACGAAGAAGATCATGAAGATTCTTATGGTTGTTGCCGGTGTTGTGATCGCACTTTTGATCATGTTCCTTGTAGGAAATGCAGTGGGCGTATTTAAAGGTGGAAAAGGAACGACTACACAGCAAACAGATTCAGAGATGGTAAAAGTACCGGATGTGACAGGCAAGACATATGAGGAAGCTCAGAAAGAACTGAACAAATATGATCTCGGAATCCATAAGTCAACTGCGCCTTCCGATACTGTTGCAAAAGGAAAGATTATCAGCCAGGATCCTGCTGATGGAAAGAAAGTAAAGAAGCATACAACAGTCAATGTTGTGATCAGCAGTGGAGAAGAAGCTAAGATGACAACGATTCCAAGTGTTGTTGGAATGTCGGAAGCTGATGCAGAAAAAGCACTTCAGGCGAAGAACCTTGTTGTGAAGAAAGGTGATCCTGTTTACAGTGATGATGTGGAGCAGGGAGAGGTTGTTTCTGTCAGTCCGAGTGAAGGTGCAGAAGTAAAAGAAGGAACAACGGTTACTCTTGTAATAAGCAAGGGAAATCAGCCGGCAACAGTTCCTAAACTTACAGGAAAGTCCCAGTCGGATGCTGAAGCAGCACTTTCACAGGCAGGCTTGTCCGGAAATGCAACTGAAGATTACAGTGATACTGTAGAAGAAGGATATATTATCTCACAGGATACAGATGCCGGAAAAGAAGTATCCAAGGGCACAACGATTGGATATGTGGTGAGCAAAGGACCAAAGATGACGGTGGTTACTGTGCCGGATCTGTCCTATAAAGATAAAAACACAGCCGAGAAACTGCTGAAACAGGCAGGACTTACACCGGAGTATATTGGTGAAGATTATAGTGATGAATATCCAAAAGGACAGGTATTCTATCAGTCTGTCAGCAGCGGTACACAGGTGGAAAAAGGAACAACTGTCCAGTATATGGTCAGCAAAGGATCTCAACCATCAGCCCCGGATAGTGGAAATTCCGGAAATGATTCCGGAACAGAAGAGAACACGAATCAATGATAACAGAGAGCAAGTGTATGCAGGGAAAGATAATAAAAGGGATTGCCGGATTCTACTACGTGAATGTAGTAGAATCCGGAATTTTTGAATGTAAAGCAAAGGGTGCTTTTCGAAAAGACGGGATTAAGCCGTTAGTCGGTGATGATGCTGTGATCGAGGTACTTGATGAAAAAGAAATGACAGGAAATATCACAGAGATCCTGCCGCGAAAGAATGAGTTGATTCGTCCGGCAGTAGCCAATATTGATCAGGCACTGGTTGTGTTTGCAGTGACAAAACCGAAACCACATTATAATCTGTTAGATCGTTTTCTTGTCATGATGGAACGAAAAGAGATACCTGTCGTATTATGTTTTAATAAGACGGATATTGCCAGTCATCCTGAAATTGCAGAATTGAAAGAAGTTTATACCGGATGCGGATATCCGGTAATCTTCACAAGTGCGAAGGAAGAAGAAAATATCAGTGAGTTAAAATCACTTTTAAAAGGAAAGACAACTTCGATTGCAGGTCCTTCCGGTGTTGGAAAATCATCCCTGATCAATCTTCTGCAGTCTGAAGTGAAGATGGAGACAGGAAGTATCAGTAAGAAGATTGACCGTGGGAAACATACAACAAGACATTCCGAACTGATTGTGATTGGAGAAGATTCTTATATTATGGATACTCCGGGATTCAGTTCTCTTTACGTCAATGATTTCGAAAAAGAAGATTTAAAATATTATTTTCCGGAATTCACACCGTTTGAAGGACAGTGCAAGTTCAATGGCTGTGACCATATTCATGAACCCGGATGCGCTGTAAAAGAGGCAGTTGAAGAAGGGAAGATCCATAAGATCAGATATGAAGATTATACGGAGATGTACCGTGAACTAAAGGAAAGAAAGAGGTATTAAGTTTATGAAAAATATTTTGGCACCATCTATTCTCTCAGCAGATTTCAAGATTTTAGGAGAACAGTTGAAATTAACAGAAGAAGCAGGCGCAGAGTATATTCATTTTGATGTGATGGACGGAATGTTCGTTCCAAGCATTTCTTTTGGAATGCCTGTTCTCGCATCAATCAAGGGAGCAACAACACAGACACTGGATGTTCATCTCATGGTGACAGAACCGATCCGTTATGTGGAAGAATTCGTGAAAGCAGGAGCAGATATCGTTACAGTTCATTATGAAGCATGTGAAGATCTGCAGGCAACAATTGATAAAATCCATGCAGCAGGAGCGAAAGTGGGAATTTCTATTAAACCAAAGACACCGGTTGATGTACTGCTTCCATATCTGGATCAGGCAGAGATGTTTCTGATCATGTCTGTAGAACCGGGATTTGGCGGACAGGCATTTATTCCGGAATCACTGGAGCGTATCAGTGAATTGAGAAACCTTCTGAATGAAAAAGGACTTACAACTGATATTGAAGTAGATGGTGGAATATATCATAAAAACGTGGCAGAAGTACTTGCAGCCGGAGCGAATGTAATGGTCTCAGGTTCAGGCGTTTTTAAAGGTGATATCAAAGATAATACAGCAAAGTTTATGGAGATTTTAAACGGCAATGTGTAAGAGAACAGTTATTGTGAGCGGGGGAATGCTGGAAGAAGATTTTGTCCTTCCGATTCTTGAGGCAGAAGAGACAGAATTTATTATCGGAGTAGATAAAGGACTCGCATTTCTTTATGAACATAAGATCAAGCCGGATTACATTGTGGGAGATTTTGACAGTGTACCGGAAGAAGTGATCGATTATTATAGAAAAGAAGCAAGTGTACCGATCCGGGAGTTCAATCCGGTAAAGGATGCGTCTGATACGGAGATTGCACTTCGTATGTGTCTTGGACTCAGAAGAAAAGAAATCTGGATTCTTGGAGGAACAGGAAATCGTCTGGATCATTTCTGGGCTAATGTTCAGTGCCTGAATATTGCACTTGAAGCAGGATCTCAGGCGATGATCTTAGACAGTCATAATAGAATTCGTCTGCTTGATCATGGAATCGCAATTCGCAGAGAAGAAGCTTTCGGAAAGTATTTTTCAGTATTTCCGATGCAACTTCCGGTTGAGGATTTCTGTATCAGCGGTGCAAAATATCCATTGCAGAATCATTTGCTCTCATCAGGAGACAGCTTGTGTGTGAGTAATGAGTTTGCAGAAGGCGAAGATGAAGTGAAGATCTCTTTCGTGTTTGGGAAAGTGATTTTGATGGAGACGAGAGATTGAAATTCAAGCCCCATTATAGTATAATATTAGATGCTATTTTGGGGCTTCTTTTTGTGAAAGAGTCACATAACAGAAAATAAGAGAAATAGACCTTGTGGATTTAGCTTTAGAAATCAAGGTTTTAAGGAGGAAATAGAGAAAATGAAACTTGGTATTGTGGGATTACCGAACGTAGGAAAAAGTACACTGTTCAATTCACTGACAAAGGCCGGTGCAGAATCTGCAAACTATCCATTCTGTACAATTGACCCAAATGTCGGTGTCGTAACAGTTCCGGATAAGAGACTGGATGTGCTTGGAGAGATGTATCATACAAAGAAGATCATTCCGGCAGCAATCGAGTTTGTTGATATTGCAGGACTTGTGAAGGGAGCATCCAAAGGAGAAGGACTTGGAAATCAGTTCCTTGCCAACATCCGTGAGGTTGATGCAATCGTTCATGTAGTAAGATGCTTTGAGAATACGAATATCGTCCACGTAGACGGAAGCATTGATCCGCTGCGTGACATTGAGACAATCAACCTTGAGCTGATCTTCTCAGATCTTGAGGTTCTTGAAAGAAGAATCTCCAAGACAGTGAAGCTTTCAAGAAACGATAAGATGGCGGCGAAAGAGCTGGATCTTCAGAACCGTCTGAAAGCGCATCTGGAAGAGAATAAGATGGCGAAGAGCTTTGTGACAGAGGATGAGGATGAGCAGGCATGGCTTGCAGAGTATAATCTTCTGACAGCAAAACCGGTAATCTTTGCAGCAAATGTATCTGAGGATGATCTTGCGGATGATGGTGTGAACAACGCAGGGGTTCAGGCAGTCCGTGAGTATGCAAAAGCGGAAGACTGCGAAGTGTTCGTAGTATGTGCAGAAATTGAAGAAGAGATTTCTCAGTTAGATGACGATGAAAAATCAATGTTCCTTGAAGATCTTGGATTGGAAGAATCCGGACTTGAGAAGCTGATCAAGGCAAGCTATCATCTTCTTGGACTGATCAGTTATTTGACAGCAGGTGAGCCGGAAGTTCGTGCATGGACAATCAAGAAGGGAACAAAGGCACCACAGGCAGCTGGTAAGATCCATACAGACTTTGAGCGTGGATTTATCCGTGCGGAAGTAGTAAGTTATGATGATCTGATGGCATGTGGAACTCATGCGGCAGCGAAAGAAAAAGGATTAGTTCGTCTGGAAGGAAAAGACTATGTCGTTCAGGACGGAGATATCATGCTGTTCAGATTTAACGTTTAACAGATATAGGGAATATGCTTAAAAACCGGTTAGATTCATTGTTTTCTAATTGGAAAAGCAGTAAAAACAGGAATCAGGGACAACTAGATTTGTTCCTGATTTCTGTGGATATGAAAGGAAATAACATAATATGCATTACAATATCAGCTTTCCGAATTTAGGGATTTATCTGGATCATGTAGGAAAAAGCATCAGCATTTTTGGTTTTTCCATTGCTTACTACGGCATGATCATCGGTGCAGCAATTTTGATTGGATTTCTGATTGCCACAGCGGAGGCAAAAAGAACAGGACAAAATCCGGAAGACTATCTGGATATGGGAATTGTCGGAGTGATCGCAGGAATTGCGGGTGCAAGAATCTATTACGTGATTTTCTCCTGGGATTTATATAAAGATAATCTTTTGTCTATCTTTAATCTCAGAGAAGGTGGTCTGGCAATTTATGGCGGCGTGATCGGAGCAGTGAGCGCAGTTTTTGTGATGGCTGCTGTTAAGAAAAAATCACCATTTCAGATTTTGGATACAATTGCACTGGCGCTTCTGAATGGTCAGATGCTTGGACGTTGGGGGAATTTCTTTAACAGGGAAGCATTTGGAGAATATACGGATTGTCTGTTTGCGATGAGGCTTCCGGTTGATGCAGTAAGGCCGGGAGATATCACAGAACTTATGCGCGAGAACATGCAGAGAATTGACGGAGTCAGTTATATTCAGGTACATCCGACATTTTTATACGAGTCATTATGGTGTGCCGGACTTCTTATCATATTGTTTTTGTATAGGAAGCATAAGAAATATGAAGGTGAACTTTTTCTCATGTACCTGTTTGGATATGGGGCAGGACGTGTATGGATTGAGCGGCTTAGAACGGATCAGCTTGTTCTTCCGGGAATCGGATTTCCGGTGTCAGAACTTCTGGCAGGTTGCCTGGTGATTGTGACAGGAATTATGCTGATCTATTGCAGAAGGCATTGCAGAAAAAGAAATGAGAAGAAAAAAGTGGATCAGTATGAGCCGGTGCCAACAAAGATCAAAGGGAAAAAACCACCGAAGTGGGATGACCGGTTGTTTAAAAACAGATAGAATGATAAGAAAAAAGTATAGTGATTCATAAGCCAGAAGAGTTAATGTTCAACAGAAAGTACTCTTCTGGCTTTTTCTATTTCTGCCTGTTTTAGTTAATAATCCCCAATAACAGCACTGATAACTATTCTCAAAACACTGCTCTGCACACGAAAATATACAAAAGAGGATATTTATAACTCTAGACTTTTGTGACTTTTGGAGATATAATAAAATTACATGTGAATTAATTATACTTAACTCAGTGTAAAACCTATGTAACACCTAAGGAGGAATAAAAATGGCAAGAAAAATGAAGACCATGGACGGTAATCAGGCAGCAGCTCACGTTTCTTATGCATATACAGAAGTAGCAGCTATCTACCCGATTACGCCTTCATCCGTTATGCCGGAGCATATCGATGAGTGGGCTACTGAAGGAAGGGAGAACATTTTCGGACAGACTGTACAGGTTACAGAGATGCAGTCCGAGGCCGGAGCAGCAGGTGCTGTTCACGGATCATTAGCAGCAGGTGCTCTTACAACAACATTTACTGCTTCTCAGGGACTCCTTCTTATGATTCCTAACTTATATAAGGTTGCTGGTGAGCAGCTTCCGGGAGTATTCAACGTATCTGCCCGTGCACTTGCAAGCCACGCACTGTCAATTTTTGGAGATCATTCTGACGTTTATGCATGTCGTCAGACAGGAGCAGCTATGCTCTGTGAATCCAGCGTACAGGAAGTAATGGACCTTACTCCGGTTGCTCATTGTGCAGCACTTGAAGGAAAGATTCCATTCATCAACTTCTTTGATGGATTCAGAACATCACACGAGATTCAGAAAATCGAGACATGGGATTATGAAGATCTGAAAGACATGGTAAGCATGGAAGCAATCGACGAGTTCCGCGCACATGCACTTAACCCGAACCACCCATGCCAGAGAGGTTCAGCTCAGAACCCGGATATCTTCTTCCAGGCTAGAGAGGCTTGTAACCCATTCTATGATGCACTTCCGGAAATCGTTCAGAAGTACATGGATAAGGTTAATGAGAAGA
>OHHZ01000840.1_pt1 | contig 12127 bp, 4 predicted proteins | sample 1568081 | NCBI WGS metagenome assembly OHHZ01 (sample SAMEA3879597, study PRJEB24766) | human gut metagenome | biome: human-associated habitat; feature: feces | place: USA | collected 1985/1987
CCGTCGGCATACAGTAAAGCTACCGAGTTTTCAAAGAAAATTCCGCCGTCAAGCATAACGGTTCCGCCCTTTATTCTCAGCGCCGTATCCCGTACAGCCCAGCCGCAGCTGTTTATCAATACCGCAGTACCGTCATAACCGTACTCCGTAAGCACGGAATTTGAGCCGCGCGCGCCCGATATCTGAACGTCGCTCATTGCAACGCGGGCGTGCTCCGTTAAATAAATTCCGTGAACCGAATAGTCGCTTCCGTGGGTTATAACCGTTAAATCGGCATTGCCGTGTGCATGTATTCCGTGCAGAGTTCCGAAAACGAACGTGCCGTAAAACAGTTCGTTAACGGTGTCGCCCACCGAGAATCCGGTTACGTTTTTCTCAAAATATGTAAACAGCTTTCCGCCCCATCTGCCGTCCCATTCATGGGTGCGGTGCGGATTTTCGGTTATTGTGCAGGGGTTTGACTGCGCGTCTGTCACAATGCCGTTCCGGCTGCCGCCGCCTATGGCAATTCCGGTTTTAAGGCAGTAAAAATTATAGTCCTCAATATAGTGCCTGTCGCACCTGTATGTTTCAAGGTCAATTCCCGTCCATGCGGTTGAAATAACCGTGTTTATAACATAAATATCCTCGCCTCTGCCCTGCACTGCAGTTGCGTAGGGCTGTATATCATCGGGGTCAACCTTATCGTACACCACCGCAAGACCGCACAGACCCGAATTTTTTTCAAGAACTATCAGCGGGCGCATATCGGCGCTGCCTTTTCCGTAATCGGTAAGCAGATATGTGGTATCGCAGGTGACATAATGCGGAAAAGCGGTGCAGCCGCGCAATTCAACGCCGCTTTTAACGGTTATCGGATTTTCAAGCCTGTATATTCCGCGCGGAAGATACACCGTTCCCCCGCCCTCTGCCGCCGCTTTATCGATTGCAGTTTGCAGAGCTTCCGAAATATCGTTTTCCCCGCTTATTGCGCTTACAGTGTAGAGAACGCGCCTTGCAGGCTCTTTATGCACCGTTTTGCAATGCTTTTTTGCCTTTTCAAAGCTGTGGGTTATAATGCGGTTTTCAGCCGAATTTTCGGTCAGAAGCAGTCTTTCGTCCGCCGCGACCGAATCAACGCCGTTGTCTATAAGCAGTTCGCGCGCGTCCCAGTTTATTTTTACCGTATTATCCTCGGGTGAATCCGATTTTCCGCAGTAAATATCCTTTTTACCGCCTATAAACTCACAGTCGGAAACGCTGAAGCGCGTATTAAGGCTGTAAAGCAGATATTCGCCGCCGTCATCCGAAATAAGGCAGCAATGCTGCATGGAAAGCTGACCGTTACCGAGCGCCTCAACGGCGTGCCGCCCCGAGGTTTTAAAGGTTACCGAGTTACAGCTGACTCCCCATATTGCCTCTTTGCCTATGCGCATTGCAACGGCTTCTGGCGAACCCGACGCCGAAAAGCAGCAGTCAGTAACCGTGGTTCCGTACCATGTGGGCCTATCAATTGCAAGGCATGTGCGGCATTCCGAAATATTGCAGCCGTAAACACGGCCTATGGAGCTTACAAGATGTATTCCCGTGCCGTAGCCCTTTATATTGAAGAACATTATATAATGCCAGTCCTGACTTATAAGGTCAAAGCCCACGGCATTTTCGTAAAGATAGCCCCTCAGCTCGCTTTCATCGGGCACGCCGGGCAGTCCGCTGCCCAGCCACCACAGCGGCTGTAAATCAAAATTTTCATATCGGTTAATATCGTTTACATTCCGCACCCGTACCGAGGTATCAAGCGGCGTGCCGAAAATGTATCGGCAGGTCTGCTGATTGTTCGTTATGGAAAAATGATCCACACAATCGTAAGCATTGACGAAATTTATATATTCAAGCGTTGTGCATACCATACTTTCAAGCCCGACCGTAAATGGGTATGCCCGCGGCTTGCTGTTTATAAAGCGCTGTTCGGGATACCATACGGAAAATCCGCGCATTGCGCTGCCCATTGAAAGGGTGAAGAAATATTCTGTTCCGCCCTCATCCAAAGACGGCGTTTCAATTGCAAGAACCGTGCCGCCCACGCGAGGGTCGGTTTCGTCGGGCGGGTTGAAATCCCCCAGCAGCTGTACTGCCGTGGGCACGGTTACGGGGCGCGTAAGCCGGTATGTGCCCGCAGGGAGCCAGACCGTGCCGCCGCAGCCCGCAAGGGACGCAATTGCCGCGTTCAGAGCGCCGGTATCGTCCGCCTTTCCGTCTCCCGCCGCGCCGAAATCAAGTATGTTTGCCGATATTACCGCTCCGTCGGAGCTTATATAACCGGTTGATATTATTTTAAAATTCTCCATGCTTTTTCCTCTCAGGTTTCAGGCTATTTAAAATCGTTTCCGCTTTTGGCTACTCCGTTATCCGCCGTGAATTTCGGGGTTTTTACCGTTAAATTCCCATAGGCGCAAACGCTTTTCGCGCCTTTATAGGCAATAAGGTCGGCAAGACTGCGGCTGTTTGTCGCAACGCCCGAGAAAACGCCGTTTCCGCCGTAGAGCAGCATTCCCGCCTTTCCCGACTGGAATAAAACGCCGCCCCTTATTTTTACATTTCCGTTATTCACCTTAATTGCGGTATCCTTTATTGCCCAAATGCTCACATTGTATATTTCGGCGCTGCCCGTAAAGTTTTCATCCGCATACACTCCGCAGGAATCCGAAGAGCCGGAGAACTGCGGATCCGTCACCGTAACATCGGCATTTCCGCTCAGATACAAGCCTCTTGAAGTATAATCGCAGCCGGGACCTATTATATAGGCTTTGGCGCCGCTGTCGCACCATATTCCCTTGTACGAACCGAAGCCGAGCGGGAAAAACAGACATTCGTTTTCGGTTTTTCCTATTCTTATTGCGGTAAGATTTGAAGCGTTGTACTGTATGGCAGGACCGTTCCAGTCGCTGCTCCATTTGCCGTCGGTGTAAGGATTTTCCCAAAGAAAAGCCACGTTATAGTGAATGTTGCGCATTACGCCGTCGCTTGCTCCGCCGCCCACCGCAACGCCTGTGTTAAAGGCGGCGAATGAGAAGTTTTCTATATAGTGGCGGTCGCACCTTACGGTCTCAAAATCCACAGCTTTCCATGCGCCCGCCACGGTAATGTTCATAAGGTAAATATCAGAGCCGTTACCGCCGAACAGCGCGGCGTAAGGCGCTACGGTATCCTGAACAACACGGTCGTAGGATACGTTGAAGCCCCTCATGCCCGAGTTTTCTTCAAGCGTAAACAGCGGCGTGCTTTTGCCGCGCCCGTAATCGGTAAGTAAATGCGTTCCCGGGGCATTTATACAGTGAAAGCTGTCCAGCGTGCCGAGAACCTGAACGCCGGGCTTAACCGTAACGGGTGATTCCACTCTGTATGTTCCGCCCGGCAGCCATACCACCCCGCCCGATGCGGCTGCGGCGTCTATCGCTTTCTGAAGTGCGGCGGCGTTATCTTCCGATTCGGTGCTGAAACCGTAATCGGCCGCGTTATACAGCTTGTTTGCAGCCGCCTTTTTTATCTGCCTTGATTTGGCTTTGTTATAGTAATCCGCCTTTTCGCTGTCAAAGCTCTTATAATCGGCGTCGGGCATATCGGAAACCGAGAGCAATCCGTCTTTGCATTTATAGACCGGCTTTCCGCCCTCAAAGCTGCAGCCCGTCACAGAAGAGGCTCCCGCACTGTCACCCAGGATAATTGACGTTCCCTTGCCTTTAAATTCGGTGGAATTTACGGATATTTTCCCGTTTTCGGTATATATAGCCGTTTCTGCGCCATCCTTAGCGGTAACTTTGCAATCGTTAAGCAACAAATATGCCGTGCCCAGATGATTTATCACTCTGTCGCCGCCGCTTTCAAAGCTGACCGATTCGCATGTAATCGGGTTTTCGGCATCGTTTCCCACGCATAAGGCTGCCGAATTTTTATTATTGTTCGCCTTTAATACGGAATCGGATAACTGCCCGCCGTAATACGGAACCTTATTCACATACACGCAAATATTGCAATCAGTTATTTTAAGCCTGCTTGCCCTGCCGAAAAACGAATCGAATTTAAGACCTATATTGTAACCGTCTACCGTAAGGTCGGATAAAAATTCCCAGTCAACGTTTCCGAAGCTGAACGCCGTTGCGTATTTCATAAGCCAGTTTTCAAGCGTTTCGGCGTTGGGCGTGCCCTCAAGCCCGCTGCCCAGCCACCATTTAGGAGAAAAGTTTATTTTTTCGTCTCTTCCCGAGTCGTTCACCTTTCCCACCCTTATACCGGTATAAAGCGGCGTGCCGTATATGTTATAGGTGTGCTGCTGCTGATTTGTAACATTATCGTGGTTTATTCCGAGGTAAGAGTTCACTAAAAAAACATTTTCAACGGTAGTTGCCTGTGCGCTTAAATTGGTTATGGTATAGGGGTATCTTACGGGAACGCCGTTTTTCATAGTCTGTTCCTTATACCATATTGTAAAGCCGTTAAGCGCGCTGCCGTTTCGCATGCGGAAAAATTCCACGGTGTTTCCGATGTCGGCGCTTTCGGGGGCTATTGCCAGCACGGTTCCGCCCGCCTTGCCGTTTTTATCCGTCGGTTCCTTAAAATCGCCGAGCAGCGTTACCCCCTCGGGAATAACCATTTCCTGGGTAAGAAAATAGGTTCCCGCCGGCACATATACCGTTCCGCCGGTGAGCGATGCATTATAAAGCGCGGTTTGAAAGGCTGCGCTGTCGTCGCTTTTGCCGTCGCCTGCGGCTCCGAAACTTTTAACGTTTAAAACCGCCGCTCTGCCGTCGGAATTGGCATACTCCGTTTCAAGCAGAAACGGTTTGTTCTGCGGTTCCTCTTTGGCCTCTGCAATTTTGAACGAACGCAGCCAAAGCTGACCCGATGTTCCGAGACTCACGGTAAAATCGCTTTCCCCGCCTGATTTAAAATCGTCCACATAAAACGACCTGCCGTCCCACATTGTGGTGCCGGTCATTTTAATTTCCTTTTTCACTTCGCCGTTTTTGCCGTTATAGCCGCATACAGCGCTTTTGGTGCTTGAATCATAATATTCAAGCATTATATAAAAGGCTTTGCCGTCATATTTTTCGGAATCCTCAAGTTTTAAGTTCACCGTTACCTTTTTGCTGTCTATCTTTACATATTCCCTGCCGCTCAATGAGCCCGAGGAGAGCTTTTCGGCGCCTTCTACCGTATATGTCATTCCGCTTTGGCTTCCGTTTTCGCCGAATATGACATACGGTGCGGCATTTGAACGGTTATTCCTGCCCGAACAGCCTGCAAATACCGCAAGCGCCGTAATCAGGGCAAGTATTACCGCCGATGTTTTTCTTATCATAAGTCCACCCTTTCATTCGTAAAAAGAATGTGCCGTAGGTTTTTATTTATTAAACATATCGTCAAGTATCTTCTGTATTGCCGACGCGTTTGCCTGAACAAATTCGGTACTGCTTTGAGCGGTAAATATCGGCGTGGCGATAGCGCGCATTGTACCGATTGAAATAGACTCGTTTGAGTTTATCATTATCGTGCAGGGATCCACCGTAAGTTTACCCGAAATATACTTTGTAACCGTATCGACGTATTTTTCACGGTCGCTGAAATCAACGGAAGCGTCCTCTATAAGCGATTTGCCGAGGTTCTTGGTCTTCTCGCCCAAAAGCGTTATGACCTTTCCCACCAGCTCGGGGTTTTCAACGTTTGCCGGAACCATTATAATTGAATTATTGTGGAAGCAGGGCGATGAATACTCCTGATCGGCGGTGTATTTCGGCAGCGGAAGAACGCATATTTCAACATCGTCCGCGGGTTCCTCGTCGTTCGTCCAGCCGCCCAGCATAAACAGGCATTTCCCCGAAAGGAACTGGTGCTGTTGCAGGGAATTATCAAGCCCTGCGGCATAGAACATACCGTCGTTCACGGAATATGTGCTTTTAAACTTCTGGAACGCCTTTGTTGCGTCGTCACCCAAAAGGTTATATACAAGATTGCCCGAAGAATCCTTTACAATGGTTTTTATGCCGCAGGTAAGAAACGCCGCCACAAGTCCGTCATAGCTCGCGCTCGTGCAGCCGTAGCGGTCCGCATCTGTAAACTTGCCGTCGTTATTTGTATCCTTAACCGCCTTTAAAGCAAGCTCGCGCAGCTTATCCCATGTCCATGTGCCGTTTTCAACATACTTCATAGGGTCTTCTATTCCGAGTGTTTTAAGCAGCGTCTTATTGTAATACATAGCCATACCATCGGCACCGGTAAGCCCGGCGTTGCCTATACCGTAGCTGCCGTTTTTGAAAGTGGCAACATTTGTAAGTTCCTTGTTCCACAGGTCGCTGTTAATATCAAGTCCGCTCATTTCGGAAAGATTGTAAAGCAGCTCCTGCGCATACATGGGACCTACCGTAAACAGCTGCGAAATCATAATATCCGCAAAGGAAGTGTCCCCGCCGGTTATAGCGGCTCTTGCAGTTTTTACAAATTCGGTCGGCTGATAATAATCAACCGTTATTTTTATATTGCATTCTCCCTCAATTTCGGCGAATATGCGGCGCAGCTCCTCGCCGTACTCATCGTCGTCGTTCCAGGCGTCAAGCTCCTGGTGGTACGCCGTTTTTGCAATGTGTATTTCGGTAAGGTCTGCGGTTTCCTTTTTCCCGCTCTGCTTGCCGCCGTTACAGCCGGCAGCCGCAAGAACGCATATGACCGATAAAATAATCGCAATAATTTTTTTCATAGTTAATTATCCTTTCTTTCCGCGCTGCGCACGCTTTTTAAGTATAACCGCCGTTAATGCCGCGGCGCCGAGTACCAAAGCGACAGCCGCCGCTAACGTAATGTATTTCAACTTTGCACCTTTAACTTCCCCGCCCAATACGCTTATATCAAGCGGTGCGTCCGTTAACATATAGGTGCAGAACTTTCTGTCTTCTTCCCACGCTATATTTGAAGATTTATTAACGTTTTTAACCTCACTCACGCTGCCGTTCACATCAATTCTGTAAAGGTAAACATTTTCAAAAGCGGATATTTTTTTATCCTTTGCAAGGGTTATCTTCGCGTTCCCCGGCAATAAATACTCAATGTCGTCCTTATAGAACGAAAGGTCAAGCAATATGTAATTTACGCCGTCCGCTCTTTTAAGCAGCGTTTTTGAAATATCGGCTTTGTCGTTTACGGTAAACACGCCGTTATCAGGCAGTACTCCCTCGGCGGCGGTGAGCTTTACATCATAAGCGGTATTGTTTACAACGCTGTATGTTTTCTTTTCCATCGGCGGCAGACCGTTATTGGTAAATACCATGTTATCAATTTTCCAGGTTAATTCCCTGCCGATATATGCCGAAGCCTCTAAAGCATAGAAACGCATATAATTTATTGCCGTAAGGTCAATATCGCGGGCGTTTTTAAAGTCGGTGGTAAACGCCGCCCTTTCAAATGAGAAAACAATATGGTTCCAGCCGGGGGTAAGCTGCAGATTCCCGAAGCCCCACGACATTTCGTTCACATCGCACTTGCCGCTGCTTGTAAGCTCAAGCGAGGCGGCGGAGAAATCGAAGAAATCGGTTGCGGGAACATAGAGGTCAAATTCAAGGCAGTTGTATTTTGAAGCGTCAACAGGCTCGGTCGGTTCATAGCGGAATGTAAACATTCCCTTTTTTGTGGTAAAGCTGAGGGATGAGTCGCCCTGGGTCTTGTCATCCGTATCAAGCCATATTTTTTCCACAAAGTTTGTTTCAAAAATAATTTTGGACATACTCTCAAACGGCTGAAACATTTTTGCACCGTCAACGGTCGGTTTATCGTTTATTTTGTATTCATCTGACGTTATGCGTATATTGTCTATATACACCGTGGTTTTATATAATGCGTTCCCCATGCGGATATTCATGTATTTCAGCGCGTTATTCCGCGGGGTGCCGTTTTTGCCGGCAACGGAGAAATTAAGCACTATTCTGTTCCAGCCGTCGTTTCTTATCTGCGTATCCCAGCCGGACCATATATAAACGTTTTTATCCCAGCCCTCGCCAAGCTGCAGCTGCGAGCCTTTCCAGTTATCAATAACGTTTCTCTTGCTGTCCACCCAAATCCAGAAAGAAACCGCGCCCTTTGTGCCATCGGCGGTTTTCCTGCTTATATTAAGGGTTCTCGGCAGTCCGCTGTCCGTTCTTACAAACCAGAAATCATGGTTATTTATACCCGTGCATGCCTTGTAGGCAAAGTTTCCCGATTTAACCTGCTCATCCGAAAGCGTGGCGCAAAAGCCCGCGGACTCGCCCGCCTCGTCACTGAGAATAATATCGTCCGGAATTTCAGGCATAACAGCAGAAGAAGCGAAAGCTATTCTTATATCGTCAATAAACACGGCGGTATTAAAACGTGCGTTTCCCATTCGTATATTTATATAGGACATTTTACTGTCGTCGGGTGTGCCTGCCCTGCCCGCCTTTTCAAAGGGCAGATATATCTCATTCCAGCCGTCCGATATAATCTGGGTATCCCATCCCGACCAAATGTAAACGTTTTTATCCCAGTCTTCTCCGAATTGCGCCTGCGAACCGTTCCAGTTCAGCTTTACCTCCTTGGCAGAGTTCACATATACCCAAAAATGCAGACCGCCCTTTTTCTTTTGGGTTATATCCATTTCTCTTTTCAACTTTGTTCTTATCATCCAGTAATCGCGGTTGCTGCTGCCCGGCGTTGCTTTGTATGAGAATGAACCGACCTTTGCCTTTTCGTCGCTTATTTCGGCACAAAAGCCGCCGTTTTCACCTATCTCATCGTTTAATATAAGGTTTTCGTCAGTCTCGGGTTCCGGTTCTTCCTTTACCGCGCCTATGCGTATATCGTCTATATAAACCGTGGTTTTAAATCTTGCGTTGCCGTTGCGTATGTTTATGTAGCTTATGTTCGCGCTATCGGGTTTGCCGACCTTGCCCGCCTTTTCAAACGGCAGAATTATCTCATTCCAGCCGTCGGCGGTTATCTGCGTATCCCAGCCTGCCCATACATAAACATTTTTATCCCAGTCCTCACCGAGCTGCACCTGCGAACCGTTCCAGTTAAGTATTACGTCGGTCCGTTTTTCAACCCATACCCAAAAGCGCAAAGCACCGTCCGTGCCGTCCTTTGTGGTTTCCTTTATATCAACGGTTTTCGGAAGTTTTGTTCTTATCATCCAGTAGTCGTGGTTGCTGCTGCCCGGCGTTGCTTTGTATGAGAATGAACCGACCTTTGCCTTTTCGTCGCTTATTTCGACGCAGAAGCCGCCGTTTTCGCCCGTTTCTTCATTTAAAACGGTAATTTCCCCGCTTTCGGCAAAGGTTCCCAGACAAACCGCATTGCACAGTGACGCTGCAAGCAATGCAAAGACTGTCAGCAAACATATAAGCCTACGATTTCTACCTGTTTTCATTAAAATTTTGCCCCTTTCAGATACTGTTTTTTTAATATGCACGGCAGTAGCAATGTGTTGATCAGAGGTAATAATGTGTCTTATTTTTCAAAAATAAAATTAAATTTTTTTGAAAAAATGCTCCGTTTTTTCATATTTCAGTTAAAACGTAACAATTTTTTCGCCTTTTGTTATGGGTATTATATCACAGTCACATATAACATAGCAATTGAACAATGTCGCGAGAATATGGTTAAATGTCGCCTGTGATTTCCGCGTTGCCCACCGCATGGCATTTCAGGGCGAAACAATCACATTAAAATGTTATATTTTTCCATTTAAAAGACTTGTATTTACATGCTATACTTTATAAAATTACAGTCTTACAGAAAAGGGATGCAGGAAATGAAAAAAGGTGTAAAAAGATTTCTTTCGTTTATTGCGGCGCTGAGCTTCGGAGCGGCTTTTCCTTTGCCGTTTTCGCCGGCGGCTGCGGGAAAAACCGAGCGCATTGCCGTGCTGGATGATGAAAAAGCGGAATACGGTGGTTTCTGCACCTCGGTCACATTCGAAAAGGTACGTTTCGGAGCATATGCCTACAAATCGTCGCCGGGTTACGGCACCAACGATTACTGGATAATAAGAACCGATCTTCCGGATAAAAAAGACTTTTCGGAAATAACCGAAAACGGCAAATCGGGCGCACTGCGTTTTTGGATCTATGTTGAAAACTGCGCCGAAATCAATAACTGGAACGGTTCGCAGGCGCAGCTCGGCAAGGGCTGGGATAAAAACGCATACGTCTGGTCGGGCTGGGATACGCAGATAACCGCCGACGGCTGGAATGAGATAGTTCTTCCATTTTCAGCGGCTTCGCATGCGTCTGTACCGATTCCGCACCGGCTGCCGCACCCGCCTATGCCATGCTACAATCATGCGAGCAGCAAAGCACGCTTTCCGCCCCGGGTGCCTGTTCGGTTTCGGCAAAGCACGCATATGAGGGCGGCTTCAGTTTCTTGTCGGGCGCTGAAAATAACGACAGCTGGATCATCTGCTCGAACGGTACATCCCCCCTTAACGCAGCAGATATAACGCCGTATTTAAACGGCGGTCTGAGATTTTTAATTTATGTTGACGATATTAACGCAATGGGCAGCGTTTACAGGCTGACTTTATCGTCGGGCGGCACTGCTCTCGGGGATTATTGGAAAAACGAGGACGGCACGCGCACCGATACCGCCGATGTAGGCTATGTCTGGAACAGTGCGGATATTTCACGTCAGATTACCCGAGACGGCTGGAACGAGGTGATTCTTCCCTTTAAAAAGGCGAAAATGAATTACTCCGTAACGGAAAGCGGAACCGTTTATCCGTACAGCGGCGGCGTTAATTTAACCGAGCTTTATTTCCGCAATTATGTACGCTCATGCGATGTTTATATCGATTCGATAATGCTTATAGCCGACTGCGAAAACTTTAACGCCATAGAGCCGTCATATGTGAAATTAAGCAGACTTGACGAAGACGACGGCAGATACACAGAGGGCGGCGGTTCTCTTATGCTTGAAAACGAAACCGAACGTTTTGTTTCGTTTGAACGGCGCGACTGTGAGGGCGACGGCTTCGCCTACCTGCGGTTTATGCTTTACCTGCCCGAAAACGGCGCGTTGCCGGATGTCGGGCAAGTAAAACTTTATGACGGCGAAAATACAGTTTGTGAATTTCCCTCAGCTTATATTGCGCCGCAGATAACCCGTGGCTGGAACGAGGTGTTTCTTTATATTCGGGGCGGGCTGTCATTTACAGACGGCATTTCGTTTTCGGCAGATACGGAATACTGGCATAACATACGCATAGATTCGCTTATGCTTTTAACAGCGGCGGGAAACGACTGCAAAAGCGACTACAAGCAGGATGAAACGGAGTGCAACAACATATCATCGGGCTCAGAGTTCAGCTATACGGTTCTTAACCCCTGCGAAAAGGTCGACGGAATGAAAAAATACGGAGTCGCCGCAGCAACATCGGAAAAGCGGACCGATGGCACAAAAAGCATACTTTCCCGCGCAGACGGCGATTTCATTTTATGCTCTGAGGGCAATTCGCCCTTAAAGCCAATTAACCCGGATACATACGGCGAAAAAGCGGCGGTACGCCTGCTTATGTACATTGAGGGGGAAACCGATACGGCAGGCACGGATTACGGCATTTTGTTAACCGACGGCTCCGCCGTAAAAGAAACTTTTTTGAACAAAACCGCCCGCGGCTATTATTGGGACGCCGCCGTTATCGCCCCGCAGATAAAAAAGGCAAACGACTGGAACGAAATTGTTCTGTCCTTTTCAAAGGCTTATAAAAATTCTGTAAGCGGGATTTCCTGCACCGATATATTCTTTTACGCCGCGGAGCGTACCGCCGACGTATATATAGATTTTATAACCACGGTAAGCGACCTTTCATTCACAGAGCGGGCAAACAGCTTTTACCGCGAAAAGAATATTTCCGTTATAGACGGTTTTGATACTGGAAAGCCTGTAAGTGCCGCCGATAAAGCCCTGCGGTTTTGGATATGGGTTGAAAATAAAAACGACGTCGCCATGAATTGGAACGGTTCCCAGGTGCAGTTGGGCGAAGAATGGGATAAAAACGTATATGTGTGGTCGGGCTGGGATACACAGATAACCGCCGACGGCTGGAATGAGATAATTCTGCCGTTCGGCAGTGTGGCAAAGGTCGGCG
>OHHZ01000841.1_pt1 | contig 12126 bp, 11 predicted proteins | sample 1568081 | NCBI WGS metagenome assembly OHHZ01 (sample SAMEA3879597, study PRJEB24766) | human gut metagenome | biome: human-associated habitat; feature: feces | place: USA | collected 1985/1987
CTCGGTGGGCAGCATCAACTTTTCCCAGTGGAACTGGCCATTCAGCCCCAGCAGGCAGAGCAAACCCGCCAGCGCCGCCGCCCAGCACAGGATCGGCGCACAGCGGACCAGTACCGAAGGTTCCAGCTTCCATCCTGCCCAGAGCAGCAGCGGGAGAAGCCCCAGCATGGCCATGGAAGAAAAATTCCCCCAGCAAAGCTCCTGCGCCTGACGGAAGGTCTCCACAGCCTCCCAGACAAACCAGAGTCCCAGCCCGCCGCAGACTACCCGGGAACGCAAGTCTGTACCCCAAAAACTGTTTGCACGCTGCTCTGCCCCGGTTGTCAGGGCGGTGATCAGAACCAGCGCCAGTGTCATGGGCAGGCCGCGCAGCAGAAAACTGCGGGCTGTTACAGGCGCACCCGTCTGTAACACACACCGAGCGAACTCCGCAGTGAGCACACTCAGGGTCAGTGTTTTTTCAGAGAAACAGGATCGTTCCAACTTCAACCACCTCGTTTTTGCCAAATGGTAAAGGGCCGCCGGGAAAGTTTTGGGTAGCTGCGCCGGGTCACACCGTCCGGCGAGAGCGGCACCTCGGGGAAGATGGCATCCCGCAGGTAGGGCACACCCAGCGCCGAGACCCGGGTCAGCCCGAATAACACGCCCAGTGCGCAGGCGGCAAGTCCCACCGGGCCAGCCATCCCTGCTGCCAGCAGCACCACCAGCCGCAGAACAGTCGCCACCTCGTAAAGCGAGGGCGTGACGAACACCGCAATGGACGCGGCAGCGGCGGTCAGGATGACCGGTGTGCTCATCAGTCCGGCGGCAATGGCGGCATCCCCGATGATGAGGGCTGCAATCAGGCTGACAGAGTGCCCCAGTGTCTGGGGCATCCGCAGGCCAGCCTCCCGAATGATCTCCAACATCAGGATCACCAGAAGCATTTCCCCAAACAGCGGCAGCGGCGTTGCCTGCTCGGCGGCCTCGATTTTGAACAGCAGCTGGGGCGGCAGGAGTTCTGGCAGATAGACTGCCCAGCAGACGAACACACCCGGCAGGAAAATGCTCAGGTAGAACGAGATATATTTCAGCACCCGCAGAAAGGATGCAAAATAGGCCGTTCCTGCATAGTCATCCAGGCATTCAAAGTTTTCGCAGAACAGGGTGGGCAGGATCAGCGCTGAGGGGCTGCCATTGACCAGAATGACGAATTTTCCCTCCCGAAGCTTTGCCGCTGCCACAATAGGCCGTTCGGTATAGCGCACAGGAGCAAATGTGCGGATCTTACAGGGAAAGAGCCATGGTACAAAGTAGCTGGAATCCAAAAGCAGCTGCGGCCTGGCCCGCTGTAAAGTCTGCCGCACCTTTTGCACCGCTTTTGGGTCTGCCGTATCCCGGCAGTAACAAAGAGCATACTCCGTTTTCATCTCACAACCGGCCTGATTGATCTCAATGACCAGGGCATCATTGCGGAAGCACCGCCGCAGCAGGCTGGTATTCACCCGGAGCAGATCCGCAAAGCCTTCCCGGGAGCCGCGGAGATTTCCCTCCCCTGCCGGTTCATCCACCGAGCGGGCGTTCAGGCTTTGCACCGAAAAGGCGATACCTTTTGCGCATCCGTCCAGCAAAAGCACTGCCATGCCCGCCGTCAGCCGCCGGATCAGGGCATCCCAGTCCTCCACAGGGGCAGGCTCTGCGGGCAGTGCGGAGTGCTCAAACAACAGCGCAAACACCTGTTCCCCGGTCAGCTGTTCTGCCGGGCCGGGCGGTGTGCGGCGGCTGGCGGCATCCAGCAGCAGCTGCCACAGCCCTTTCAGGCTGGCCATTCCATCAAACAGAACGATGGCTCCTTTGCAGTGGTAAAGCTCAAGCTCCTTCGCATAAAAATCTGCCGATCGGCCAAACCTAGCGTTGAGCTCCACAAGATTTGCCGCCAGATGGCTGGAAAGCTGTTCCATTATGCCGCCCCCTTTCTGGTAGCTTGTCCGCCGGGGCGGCGGTTATACGCTGGGAGGTGTTCCGGTTTGAAACTCTTGATCTTCCGTACCATCCTGATCTATCTCTGCGTCCTGTTTGCCATGCGGCTGATGGGAAAACGTCAGCTGGGGGAACTACAGCCTGAGGAATTGGTATCCACCATCCTCATCTCCAATCTGGCTTCCATCTCCATTGAATCTGAAGAAGTACCGGTCACAGCCAGCCTGATTCCCCTCTTTCTCATTGCGGCGCTGGAGCTGCTGGGATCGATCCTCAGCTTCAGGAGCCAGCGCTTTTTCAACCTGATGTCCGGGCGGCCCAAGACGGTCATCCTGAACGGTGAGATCGACCAGAACGCCCTGCGCACCCTGCGGCTGACTGCCGCCGATCTGATGGAGGCACTGCGCGGCAAAGATGTGTTCGACCCCCGGGATGTCTCCTATGCGGTCGTGGAGACCAACGGCAGTCTCTCGGTGGCTCTGCGCCCGGAAAAGGAACCGGCCACCCTCGCCGACCTTGGGGCAAGGGTACAGCGGGCACAGGCCACCATCCCCTTTGTGCTGGACGGGCAGGTGCTTGCCGAAAACCTGACCACCTGCGGCAAGGATGCTGCCTGGCTGGAACGCACCGCACAGGCCAACAGCCTGCTTCTGGAAGAGATCCTGATCCTGGCGGGCAACGATACCGAGGATTATTTTCTGCTGAAAAAGGAGCCTCGTCAAACGGCGGGGCTCCGGCAAGGGGGTGCGGCATGAAACGTATTTATGTCTGCATTGGCATCGTAGTCCTGCTGCTGGCGGCAGCTTTTTACAGCAGCTTCCGGGTACAGCAATTCGCCGAGGATATCTCCGATGACATCGACACCGCTATGGAGGATATCCGAAACAGAGATCTGACCGGTGCGCGGCAGGCACTGGCCGAAGGATCCGAGCTCTGCGACACCATGCGGGAGGGCATGAACCACCTGCTCCGCACGCAGGACTTCACGGAGCTGGAAGCCGCCCTGCGCGCCGCCGATGGCCATCTGGAACTGAATGCACCCGAGGAAGCCTTCGGGGAACTGCGCCGGGCGCAGGTTCAGGTAGAGACCCTGGCCTGGCTCTCTCATCGTATTCTTTGAGGATGATTGCTTTGAGCTGAACGGATGAGGCTGTGCACAATAAAAAGCCAGGCTTTCTCGTGAAGTTCACGAAAAAGTCTGGCTTTTAACGCTGAAACTTAGTTTTTCTCTTTGCGGTCGCCCATCAGTTTTTTCAGCTCCGTGAAAAAGCTCTCAACATCGGCAAACTGCTGGTAAACCGAAGCAAAGCGGACATAGGCCACTTCATCGATCTTTTTCAGTTCCTGCATGGTCAGTTCACCAATGCGCACACTGGACACCTCGCGGTCATAGGAGCTCATCAGACTTTGCTCAATGCTGCTGACAGCCCGTTCCAGTGCATCATAGCTCACCGGGCGCTTGGCGCAGGCCCGCAGCATTGCGTTAAGCAGCTTCTGACGATCAAAAGGCTCACGGGAGTTATCCTTTTTGATGACGATCAGCGGGACGGTCTCCACCACTTCATAGGTCGTAAACCGCATGCGGCAGCGCAGACACTCACGGCGGCGGCGGATCCGCTCACCGTCTTCGGTCGGGCGGGAATCGATGACTTTGGATTCCTCATCGCCGCAATAGGGACATTTCATAAATCGTTCCTCCTGATGTTGGTTCTTGGCCTGTCGGGCAAAACACGGTCAGGCTTTTTTTGTTTCAGCCTTTTTGCTCTTGCGGTCGTTCCACAGCACCCAGGCGGAGGTGGAAACACAGAGCGAGGTATACACGCCGCTCAGCATACCCATCATCAGCGGGAAGGCAAAGGTAAAGATGCTGTCCAGGCCGTACAGCTTGGAGACCACGCACATCACACCCAGTGCCATTACAGTGGTCACCGTAGTAATGATGGTACGGCGGGCAGACTGGTTGACCGAGTGGTTGACCAGCTCCTCGAACGGGGTCTTTTTCCCCATCAGGGCACGGTTCTCGCGGATGCGGTCATAGACCACAACCGTATCGTTGATCGAGTAGCCCAGAATGGTCAGCATGGCGGCAATAAAGTTGCCGTCCAGCGGGGTGCGCAGCAGCACAAAGGTGCCAAACACCACCATCAGGTCGTTCAACAGGGCCAGCACAGCCATCAGGCCGCCGGTCAGGCCGCCGATCTTCTTGAAACGGAAGCCGATATACAGCAGGATGAGCAGCAGGGAGAACACCACAGCCACCAGACTCTTCTGCAGGAACTTGATGCCCATGGCCGCGCTGACATTGCTCAGGGAGAGCTGCTCAAAGTGGTTTTCCGGATAGCTCTCGTTCAGGCTGTCCAGCAGGTCGGCCACCTGTTCCGTGGTCACCGTCTCGGTGCCGGGCATGGAAATTTTCAAGGTCTGGTCGCCTGTGGCAACGTTCTCGCCGGTCTGCAGGGTCAGGCCGGTGTTGTCCAGTGCATCGGAGGCGGTCTGCTGCACCTGTGCCATCTCAAAGCTGCCGTCGTAGCTCAGGGTGATCATGGCACCGCCGGTGAACTCGGTATCCAGATGGACGCCGAACACCACAGCACACAGCACGATGGCTGCCATCAGACAGGTGGAAATGGTCAGGAAGCGCTTGCGCAGGATGCCTGCGCTGGCGGCAGGCAGACCGAACTTTTCTTCCAGAAAGCCGGTGAGCAGCGAGGGATTCAGGTTCAGCTCCTGTGCGGCAGGCAGGCAGAGCTCCATGCAGACACGATCCCCTGCGGTGGTATATTCCACCTGCGGGATGTGATCCTTGAGCTCCACGATCTTTTTGCCCTTTTTGCTGTGCTTTTCCACCGGGGCGCTTTCCAGCGCGTTATACTGTTCCAGCACAGCCGCTGCCGCCGCCGGGTAGGTGATCTGGTAGCAGGCAAAGGCGATGAGGTCAGCCTTCATCTGCACCGGGCCCACATGGGTGATGCGGATACCGGTGGGCATGATGGCGTTCAGTTCGGTCTGCCACTGGGTAAAGTCCGGGTTCTCAGCCTCGGTCTTGACATCCACGCACTCACACTCGCTCTCCTGCCCCAGCGAAAGCGGGCAGGCAAAGGTCATGTAGATGTGGGGGTTGAAGCCCAGCGTGTGCCACACAGGCAGGCCGCTGCGCTTGAGCACCCGCTGCATCACCCGCTGCAGATCCAGCAGGGAGATGTAGGAGGCCTCATTCTTTTTCTCAAACGAGATTCTGACTGTAATCAAAGCAGGGACCTCCTAACAGATGATTGGCACCGCAGCCATGGCAGGCGCGGTTGCAGGGCTGGGTGGTCTGGGCGGCAAGGGCCTTGTTGTACTCCCGCACCAGATATTCGTGGGTGACGCCGTAGTCCATGTGGCTCCACGGGGTCACCTCGTCCAGCCCAATGGGACGCTGGCAGTAGAACTTGGGATCAATGCCCAGATCCTCAAACACCTGCATCCAGGTATCATACTTGAAGCACTCTTCCCAACCGTCAAAGTAACAGCCCCGTTTGTAGGCTTCCAGAATAACAGGAGCCAGACGGCGGTCGCCCTTGGCGAATACGCCCTCCAGAAAACTGGTGGTGCTGTCGTGGTAGTTCACCTTGATCTTGCGGCTGTGGACGCTTTCCAGCAGGTGCTTCTGCTTGGCCTGCAGGGTCTCGGCGGTATCCATGGGCACGAACTGGAAAGGCGTATGGGGCTTGGGCACAAAGCAGGCGCAGCTGATGGTCACCTGCACGCCCTTGCCCTTGCCGCGCTTGGGCAGAGAATAATAGAGGTCTACCACCTTCTGGGCGGTCTCGGCAATGCCCTCGATGTCCTCCATCGTCTCGGTAGGCAGGCCCATCATAAAGTAGAGCTTGACTGAGGAATAGCCGTTGGCAAAGGCCAGTGAGCAGGTCTTTTCGATCTCGTCCCAGGTAACATTCTTGTTGATGACATCCCGCAGGCGCTGGGTACCGGCCTCGGCCGCAAAGGTCAGGCCGCTCTTGCGCACCTTGGTGGTCTTTTCGATCAGGCTCTGGGAGAAGTTGTCCATCCGCAGGGAGGGCAGCGAGAGGCTGACGTGCTCCTTGGGGGCCCACTCATTCAGATCATCCAGCAGTTCTTCCAGCTGGCCGTGGTCGGAGGTGGACAGGCTGGACAGGCTCAGCTCCTCATAGCCGGTGTTGGCGCACAGATCCTGCGCCGCCTTATTCAGCAGGCTGGCATCCCGCTGGCGCATGGGGCGGTACAGGAAGCCCGCCTGACAGAACCGGCAGCCGCGCACACAGCCGCGCAGCACCTCAATGCTGGCACGATCCTGGATGGCCCCCACCATGGGCACAACAAAGTTCGTTGGCGGGGCAAACTCGTTCAGATCCTTGATGATGGCCTTGGTGATGACCGCCGGGATGCCCGGCTCGTTGGGGGTAATAGCCTTGACCCGGCCGTCCTCAAAGTAGGTCACATCGTAGAAGGCAGGGATATAGACCCCGGGGATCTTTGCAATGCGGCGCAGCAGCTCCTTTTTGGAGACGCTGCCCTCTTTCTTGGCACGCTCGATCTCGGCGCAAATGGAAGGCAGCTGGTTCTCACCCTCACCCAGCTGGATGACATCAAAGAAATCCGCAATGGGCTCCGAGTTGCAGGCGCAGGGGCCGCCCGCCACGATCAGGGGCCAGTGCTCGTCGCGGTCCTTTGCGTAGAACGGAATGTGCGCCAGATCGAGCATGGCCAGAATGTTGGTATAGGAAAGCTCGTACTGCAGGGTAAAGCCCACCGCATCAAAATCGGTCAGGGGGTCCTTGCTTTCCATGGTGTACAGGGGCAGGTCCAGCCGCTCCATCTCAGCCTTCATATCCAGCCAGGGCATAAAGGCCCGCTCACACCACCAGTTCTCGTGGCTGTTGAGCAGCTCGTACAGGATCTTCTCGCCGAGGAAGGACATTCCCACCTCATAGGTATCCGGGAAGCAGAATGCAAACCGGACATCCACCTTTTCTTTGTCTTTATACACGCTGCCCGGTTCGCCGCCGGTGTAACGGCCCGGCTTCTGCACCCGGCCCAGCGCTTCTTTCAGCTTGGGATCAAACATCAAGTTCCTCCATTGACAGAACAGTTTTACTTCATTCATTTTATTGTACCCGATTCTGCCGGGAAATGCAATCATTGTTTTGGAGGCACCACCATCCGCACGCCGCCAGCTGTGCCCCATCCAGCGGCGGGATGGGCAGGAGGTTGAAGGCCCCGGTCAGGAGGTTGGCCGCCAGAAAGGCACTGGCCCGTATGGTGGCCCGCTGTTCCAGCCGAAGCATCCAGAGCCCGGCCAGCACAAAATTCACCGCAGGGCCTGCCGCGGCAAGGAGAGCGGTCTGCCACAGGGTCATTTCCCTGCCCCGGGTGCGCATACAAAAGCCGGTAAGGGTGACTTCAATGACCGGAAACTGCCGGAACAGTGCAAGATATACCCCGATGTGCCCCCACTCATGCAGGAATGCCGCCAGCAGCCCCAGCCGCAGAAACCCGCTTGCATCGAAATAGAGCAGAACGTACAGCGCCCCGCAGAGCAGCAGTGGGTCCCGGAACACAAGCGGCCCGTACCGGAATCGATGCCGCATCACGGCAGGCTCAGTACGGCAGAAGGATCATACCGGATGCCGCCTGTCAGAAATTCAAAGTGCAGGTGTGCCCCGGTGGCACGGCCCGTCTGTCCGGCAGTGCCCAGCCGCTGGCCTGCTGCAACCACCTCCCCGGCCCGGACATAGAGATACTGCATGTGGGCATAGAGCGTTTCCTGCCCGTCCCCATGGGTCAGCCGGACATAGTTGCCGTAAGCGGGTCCACGCCGGGCGGCGGTCACCACGCCGTCCAGTGCCGCAAGGACCGGTGTGCCCTCCCCGCAGGCAAGGTCCACGCCCCGGTGGAAGGCTTTTTTCCCGGTAAAGGGATCCTTCCGCCAGCCATAAGGGTCAGAGACACGCCACGCCGCCGTTTCCAGTGGGAAGCAGAGGATCTGCCCCGGCTTTGCCTGTTTCAGGCTGGCTCCTGCCGGGACATTTTTTCCCGCACAGACCGGGAGCACCCTGCCCGCCAGCAGAATGATCAGCAGCACCGTCAGAGCCAGCACCGCCGCCCGTTGATATCGCTTGTGTTCCCCTGCTCGTCCATGTTTTGTCCGCATCTTTTCGCCCTCCGTTCTGGAAAGTGTATGCAGAAGGAAGATCACTGAGAACCAAAACACCTCCTGGGAGATTTCCCAGAGGGTGCTCTTTCCGTATTTACCGGCGGAGCCAGTCATGGAGCCGCTGGAAGAGGCTGGGGTGGCCGTGCCGTTCCGCGCGATCAACAGCGTGTGGAGCGGGTGCGCTCTGCACAGCCGGAGCAGGTGCTGCTTTCACCGTGGCAGGCTGTTTTACTGGTTCTGCGGGCTGCTCCGCCACCTGAACCGGCTCCGGTCTCGTTTCGGGCTCAGACGGCCGTTCCGGTGCCTTTGGCTCGGGCTGCTCCGGTTCTGCCGCAGAAGCGGTATCCCGGGCGAGCCAGTCATCCCGGAGCAGATCGTACATGTCCATCTGGCCGTTGACAAGGGGCTCACCGGGGGCCGCTTTCACCTTCTGATAGCTGCCGTCTGCCCGCATCTCCCTGGCATTGACGTTATCCCGCAGCTGCAATTGGAGGATATCGCTCAGCTTCTGGATGAGGACAGGATCCTCCACCCGGACACCCACCTCCACGCGGCACTCGGTGTTGCGGGTGAGGAAATCGCCGGAGGCGATATAGATGCGGGTGGTCACGCCATCGTAGAAGCTGTAGATGCGGCCATGCTCAAGGTAGCGGCCCACCAGACTGCGGATATGCAGGTTCTCGGTCTTGCCCGGCACCTCGGCGCGGACACAACAGATGCCGCGCACGATCATATCGATGCGGACTCCCGCACAGCTGGCTTCTTCGAGTTTCAGGATGATATCCCGATCCGAGATGGAGTTGTTTTTCAGGATCATGGATGCCGGGCGGCCCAGCTTGGCTGCATTGATGACCCGGTCCATCTCGTCCAGCAGCACGCTCTTGAAGCGCAGAGGAGCCACCAGCATCTTTTCGGTGGTCTCCGTCAGCTTCTGCACGGCAAGGTTCTGGAACACGTTGGAGGCTTCCTCACCGATGCCCAGATCTGCCGTGATGAACGAATAATCGGTATAGAGCTCGCTGGTCTTTTCGTTGTAGTTGCCGGTGCCGATCTGGGTGATGTAGCTGTAGCCCTGCGGGCCCTTCTTGGTGATGAGGGTCAGCTTGGAGTGCACCTTGTAATCATCAAAACCATAGAGAATGGTACAGCCAGCCTCTTCCAGCTGCTTGGACCAGTCGATGTTGTTCTGCTCGTCAAAGCGGGCACGCAGCTCTACCAGAGCCACCACTTCCTTGCCGTTTTCGGCGGCTTCGATCAGAGCCTGCACGATCTGGGATTCCCGCGCCATCCGGTAAAGGGTCATCTTGATGGAGATGACCTCCGGATCCCGCGCGGCCTTTTTCAGCATCGCGATGAAGGGACGGATGGACTGATACGGATAACTGAGCAGGACATCGTGCTTTTCCACCTCGGCAGCAAGGTCATAATCCTGGGGCGGCAGCATGGGCCGGGCCGAGGGATAGAACAGCTCCGGGTTGCCCTCGGCCTCCATTTTACCGGTGAGCTTGTAGAAGAAGCTCAGATCCAGTGGGCTCTTCTGGGCAAATACCCGCTTATGGCTCAGCTCTAATTTGTCGCAGAGGAGACGCAGGATCTCCTGCGGGGCCGTGGGAGTCACCTGCAGGCGGACAGCGGCCAGCTTGCGGCGGCGCTTGAGCAGGTCGGCCATGATCTCGCGGTAATCGATATCATGGTCCATCATGCCCTCTTTTACATCAATGTCGGCGTTGCGGGTGACGCGGAACAGGCACTTTTCCTGCACGGCATCCTTGCCAAAGATGAGGGACGCATAGTGGAGCACCAGTTCCTCTGTCAGGGCAAACTCGGTCTTGCCCTCCCGGCGCACCAGGATCAGCCGCTCCATCTGGCTGGAGATGGGGATCATACCAAGGCTCTGGCCCTCTTTCTCCTTGAGCAGAGCACCGAGGTAGATCTCCTCATTGCGCAGGAATGGGAACGGGTGGCGGTTGTCAACGATCTGCGGGCTGAGGATAGGGAACAGCTCGTTCTGGAAGTATTTTTTCCAGAAGCGCTCCTGCTCCTTATCCATCGCATCAAAGTTTACCTTTTTATAGCCGCAGGCATCCAGATTTTCCAGCGCTTTCTCGTAGTATTTATCGCAGTCCTCCTGCAGATGGGCAACTTTTGGCATAATGGCGTTCAGCTGTTCCTCGGCCGTCATATTGGTCTTGTTCTCACGCTTGTCTTTGTCTTTCTGACTGCGTGCAAGGTTGGCGCGCTCCTGCAGGGAGCCCACACGCACCATGAAAAATTCATCCAGATTGGAGCCATAAATGGCAAGAAATTTCACCTGCTCCGCCAGCGGGACATTCTTATCCTTGCCCAGCACCAGCACACGGCGGTTAAAGTCCAGCCAGCTGAGTTCACGGTTGATGAAGATCGTATCCTCTTTCATAGTAGTTTACTCCCTTTTTCCCTGACCTGCGGCTTTCGCCGCAGCGCTTCAGCTCACATAAGCAAGCCCATCCCACTCAGCCACCACCGCTTCTGTCAGGCCGGGCACGGCGGCGGCCTCTTCCACCGCGGCAAAGCGCCCATATTGCTCCCGGTATTCGATGATGGCCCGGGCGCGCTGTTCCCCCACCCCCGGCAGGGTGCAGAGAGCGTCCTGCCCGGCGGTGTTCAGATCGACCCGCGCCAGTTGGATGAGCGGTGTTTCACTCCCGGCTGCACGGCCCGGCCCTGTCTGCCGCGGAACGGCAAACCCAAACGCCAGCGCGACGCACACCGCGCAGACAAGGGCCGCTGTCCACAGAAATCTCTGTTCTGTTTTTGTGAGACTGGCTTTCTTCATCCCATTGTACCCGACTTTCTCTGAAAAAGAAAGCCCTCTGCGGAGAATTTGCAGAGAGCTTTACAATGATTTTACGCAGAAGTTTCCGCACGGCGCACCATGCCATACAAAAGCTCTGCCGCTGCACCGGTATCGTGGTCAGTCAGGGTCATCCGGTTGGCGGCAAGGCGCAGTTCAGGCGCGGCATCCGCAGGCACAACGCTCTCCCCCGCCAGATGGACAAGGTCGAGCATCTGGGTGCAGCCGGCCAGCACCGTCAGCTGCTCGGCGGCATAGCCGGAGGGAGGGCAGACGGCGTTGAGCATGGCACTGCCTGAGACAAGGCCCGGGGTAAGCACCAGCGTATCCGGTGCAAGGCGCTCCGCATGCAGGAAGGCTGCCGCGTCCCCCAGCGCCTTTTGCAGTGTGGGCAGAATGGGCATCTGCTTTTTGTCCTGATAGAACAGGATGCGCAGCACGTCCTCGCCCTTGACATCGGCGGCGTTGCTCAGCACAAAGGGAGTCCACTCCTGCTTGAGGTGGAACACCAGCCCTTCGCTCATCCGCACAGCGCGGGTGGAGCCATCGCGCATCTGCAGGGCAATGCCCACGCCGGACAGGGAGGGCAGCATCTTCAGGACAGACTCCTCCATCCCCTCAAAGCTGCACAGCGCGGTGCCGGAGCCCTCCGAAAAGTTGTAGGCCAGTGTGCCGCCGCAGACCAGTGCGGGCGCACTGAGCCGCACCCCGCCCAACAGAGAGCGGACCGCCCGGGGTGAGCGCTGAGAGAAAACGGTCAGCCTGCCGCCCCTGCTGGCAAAAAGCTGCAGCACGTCCCGCTGGAGCTGGGGCAGATTGCCTGCGGCATCCAGCAGCAGGCTGTCCAGATCACAGAGGACTAAGGTCTGGTCAATGGTCGTCTCTTTCATAGGGTATTTCCTCCTGTGCGCTGACGGAGCGTGGTCAAGAAGCGGGTGAAGTAATCCGGCAGCTCAGAATCGAACCGCAGGTGTTCCCCCGTGATGGGGTGAACAAACCCCAGCGTTTTTGCATGCAGGCACTGCCCATGCAGGCTGGTGATGCAGTTGTGGGGGCCGTACACCGGGTCGCCCGCCACCGGGTGGTGGATGGAAGCCATGTGAACGCGGATCTGGTGGGTACGGCCCGTTTTCAGGCGGCACTCCAGCATGGTGAACTC
>OHHZ01000845.1_pt1 | contig 12075 bp, 8 predicted proteins | sample 1568081 | NCBI WGS metagenome assembly OHHZ01 (sample SAMEA3879597, study PRJEB24766) | human gut metagenome | biome: human-associated habitat; feature: feces | place: USA | collected 1985/1987
TACCTACTTTATCGCCGACGAGCTGCTGCGTGACAAGCTCACTACTACTGCCGACATTCAGGCTACGGGCATTCCTGTGCGCCAGCAGTTTATGATTAAGCACGACAAGCAGAAATGCCGCGAGTTCTTCGGCTGGGACGAAAACGAACGCGTCTGCCTTTTGATGGGCGGGGGTGAAGGCCTTTTGCCGATGGCTGAGATTATTACTGCGCTGCAGCGCGCTGCTCTGAAAAACCTGCGCGTTGTTGCTGTCACAGGCCACAACGAGACGTTGGCGGCACAGCTGCAAGTCAAATACGGCGCAACGGCCGAAATCTACGGCTTCCGTGAGGACGTACCGCAGCTCATGGCCGGAGCGGATATGATTATTACCAAGGCCGGCGGTCTGACCTCTGCCGAGGTGCTGGCGAGCGGACTGGACCTTTTAATCTACAAGCCGCTACCGGGGCAGGAGGAGGGCAACGCCGCCTTCCTGCAGCAGTATTGCGGTGCTCTGGTGGCACGCTCTACCGACGAGCTGGTGCAGCACATCAAAAACAGCACGGTAAGCCCGCGTGAGGCAGCAGCCTGCAGCGAGCATGCCCATCCTTTGGCAGCACAGCAGATTGTCGATTACGTTATGCAAAGACTGCAAAAATAATTTTCGGACTCCTTCGTATGAGGGAGTCCTTTTGCTGTATATAGGCCGATTTTTGTGCATTTTCGTGAATAAAATTCCCCGTATTTTGCTGATAATTTCTTCTATTGTATAATTAATTTACTTGACCAATACGAATTTCATCATTATAATGTAAGAAAATCGCATATTATGAAGGCTGTGGCATGAAGTTCCGCTCTGACTGCATAATAATGTATGTATTACAGGAGGAGTGTGACCTTATGGATACCTTATATCTTGCCGCTGTCTGCGCTGTTGTTCCCGGTCTGGGACGCAGCAGAATACCTGATCTGATTAACGCTCTGGGCAGTGCCCGCGCTGTTTTTGAAGCGAGCGCCGCCACGCTCACGGCAACAGGGCTCTGTACGCCGCGAGCAGTGCAAAACTTTATCAGCAACCGTGATGCGCGTCTGCCGCAAAGGCTGGATTACTTCTGCCGTCATAACGGCGTGCAGATACTGGCCTATACCGACACTGCCTATCCGCAGAGCCTGCAAAACCTGAGCGACAAGCCTTTGGTGCTCTACGTCAAGGGCGAGCTGCCGCAGGCAAATTATGCTTTGACCCTCGTCGGCTCACGTCGCTGCACGGAATACGGCGTGCGTGCCGCAGACTATTTTGCCAAGGCAATGACGCGTGAAGGCATACCCATTATCAGCGGCGGTGCCAAAGGCATTGATACGGCGGCGCACGAGGCCTGCCTGCAGGCCGGAGGTGTGACGGTGGCAGTTCTGGGCTGCGGTCTGGATATTGCCTATCCGCCGGAAAACGCCAGACTGTTTGCCCGCATTGCCGAACGCGGCGCACTGGTGTCGGAATACCCGCCGGGAGTACTGCCCATAGCGGCCAACTTTCCTGCGCGCAACCGCATCATCGTCGGTCTGTCGCAGGCCGTACTGGTTGCAGAGGCAGGCAAGCGCAGCGGCGCTGTAATTACGGCGAATATCGCTGCAGATGAGGGACGTGAGGTGTACTGCGTACCGGGGAATATTTTCGACGGCAGCAGCATAGGCTGTCATGAGCTTATCCGCACCGGTGCCAAGCTGGTGGATATGCCACAGGATATTTTAGACGATAAAAGAAGCTGGCAGCAGGCAATGAACCGCCGCATAACCCAGCCGAGTATATTTGACTGCGCGCCGCAGGAACCAAAGCCTGCGCCCGCACCTGTCACAACAGAATTAGGAGCGAAGCTGCTTGCTCTTTTGCAGGCAGGAGCGCTTTCTTTAGAAAAGCTGACGGAGCAGAGCGGAGCCGCTTTTGCTGCCGTGAGCATGGAGCTGCTTGACCTGCAGGCCGCCGGACTGGTGGCTACAGACCAGGCGCAGCGTTACTACCGAAAGTAGGAGGAACATAAATGGCAAAGACTCTGGTTATCGTGGAATCACCTACGAAATCCAAGACTATCGAAAAATTTTTAGGCAAAAACTATACTGTTAAGGCTTCTATGGGACATCTGCGCGACCTGCCGAAGAGCACCCTGGGTGTAACCTTTCTGCCGGACGAGGAGCATGCAAACGAATTTGAGCCGAAATATATCAACATCCGCGGCAAGGGCGATTTAATCAAATCCTTGAAGGCTGAAGCCAAAAAAGCCGACAAAGTTTTACTGGCAACTGACCCTGACCGCGAGGGTGAAGCAATCAGCTGGCATCTGGCATTTATTCTGGGAATTGACCCTACATCTGCCTGCCGCATTGAATTTCATGAGATTACCGCTGCCGCTGTCAAGGACGCTATCAAGCATCCGCGCTGCATTGATATGGATATGGTTGATGCACAGCAGGCACGCCGTATTTTAGACCGCATCGTAGGCTATCAGCTGAGCCCGCTGCTGTGGCGTAAAATCCGCAAGGGCCTGAGCGCCGGCCGCGTACAATCCGTTGCTACCAAAATCGTTGCTGACCGCGACCGTGAAATCGAAGATTTCGTGCCGGTAGAATATTGGACACTGAGCGCCAAGCTGCGTGAAGGCAGCAAGGGCCAGCTCTTTGAAGCTGAAGCAGTAAAATATAAGGGCAAAAAGCTGGAGCTGCACAACGAGCAGGAGGCCAGAGCTGCGGAGGAGGCACTTTCCAAGGCTGATTATATTGTAAGCGACGCAGTAAAAAAAGAACGCAAGCGTCACCCCGTACCGCCGTTTACTACCTCCAGCATGCAGCAGGAGGCCAACAAAAAGCTCAACTTCAGCGCCAAAAAAACCATGATGCTTGCACAGCAGCTTTATGAAGGCGTATCTCTGGGCAAAACCTCCGTCGGCCTGATTACCTACATGAGAACCGACTCCGTGCGTCTGGCAGACGTAGCCGTTGATGAAATCCGCGACTATATCAAGCAAAACTTCGGCAGCGAATTCTGCCCGGCCAAGGCCAACCATTACAGTACCAAAAAGAATGCGCAGGACGCGCATGAGGCGATTCGTCCGACCAGCGTCATGCGCACCCCGGCCGAGATGCAGGAACACCTCACCGGCGACCAGCTGAAGCTGTATACACTCATCTGGAACCGCGTTGTTGCCAGTCAGATGACGGACGCTGTTTATGACGTTACCACCCTGACAATTGATGCTGCCGACTACCAGCTGCGTGCAACAGGCTCCGTACTGAAATTCCCGGGCTTCTTGCAGCTGCACAGCAAATATGACGATAAAGAAAAGGACTCCAAGGTTCCTTACGTCGAACCCGGCAGCAAGCTGCTGCTTTACAAGCTGCTGCCGGCAGAGCAGCACTTCACCGAGCCGCCTGCGCACTTCACCGAAGCAACGCTCATCAAGGAGCTGGAGGAGAAGGGCATCGGCCGCCCCAGCACCTTTGCACCTACCATCGTTACACTACTCACCCGCGGTTACGTTGTTAAGGATGCCAAAAAGCTGCTCGTTACCGAGCTTGGCATTATGACCGTGGATATGCTCACCGAATATTTCAAGGAACTCATCAACATCGGCTTCACCGCCCAGATGGAGGAAAAGCTGGATGAGGTTGCCGAGAAGAAGCACACCAAGGACGAAGTCCTCAGCGAATTCTACGGTCCCTTCAAAAAGGAGCTGGACCACGCCGGCGTGGCAATTCCTATCGTTGAAATCCCGCTGGAAGTATCCGACGTACCCTGCGACAAATGCAACGACGGCACTATGATGGTTATCCGCGAGGGACGCTTCGGCAAGTTCCTGGCTTGCCCCAACTTCCCCAAATGCCGCAATACCAAGCCTATCCTGCACCCGATTGGCGTCAAATGTCCTAAGTGCGGCGCCGATATCCTCGAACGCAAGAGCAAGACCGGCAAGGTATTCTATGGCTGCGAAAGATATCCCGACTGCGATTACACCACTTGGGATAAGCCGCTTAACGAAGAATGTTCGGAATGCAAGTCTATGATGGTAGAGCACGTGGAGCGCAACGGCAGCAAGCGTAAGTTCTGCAGCAACCCGCAATGCTCTAAGGCTAGACCGGTATATGCTTCCAAAACCGCAGCTGCAAAGACTACAGAAGCTAAAACAACCGCAGCCAAGAAAACTGCGGCGGCAAAAAAAACTACTGCTACCAAAACTGCTGCGAAGAAAACCACTGCAGCAAAAAAAACTACTGCTACCAAAACTACTGCAAAGAAAACAACCGCAACGAAAAAAACTACTACAACTAAGAAAGGCAGCAAGGAATAAATGACTATCTCTCCTGTACATGTAATCGGTGCGGGTCTGGCAGGCTGCGAAGCCGTTAACCAGCTCACACGCCACGGTATCCCTGTAATCCTGCATGAAATGCGTCCTGTAAAAAGTGACGAAGCACATAAAACCGCATATTTTGCCGAGCTTGTCTGCAGCAATTCCCTGCGCGCAGGCAATATTGAAAACGCAGTCGGCCTGCTAAAGGAAGAAATGCGCCGTTTAGGCTCCCTCATCATGGAAAAGGCTGACGAACATCAGGTGCCTGCCGGCGGCGCTCTGGCTGTTGACCGCGACGGCTTTGCCGCTGCCGTAACCGAAGCAGTAAAGGCTAATCCGCTCGTTACCGTTATCCACGAAGAAGTGACCGACCTGGAAAGCCTGGAAGGCACTGTCATCGTAGCCAGCGGCCCGCTGACCAGCGATGCGCTTTTTGCCGATATCAAAAAGCTCTTGAAGTCTGATTATCTGCACTTCTTTGATGCCGCAGCACCGATTGTTACCGCCGATTCCCTGGACTATGACAAGGTTTACCGTGCGTCTCGCTACGACAAGGGCGGCGCCGACTACCTCAACTGCCCCTTCTACACGAAGGAGGAATACGTTGCCTTCTGGAAAGCTCTCTGCAATGCGGAAAGCGCTCCCGTAAAAGATTTTGAGCATAATGTATTTGAAGCCTGCATGCCTATCGAGGAAATGGCTGCAAGAGGCGAGGACACCATGCGCTTCGGTCCTCTGAAGCCTGTAGGTCTCATTGACCCGCGTAACGGCAAGGAAGCGTATGCAGTAGTGCAGCTGCGTCAGGATAACGCCGCTGCCTCTCTCTACAATCTGGTAGGCTTCCAGACACATCTCAAATGGCCGGAGCAAAGACGTGTTTTCGGCATGATTCCCGGTCTGGAGAACGCAGAGTTCGTCCGTTTCGGCGTTATGCACAAAAACACCTATCTGAATTCGCCGCAGCTGCTGGATAAGCACTTCAACCTGCGCAATAATAAACGCTTCTACTTTGCCGGACAGATGACCGGCGTAGAAGGCTACGTCGAGTCGGCAGCCTCCGGACTGATGGCCGGTTTAGCTGCTGCAAGAGCGGTACTTGAGCTGCCGGAGGTAGAATTCCCCGAAGTAACTGCGCACGGAGCACTGGCCAACTACATCAGCAATCCGACGATTGAAAACTTCCAGCCGATGAACATCAACTTCGGTCTCATTCCGCCGCTCACTGTACGCATCCGCAAGAAGAGAGAAAAGAACGCTCAGATTGCAGCACGCGCTTTGGAAGCACTGGACGGCTTTCTGCCCACGCTTAAAACTGAACAGGCGTAATTTTTAGCCTGTTATCTCTAAAATAAATAAAAATGCCAAAAATATTTTTAGAGAAAGACAATATGTGTCCTCCCGCTATGGTAAAATTTGCTTATAGCCGGTGGCAAAACGTTTGCTTAAGAGAATGATTGTGCTATAATAAGCTTAAAGAGATTTTCTTACATCAGCCGCTTTGCAAATTTCATGGCAGGGAGGAACTAATAATGACAGATTTACGCATCGCAAAGGATCGTTTGCTCTATATGTATTCGCGCCTGGTAGACGGCAAAATGCTCTACAAGAAGGAAGAGGCCCAACGCTTCGGCTGCTCCTTACGCTCTATTCAGCGCGACATAGAAGACCTGCGGTCCTTTTTACATGAGCAGAATGAAGCATCAGGCCTGGTGCAGGATTTGGTCTACAACCAGAAGCTCGGCGCTTACCAGCTTGTACCGCCCTCACGCAATCTGCTGTCCAACGAGGAGGTTTTCGCCACGCTCAAAATACTGCTGGAAAGCAGGGCCTTCACCAAAAATGAGCTTTACCCGATTATCGATAAGCTGATTGACTGCTGTATCCCCAAAACAGAGCAGCAGCGTGTGAGCGAGCTTATAGGCAACGAAAAGCTGCTTTATGTAGAACCGCAGCACAAGGATAAGTTCCTGAAGAAAATGTGGGAGCTTAGCGGCGCTGTGCATGAGCATCTGGAAATAATCATCAACTACCGCCGTACCGACGGTGTGCTGGTGCAGCGCAGACTGCAGCCCGTAGGCATCATGTTCTCCGAATTCTACTTTTATCTGGCAGGCTTCATTGTGCCCAAGGAAAAGGAGGAGCTCAAATTCGAGATAGAAAACGATCCCTTCCCGACTATCTACCGCATTGACAGAATCAACAGCTTTAGCGTCACCGAAACGCATTTTGCCGTTCCGTATTCCAAACGCTTTGAGGAGGGCGAGTTCCGCAAGCGCATCCAGTTTATGTACGGCGGGCATCTGCAGCGCCTACGCTTCCTGTTCAAGGGTGGCAGCTATGAATATATCCTTGACCGCCTGCCTACGGCAAAGGTAGTAGAGGAGAGCGAAAACGGCACACTTATCGAAGCGGAGGTTTTCGGCAAGGGCATTGATATCTGGCTGAAAAGCCAGGGCGAGCTGATTGAGGTTATTTCCAGACAGGAGATACCGGTAAACTAAGTGCAAAATTCATTTTCGCAAAAAATATTAAAAAATTTCTCTAAAAATTTTTTAGGATAGCCAATCTCTGGCTATCCTATTTTTTATAATAAGATTATGCTAAGGCATAACGCAAAAGCAACACTGATTGCCGGCACGTTTTTCAGGAATGCGCCTGTATTTACTTTGGCAAGCAGTATCAAGGCTGTCTTCGCACCTTTTTTTACATGAAGAAATGCCGGAAACACTGTAAGCTATAATCAGTAAGAAGTAGAGGAGTGGATGATATATGTATTGCGAAAAGTATGTAGAAATGGGCAGAAAAATACGTTATTACAGAATCATGCAGGAGCTGGGGCAGGGGATGCTCGCAGAGCAGATAGGCATTACTCCGCAGTATTTGAGCAAAATAGAGCACGGAAGCGCGCGCCCGAGTATGGACCTGGTATTCCGCATCGCCGATAAGCTGCAGGTGAAGGTGTCGCACCTGCTGGATGCCTGCTGATACTTTAAGCCGGGCATGGATTTTTCCTCCTTTTTGTGGTACAATACCCATGTAATTGCTTCTGCTCGAGGCAATTAACAGCGTGACTGCCCCAGGGCAGCATACATGTAAGGAGGCAATTTAATATGAACGAGCAAAACAGCGTTTTAAACATCATTGGCAAGGTAAGCGGATTGTTATCCAAGTACATCGCCGTCGTGATTTTAATCACCTCTGCGATTGCCTTTACCCATCCGCAGAAATTCATGTGGATTCCGCAGTATACCGCTCTCTTCCTGGGCACGGCAATGTTCGGAATGGGCCTGACTATCAAGCGCGAGGACTTCCAAATCGTCTTTTCCCGACCTAAGGAGGTTATTTCCGGCTGTATCCTGCAATACACCATCATGCCCCTGGCAGCCTATTTTCTGGCTGTAGTGATGAATCTTGATACTGATATCGCTCTGGGCGTTATCCTCGTAGGCTGCTGCCCCGGCGGTACTGCCAGCAACGTTATTGCCTACATCGCTAAGGGTGACGTTCCCTTATCCGTTGGCATGACCATCACTTCGACTCTGATTGCACCGTTGGTAACACCTGTGCTGGTGTACATGCTGGCAGGTTCCTGGGTTGAGGTAAGCTTTATGGCTATGGTACTCTCCGTAGTGAAGATTGTGCTGCTGCCTGTGCTTGCAGGTATCATCTTAAACAGCCTTTTCCACGAAACCATCGTCAAGCTGGGCGGTATTCTGCCGCTGGTTTCCGTTGTAGCGATTGTAACCATTATCGATGGTATCGTTGCTGTCAATGCTGCTAAGCTGATGAGCTGCGGTCTGATCGTAATGCTGGCTGTTGTCCTGCACAACGGCATCGGTATGGCACTGGGCTTGGGCATGGCGCGTCTGATGAAGGTATCCTACGCTAAGGAAACTTCTATTGCTATCGAAGTTGCAATGCAAAACAGCGGTCTGGCGCTTGCTCTGGCGACCGCAAACTTCGCCGCTAATCCGCTGGCCACGCTTCCGGGCGCTATCTTCAGCGTATGGCATAACGTTTCCGGTTCTATTTTCGCCAGCTGCCGCATCAAAGAGGTAGAAGAAAAGCAAAAGCTGAAGCTGAAGGAGCACGCAAAAGCAAAATAAGCATAAACACTAAAGGCACTACTGTGAGCGCAGTAGTGCCTTAATTATTTGTATAGCGTAGGGCAGGGGAGCCTACATATTATTTTTTGCTTTTATTATCCAAACCGAAGAGCATTTCCATAGGCTGCTCCGGCGCTTCCTTAACCGTTGCGCCTGTGCTGAAGCCCGGCATTTCCGCCTTGGTCAGCTCAATTTTGCCGTATTGGCGCTCGTAATCATCAATAACCCATTTCAAAATCTGTTCGATTTCCTTATTAACCGAACGGCCATTTATCTTTGCCAAATGCTTCATCTTATTCATAATAATAGGATGAATGCGCAGTGTAAAGCGTGCTTCTTCCATGAATACTCCCTCCAGATTCTGACTATTCTACTAATTATTATAGGCAAGAACAGCGCTTTTGGCAAGGAGATAATCTTTTTTAGCAACAGCTAACTATTTTTACAAGAATTTCAGACAATAGATATGCAAATATGCTATAATAAATACCATAGTGTAAATTTTTAGGAGGCAACAATGACTTTAGCAATAAATGCCGTATACCACGGCTTTAAGGTTTTACAAGCACAATTTGTAGATGAAATCAGCTCCCAGGCATATATCATGGAGCATATCAAGAGCGGCGCACGCCTTTTGTACCTTGCTAACGATGACGATAACAAGGTTTTTTCTATTTCCTTCAGAACTCCGCCTGCAGATGATACAGGTGTGGCACATATTCTGGAGCATTCCTCTCTCTGCGGCTCCCGCAAATATCCCTTAAAGGAGCCCTTCGTAGACCTCGTCAAGGGTTCTCTGAACACCTTTTTGAACGCTATGACCTTCCCGGATAAGACCATGTATCCCGTTGCCAGCCGCAACGATAAGGACTTCCATAACCTGATGGACGTCTATCTGGACGCTGTGTTCTATCCTTCCTTCTACCAAAACAAATACACCCTGCGTCAGGAGGGCTGGCATTATAATCTGGACAGCCTCGACGGCGAGCTGAGCTACAACGGCGTTGTTTATAACGAAATGAAGGGCGTGTATTCTTCGCCGGACGCTTATCTGGAAAACGAAGCGCTGAAGGCGCTGTTCCCTGATAACTGCTACCGCTTTGAATCCGGCGGCTATCCGGACGCTATTCCGCAGCTGACTCAGGAAAAATTCGAGCAGTTCCACAAAACCTATTACAGCCCGGAAAACAGCTATATCTATTTATACGGTGATATGGATATCGACGCTACTTTGGAATATCTCGACAGCGAATATCTGAGCAGCTTTGAGAAAACCGGTACTGTTGATTCCGCTATCGCAGAGCAGCAGCCCTTGCTGCGTACTGCGGATATCGAAGCCTTTTATCCGGTTGGGGCAGAGGAGGACTGCACTGCCAAAACATATCACGAGCTTTCTATCGTAACAGGCAAGGCAACCGACCTGCAGACCAGCATGGCCCTGAGCCTGCTGAAAAGCACATTGCTGGACAGCGAATCCTCCGCACTGCGCCGTGCACTGATGGATGCAGGTGTGGGCCAGATTATCAACGGCAGCTATACCTCAAGCATGTATCAGCCGGTATTCTCTATCCGTGCCAGCGGCAGTGAGAAGGAACTGCGCGATAAATTTATTAGCGTTATTTATAAAACATTGCAGGACATTACTATCAACGGCATTGACAAAAAGCTGTTAGAGGCCAACATCAACTCCATGGAATTCAAGCTGCGTGAAGCAGATTTCGGCGGCTATCCCAAGGGACTGATTCTGGGCATCGGCGTTATGGATAACTGGCTTTATGACGGCAATCCGATTGAGGGCCTCTGTTACAACAAATATCTGGCAGCTCTGCGCGAGGGCCTGAAAACCAACTATTATGAAAGCATTATCGAAAACTATCTGCTGGACAACACCCATAAGGTGCTGGTAACCCTGCTGCCGCAGCCCGGCAAGGAGGAGGCAGACCAGGAGGCCGCTGCTGCCAAAATGAGCGCTATCAAGGCAACCATGAGCCAGGAAGAGCTGCAGCAGCATATCGACGAATGCGCCGAGCTGCACCGTCTGCAGGCTACTCCCGACAGTGAGGAAGCACGCGCAACCATCCCTGTACTGAAGCGCAGCGACATCAGACAGGAGGTAGAGAAGATTGAAACGCAGGAGGAAGAGCTGGGCGCAAGCCATTTGCTGTATCTTCCGCGCAATACAAATAAAATCGCTTATACCAGCTTCTATTTTGATATTACCGATATGGAAGCCGAAAAGCTGCCTCTGTGCTATCTGCTCACAGATATCATGGGCAAGTTCAACACCGAGCGCTACAGCTATCAGGAGCTGGCAACCAACGCCATCATGTATACCGGTGGTATTGCGTTCGCTGTACGCGCCTTCACCGAAGCAGAATCTACGGATGATTATAAAATTTACTTCTCCACCAAAGGCAAATGCCTCACCGATAACCTGCCGAAAATGCTGGATATCCTGCAGGCCATTGCTTTGGAAAGCAAGATGGACGATCTGGAGCGCTTCCGCGAGCTGGTATCCGAGCTGAAAACCGATTGGGATGACAATTTCTTCAACCGCGGTCAGACCGTTGCTATCACCAGACTGTTCTCCTATTGCTCTGCCGGCGCACGCGTCAACGAGCAGGATGAATTCAGCTATTACCAGTTCCTCAAAAAGCTGACCGATAACTTCGACGAGCTGGCACCGCAGGTACTGGAGCAGTTGCGCCTGTTAATCAAACGCTTCTTCCAGAAGAACCGTTTCCTGCTCAGCTATAGCTGTGACGTAAAAGAGCAGGCAGCAGTAAGACAGCAGTGCCTTGATTTCATCAGCAAGCTGTCCGAGGCAGAAGCAGGGGAGAAGGCTGAGGTTCTGCCTGTAGGCACCACTAACGAGGCTATTGCAACTGCTGGTAAGGTGCAATACGTCGCTGCAGGCGGCAACTTCGCTAAGCACGGTCACAAATACGTGGGCGCGATGGCTGTACTGGAAACCATTCTGAGCTATGAATATCTCTGGACCAAAATCCGTATTCAGGGCGGCGCTTACGGTGTTACCGCACGCTTTGAGCTGAACGGCGTAGGCGTGTTTGCATCCTACCGCGATCCGCAGCTGCCGAAAACTCTGGAGGCTTACCAAGGTCTGGCAGAATGGCTGAGAAACGAAGAATTCCCCGAACGCGAGCTGAACAAGTATGTTATCGGTACCATTAGCACGATGGATAAGCCCCTGACCAACAGCATGCGTCTTGACAAGGCAACCGCGCAATATCTGAAGCACGTTCCCGTTGAGCTGCGCCAGCGCATCCGCAGCGAAATCCTCAATGTAAGCAATGCAGACCTGCAAGCACTGGCTAAGGTAGTAGAGGACATGCTCAGCGACGGCCTGATCTGCGTAGTCGGCGGCAAGCAACCTATCGAAGCCAATAAATCTTTGTTCAACAATATCATCAATGCGTAAATCTGTACGCTAGTAAATTTACGCTAAGGTTAATAAAAACCCGTGACGTCCGAAGGGAGTCACGGGTTTTGTCGTACATAAAAGTGCTATAAGGTTAATCTAACTCGCCGTTCTGCGCCTTTTCGTAAATGCTTATCGCCGCAGACTCGCCCACTCCGTTAAGTGAACAGAACGGAAGCCTTATCTTGCCGTCCTCTATCTGATAGATAGT
>OHHZ01000848.1_pt1 | contig 12011 bp, 10 predicted proteins | sample 1568081 | NCBI WGS metagenome assembly OHHZ01 (sample SAMEA3879597, study PRJEB24766) | human gut metagenome | biome: human-associated habitat; feature: feces | place: USA | collected 1985/1987
AGCCGCAACCGCAGTTGTTGTCGCAACCGCAGCCGCTGTTATTGGAAGAACCGAAACCGCAGCCACCGCAGCAAACAAGTATGAGGACTAAGATAAGGATCCAGGTGCAGCTGTTTCCGCCAAAGCAATTGTTACACATTCAAAAGACCTCCTTTTTCTGTCTTCATCACATACTATGCCGTAATTTAAAAATGTGTTACGGCAAATTAAAAGCCCTGCAGCGGGTCTTAAACGGAGGTATCGGTAATCACCGTTACTTCATTCGTCGCGCAGATATTATACATATATTTTTGGTTTTTCTTGCTTGAGTCGCATAAATAAAAGCTTTTGGCGGCGTTTTTAAGCATAGCCTTTTTAACGCAGGATTCTTCTATGGAGGAATCGGTTATAAAGCCATCCTCGGTGTAGCCGCGGCTGGAAAAGAAGAATATATCGGCGTTTATGTGAGAAATGAACTTTTCGGTTTCCGAGCCTATGTAGGCTATTGAATGAAAAAGCAGCAGCCCGCCCGTGCAGTAGTTTTTTATGCGCTGCTCGCCCAATTTAAGCGATATTTTAGGGCTGTTTGTAACGACTATTATATCGCTATAAGCCTTTAAATGCGGTATTATGTAAGAAACGGTTGAAGAAGCGTCCATAAAAATAATATCTCCGTTATGTATATACTCTGCGGCTTTTTCCGCTATTTTCTTTTTTGATGCGTTGTTTTGCTCCTCCCGCCATAAAAGGGGTATTTCGTTATCGGGGGCGTTTCTTATTACTACCCCGCCGTGCGTTCGTATCACCTTTTTTTGCCGTTCCAGCTCGTTTAAATCGCGCCTGACGGTGGGTTGGCTTACATAAAGAAGCTTTGAAAGCTTAGCAACGCTTATGCTTACATTTTCCGATAATAGGCTTAGTATTTTTTCCTGACGCTCTATGCCGTACATTTATTTACCTGCTTTCGTTTTGTTTCATATATGCTTATTTATAATCGTTTATGTGATTGTTAATCAATATTTGCGCCGTTTATTGCGAAAATGCGCATATTTGATTATAATTTTATCACATAACAAAACTATTGTAAAGAGGGCAAAAAATATGAAACGTACCGTTAAATGCGCAAAATTATACGGTATAGGTGATTTACGGTATGAGGACGCGGCTTTTCCCGAATGTGGCGGCGATGAGGTTATAGTGCAGGTGAAAAGCTGCGGAATTTGCGGCAGTGATCTTGGCAGGGTGTATGTTAAAGGCACATACACCTTTCCCACGGTAATAGGGCACGAGTTTTCGGGCAGGGTGGTGGTTGACCCGCTTGAAAGGCTTACAAACGAAAATGTATGCGTATTTCCGCTTTTGCCCTGCTTTAAGTGTAAAAGCTGCAAAAACGGCGACTATGCCACCTGCGAAAATTACGATTATTACGGTTCAAGGCGCGATGGCGGAATGACCGAATACATTGCGGTTAAGCGGTGGAATATTGTAAAAATGCCGCCGAATTTAAGCTATGACGAGGGGGCAATGTGCGAGCCTGTGTCGGTTGCGAGGCACGCGGTGGGAAAGCTTGAAATATCAAAGGGAGAGACCCTTTTTATATCGGGCGCAGGTCCTATAGGTCTTATAGCGGGGCAGTGGGCTGTGCTTTTCGGCGCAAAGAGGGTATATTATACCGATATTGACAACCGAAAGCTTGAATTTGCGAAAACACTTGGCTTTTATGAGTACGAAAGCGGCATTGCTGCCGATTGCGCGCTTGAGGGAACGGGGTATTCCGACGCTCTGCAAAAATGCCTTGAAGCGGTAAAGCCGCACGGCAGAATGGTGCTTATGGGAAACCCGGCGGGCGAAATTACAATGTCGCAAAATACATATTGGCACATTCTCCGCAAGGAGCTGTGTATAAACGGCACCTGGAATTCCTCTTATAACGATACCGTGAACGACTGGTGGGAAAGTATAAAGGCAATGGCTGACGGCAGGCTTAACGTTAAGGCGCTTATTACGCACAAATTCCCGCTTTCGGAATGTAACGCCGCTTTTGAAATGATGAAAAACAAAACGGAATTTTACAATAAGGTCATTTTAAATATGAACTGACGGGAGACAGCGGACAATATGAAAAAGAAAATTTCCCCTTCGGTTATGTGCGCCGATTTTTTTGATTTAAAAAATTGCATAAGGCAGTTTGAAGAAAACAAAATTGATATGCTTCATATTGATATTATGGACGGCTGCTTTGTGCCGAATTACACTTTGGGCACGGATTTTGTAAAAATACTTAAAGCCAATACAGCCATTCCGCTTGATATTCACCTAATGGTGGAAAATCCCGAAAGTAAGCTTGATTGGTTTCAATTATCGCCAAACGATTATGTGGCGGTGCACTGCGAATCAACCCCGCACATTCACAAAGCGGTTGCGGCGGTTAAAGCTAAGGGCTGCAAGGCTTTAGCGGCGCTTAATCCCGGCACGCCGATATGTGCGCTTGAAAATATTTTGGACGATATTGACGCGGTGCTTGTTATGACCGTTGACCCCGGCTTTGCGGGTCAAAAGCTTATAGGCTCTGCCCTTGCAAAAATTAAAAGCCTCAGAGAATATCTTGATGAAAAGGGCTATGAAAATATTGAAATTGAGGTTGACGGGAACGTAAGCTTCCACAATGCGGCGCTTATGAATGAAATGGGGGCGAATATTTTTGTATCGGGAACCTCGGGCGTATTTTCAAAGGACGGAACAATTAAAGAAAATATTGAGAAATTACGCGGGATTATAGATAGATAGATGAAGCTATGGTTTGCACAAACCGCTGCCCTCAGTGTTTGGTATGACTCATCACAATGTGAGTAAAGCTGCTATTCTCGTCAGAGGGAGGCGAGAGATTTATAGGCAAATAAAATATTTTAGAGACGAAAAAGCAACCCGCCGTTTTTAAACTCTGACGGGTTGCTTTTTGTGCTTGCATTATAATTCAACTATCAAAAGGTATACCTTTTGATAATTGTATGGGGTGATAAGGAAATGAAAAATAAAATTTTAAAAGCAACGGCGCTTTTTCTTGCGGCAATATGTATATTGAGCTGTGTGTGCGGCTGCGGTAAAAAGACCGTCAGCACCGCCGCAAAGGGAGAATTGACCCGACTGAAATGGATAGAAATGCTGTCCGACAGCTTTTACATTCAAAACAGTAAAACGGAAGACCCGTATTTTTCCGATGTTTCCAAAGAAAACGAGCTTTTCGGCAAGATTCAGGAATGTGTGGAACTGGGAATTATTTCCGATGAAAAGCAGTTTAACGCAAATTCTTCGGTTTCTTTTAAGGAGGCGGCACTTAACTGCATAAACGCAATAGGAAAAAGCACGGTTTCGGATTATTTGAAAACGGATAAAGAACTCAGCGAAAAAGAGTTGTTGAAGTTTGCAAAGGAAAAGATACTTACCGAAATTTCCGATAAAAAAATGCTTACACAGGCTGACGCCGAAAAAGCTCTGAAAAATTCAACTGAGTTGCTGCTGAACAAGCCGTTATTTGAAAAGGAAAAGATAAAGCTTGCCGAAGGCGTTACGGATCTGCGTAACTCAAAGGCAGAATATACCGATTCATCGGCGGTTCTTTCGGATGTTAAGGACATTAAAAAGGATTCCGTTATAATTCTTCCGCCGAGCGCGGAATATCCGGCGGGTCTTGCAAGAAAGGTCGCTTCGGTTTCGGGAAATACCGTAACCCTCGGCGAAGCAAATATTGACGAGGTTTTCGATGAAATAAAGGTATCTAAAAGAACCAAACTTAACAGTACGGATTTTACCCCCGCGGCGGGCGTTACCATCGGGGAATATTCGGCAGTTGAAAACACAAGCCGCACCGAGGGGGCGAGCGCTGCACCGACGCTGTTGACCGCTCAAAGCAACAACAATTCTTATACCGAATTAGCGTCCGACGGTAAAGCGTCATTTGATATTGTGCTTAATCTGACAAAGGGAGAGCTGTCGCTTGACGAAAAGTGGGGTTCTCTTAAAGGGAGTTATTCGGACGCAAAGTCGCCCGAAAAAGCAAGCGATTTTAAATTTGACGGCAGAAACCTCTATACCGAAAAGTATAAGGCGGGCTATGAGATCAAGGGAAAGATAAGTCTTTCGGATATATCGCTGGATAACGACGTTGATTACAAGAAGATAGCCGGCATTAAGGTCGGGGTGAACCGCTGCGAAACAAAGGTGAACTTCAAAGCAAGCGTCAATTTGTCGGCAAAAGGGAAAATAGACGATGATATAGATGTTCTTACCGCCAGAATTCCGATAGGGGTAAGCGGACTTTCGGTGAAATGCGTATTTGTGCTTTCAATCGGTGCAAACGGTGAAATATCCGTAAAAAGCGAAATAAGAAATACTACATCATATATATACGAAAAAGGACTGAAGCAGGTTAATAACACCGATGTAAAAAACAAAGCGACCGTAACAGGGGAATTAACCGCACAGGTAGGACCGAAGGCCGTATTATCTATTTTGGGAATGGATTTCTTTGATATACAGGCATTGATAGGAATGGGAGCAAAAGCCGAAATAAGCGCGGAGCAGGGCAGCACCGAAATACCGTGCGTTGACGTTAAAGCGTATGCGCCCATAGTTACGCTAAAATTTGCGGGGGATAAAAAAACTGTGCTTAACGCATTAGGCTTTTCCGCCGAATGGAAAGCCTATGACATTGAAAACGGTTGGAAAAAATCAAACGTGGTAAGTACATATCACTGGGAATCAAAAAAAGGCTGGGTAGATAAGTGCACGCATCCTACCGATGATGAGGAAAGCGGCAATCAGTCGGGAAATAGCGAAAGCGGTCAGAATAATACCGCGTCTGTCGGTTCAAAAACAGAAACACCGAAGAGTAATTCTTCTAAAGCTACCAATGCTGAAGAAAACCGTAATGAAAAGTTAAACTATAATTTATATGTCGATAATGTGGCGTGTATGCCAAATTATATGGCTTGGATATTTGGTAATGAGTCAAATGCAAAGGATAAAGTAGATTATATCAGGATAGATTGGGTAAAAATCAACGAAATAGAATGCAAAATTACCGATAAATGTTCAAGCAATAAAGATGTTCGTAAAGTTTTTAAAGAGAATGAGGCAGACCCCTCAGACGATAAATATGGGTATGTATTAAGCGAACTGACAAGAAAATATAACGGGACAACGGATGAACCGATAGCGTATGTATATGCTGAAATACCATGTTCTGAAATTGACGACAGTGTAACAGAAAAAACCGATGACGGTTATGATATTTGGAATATAGAATATCTTTTAACCTGTAAAATAGGTGATAAAGAATTTCAGCATTTAATAAAGCAAAAATTTATTAGAGACGGATATGGTGGTATTGTGTAAAATCAGTAAATGAAACTGTCGCATTAAAAATATTAAAAAAACAAGTCTTCCTCTGATTAGAAAGAGATAATTTCCCCCGATAAAACGGGGGATTTTTTATTTTCCAAAAAAATTTTAAAAAAATTGAAAAAAGTATTTGACTTTTCCTGACTTTGGTGTATAATAATAGTCAGGAAAGGTCAAAATGAGGTGTAAGACATGAGAATGAGCGATTTAATAACACAGGAAATAATAAAAATGTTAAATGAGTCGGGTGTGAACACCGCCGAAATTCAGCGCAACGAGTTTGCCAATAATATCGGCTGTGCCCCGAGCCAGATAAACTATGTTCTTTCCTCGCGATTTACACCGGAGCACGGCTATATGATTGAGAGCCGCCGCGGCGGCGGGGGATATATAAGAATAAGGCGTGTTGTTATGAGCCATACCTCTGCGCTTATGCACATTATAAATTCTATAGGCGACGCGGTTGACCCCATGACGACGAGAATTATTCTTGAAAACTGTATAGAATCGGGGATAATACCGTCGGAGGTGGCAAAGCTTATTGCCACGGCGGTATCTGCCAGCGTATTGCAGGCAGTGCCTGTTGAGTACCGCAATACGCTTAGAGCAGCGCTTTTAAAACAGCTGCTGCTCACCCAAATTAAATAATAAGGAGCGATTTTTATGCTATGTGATAAATGCGGAAAAAATAATGCGACAACGCACATTAAACAGATAATAAACGGCGTGGTGACAGAGCGAAACCTTTGCAGCAGCTGTGCCGCGGAAGAGGGGTACTCTAAATTCCCGCACGGTGGGCTTGCCGATATGCTAGCCTCAATGTTCGGGGATATTTCGGGGCTGGGAATAGAATCAAACGAGACCCGCTGCCCTGTTTGCGGCGCAAGATTTTCGGATATTGCCGAAACCGGCAAGGCAGGCTGTGCCGAGTGCTACAAGACCTTTTACAGTGAGCTGCTGCCCTACCTTAAAAGGGTGCACGGCAGCGTAAAGCACATTGGAAAGGTGCCGAACAGCGCACCGCTTGCCGTTAAACCGCAGGAGGAAACGGCTGATACCTTAAGGCTGGAGCTTAACCGCCTTGTAAGCGAGGAACGCTTTGAAGAAGCGGCGGTTGTAAGGGATAAGATAAAGAAACTGGAGGAGACGGAAAATGAGTAGCTGGTATACTTCTCACGCGCCCGAGGACGATATTGCCGTAAGCACGAGAATAAGGCTGGCGCGCAATTTATCGGGTTTGCCTTTTCCCGCGAGAATGACCCCCGAGCAGCGCAAGGAACTTAATTTAAAGGTAAAAAACGCCGTGCTGCAAAGCAACACTCCGTTCGCGAAAAGCCTTAAATATATTGATATGGCGGATGTTCCGCAAACCGAAATTGCGGCGATGGTGGAGCGCCACATAATAAGCCCCGAATTTGCCGAAGAAAACGCCGACCGCGCAATAATTATTTCGGCAGACGAGAGCATAAGTATTATGATAGGCGAGGAAGACCACGTAAGAATACAGGTAATCTTAGGCGGCTTGCAGCTTGAAAAGGCTTACGATACCGCAGAGCAGCTTGATTCGCTGCTTTATAACGAGCTACACTTTGCCTTTGACCGCAGCTTGGGCTTTTTAACCGAGTGCCCCACCAATTTGGGCACGGGGCTCAGAGCCTCGGTAATGCTGCATTTGCCCGTGACCGAATCAAACGGCGAAATATCATCCATTGCCGAAACGGTGGGTAAAATAGGCTTTACCGTTCGCGGAATGTACGGCGAGGGCTCAAAGGCGAGCGCATCAATGTATCAGGTTTCAAACCAGATAACCCTTGGTATAAGCGAGAAAAACGCGATAGATAACCTTAAAATAATAACCGCGCAGCTGATTGACAAGGAGCGCAAGGCGAGAAACAGCCTTAACAAAATAAAGCTTGAGGATATGTGTTTCAGGGCGCTCGGCACTTTACAAAACTGCCGCGTATTATCAAGCAAGGAAATGATGGATTTATTATCACGGATTAAACTCGGTGTAAGTATGGGCATAATCAAAAAGGACGTTCTTCCCATAAAGCTGTTTATAGAGGGTCAGCCCAATATGCTGATGAAGAAATACGGGCAGCTTGAACCCGAAGAACGCGATATATACCGCGCCGCCTTTATGCGCGACGCATTAAAATAAAAAACTTAAAAACCCGATAAGGGAGGTATATTTTATGAAATACAATTTTAACGGATTCACTACAAAGGCAAACGAGGCTTTAAATCAGGCTATCGGCTCTGCCGAGCAATTGGGTCACACATATGTGGGCAGCGAGCATTTGCTTTTGGGACTTTTAAAAATAGGCACGGGCGTTGCGGCGGCGGTGCTTAACAAAAACGGAATAACCGCAGAAAATATTGAGGAGCTGATCCGCGCTAATATAGGCTGCGGCACCGTAACAAGGCTTTCGCCCGATTACTTTACGCCGCGCGCAAAGCGGGTTATTGAAACCGCTATGGCGGGCTGCGCCAATATGGGCAAAAAGTATGTGGGAACAGAGCACCTGCTCATAGGCATTTTAAGCGAGGGCGATAACTACGCAATACGCTTTATTAACGAATTGGGCGTGGACGCGGCATCCCTTACCACCGAGGCGCTTAAAGCTTCGGGCATTGACCCGGAGGAAACGCAGAGCGTAAATGCTGCAGGCGCTGCGAACGATAATGCCGACCCCAAAGCCCCCACGCTCTCAAAGTATGGCAGAGACTTGACCGCCGACGCCAAAAAGGGCAAAATTGACCCGGTTATAGGCAGAGAAAAGGAAATTGAAAGGGTAATTCAGATTCTTTGCCGCCGCACCAAAAACAACCCCTGTTTAATAGGCGAGCCGGGCGTTGGTAAAACCGCCATTGTTGAAGGTCTGGCGCAGAAAATAGCCTCGGGCGATGTGCCCGATATTCTCGAAAACAAGCGCGTTTTCACCCTTGACCTTACGGGAATGGTGGCAGGCACCAAATACCGCGGTGATTTTGAGGAAAGAATTAAATCGGTAATAGATGAGGTTACAAAATCGGGTAACATCATACTTTTTATAGATGAGGTTCACACCATTATAGGCGCGGGCTCTGCCGAAGGCTCGACCGATGCGGCTAATATATTAAAGCCGGCATTGGCGCGCGGCGAATTTCAGCTTATAGGCGCAACCACAATTTCCGAGTACCGTAAGAATATTGAAAAGGATTCAGCCCTTGAGCGCCGTTTCCAGCCGGTAAACGTGGCAGAGCCGAGCGAAGAAGACGCGGTACTTATCCTTAAAGGCTTAAAGGATAAATACGAGGCGCACCACAAGGTAAAGATTAACGACGCGGCTATTGAGGCGGCGGTAAAGCTTTCAGCCCGCTATATAAGCGACAGATTTTTGCCCGATAAGGCAATAGATTTGATAGACGAGGCGGCATCTCGTGTGCGGCTTACCGCAAGCGCCGCGCCCGCGGAGCTTAAAGAGCTTGAAGAAAAAATAGCCAATGCCGAGGCGGAAAAGGACGAGGCTATAAATTCGCAGGAATTTGAGCGCGCCGCCGCTTTGAGGGACAGCGAAAACAAGCTGAAAGACGAATACAAGCAGGCAAAGGAAAACTGGCGCAGAGAGAGCAGTCACTCCGGCGGCGAGGTAGGCGAAGAGGAGATTGCCGAAATTGTATCAAGCTGGACGGGTGTTCCCGTGGCGCAGCTTACCGAGGAAGAAAGTGCAAGGCTATTGCGGCTTGAAGACGAGCTGCACCGCAGAATTGTGGGACAGGATGAAGCCGTAACAGCTGTTGCAAAGGCGATACGCCGCGGCAGGGTAGGGCTTAAAGACCCGAAACGCCCCATAGGCTCGTTTATCTTCTTAGGGCCTACGGGCGTTGGTAAAACCGAGCTTTGCAAGGCGCTGGCAGAGGCTATGTTCGGCAGTGAAAATATGATGATAAGGCTTGATATGTCCGAATATATGGAAAAGCACACGGTTTCCCGCCTTGTGGGTTCGCCTCCCGGATATGTCGGCTTTGAGGAGGGCGGTCAGCTTACCGAAAAGGTAAGGCGCAACCCCTACTCGGTAATTCTTTTTGATGAAATTGAAAAGGCGCACCCCGATGTTTTCAATATGCTTTTGCAGATACTTGAAGACGGCATACTCACCGATTCGCAAGGTAGGCGCGTTGACTTTAAGAATACGGTTATAATTATGACCTCAAACGTAGGTGCACGGCTTATAACCGATAAAAAGGTATCGTTCGGGTTTGGTGACGCAGACGAAAGCTCAGACACCAAGGACGTTAAAGAGGCGGTGCTCGGCGAGCTGCGCAACACCTTCCGCCCCGAATTTTTGAACCGTGTGGATGATATTATAGTATTCTCAAAGCTTAATAAGGAGCAGATTGCCGAAATTGCGGATAAGATGCTTTCAGGGCTTAAAAAACGCCTTGAAGCGCTTAATATAACCCTTAACTTTGATGAAAAGGTTAAATACGCGCTTGCCGAAAAGGGCTTTGACCCCGTTTACGGCGCGCGCCCGCTCCGCCGCGAAATTCAGAATAAAATTGAGGACGCTTTGAGCGAGAAAATACTTGATTCAAGCGTTAAAAACGGCGATACGGTGCTTTGCACCGAGCAGAACGGTAAATTTGAGTTTACCGTGCAAAAGTAATTAAAGTACCTTTTTCAGTGCTTCAAGAGCCGGCGGTATATCGTTTTCCGCTATTCCCGCAAGGCAGAGGTATACCGCTCCGGCTCTTTTCGACGGGATTATTTTAATCCCGTTTTTTTCTGCGGCGGCGCAAAGCAGGGAGCTTTCGGTTTTAATTCCCAAATCAAGCATGGCGGTAAGCGAAGGCTCAAAAAGGGTTATATCGGCTTTTGGGAAAAGCCTGCCCGCCGTTTCATAAAAAAGCTTGCTTTTTACGCCGTTCAGCTTTCTCAGCCGCCGTAAATGCTTTTCAAGCGAGCCGGAGGATATGTAATTTTCAAGCGCTAGCTGTTCAATTTTTCCGCAGGTCTGGTTGTAAACGCCGCCAGACCTGCGGAAATTTTCTGCCAGACCGCCCGGCAGTGCCATATACGCAATTCTTACGCTTGGCAGCAGCAGCTTTGAAAAGCTGCCTATGTATACCGTTTTATCGGGGCAGCCGCTTTGAAACGCGCAAACCGCCCGCGCCGATCTTCTAAGCTCGCCGTTGTAATCGTCCTCTATAATTATTCTGTCATCACGCGCCGCAACCCATTCGGCAAGCGCGTTTCTGCGTGAAAAAAGTCCGGTTACGCTTATTTTCGCAAGCTGCGATGGTATTAAAAACAGTGTGTTTACGCCCTGCTCCGTAAACTCTTTTATTATAACGCCGTTTTTATCGCTTTTAAGCGCGGTGCAGGGAATAGAGTGGTCTTTAAATACCCGCTCTGCCTGCTCAAAGCCGTCGCCCTCAAAGCCTACCGCACGTTTATTGCCTATAAGTCCGCAAAGAATACTGAGCAGCGGCCCCACACCCGCGCCTATAACTATATTTTCGGGAGCGGTTTTAACGCCGCGCGCTTTATATGAGTAATCGGCTAAAACCCGCCTTAAGCCCGGCTCACCCTGCGCGTCCCCGTAGGAGGTTAATTCCTCGGTATCGCGCAAAACCTCGCGTACGGTTTTTTTCCACAGGTCGGTATCGGCAGCGTATTACGGGCTTTGCAGGCAATACCCCGCGAATAAAATATCCTCTTTGCGGCAGGCTTTCCGCAAGCCCCTCCATACAAAGCCTTAAATAGGCGTTTTCAACCGTTGTTCGGCTGACGGATAGCTGCGCCGCAGCCTCTCTTATTGAGGGCAGACGCTCGCCGTCCTTTATAACTCCGCTTAAAATCGCGGCGTATACAGCGCCGTAAAGCCGTTTATACATAGCGCCCGTGCCGCTTTGCAAATCAATAAAATCCAATAGCACTTTACAAACTGTCCTTTAAAAAATAATTAAATTTGGCTATTTAACAGTGTACACTTTACTGCTATAATAATAACACCAATCAATTTGATATGCAAATACTTTTTTAAAGAAGGGCTCAAAATGAAAAAGACAAAACACGAGCAAATTGTAAACATAACTATGATACCGCTTTTCGCGGCGCTTTGCTATATTGCGCTTACGGTGCTGTTTATTCCTTTTGCGAATATGTACATACATTTCGGCAACCTTATAGTGGTTTTGGCGGCGCTGCTCATAGGCGGCTGGCAGGGCGGTCTTGCAGGCTCTATCGGTATGGGCTTTTATGATATTTTCAACGGTCACGCCGATTCCTCCCCCAAAACCTTTATTCTTAAAATGCTTATAGGTCTTGCAACGGGTCTTGTGTATAACTTTATTAAAAACCGCAAAAAATATCCCGCCGCGGCGCTTTATGTTTCGGGCATTATATCGCTTATGATAAGCAGCGGCATACTTGTGCACACCCTTACTCAAAATCACGCTTACACGGGCAAGGGCGCGTGGCTTTTCCCGCTGTTTTTAATAATCGGCTTAATATGCATAGTTTTCGGTCTGCTTAAAAATAAATTCCCGCAGAAAACCGCCGCCGCAATAGTGGGCGCCTCCTGCGGAATGTTGGTAAACCTTGTAGGCGAAACCGCGTGGAAAGCCGTAACCTACACATTGGCGGG
>OHHZ01000852.1_pt1 | contig 11957 bp, 9 predicted proteins | sample 1568081 | NCBI WGS metagenome assembly OHHZ01 (sample SAMEA3879597, study PRJEB24766) | human gut metagenome | biome: human-associated habitat; feature: feces | place: USA | collected 1985/1987
GCCCTTGAGGTCGCCACCGAAATAGTCCTCGTTCAGGTGGCCGCCCACCTCATTGGGCTGCCAGAAGGGCTCGGCGTGCTTGTCGGCCTGATAGAGCCGGTCGGGGAAGGGCATGGGCTTGTTCTCCACGCCCTCGCAGAAGCGGTCGGGGAAGATCTGGTAGAACACCTTGCCCTTGATGGGGGCGGGCGTCTCAAAATCGGCCTCGTAGACCGTGATCTGCCAGCTTTCGCCCTCCTGCCAGCTCACAACGCCGCAGTTGTCCGGCCCGCGCACGATGCGGCGGAAGTCGGTATACAGATCAAAATAGTAGAAGTATAGGCCCGGGTCGCCCAGCACAACATCCACCGAAAAATGGTTCTGGTGGGGCGTTTGGCCGTCAAATTTCATGCGGTAGTGCACGGGCACATCGTATTTGCCCTCCTTTTGCAGCACAAGGTGCGGGTCCACATAGCCCAGCTCCTCGGGGATGCACAGGGTCAGGTGCACGCTCTGCCCGGCGCGCACGGCACCAAAGGGCTGCTTAAAGTAGGGGTCGTAGCTGTTGAACAGACAAGACAAAAAAGATCGTCCTTTCTCAAAAAAGCCCCGGCGGGCGAAATGCCACCGGGGCTTTGCGGTTTTACAGGGGAAAATTACTTGCCCATGGGCACGGGGGAAGCGTACCAGATATCGCGGGCGTAGTCCAGCACGGCGCGGTCTGCGCTGAAGATGCCGCTGTTGGCAATGTTCTTCAGGCTCATGCGGGCCCAAGTCTCGCGGTCAGCATACAGCTTCTGCAGGTCGGCCTGTGCACGGCGGTAGTCCTTGAAGTCGGCCATGACCATATAGGGGTCGCTGCTGCGCAGGTTCTCGGTGACTTCGTGGAAGTTCTCGCCGTTCCAGCCGCGCTCCAGGAAGTTCAGAGCGGCATTTGCCACGTCATCGCCCATGATGAAGGCGCTGGGGTGGTAGCCCACCTGCTTGAGGTTGTTGACCTCGGGGGTCAGCATACCGAAGATCAGCTCGTTCTCCTTGCCGGCAGCATCGGCAATCTCCACGTTTGCGCCATCCAGAGTGCCCAGCGTGATGGCACCGTTCAGCATGAACTTCATGTTGCCGGTACCGGAAGCCTCGGTGCCTGCCAGAGAGATCTGCTCAGAGACCTCGGCAGCGGGCATCAGGTGCTCGCTCAGGGAGACGCAGTACTCTTCCAGATAGACCACGCGCAGCTTGTCGCGCACGGCGGGATCATTGTTAATCAGGTCGCCCAGCTTGCAGATCATCCGGATCATCTGCTTGGCCATGTAGTAGCCGGGGGCAGCCTTTGCGCCGAAGATATAGGTCTTGGGGATGAAGTCGGCGTTGGGGTTCTCCTTCAGGTACAGGTACTGGGCAGCGATGTTCAGCGCATTCAGGTGCTGGCGCTTGTACTCGTGCATACGCTTGACCTGGCAGTCGAAGATGGAGTTGGGGTCGATGACCTGACCGGTGCTCTTCTCGAGGTAAGCGGCAAAGTTCTTCTTGTTGTCCAGCTTGATCTCATTCAGGCGCTTCAGGACGGTCTTGTCCTCAGCGAACTTGTTCAGCTTGGACAGGTCGGCGGCGTCGTGCTTGTAGCCGGTGCCGATGGTCTCGTCCAGCAGCTTGCACAGCTCGGGGTTGGAGGCCAGCAGCCAGCGGCGGTAAGCGATGCCGTTGGTCACGTTCTTGAAGGCCTGGGGCTTGAACAGGTAGTAATCGTGGAACACGCTCTCCTTGATGATCTCACTGTGCAGCTTGGACACGCCGTTGATGCTGTTGGCAGTGTAGGCGCAGATGTTTGCCATGCGGACCTGGTTGTCGCCGATCAGAGCCATGTAGTTGATCTTGCCCTCGTCGCCGGGGAATGCCTTCTCCAGCTCCTCGCGGGCACGGCGGTTCATCTCGACCACGATCTGGTAGATGCGGGGCAGGGTCATCTTGAAGATGTCCACGTTCCACTTCTCCAGAGCCTCGGCCATAACGGTGTGGTTGGTGTAGGCAAAGACCTTCTGGCAGATCTCAAAGGCCTTATCCCAGTCAAAGCCGCACTCATCCAGCAGGATGCGCATCATCTCGGGGATGGCCAGCGTGGGATGGGTGTCGTTCAGCTGGATGGCGACCTTGTCGGCCAGATTCTCCAGCGTGCCGTAGGTGGACAGGTGGTTCTGTACGATATCGCCGATGGATGCGGCAGAGAGGAAGTACTGCTGGCGCAGGCGCAGGATCTTGCCCTCAATGTGGTTGTCGTTGGGGTACAGCACCTTGGAGATCAGCTCGGCACTGGCGTTCTTGCTCATGGCAGTGTTGTAGTTGCCCAGAGAGAAGCTGGACATATCAAAGTCAGGAGCCTTGGCCTGCCACAGGCGCAGCTTGGCAACGCCCTTGCCGTCGTAGCCCTGCACATACATGTCGGAAGGAACGGCCATGACGCTGTTGTAGTTGGTGTGCTGGATATAGTGGAAGCCGTGATCCCAGTTCTCGTGGATCTCGCCGTCAAAGCGGATCTCCACAGCCTGATCGGGGTGGCTCTTCAGCCAGACCTGACCGCCGGGCAGCCAGTTGTCGGCGCGCTCCTGCTGCCAGCCGTCCACGATCTTCTGCTTGAAGATGCCGTACTCGTACAGGATGGAGTAGCCGGTGCCGCAGATGCCGGTGGTGGCCATGCCGTCCAGATAGCAGGCAGCCAGACGGCCCAGACCGCCGTTGCCCAGGCCTGCATCGGGCTCTTCCTCAAAGATGCCCTCGATGTTGATGTCGGCATCAGCCAGCACCTTCTGGGCAACATCCTCCAGACCCAGGTTGAACAGGCTCATCTTCAGGCTGCGGCCCATCAGGAACTCCATGCAGAGGTAGTATACCTGCTTGGTACCGGTGCCAATGGCCTTGGACTGGAACTTCTTGTGGTTCTCACTCATCATCTGACGGCAGATCAGGGCCAGAGAGCGGTAGATCTGCTGCTTGGAAGCAACGCTCAGATCCACGCCGTACTCGCTGGTCAGCTTGTCCTGAAGAATTTTTGCAAATTCTTTTGTAGTCATAAGGAACTCCTATCCGCACACACACTTGTGCTGTTTTGAAATATCGCAACAGGGAATCTCTCCTCTTTCCCTCTCCCTGTTACCACAACAAGAACATTATAATCAGTTCTATTCGTAAATGCAAGGAAAAACGCCGATTTTTGCCGTAACTGACATTTTTGTCACAATCTTTCTGGTAAATATGCAAAAAATTCAAAAATAACACTTTCTCTTGGAGCGCATTTATATTATAATAAGAAGTGAACGGTTGTCCCGGCGGGGGCAAAAGCGTGCACCGGGGCAGGAAACTCGGCCACAAACTCCGCTCAGAGTAATTATTAGTGAGGATACGATGGTTAATAAAGTGCGAGTGACCATTGCGGGCGCGCCCTATGCGATCGCAACGACGGATTCCGAAAAGTATATCGCCTCTCTGGCCAAACGGCTGGATGAGGATATCACCAAACTGCTGGACACCAACGAAAACCTTTCGGTGACCAAGGCGGCGGTGTTCTGCGCCATGGATTATCTGGACGAGTACAAAAAGAGCACCGGCAGCGCCGAGAATATGCGCAGCCAGATCCAGGATTATATTGCCGATGCCGCCAGGGCAAAGCTGGCTGAGGATAAGGTGAGAACGGAAAATGAAACGCTGCAGCGTGAAAACGATGCTCTGCGGGAGCAGCTGGCACGCCTGCAGGCCAAGCAGAAGGCCGACCGGGAAGCAAAGACGGAAGCGTGAATGGGGGCGCGGTGAGCGCGCCGGAACAAAGGGAGTATTATGCCAAAGATCGAGATCCTTGCCCCGGTGGGCAGTGAAGAGATGCTTCGCGCCGCGGTGTTCAGCGGTGCGGACGCGGTATATCTGGGCTTTTCGGGCTTCAATGCCCGCACAGGAGCCGGAAATTTTGATGCGGACAGCCTGAAGGAGGCAGTCCGGTTCTGCCACGCGCGGGGTGTCAAGGTGCACGTGGCACTGAACACCACCGTTTACGGTGGGGAACTGGCCGCGCTGGCCGCTGCCGTGAAGGCTGTGGCCGAAAGCGGCGCGGATGCGGTCATCTGCCAGGATCTGGCGGTGGCACAGCTCATCGGGCGGATCGCCCCCGACCTGCCCCGCCACGGCTCCACCCAGATGAGCGTCCACACCCTGCAGGGCGCACTGGAACTGAAGGAGCTGGGCTTTACCCGGGTGGTGCTGGCGCGTGAGCTGAGCCTGCCCGAGGTGGAGCATATCACAAAGCACTGCGGCATCGAGACTGAGTGCTTCATCCACGGTGCGCTGTGCATGAGCGTGAGCGGCCAGTGCTATATGTCCGCCTTTCTGGGCGGGCGCAGCGGCAACCGTGGCTCCTGTGCGGGTCCCTGCCGTCTGCCCTTTGAAGCCAACGCCCTGCCGGAGGGCAAGCCCGGGCGGCTGCATCACCTTTCCCTCAAGGATAACTCTGCCATTGACAAGCTGGACAAGCTGCAGGCGCTTGGCGTAGCATCGGCAAAAATAGAGGGTCGTCTCCGCACGCCGGAGTATGTGGCGGCGGCGGTCAGCGCCTGTCTGGCAGGCCGCGAGGGCCGCGCCTACGACCGCGACCTGCTGAAGAACGCTTTCAGCCGCTCTGGCTTCACCTCCGGGTATCTGGACGGAAAAATCGACGGCACGATGTTCGGCGTCCGCAGCGAGGCCGACGCCGAGCTGACCAAGAAGACCCTGCCTGCCCTGCGGGAGCTGTACCGCCGGGAGCGTTCCCGCGTGCCGGTGGAGATGAAAATTGAAATTGAAGAGGGCGGCGAGAAGCTGACCGTCACTGACGGCACCAACAAAGCCTTCGCCTACGGCGACGCTGAACCTCAGCCCGCCCGCACCGACCCCACCGAGAGCCTGAGCCGCAGCCTGAGCAAGACCGGCGGCACGCCTTTCTCTGCCGAAAAAATCGACGTGGAGATGGATGGCGGCCCCTGGTTCGTGCCGGGCAGTGCCATCAACGAGCTGCGCCGTGAGGCACTGGACGCCCTGCTGAAAAAGCGGGAGACCCTGCGCCCGTGGCCGGTGAATGAGGTGGAGCTTCCGCCTCTGCCGCTGCGCACTCTGCCGCCCCACCGCACCCTCCGCGTCCGGTTCGAGCGCTGGGAGCAGGTGCCGGAGCAGGCGCTGAGCGGGGTGGAATACCTCATCCTGCCCATCGCGCAGGCCGACCGCGTCCCCCGCGAGTGGAGGGAGAAGACCCTTCTCGAACTGCCCCGCGTCATGTTCGGCGCGCTGGAAGAGGACACTGCCCGCCGCATCGCGGCCACCCAGGACGCGGGCTTTGCGGGCTATGAGGTGAGCAACATCGCCCACCTGCGGCTCTGCCGCGGCCTGCCCATGACCGGCGGCTTCGGCCTCAACGTCACCAATAACCTCGCGGCCCAGTATTATGCGGACCTTGGCCTCCGCTCGGTGCTCATCCTGCCCGAGGTGAAGGACAGCGACATCAGCACCATCGCGCCGACTCGTGACGGCAAGCCTGTGCCGACCGGCGTCATCACCTACGGCCATATGCCGCTGATGGTCACCCGTGCCTGCCCGCTGCAGAACATCCATGACTGCGCCCACTGCAATAAAGCAGGGGAACTGACCGACCGCAAGGCCAAAAAGTTCCCGGTGCGCTGCGGCATGGGCGTGCGGACGATCTATAACCCCGTACCTATTTATATGGGTGATAAGCCCGGTGCTCTGACTGTGGACTACGGCGTGGCCTACTTCACACTGGAATCCCGGGAAGAAGCTGCCGCCATTCTGGACAGCATCCGTGTCCACGCACCCTTTGAGGGAGAGTTTACAAGAGGACTGTATTTCAAGGGAACGAATTAAACCTCTCAGGCTTTGACGGAGAGGTTTAGCAACAACTTATGAGGTATACTATGGAACCGATCACCGTAAACTATAAAGTATTGGACCCCCGGGCCAAGGTGCCCGCCTACGCCACCCCCGGCTCTGCCGCCGCCGACCTGTGCGCCGTGCTGGATGAGCCGCTGACACTGGCCCCCATGCAGCGGGCGTTGGTGCCCACCGGCCTTGCCATCGAGCTGCCCGGCCCCAACGCTGTGGCGCTGGTCTATGCCCGCAGCGGCCTTTCCATCAAGCACGGCCTGTGCATGGCAAACGGCGTGGGTGTGGTGGACAGTGACTACCGCGGGGAACTGAAGGTGCCCATGATCAATCTGGGCACCGAGGCCTATACCATCCAGCCCGGTGAGCGTGTGGCACAGCTCTGCATTGCACCGGTGTATACCGCTGCCTTTGCTCAGGCGGCCGAACTGGGGGATACCCAGCGCGGCGTGGGCGGCTTTGGCTCAACGGGGAAGTGAAGCGTATGAAAGATCTGATCCTGGCTTCCCAGAGCCCCCGCCGGAAAGAGCTGTTGAGCCTGTACACGACGGATTTTACCGTCTGTGTCAGCGATTTTGACGAGGATGCCGTGACGGCGGATACCCCCGCCCGGCTGGTGGAGCAGCTTGCCCGGGGCAAGTGCCTTGCTGTGGCCAAGGAACACCCCGGTGCCGTGGTGCTGGGCTGCGATACCGTGGTGGATGTGAACGGCGAGGTGTTCGGCAAGCCCCACAGCCCGGACGATGCCAGACGGATGCTCCGCGCGCTGTCCGGCGCGACCCACTATGTGCACACCGGTGTCTGCGTTTCCGATGGCACCCGCACCGAGAGCTTTGTGGATACCTGCAAGGTCACCTTTTTCCCGCTGAGCGAGGAGGAGATCGAGCGGTACGCCGCCACAGAGGAGCCCTACGATAAGGCCGGTGCCTACGCCATCCAGGGCCGCGCGGCGGTCTGGCTGGATGCCATTGAGGGTGATTATTACACCATTATGGGCCTGCCCGTCAGCCGGACGGTCCGCCTGCTTGAACAGTTCTGACAGTTTGCGCGGCGGAATGCACAGAAAAATGAAAAATACGGAAAAACTTGACAAAACGCTTGAGAAAACGTTGACTTGCGGCTATAATAGAAACGTGTTATTCTGCGATAGGCGGTCAAACCCTGTGGAGTTTGGACTGCTGTGCGTTTTGGAATAGACCGGAAATACGAAGGAGAGCTTCATTATGAGTTTTTTGTCAAAGGACGTTGGCGTTGATCTGGGTACTGCCAATACCCTGGTTTACATGAAGGGCAAGGGCATCATCATGCGGGAACCCTCGGTCGTGGCTGTGGATACCAAGACCGATGAGGTGCGCTGCGTGGGTGCTGAGGCAAAGGCTGTCATCGGCCGTACCCCCGGCAGCATCGTGGCAGTCCGCCCCCTGAAGGATGGTGTCATCGCTGATTTCGATATCACGGCAAATATGCTGGAGAACTTCCTGAAAAAGGCCTGCGGCAACAGCATGTTCTCCCGCCCCCGCGTGGTCATCTGCATCCCCTCGGGCGTGACCGAGGTGGAGCGCCGCGCTGTGCGTGAGGCGACCCTCAAGGCCGGTGCCCGTCAGGTCTCCGTCATCGAGGAGCCTATGGCTGCTGCCATCGGCGCAGGCCTGCCCATCAGCGAGCCTACCGGCAGCATGATCGTGGACATCGGCGGCGGTACCGCTGAGATCGCTGTCATCTCTCTGGGCGGCATCGTGGCCTCCCGCAGCGTGCGCATGGCCGGTGATATGTTCGATCAGGCCATCATCGCCTTCATCAAGCGCAAGTACAACCTGCTCATCGGCGAGCGCACTGCCGAGCAGATCAAGATCGAGATCGGCTCTGCCTATGTGCTGGACCCGGAGCTGACCATGGAGATCAAGGGCCGCAACCTTGTGGACGGCCTGCCCAAGAACATCGTGGTGCACTCTGAGGATGTGCGCGGCGCTCTGCTGGAGTGTCTGGTCAAGATCACCAGCGCCATCAAGGAGACCCTGGAGCGCACCCCGCCTGAGCTGAGTGCCGATATCATCGACCACGGCATCACCCTGACCGGCGGCGGTGCCCTGCTGCGGGGCCTGGATCAGCTGATCCAGAGCGAGACCGGCATTGATGTCCATGTTGCGGAGGACCCGCTGGATTGCGTGGCCAAGGGTGCCGGTGCGGTGTTGGATCATGTGGATGTTCTGCACGACGTGCTGGACACCGATGGAGCTCATATGTAACGATGTAACAGAGGGTGCGGACGGCTCTGGGCTGTCCGCGCCCTTTTGCAATCGGAGGAAAACCCCTTGAAAGACTTTTTCGATACCTGGAAATTCAAGATCCTGGTGGGCATCGCGGTGTTTCTGGTGGGCATCATGGCCTACGCCGGTGCCAACGGCCGCCTGACTGCCGCTCCGCAGGAGCTGCTGAGCGTGGCGGCTGCTCCATTCCAGAAAGTGGCTGCTGTGGTCAGCGGCGGCGTGGCCTCCCTGTGGGAAAAGTACACCAGCATCGATGACGTGATGGCTGAGAACGAGACGCTCAAGGCCGAAAACGCCGAGCTGCGCCAGCAGATGGTGGATTACGACCGCGTCAAGGCCGAGAACCAGGCCTACAAGGCACTGGAAAGCATCCAGAGCCAGCGGCCAGAGATGAGCTATCTTTCCAGCTTTGTCATTGGCCGTGACCCGCTGGATTCCTTCTATGGCTTCACGCTGGACCGCGGCACGCTGGATGGCGTGGCCGTCAACGATGCCGTGGTCAGTGATCAGGGCTACCTGCTGGGCATGGTGGTGGAGGCTGAGCCCACCAGCTGCAAGGTGATGACCATTCTTCACCCCAACTTCAACGCGGCGGGCGTGGTATCCCGCACCCGTGACAACGGCATCGTCACCGGCAGCTCCGAATACGCCGCCGATGGCCTGTGCGTGCTGACCAACCTTGCGCGCAACACCCTGACGGAGAAAAGCGACCAGGTGGTCACCACCGGGCTGGGCGGGGTGTTCCCGGCTGACCTGTTGGTGGGCGTGGTACAGGAACTGGTGCCCGAGGTCAGCGGCAAATCGACCATTGCCGTCATCAAACCCGGTACCGACCCCCGCACGGTGCGCCATGCGTTCATCATTACCAGTTTCTGAGGAGGGACCCTGATGGAATCACGCCGGAAACGCAGCCGGGGCCAGATCGTCAAATGGATCTGCTATGCGCTGCTGGGCCTTCTTTGTGCTGTTTTGCAGACCACGCCCGGGCTGTTCCAGTTCGGGGCGGCAAAGCCGCTCTGGCTGCTGCCGCTGGCGCTGGCGGTCGCCGTGTTTGAGGGCGAGTTCGCCGGGGCTGTCTTTGGGGCGGTCTGCGGCCTGATGTGGGACTGGCTGGCCGGGCGCACCGTGGGCATGCTGGCGCTGGAGCTGCTGCTGCTCTGCTTTGCCGTTTCGGCGGTGATGCAGCTCTACTTCAAGAATTCGGCCGCAAATTTTGCACTCATTGCGTCTGCTGCCGCCCTGCTGGTGCTCACGCTGGACTGGCTGTTTTTCTACTATATGCCCGGTTACAGCGGCGCGGCCAGCCGCTGGCTGTGGTTCGTGCTGCCCACGGCGGTGCTCTCGGTGCCCGTCTGCTTCCCTCTGTTCGGAGTCGTGCGCCGCATCCACGAAGAATTTAAGATCGACAACGGCGTGGTGTAACGCACCCCGCGCCGGAAGGAGAATCCATGAACCAAGAAGAACGGAAAACCGCCATCCGGCGGATGCGTGTTCTCGTTGCCGCCGCCTGCATCCTGATGCTGCTGTACGGGCTGCGGCTCATCTTTTTGCAGCTGGTCAACGGGGATGATTTCAAATCCCAGGCCACCAACACCACCGACTACAAGTTTACGGTCACGGCGGCACGCGGTGACATTGTGGATAGCCGGGGGGAGCGCATTGCCACCAGCGTCACGGGCTACAACGTGGTGCTCAACAAGCTGCTGATGGGAGACGAAGATCTGGACGGGATGCTCCAGAAGATCGTCGAGCTGCTGCGTGCCAACGGTGAGAGCTGGAACGATACTCTGCTCATCAGCCAGCCGGATGCAGCGGGCAATTATACCTTTACCGCCGAAGAGGGCAGCACCAGGGATCAGAAAGCCCTTGCCGCCATGAAGGACAATCTTGGTTTACAGCAGTATGCAACGGCCAATGATGTGATGGAGAAGCTGGTGGAGGACTACGACCTTGCCAGCTATCCACTGAGCTGGCAGCGCACGCTGGGCGGCATCCACTACGAGATGCAGCTGCAGGCGTTCTCCAATGTGAACAACTTTATCATGGCGGAAAACGTCAGCGAGGTCACCGTGGCGACCATCAAGGAGCACAGCCTCTCGCTGCCGGGCGTAGAGATCGTGGAAACGAGTACCCGCAGCTATGAGCAATCCACGGTGCTGCCCCATGTGCTGGGCCGGGTGGGCAAGATCACCGCTGAAAAGTGGAAGGTGACCGACGAAAACGGCCAGACCACCTACCCCCTGCGCGAAAAAGGCTACAACATGAACGACATCATCGGCATCTCGGGCCTGGAATCGGCCTATGAGGACGAACTGCGGGGCAAGGATGGCGTGGAGACCATCACCCGCAACTCCGATGGTGTCATTGTGGATACGGCCCTGACCACTGTGCCCGAGCCGGGCCACACCGTGCAGCTGACCATCGACAGCCGGTTCCAGAAGGCGGTGGACAAGGCACTGGCCGAGAACATCGACATGATCAACCGGGTCTACAACACCGGCAGCATGAAAGCCGCTGCCGGTGCCGCCGTGGTGCTGGATGTGAAGGACGGCAGTGTGCTGGCCGCATCCAATTACCCCAGCTTTGACCAGAACCTGTATGCCACCCAGTACAGCGAGTACAGCGCGGACGAGAGCCTGCCCCTGTTCAACCGGGCGCTGCAGGGCCTGTACACCCCCGGCTCCACCTTCAAGCCTGCGGTGGCGGTGGCGGCGCTGGATTCCGGCATCATCAACCGCTTTTCCACCGTCTACTGCAACGGTGTCTATACCTATTATGACGACTACCGCCCCAAGTGTACCCGCCACGGCCACAGCGGCAACATCGACGTCATCACGGCCATCAAGTGGAGCTGCAACATCTTCTTCTACGATGTGGGCCGCCGCACCACCAGTGATGTCTACGATGCCTACGCCTACAAGATGGGCCTTGGTACCCGCACCGGCGTGGAGGTCAACGAGGCCACCGGCCGCCTGACCACCAAGAACGACTCCAACTATACGGCATCGCTGGACGTTCAGGCGGCCATCGGTCAGGGCAATACGGTGGTCACCCCCATTCAGCTGGCCACTTATGCGGCTACGCTGGCCAACAACGGTGTGCGCTACCGTACCCACTTCGTCAAGGCCATCCTTGACACCAACACCGGCGAGGTGCTGCAGGAGACTCAGCCCGAGGTGATGGACGTCATCGAGGACCGGGGCGACACCTTCGACCTCGTGCGGCAGGGCATGATCGGAGTGTCGGAGACGGTGTCGGGCCTGAAAAACTACCCCGTCACCATCGCCTGCAAGACCGGCACTCCTCAGCGCAGCGAGACGTACTACGTCGGCAGCACCCGCAAGCATTACACCAACACCATGATGGTGGCCTACGGCCCGGCAGAGGACGCTGAGATCGCCCTCGGCATCGTCATTGAGTACGGCGGCGGCGGCGCCCGCGCCGGCAACCTCGTGGCCGACATCTTCGACGCCTACTACGCCATGAAGGACGGCAGCCTGACGCTGGACGAGACAGGAGCAGGCGAGACGGCTGACGGGCAGGATGCTGTGCCGGAGACTGTGGAAAACAACGACGCCCTTGCAGACGACACCGCTCCCGCAGAACAGCCCGCCGCCTGAGCGATGGTGCGTGGATTTGGCAGAAATCTATGAAAAATTGGAACTTTTGCCCGAAAAACAGTTGTAAAAAGACGGAAACTGTGATACTATGATATGTGCAAGATGATTGCCCCGGACAGGGGCGTGGGAAAAGGAGAGGTTGACCGATGACGATTGCACTGATTGCGCATGACTCCAAAAAAGA
>OHHZ01000854.1_pt1 | contig 11882 bp, 4 predicted proteins | sample 1568081 | NCBI WGS metagenome assembly OHHZ01 (sample SAMEA3879597, study PRJEB24766) | human gut metagenome | biome: human-associated habitat; feature: feces | place: USA | collected 1985/1987
CAACAAATTCTTCCATTACCTGCTTCACATACCAGTCCGGCTCCGACTCCACGATGATAGGCTTGCCGCCACGCAGAGCTGGCACATCAAGGTCAAGCATATCCGCTGTCTGCACATCGGCAACCTCACGGAAGATGTTCATAAGCTCCGGCAGATTGGTAAACTTATTGAACCTGCTCTTGAAACGGAAACCACTGCCCTCAACCGTAAGCTCCAGTGCCGTTGTTACTTCTCCAAAGTTAGCCGCCCACGAGTCGAAATGATGAATTCCCATCTCCTCAAGTGCCGATTTCTGCAAATAAAGCTGCATAACATACATCTCACACATTGTGTTGCTTATCGGTGTACCTGTTGCAAATACAATTCCCCTGCCATCATTTATCTCTGATAAATACTGGCATTTAAGCTGCATATCCGTTGACTTTTTAGCCCCACTACTGCTGATTCCCGACACATTATTCATCTTTGAAAATGTGGCGAGGTTCTTAAAATTGTGTGCTTCGTCTACCATAATAGAGTCAACACCCAGCTCCTCAAAGGTAATGAGGTCATCTTTCCTGCTCTCATCGGTCAGGGATTTAAGCTGTTCCTCCAGCTTTTTCTTCTGGCTTTCCATCTGCTTTACGGTCCAGCGTTCCCCGTTCCGCTCCTTCATATCATCAATCGCATAGGTGATCTCATTTATCTGTTCATTAAGCATTCGCTCCTTTCTCTCTGCCGAAATTGGAATTTTTTCAAATTGCGAGTGCGACATAATGATGCAGTCATAATCGCCTGTCGCAATCCTTGACACAAACTGCTTTCTTCGGCTCTTTTCAAAATCACGCTCCGTTGCAACCAAGATGTTTGCTGACGGGTAAAGCCTTAAAAATTCACTTGCCGTCTGCCCGATAAGCGGCTTTGGCACTACCATAATTGTCTTATTGGAAAGTCCGAGTCTTTTCTGTTCCATACACGCAGCCATCATCTCAAACGACTTTCCGGCACCGACACAGTGGGCAAGCAGGGTATTTCCTCCCATAAGGATTCGTGCCACCGCATTTTTCTGGTGCGGTTTTAATTCAATCTCAGGGTTCATTCCTGGAAATTGCAAATGGCTTCCGTCATACTCACGCAGGCGGATATTATTGAAGGTTTCATTATAATATTCCACATACTTCTGTCGGCGTTCCGGTTCTGCAAACAGCCATTCCTTGAACTTCTCCTTGATCATATTCTGCTTTTCCCTTGCAAGCATTGTCTCATTCTTATTGACTTCATAATGGTACTTGCCATCACCGTCATCAATCCTGTCCCTGACAGTGACTGTTTTTAAGTTCAGGGTATCCTCAAAAATAGAATAAGCGTCCATTCTGCTTGTACCATAAGTTTTCGTTGCAGCCACGGAATGTTTATCCATACTTTTATTTTCAATGAACCATTCCATACTCATTTTATTCAAGTGTACCTGAATACCGGAATTATAATACTCCGTTCTGATTGCCCTTGCCCTTTTTGGTGTATTAAGCAGCTCATAGATAAACTGTTCATAATCAAGCGGTTCAATCCAAGTTGTACCAATCTTTACATCTATATCCGAGGCTTCAATCCATTCCGGCTGAACTTTCTCTAAGGCTGCGGCATTGGCGGCAAATCTTTCTGCCTGCGGATTATCGGTATCCGCCGCCATTGCCTTTGCAACACGCAGCTTATCCCTTACATTTCCCGACAGATATTCGTCTGCTGTCTCCCAGCCTGCGTCCGGGTTATTTTCATTGTAACGGTCAGGATTAAGAAATATAATTCCATCAAGTTCCTTTATGAGAGTATCCCTGTCTGCTTCATAAATGGAGAGCATATAAGGGATATTTACATATCCAAACTCATTGACCGATACATTAAGAGCCTCTACCGCAGTTTCTACCCTGTCCACCACGGACTTTGCCTTAATCGTCTGCTTATAAAACATATCAGCCTTCTTCACCTCCCCGTCCTCATTTACTTCTTCAAGACTGCAAAGAAGCGGATAATCGCTGTCATCCCTGAACGCTGTACGGTTTGCTTTGGAAGTGATTGCTCCATACTTTCCAACGAATTTATCATATTTTACATTCAAAAGCTGCTGTTTGTCTGCAAGCTCCTCATCACTACAGCCCTCCATCTGGATATCAATCAGCTCTCTTGTTATCTGTCTGATTTCATCAAGGCTCTTGATACGCTCCTCTGCTGTCGGTGATACTTTCTGCCTTACCATCTCTGAATTTTCCCTGTAATAAAGTTTTCCTTCAAAGAATGTGTAAGTATAATTTCTGACATCCGGATCAGCGGGAATGACTTCCTCTGTCTGTTCCTCATTATCTGCCAGTCTCTCAAAATCTGTCATCTGTGCTCTGATGTTACAGATTGCCTTATTGAGTGCTTCATACAGATTGAAGTTCTCATCATTATTCACACAGACGGTATATCTGCTGTCCTGTCCGAACATCCTTGTGTCATACTGCATTGTACCAAGCATCATCTCCGGGTGCTCTGCAAAATAGGAATTGACTGCTATGCCATCACCTGTGACACCAAGATGTACCCAGTCAGGCTCTATATCAATTTTTCGCTCTCTTTTCTGTAAAAAAAGAATGTCCGCAGTCACCTCAGTTCCTGCATTATCCTTAAATGCAGTATTCGGAAGTCGGATTGCTCCCACAAGTTCTGCCCTCTCAGCCAGATACTTTCGTATAGTCGGATTGCTCTTATCCAGTGTTCCCTTTGTGGTAATCACTGCAACCATGCCGCCCGGTCTTGCCTGATCGAGTGCTTTTGCCAGAAAATAATCGTGAATACGGAAGTTATACTTGTTGTACTTTGGATCGAATATCTTATAATCTCCAAATGGCACATTTCCCATAACAACATCAAAAAAGTTATCCGGATATGTGGTGTTTTCAAATCCCGTAATACTGATATTGGCATTCTGGTAAAGCTGTTTTGCAATCCTTCCTGATATGCTGTCCAGCTCCACTCCATACAGCTTACTTTGCTGCATTGGTGCTGGCATACTTCCGAAGAAATTGCCGATACCCATAGAAGGCTCCAAGACATTGCCGCCTTTAAAGCCAAACTGCACAAGTGCTGAGTTAATACACATTGCAATCTCAGGTGAAGTATAAAAGGCATTATTTACGGTTGCTCTTGCGGCACTGTATTCCTCATCGGAAAGAAGTTCTTTCAGTTCTGCATATTCTCTGGTCCACCCTGCATTATTCTCATCAAATGCCTGTGACAACCCGCCCCAGCCGACAAACTTTGATAAAACCGTCTGCTCCTCCTGTGTTGCAAGTCTGTTTTCTGCTTCAATCTGCTTTAGTGTACAGATTGCATCAATGTTCCACTGGTATCTGGTCTTTACACCGCCCTTTTCTGTTTCCCACAGGTTATAATGGAAATTGAGTTTTGTCTGGTCTTGTGTTTTTTCTTTTCCACGCAGACCTTCCGCTGGCGGTAATACTTCCTGTGCAGGTGTTTCAGGGGCAGCCTCCTGTGGTTCGGTATCATTCTGCGAAATATCTGCCGATACATTCTTATCCTCATCAGAAATTATACGACCATCCGTGTCAATCTTGGTATTCAAGCCATATGCAATCGCCCGTTCTCTGGTTTTAAGACGGCTTTCTCTCACACTGTCCTCAATATCAAAGAACTTGCGGTAAACAGGATTCATCTTTTCCCTGTCAATCTTATTTTTTATGGTCTGATAGATTGCCTTCTGGTCCTCTCCACAGTAAAATGGCTGTTTTACCATATAGGATAAGATTTCATATACCTCACGCCACGATACGGTATCCCCTGCCCTCTCTCCATTTCTGTTTTTGTAGCTTACTTTCACATCTGCACTGCTTAAAGTGTATTCTGTGAGTCCATACTGATTATTGCAATATGCCTTTCTCTCACCCTGAACATTTCCCATCGCTATCTCACAGATCAGTTCCAGCTTATTCGGCATAAATGCAAAATCCGATTGCACCACATCCATAAGGAAAGCACGGAATGGTGTGTAACAGCTACATTCTGACACAAGTATCTCAATGGCATCTCTTAAATCTTCATCCATTGCAGCTACACGGTCAGCATAATCAATCGGCTTGATATACCGTAACTCAGCCGCCTTTCTGTTTACAGCATAACTGTCAGGCTCATCAGGAATAGCATAATCATCAATTTCTGATTTTTCCTCCTGCGTATCAACTTCACGGTACTCTGCGTCAATGACTTCATCATCTTCACGAAGTCCGTCCATTGCAAGCTCATCAATACGAGGTGTCTCCGACTGGTATTCTCCGGTAAGGATAAGTACACCGATTTCCTTTTCGACATTCTTCCACGAAACATATCCTTCTACTTCTCCATCTTGATCTTTCCATTGGATACGAAGTCCCGAACCGTGAAATGTGTCATACCCGTGCAAGCCCAGACCGTCAAGCGGCCAGCTTGCACCACCCTGACCATATTCTGCCTTGATACGCTTTGCTCTGGTTCCAGCATCTATCTCTGTGCGGTAAATTTCACACACTCTGCCTTTTCCACCGACAAAGCCAGTCCCTCTCATAAGTATTTGTTTTACATACTCACTTGGTACACTTTCTGCCTTTTTCGGATTGAGATAGTTATATTTTCCTGCAAGGGCAGTCTTTCTGTCCTCCTCATACTGACGCATAAATTCATTGTGTCTGGTTTTCTCTGACTGCTTCACACCAAAACTAGCCTGCCCGTTTTGGTCGAAAAAAAAGGAAGCCTGTGTATATTCGGCTTCCTTACTGACACCCAATGAGTTAATCTCATCAAGCTCTCTATTTAATTCTTCCTGTATTTCTAATGAAACTTCATCACGATCTGGTGGAGCACTACTTCCTCTGCCTGCATCTTCGCCTGCTCTCTTATCTTCCACATCTCCATTGTCGATGATGGATTCTGTGGCTTGTGCTTCATTAGATACTGTTCCTCCAACTGGTCGTAAAGCTGGTTTGCTTCCTCCTCTACTGCCGACATCTTCTCGTACATCTTCCCGAATCTCATCAGTGTCTTGTACCTTGCCGGTTCGTTCTCCAGAAGATACTTCATTGCCATTCTCCCGTATCTGCCCAGCTTCGTTAAATCCTCTGTCTCGTCCGGCATTGTCAGCTCCGGATACAGCAGTCCGTCCACTTCCTTGTAAGTCATTGCTTCTAACATATGATATTCTCCTTTCGCTCTCAATCGTTTGTAAATTCCTACTAAATTCTCTAAGAACACTACAGGAGACATCGCATACAAGGGAACCAAGACGGTAAACTATCTCCTCATCTTTGATGTTTACAATCTGACTGAAATCCTGTTCTTGCACAGATAAGTCAAATCCACATCTCGTCCCTACAGCATACATAACACTGGAATATACTAACTGCTCCATATCGCTATCCTGCTGTAAGCCCTTGCGTTTTTCGTTGAATTCCTTTATCACACTACCTGATAGCTGCATAAGTTCGGACATTCTATCTCCGAACTCCTCTTTTATTATATCCCAAACATTTGTTCCTGTAAACTGTTTTAGCGTATTTTTTAGTGATTCCCTGTCATCGCTTTTATACCGCTCCATCTGTCCTTCCGATACCAGAAAGTCTGCATAACTTTTCAGGTTTTCCCCCTCCAGATCCCATGTCAGCTTCACATTCTTTCCGCCTGTATCACTGATATCGAAAATATATCTCATACGGGGATTAAGTGCCCTTGAGGGGAAGATAGCACAGCCCTTTGCTCCACGCTTTACATATCTTCCCACTTTCTTCCAAGTGTCATAATCTGCCATAAGGGTACTTTTCTCCGGTGATCTCTGAGCTGTTACCATAACGATATTATCAAATTCATAGCGATATAACTGACCTGCAACCTTTAATACATCTTTCCAGTTCTTTTCAGAACGGGTGATGTTGCTGATTTCTGAATCATATATCGCTTTGACCTTCATATCAACACTCATGTGTCACCCTCCTTTTACTTCAGTAATTCTGCAAACATTTCCTTAAAGAGCTTTGACTCCTCCCCGTCAAGCTCAATCACAAATTCTGCATCAACCACCTGTCTATCACATTTGCCCTTTCCTTTTACAATCTTTCGCATAATCCTGAGAAGCACATAACACTGCTTTGACTTGGCTATGCTCTGCTTAAAGGCAAGTCCGTCGCTGTCAGCCGACTGCTGTGTCTCATAGACAATCACATTCAGCTTTCTGCTGATTTCCTCAACTTTCTCATATGGAATACTGACAGACGATTTTACCTCTCCCGGTCTTTCCCATTCCTTATGAAGTTCGTTTAATAAAAATTCCATATCCTTAATAACTGCTGTCTGCTCATTTTTCATCGTGTCTTTCCTCCATTTTCCTTTAATGAAGAAGGGAGCTGTTCTTCGCTGTATGGCGAAAAATCAACTCCCTTCATATCCTCCGCATCAAGGACTATCTGCTCTGAATAATACATATCCATTGCCTTGTTTATGGCATCGTCAAGTGACTCTGCCTTTACTGTCTCTACCCTTGAGAGAACTTCTTTTATCTCAATATCAAATTCTTTTTCCATTCGATATCAGCCTCCAATTCCATTTTTCCTCATCGGCTCTTTTTTTCTTTTACCTGTCTTTCCTTAAAACCTTCATCATACTTTCCATCTTCAAGCCTGTCATAAAAATATTCCTCCTCTATCGTTCCAAATTCCTTATACATCTGGTGCAGGAAATCATTCTGCATATTTTTTGGAATATCATCATCCTTTGACAAATCCTGATAAAAATAAAACTTCTGCTTGAGTTTCGCCCTGTAATCATAAACATCTTTTATCTTTTCAGGTGTTCCGTATTCTCTTTTATATGCCTTAAAGTTGGTCTGCGAAAGTGTGGAACCAAGATAAATCCCGTGCTCCCACGATACCCCAATCGTTGTGTTATCCTTTGTTGGCTCCTCGTCTTTCGGATATCGCTTATACTCTGTTGCTCCGAGAGCAATCGTGAGAGAGCCGCTTTTCATATCCATTACCACAAGATTGCGTGGAGATAATGCTTCAAGTACCATATAATCGTGGTCATTAAAATTATGAAATGTCTGCCCTCTTTCAAATGTCCTGTCGCATTTTTCATAATGCAGGATAAAGTCATCTATCCAGCCTCTATCCGTCATTCCAATCTCATCCATCTTTGTAATACACTCTGGGGAACTTGTTGCCTTATCAAAGTAAAATTTCTTTGAATCATTATAATATCCTTGCAAAAAGCGTCCCAGTTCCACATCATCTCTACAGAATTTTGCAAAAACTGTAACATTTGCTGCCCTGTAATACTCTGTAAAACCTTCCGCAAGCGTTCTTCCAAGAAGCAGCATCTGATCTGCAAGCTCTGACATATCATCAATGGCAACGAACTTCTTATAATCTTCCAAAGTCATAAGCATATTTCTTTCTGTTCCCTTATAATTCTCCATTACAAGAATCATATCCTTTAAATCCATTCTTACCTCCTGTCCCAGAGAGGACTTTCGCCCTCTCTGCCAATTTTCTATGGTCTGCCAATTACTACAATTTTTCCGACACTTGCCACATCACGGTAAACTACGCCAACTCTTTCATTCAGGGCTTCTACCACCTTTCCATTGCCGACATATACTGCCACATGGCTGATATTCTTATATCTTCCGTTGTTTGTGAAACTGTAAAAGATAAGATCACCAGGCTGCATTTCATCATAAGATACGGTCTTTCCTGCTTCATCAAGTCCCTGTGCTTCTGCCGCTGCTGTAGTTGCTCCTCCATGACTGATATTCACACCTGCATCCTTCCATGAATAATACGCAAGTGAACTGCAATCATAATAATTGCCACTATCTCTTAATTCCTGACTGTAAGGATAACCCACTCTGTGAAGGGCATAAGAGCAGACTGCTTTCTGCCTGCTATCTGTAATACCACTGAGGATTGCATTTATTTCATCCTCTGTCATGGAACTTACTCCGGGGCTTCCACCGCTTCCACTTCCAGCATATCCAAGCTGTCCCATAAACTCAGGACTCATGATCTGCTCAAGCATTTCTACCTGATCAGAATCAAATCCATAAACGGAAATCATATCTCTGTATGATTTGAGCGTAACATTTACATACAGTACCGACTTCGTAACAGTTGTTACATTGCCATCTGCGTCTGTTTCCTCCACATCTTTTGTTCCACTACTTGTAGTATAAGAACACATATCATTTACTACAGTCTGCAACCACCCCTTTGATATATCATTCATAATTGTTGCAGTATCGCCTACACCATACTTGACCATGTAGACCGCCATAATGTCGTAGTAGTTACTTGGATTTTCATCCATTCCCTCATAATCTACATACACCAGTTCGCCAAAGTCATATCCGGTATGTTCATTCACTTTGGTATTCACATCACGGTTAAATTCAGACACATAAGCACTTGTAACTGTCTGCACTGTATCTCCTGACTCCAGCGGCGGTAAAAATAAGGCAAATGGTGAATTATAAAGAATCGCTATCACAGCAATAACCGGAACTGCAACGATTACCACTAAAAGAACCAACAGAAAAAGTACAAGTCCGATAATCGGAGCTGCCGCCTTTATCCAGAGAACTGCCTTTTTTACAATCAGATCTTTTACCAGTTTTACAACACTGTCCGTCTGATTTTCCTGTTCTTTCATCTTATCCAGAAAAAATTTAATCTTTCTGCTACGGTTCGCTGCTTTCACATCCTTCGCCTCAATAGATACACCCGTGGCATAGCCTGCCGCCATGCCGACTGCTGTACCTGCTCCCGGTGCAACCGCTGTACCTGCCGCTGTGGTTGCCGCTTTTGCCGTAGTTTTGGCAGTTTCTTTTGCAGTGTTCTTGGCAGTTTCTTTCGCTGCTGTCTTTGTCGTGTCACCGGCAACCTTTTTTGCCGTATCACTGGCAGCTTTCTTTCCCATCTTTTTTGCCAGCTTCTTTCCTGTTTCTACCTTCTTGATACGCCTCTTTGCTTCGGCTGCCGCTTTCTTTCTGAAAAGTGACGCTCCCCTTGAAGCAGTTCCCGTAACCGGACGGCTTGCTTCATATGCAAGATAAGCTGCCTGTGACACTTCCTGCCCGCCTTCCACCTGCTCTGTAACTGCTCCAGTCGCAAGTGCTCCCGTTCTTCCTGCTATATGAAGATTGGTATTCTTCGTCTTGATAGAAGTATTGGACTCCCGTATATTTCTCTTAAATTTTGAAGGTTCCTTTTCTTTCTTCTCTGCCTGATGAATGGTACTCTTACGATAAGACTTCTTTTTACCTGTATCATTTATCTTTGCACTGGCAATTTTCGGACCACGCTGTACAGTGTAAATGTTACTGCCCTTAATTTTAGCTTTCTTCGGTTCATGCATATGAATCTTAGCTTTTTTCTTAGTGTGAATGACCATAGGCTTGTCATCCACTTTTTTTATCTTCAATGTTCCCACCTTCTTTCTGTATCCTTAAAAAAGGTAAAAAGTAGCCATCCGGAACTTAGTCCAAATGGCTGATACATTGCAATTCTAATCAGCAAATTTTGCCTCCCTTTTCTTCTGCTCCGCAATCTTTTCGTGGATATTGGTGTTATACAGTCTGTAAAGGTCAGTGTCCTTGCTGATCTGGTTATCAAACGGAATTACCACGGAACCACACTTGATAAGTCCCATTCCCGATGCAGTATTGGTTACGAAACGAAGCTGTGCCTCTGATACACCGATAACCTCTGCCATCTTGGAACTGTCTGTATTCGCCTGCTTTAAGAGTGCAACAAACTCAGAGTTTGCAAGCATTGTAGTGGCGGTGTAGTTCTGTAAAAGGTCCACGACGTTCTGGGTGATACCCGTGCACAGTCCACCTTGTTTCCTCACCTTCTTCCAGAGCTGCTGTAAATATTTTGCAGAATACTCCGAATTAAGCAGGACATGGAACTCATCAATATAGAGCCAGGTTGCCTTGCCCTTCTGCCCGTTTTCTACAATTCTGTTCTGAATGGACTCCATCATAACAAGCATTGTGATAGGACTAAGTTCCGTGCCTAAGTCCCTGATACCATATACCGTGAATCGGTTATCTACATCAACATTTGTCTGATGGTTAAAGATATTGAGGGAACCATTTACAAAAAGTTCCAAAGACAATGCGATATCCTTTGCTTCGTCCTCCGGCTGTTCCATAAGGATATCGTAGAAGTCACTCATTACCGGAATATACTTTTCCCTGCCCCTTGCGATGTCGATATACATCTTTCTCACACAGCGGTCAATGATTGATTTCTGTCTGGAATTTAAGCTGTCCCCGATACACTGCTCACAAAGACCAAGCATAAATTCCCCTTTTTCCCTTATCATTCCCTTTGAATCATTCGGATCAAGACTCCACACATCCATCTCAAGCGGATTTACATAGTTGTCCGTGTATGTGGACATATTTACCACGGTTCCGCCATAAGTCTGTGCAATATCAAAATATTCGTTCATCGGATCAATGACGATAATCTCATCATCCCCCGATAAAAATACGCTGCCCATTTCCATCTTACAGAAGAATGATTTGCCGGAACCCGGCACTCCGAATACAAAGCCATTTCCGTTGATGAGCTTCTTTCTGTTGCCAATATTCACATTCTTACTGATCTGGTTTATACCGTAATAATTACCTGTACTGTCATTCAGTTCCTGCACATTGAACGGCATAAGCACCGCAAGCGACTGGGTAAGAAGGGTACGCATTGTTTCCACCTGTCTTACACCAATCGGAAGTGCCGTGTTGAGTGCTTCCCTCTGCTTTAAGTAGTGTGTATCAATCGTACAACTGTTACGTTTTCCGATTGTTTCTACTGTTTCGCAGACACTCTCAAGCTCCTTCTTACTTTCTGCCATAAGGATAATGGTAACTCCTACAAAGAAAAGACACTGGTCATTCTCACGGACATCATCCATAATTGCCTCAATCTCTTTTTTCTCCGTTCTCTTTGCATAAGAGATTTCTGTGGAGAAGTCATTGTTCTTATTACGGACTCTCTGCTGCTTGATAATATCCGATTCAATACCAAGATATTTCTTCTGAAGCACCTTTGTGGTCAAATCCTTTGGCACAGGCACTACATCAATACTGGTAATGGAGTGTACCGGAAGGGAAGTAATCTCATTGATAAATCTGTCAGATAAACTGCTGGGATACTTCTTAATGAAAAGTGCCTTGCAGTATTTACTCTCGTCCTCAAAATGGTCTGGGAAATATTTCACCATACCATTACATAAATCATTCTTAAAATCTGCTCCGACCTTCTTTGCCTTTTTGATATCAAAATCAAAACTGCCCTCATCGCCAAGATGGTAATAGTCATAGAGCACTTTCAGCCTTTCATTGCCGTTAAGCGGCACAATCTCCGCCCCCAGTTCAATGAAAGCCTTGTGTATTGTTGCCTCAAGTGTGGCAAACTGTGCCTTTGCCTCCTCAAAGTTCTTTCTCTCAATCGTGATCGTCAGGTATCTTTCCTGTTCAATCCCCTGTCTGCCCTCAATAATCTTCTCCTCAATAATGTCATTGTAGATTCTTCGGTAATTATTGAAGCCATCGTTTTTTTCTGTAATAAGAACCTTATCACGGAGATCCTCCATATTTTTGTTCTTATTGTTAATCGTAATCTTATAATTACAGTCCAGCGAATTTAAGAATTTGCAGTATCTTTCAAAAATGCCGATCTGCTCATCCTCCGTTGCCGTTGTGTAATTGATGTCCTGAAAGCGGTAACACTTGGAATACTTATTCCTGCTTACTTCAAAAATACCGTTTTCAGCCACCGCCATAATCTCTATGGTTTCCTGAATGGATTTAGGTGTCT